>Ga0310811_10007669_pt1 | contig 13827 bp, 12 predicted proteins | sample YCmetagenome_FD_207642 | JGI IMG/M metagenome (GOLD analysis project Ga0310811, IMG submission 207642) | Soil microbial communities from experimental microcosm in Duke University, North Carolina, United States - YC | ecosystem: Engineered > Artificial ecosystem > Soil microcosm > Unclassified ... | reverse complement strand
GTCTGGGCGGCACGCCGAACCGGCCGCTCGTTCAAGTGCGCATCGATTGGCCCCCGGCGGATCCGGAGCGGCGCGTGACCGTGGACGACTGCGCGCTGGCCAGCCGGACACTGGAAGCGTGGCTGGATGACGGCGGCCCGTTGGGTCCCCGCTACCAGCTCGAGGTCTCGAGTCCGGGGTTCGACCGGCCGGTGCGCTGGCACCGGCACTGGGTGCGCTTCGTCGGGCGGGAAGTGATGGTGCGGCTGGAGGGGTTGGGCCGGGTCCGCGCCCGGATCGTGGCGGTCCCGGACGAGTCGACCGTAGTGCTGCACCCCGAAGGCCGGGAGCCCGTGACGCTGCCGCTTGCGGCGGCCCGGGAAGCCCGCCTGGCGGTGGATTGGTAACCGATAACCGATGACCGACAACTGATGAACGGAATACAGTGATGGCAAATGCAACCGACGTCGTCTCCGCGATTAAAGAGCTGACGACCTCCAAGCAGCTCGAGCGCGGAGAAATGATCGAGCTGTTGAAGGACGGGCTGCACGCGGCGCTGGTGAAGCGCTATGGCCCGAACGTGCGGGCCGAGATTTCGATCGACGAGCTCAAGGGCACGATCCGCATCGTCGTGCTGAAAACCGTCGTCGAGGCGGTCGAAGACCCCGGCACGCAGATCTCGCTCGAGGAAGCCCGCTACGAGGACCCCGATTTCCAGCCGGGGGACGTGCTCGAAGAAGAGGTGCCGTTCCAGGAATTCGGCCGCACGGCGGTGCAGGCGGCGAAGCAGCGCATCATCCAGCGCGTGCGCGAGGGCGAGCGCAGCCGCATCCGCGACGAGTTCACCGGGAAGGTGGGGGAGCTGCTCCCCGGCGAAGTGCAGCAGATCGAGCGCGGCAAGATCGTCGTCATGCTCGCCAAGTTCCGCGAGGCGGAGGCGATCATCCCCTACCGCGAGCAGAATCATCGCGAGCACTACCACCAGGGTGACTCGATCCGGGCGGTGCTGAAGCGCATCGAGGAGACGCCCAAGGGGCCGCGGCTCATTCTGTCGCGGGCGGACCCGCTGTTCGTCAAGGCGCTGTTCAAGATCGAGGTCCCGGAAATCCAGCAGCAGATCGTGGAGATCCGGGCCACCGCGCGCGAGGCGGGAAGCCGCACCAAGATCGCCGTGATCTCGCGCGACGACGCCATCGATCCCGTCGGCGCCTGCGTCGGCCTCAAGGGCTCGCGCGTGCAGGCGGTGGTGAACGAGCTGAACGGCGAGCGGATCGACATCGTGCCGTGGTCGCCCGATCCCGAGCGGTTCGCCAAGCTGGCGCTCGCCCCGGCCCGGGTGGCGCGCGTCTTCTCAGACCCCGAGAGCCGCACCATTCAGGCGATCGTCGACGAGGATCAGCTGTCGCTCGCCATCGGCCGCAACGGCCAGAACGTGCGGCTCGCCTCGGAGCTGACCGGCTGGAAGATCGACCTCTATTCGAGCCGCGAGTGGCTGGAGCGCGGCGGCGAGGGCCCGCTGTTCGCCCCGCTGCCCCCCGAGGAAGAGCAGGCGGTGAAGGTGCCGCTGGTCGAGCTCAAGGGAATGCCCGCCGATCTCATGGCGGTGCTGGAGCAGAATGGCAAGAAGACGCTGCAGGACATCTTCGACCTCGAGCGGGAGGAGGTCGACAAGCTCCAGGGGATGACCACCGAGCTGGCGGACCGGCTGATGGCGTTCCTCAACGAGCTGACGGAGGAAGGCGGCGAGGAGCCGGGCGCCGGAACGGACGCGCCCCCGCCGCAGGCGGCGTGACCGGCCACGCCACCGACCGTCTGGGGGGCCTCCTGGGGTTGGGGGTCCGCGCGGGGAACGTGGTGATCGGCGTGTCGGGCGTGCGGATGAAACTGCAGCAGGGGCGGATCGCCGTAGTGGTGCTCGCGGCCGATGCCAGCCCGCGGACGCGGGACAAGGTCGAACGGCTGGCGCGGGCACGGGGCGTACCGGTGCTCGCCGGGCCGGTGGCGGAACGGCTGGGCGCGCAGCTCGGGCGCCCGCCGGTGCAGACGGCGGGGACGGGCGACCGCGCATTGGCGCGCGGATTGATGCGGCTTTCGGAGGAGTGAGTGGCGACACGGATTCATGATCTGGCGGCAGAGTTCGGCATCTCCAGCGAGCAGGTGATGAACATGCTCAAGGAGATGGACATCTTCGTGCGCAGTCATCTCACCCCGCTCAAGGAAGAGCAGGTGGCGATGATGCGTGCCCGCTGGGAGCGCGAGAAGCGGCGGCAGAAGGAGCCACCGGCGGCGAGCACCAAGCGGCGTCGCGTGGCGAAGGTCGTCGAGCCCGTGCCGGAGCCCGTCGATGACCGTCCCAAACGCCGCCGCCGCACCGCCGCCGAAGTGGCGGCCGCCGAAGCGGAAGCGCAGGCCGAGTCGGCGCGCGTCGCGGCCGAGCAGGAATTGCGCGCCCGCGCGGCGCTCGAGGCCGTACGAGTCCAGGAAGAAGAAAAGGCCGCCACGATCTCGCTCGAGGAGCGCGCCGCCGCACTGTTCCGCGATCTGCCGGCCGCCGAGGCCGGTGCAGAGCCGGCCGCGCCGGCGCCCGCGACGGTATCGGCCTCCGCGCCGGCGGCCCCGCCGCCCGCGCCCGCACAGCCGGGCCCACCGCCGCCCCGACCGTTCATCCCCACGCCCGTCCGGCCGAAGCCGGTCGCCAGCGGCATGCCGGGAGGCTCCGTGCCGCCCCGGCCGGTGGCGTCCGCCGCCCCCGGTGCCGGCGCCCTGGAAGAACGGCGCCGCGACAAGGCGGGGAAGAAGCGCAAGAAGGGGCGCAAGTCGCTCGTCGATCAGGAAGCGGTGGCGCAGAACATCTCGCGCACCCTGGCCTCGATCAAAGGACCGGTGGCCAAGAAGGGCGCCCGGCCGCGCGACGAGGGACCGAGCTTCCGCGATCTCCAGGAAGAGCGGCGCGCCGCCGAAAAGGAGCGCGAGAAGACGCTGGTGCGGGTGACCGAGTTCATCACCGTCAGCGAGCTCGCGAACATCCTCAAGGTGCCGCCGACGCAGATCGTGACCTTCGCCTTCAAGGAGCTGGGGCAGATGGTCACGATCAACCAGCGGCTCGATTTCGATCTCATCGAGCTGATCGCCTCGGCGTTCGGCTTCCAGGCGACGCGCGAAGAGGAATACGCGGTCGCGGCCCCCGAGCAGCCGGTGGACCAGGCCGAGACGCTGAAGCACCGGCCGCCGATCGTCACCGTGATGGGCCATGTCGACCACGGCAAGACGTCGCTGCTCGACTACGTCCGTAAGGCGAATGTGGTGGCAGGGGAAGCCGGGGGGATCACGCAGCACATCGGCGCCTACCACGTCACGCTGAAAGACGGGCGCTCGATCACGTTCCTCGACACGCCGGGCCACGAGGCGTTCACCGCCATGCGCGCCCGCGGCGCGCAGGTGACGGATCTCGTCGTCCTCGTCGTCGCCGCCGACGACGCGATCATGCCGCAGACCCGTGAAGCGATTTCGCACGCCAAGAACGCCGGCGTCCCGCTCGTCGTCGCGATCAACAAGATCGATCTGCCCACCGCGAACGTGCAGAAGGTGAAGCAGGACCTGCTGGCGGAGGGCGTCGTGCTGGAGGAGTTCGGCGGCACCACCCTCGCCACGCCGATTTCCGCCAAGAAGGGCACGGGCATCGATACGCTGCTCGACCAGATCCTGCTGCAGGCGGAGCTGCTCGATCTCAAGGCCAACCCCGACCGGCTGGCCCTGGGGGCGGTGCTCGAGGCGACCCTCGACCCCGGCAAGGGGCCCGTCGCCACGATCCTCGTGCAGAACGGCACGCTCAACGTCGCCGACGACTTCATCTGCGGGCAGTTCTCGGGCCGCGTGCGCGCCCTGTACGACGAGCGCGGCCAGAACGTGCCGGCCGCCGGCCCGTCGATTCCCGTGCAGATCCTCGGCTTCGAAGGGGTCCCCGAGGCGGGCGACAGCTTCCAGGCGGTGAAGGACGCCGCCCAGGCGCGCGACATCGCGCAGAAGCGCCAGCGGCTCGAGCGCGAGGCGCAGCATCGCCGCACCAGCCGCGTGAAGACGCTGGAGGACTTCATGGCGGAGCGGGCGGCGGGTGGCGCGGCCGTGCTGCGCATCATCATCAAGGCCGACCAGGGCGGCCCGGCGGAAGCATTGGCCGACGCCTTGGGACAGCTCTCGACCGCCGAGGTGAAGGTCGAGGTCGTGCACCGCGGCGTCGGCGCCATCACGGATTCCGACGTGCTGCTCGCCAAGGCGTCGGGTGCAATCATCATCGGCTTCCACGTGCGCCCCGACTCGAACGCGCGGACGTCGGCGGAGCGCGAGCGGGTGGAGATCCGGACCTACCGCATCATCTACGAGGCGGTGGACGAGGTGCGGGCGGCGATGGAAGGCCTGCTCGCGCCGGAGAAAAAGGAAGTCATTCTGGGCGAGGCCGAGGTCCGGCAGCTGTTCAAGGTGGCCAAGGTCGGCACCATCGCCGGCAGTTTCGTGCGCAGCGGCATCATTCCTCGGACCGGGCGTGTCCGGGTAGTCCGGAGCGGGGTCGAAGTGTACGACGGCACGTTGGCTTCCCTGAAGCGGTTCAAAGACGACGTCCGCGAGGTGCGGGAAGGATTCGAGTGCGGCATCGGCATCGAGAATTTCAACGACGTGAAGGTCGGCGACCTGATCGAGGCGTATCGCATCGAGGAAGTGGCTCGCTCGCTCGACACGGGCGCCCCGACCGGAGGCGCGGCCCGGGGCGCGTGACCAGGTGATCGTCGGTCTCATCACCTGGGAGCTGCACCTTGGCGCGTGCCAGTCGCTGAAGGAGAAGCGGCAGATCGTGAAGAGTCTCAAGGACCGGTTGCACCGGCAGTTCAACGTCTCCGTTTCGGAAACCGACCACCAGGATCTCTGGCAGCGGGCGGAGCTGTCCGCGGCGGTCGTCACGACCGACAAGCGTCACGCCGAGCAGGTGCTGCAGCAGGCCGATCGGCTGGTGGCGGGAGCGGACGGCGCGCGCGTCATGGATTCGAGCACGAGCTACCTCTGACATGCGCACCCCGAAGCATCGCCCCGAGCGCGTCGCCGAGCTGATCCGCCAGGCCGTCGCCGAGTTTCTCACGAGCGACGTCCGCGATCCGCGCATCGGCTTCGTGACGGTCACCGGCGTCGAAGTCACGGCCGATCTGTCGCACGCCACGATCAGCGTGAGCGTGATGGCGCCGGAAGAGGAGAAGGCGCGCAGCCTCGAGGGCCTGACCAGCGCGGCGCGGTATCTGCGCGCCGAGCTGTCGCGCCAGCTGCGGCTGCGCACCAGTCCCGAGCTGCATTTCCGGCTGGATCGCGGGCTGGAGCACGCACAGCGCATCGATCGCATGCTGAAAGACCTGAAGGCGGGGGACGACTGACCGACGGGGTGCTGCTGGTGGCGAAACCGGCCGGTCCCACCTCGCACGACATGGTGGATATCGTGCGCCGGGCGCTGGGCACGCGACGCGTCGGACATACGGGCACGCTCGATCCGTTCGCCGCGGGGCTGCTCGTGATGGTCGTGGGGCGGGCGACGCGGCTCGTGCCGTTCGCCGCGGCGTGGACCAAGTCGTACGAGGGACGCATCCGGCTCGGTGTCACGACCGATACCGACGACGCAACGGGACAGGTGCTGGATTCGCGGCCCGTCGCGGTGGACCGGACGGCGCTGGAGCGGGCGCTCGACGGCTTTCGCGGGACGTACCGGCAGCGGCCGCCCGCGTACTCGGCGGTGAAGGTGGACGGGGAGCGGGCGTACCGGCGGGCGCGGCGCGGTGAAGTGGTCGAGCCGTCGGAGCGCGACGTGGAGATCACCGCGCTCGAGGTCACGGCCTTCGCCCTGCCCGACGTGGAGTTTCGGGCGACGGTGAGCGGCGGCACGTATCTGCGGTCCCTCGCCCGGGACATCGGCGCGGCGCTGGGCTGTGGCGGGCATCTCGCCGCGTTGCGGCGTACCGTCGTCGGTCCGTTTCGGTTGGCAGAGGCGGTGGCGCCCGCCGCGGCGACGGCGGCCGCGCTCTTGCCGCCCGGGGTGCTGGTGCGCCACCTCGAGCGGCGCGATGTCGATACGGCGGAGCGGAACGCCGTCGTCCACGGCCGCTGGATTGCGGCGGCGGGCGACGCCACGGCGACACCGGTGGCGATGTTCGCCGGGGAGACGCTGGTCGCGGTGGCGGATCGCGCGGGCGACGTGCTGAAGCCGCGGGTCGTTCTGGCGGATTGATGGCGGGCGCGGTGGTGACCGTCGGCACGTTCGACGGGGTGCATCGCGGGCACCAGGCGGTGCTCGCCGAGATCACGCGCCGGGCGCGGGCGCGCGGGGGCGAGAGCGTGGTCGTGACGTTCGATCCGCACCCGCTCGCGATCGTGAACCCGGGCGCGGCGCCGCCGCTGTTGACGCTGCCGGCTGAAAAACGGCGTTTGTTGGAGGCGGCCGGCGTGAGCCGGGTCGAGACGTTGCCGTTCACGCCCGAGTTCGCGCGGCTCGAGCCGTTGGAGTTCGTGCGGGACGTGCTGCGAGCGCGGTGGCGCATGGACGAGCTGGTGCTGGGACACGACCACGGCTTCGGGCGCGGCCGCTCGGGGGACGTGGACACGGTGCGGCGCATCGCGGCGAGCGACGGGTTCGCGGTCGACGTGGTCGACCCGGTGAGAGACGACGGGCAGCCGATATCGTCCACGTTGATCCGGACGGCGCTGGCCCACGGCGATCTCGGCCTCGCGCGGCGCTGGCTGGGGCGACCGTACGGCGCATTGGGCACGGTGGAGCGTGGAGCCGGGCGGGGACGGACGATCGGGATTCCGACGCTCAACCTCCCGGTCCCCGACGCGCGGAAGTTGTTGCCGCCCGACGGCGTGTACGCGGTGCGGGTGACGCTGCCCGACGGGGCGCGCTACGGCGGTATGATGAATCAGGGATCGCGTCCCACGTTCGGGGTCACCGAGCGGGGACTCGAGATTCACCTGTTCGAGTTCGACGCCGAGATCTACGGCGCGACGGTGTGGGTGGAGTGGGTAGGGCGTCTGCGCGACGTGCGCGCATTTCCTTCGCGCGAGGCGCTGATCGAGCAGCTGGCGCAGGACCGCACGGCGGCGCGCCGCAGTCTCAACGGAGAAGGGATTGCATGAGATCGATTCGCGGTCGTTTGATCTTCATTTTCCTGTTGCTGGGCGCTTCGATAGCGGCGCTCATCCCGAGAAACGTGACGCAGCGGACGCAGGATCCCCAGACGGGCCGAATGCGGGACACCTCGGTTCGCCAGGTGCCGATCAACCTCGGCCTCGACCTCCAGGGCGGGATCCATCTCGCGCTCGAGGTCGATCAGTCGAAGGGAGCGGTGGCGGACTGCGCCGACGCGATCCAGCGCGCCCAGCGCGTGGTGCGGACGCGGGTGGACGAATTCGGCACGACGGAGCCGGTGGTGCAGATCGTCGGACAGTGCCGGCTCGTCGTGGAGCTGGCGGGAGAAAAGGACCCGGCGCGCGCCGTGTCGATCGTGCAGCGCACCGCGTTTCTCGAGTTCCGCATCACCGACATGAAGAACCAGTTCCGCGACGCCCTCCCGGGCATCGACCGCGCGCTGCGGGTCGCCGGCGTGAAGGCGCCGAGCGGTGCCCAGGTGAGCGCCGTGACGCAGCTGTTCGGCGCCGACACCTCCAAGAAGGGCGCCGACACGACCAAGAAGAAGTCCGCGACGCCCGCTCCTGACACCGCCGAATCGAACGCGCCGGGGGCATTGTCCGCCCTGCTTTTCCAGGGGGGGCTCCCCGGGGAGTTTCTCGTTCCCGACGAGCAGGTGGCGCGGGCCGAAAGCCTCCTGGCCCGGCCGGAAGTGACGGCCGCCATCCCTCGCGGCTTTGATCTGAAATGGGGCACCGAGTCCGAATCGCGCCAGGCACGGTTATACCGCCCGCTGTATGTCGTCGAGGACAAGCCGATCATCACCGGCGAGGAGCTGACGAAGGCGGCCGCCAAGCGTGACCAGCTCAACAATCATTCGGTCGTCGTGTTCGATCTCACGCGGCGCGGCTCGCGGAAGTTCTGCGACGAAACGGGCCGCCACGTGCACGACTACATGGCGATCATCCTCGACAACCGCGTTCAGGGCCAGCCGCCGATCATCAACGACCAGATCTGCGGCACCGGCCAGATCGATCTCCAGAACAAGGCGCTCACCGAGGCGCAGGATCTCGCGCTGGTGCTGCGCGCCGGCGCGCTCCCGGCGCCGCTGCAAATCGTCGAAGAACGGACCATCGGGCCGTCGCTCGGCGCCGATTCGATCCACGACGGCATCAAGGCCGGCATCGTCGGCGTGGCGCTGGTGATCCTCATCATGGTGGGCTATTACCGGCTCTCCGGCGCCCTGGCCGTGGCCTCGCTCACGCTGTACCTGCTGCTGACGCTCGCCGGCCTCTCGGTGTTCGGGTTCACGCTCACGCTGCCGGGGCTGGCGGGGCTCGTGTTGTCGGTGGGGATCGCGGTCGACGCCAACGTGCTGATCTTCGAGCGCATCCGCGAGGAGCTGCAGCACGGCAAGACGGTGCGACTGGCGGTCGATGAGGGGTTCACGCACGCGATGAGCGCGATCATCGACTCCAACGTGTCGACCGCCCTCACGGCGTTCATTCTCTATCTCGTGGGCACGGGACCGGTGCAGGGCTTTGCCATCACCCTGATCATCGGCATCATCGCGTCGATGATCACCGCGATCTTCGTCGTGCGCACCTTCTACATGATCTGGCTGCGCCGGCGGCCCGACATGCAAACCCTGAGCGTCTGATGATCCGACTCTTCGCCAACGCCAACTACGACTTCATCAAGTGGCGCCGCTACGCGTACGGCCTCACCGCGCTCATCATCATCCCGGGTCTCGTGCTGCTCGCGGTCAAGGGCCTCAACTACAGCATCGAGTTCACGGGCGGCACCTTCATCCAGATCGAGACCAGGCAGCCGGTGCAGACGGCCGAGCTGCGCGCCGATCTGGACGCGGCCGGCATCCCCGGCGCGGAGATCCAATCGTTCGGCTCCGATACCTCCTACAGCATCCGGGCGCGGCTCGGTGCGCACGCGACGACGCCGGGAGGTGGAACCGAGGAGACGGTGGCGGCGGTCGGTCGCGCCCTGGACCAGAAGCTGGGGCATGACAACTACCGGATCGAGAAGCGCGAGGCGGTGGGTCCCAAGGTCGGGAAGGAGCTGCAGGGCAAAGCGCTCCTGGCGATCTTCTTCTCGTTCTTCGTGACGCTCGCCTATCTCGCCTACCGTTTCGAATGGCGCTTCGGGCTCGCGGCGGTGCTCGCCACGTTCCACGACATCCTCACGACCATCGCCTTTATCCGATACACGAACCTCGAGGTCAGCCTGGTCGTGGTGGGCGCAGTGCTCACCATGGTGGGGTACTCGCTCAACGACACCATCATCATCTTCGATCGCGTGCGCGAGAACCTGCGCAAGTTCCGGCGCACCAACCTGTACGAGATCCTCAACCTGTCGATCAACGAGACGCTGCCGCGCTCGATCCTGACCCACGGGACGACGATGGCGGCGACGCTCGCGCTGGTGATCTTCGGAGGCGAGGTGATCCGGCCCTTCGCCCTGGTGATGACGTTCGCGATCTTCACGGGCACCTTCTCATCGATCTACATCGCTGCTCCCGTGCTGCTCCTGATCGAGAAGCGCTGGCCGGGCCAGGACGCCCGCGGCGCCCGCGCCTACGCCCCCCGGGAGCCGATGGTCACGCCCGTGCCGGCTCCGGCGCCCAGCGGAGGAAGCGGCAGCAGCCGCTCCAAGGCCGCCGTCTGACGGTGCCGGCCCTGGTGGACGCCCATTGCCACCTGGGGGACGCGGCATTCGACGACGACCGCCCGGCCGTGCTGGCGCGGGCGGCGGCGGCCGGTGTGGGACACGTCGTTGTGATTGGCGAATCGCTGGCGGGCAGTGAGCGCGCCGCGGCCCTCGCCCGGGCGCACGCCGGGCTGTCGGCGACCGCCGGCGTCCACCCCCACGATGCCGCGAGCTGGGACGAGGCCACGCCCGGGAAGCTGCGCGAGATGCTGGGGCGTCCCGAGCTGGTCGCCGTCGGCGAAACGGGACTCGACTATCACTACGATCACGCACCGCGGGCCGCGCAGCGCGCGGCGTTCGAGGGACAGCTCGCGCTCGCGCGGGACCTTGGGAAACCGGTGGTGATTCACGCCCGCGACGCCGACGACGATATGGCGGCGCTGCTGCGGGAATGGGGCGGCCGCGTGCCGGCCCTCGTGCTCCACTGCTTCGCCGGCAGCCGCGCGATCTTCACCGCGGGCATGGATGCCGGCGCCTACTTCTCGTTCAGCGGCATGATCACGTTCAAGAACTGGAATCCCGCGGTCCAGACGTCGGCGGCCCCCGCCGAACGGCTGCTCGTCGAGACCGATGCGCCCTACCTCGCGCCCGTCCCGCACCGCGGGCGCCGCAACGAGCCGGCCTACGTTCCCGAGATCGTCACCGTACTCGCGCGCCAGCGCGGCACCTCGCCCGACGAGCTGGCGCGACAGACCGCCGAGAACGCGCTCCGCGTCTTCGGCCCCCGCATCGCCACACCGCTCGCCTCCAGGGAGGACTAGAGTGTGACCACCGTACCGACCGACATCGCGATCGCCCAGGCGGCCAAACTCCGCCCCATCGCGGACGTCGCCCGGGAGCTCGGCCTGGCCGACGACGAAGTGGAATTCTACGGGCGGTACAAGGCGAAGATCTCGCTGCAGGCGATCGAGCGCCGCCAAGCGACCGGACGGCTCGTGCTCGTGACCGGTATCAACCCGACGCCGGCGGGAGAGGGGAAGTCCACGGTCACCGTCGGCGTGGCGCAGGCGCTGCGCAAGCTCGGCAAGAAGGCGCTGCTCTGTATCCGCGAGCCGTCGCTCGGCCCGGTGTTCGGGGTCAAGGGCGGGGCCGCGGGCGGCGGCTATGCGCAGGTCGTCCCGATGGAGGACATCAACCTCCATTTCACCGGCGACTTCCACGCCATCTCGAGCGCGCACAACCTGCTGTCGGCGATGCTCGACGCCCACCTGCATCACGGCAACGCGCTCGGGCTCGACACCCGCCGCATCACCTGGCCGCGTACCATCGACATGAACGACCGGGCGCTGCGCCAGATCATCGTCGGGCTGGGGGGAACCAACGGCGGCCCGACGCGCGAAGAGCGCTTCGTCATCATCCCGGGCTCCGAGGTCATGGCCATCATGGCCCTGGCCACGAGTCTCAAGGACCTCGAGACGAGGCTGGCGCGCATCATCGTCGGGCTCACGCAAGGACGGACCGGCGTGCGCGCCAGCGACCTGAAGGCCGAGGGCGCGATGACGCTGCTGTTGAAGGACGCCTTGAAGCCCAACCTCGTGCAGACGCTCGAGGGGGGGCCGGCGCTGGTCCACTGCGGGCCGTTCGGCAATATCGCCCACGGCTGTAACTCGGTGATGGCGACGCAGCTTGGCCTCAGGCTCGCGGACATCGTGCTGACGGAGGCCGGGTTCGGCGCCGACCTCGGTGCCGAAAAGTTCTTCGACATCAAGTGCCGCATGTCCGGCTTGCAGCCCGAAGCCGCGGTGGTCGTAGGGACGGTGCGGGCGCTGAAGATGCACGGCGGCGTGAAGAAGGAGAACCTCGGAAAACCCGACCGCGCGGCCGTCGAGCGCGGGGCGGCGAACCTCACCCGCCACGTGCGCAACGTCAAGAAGTTCGGGGTTCCCTGCGTCGTGGCGCTGAACCGCTTCATCACCGACACTGACGAGGAAATCGAAGCGGTGCGCGCCGCGTGCCAGGCCGAAGGTGTGGAGGCGGTGCGCTGTGAGGTGTGGGAGAAGGGCGGGGACGGCGGGCTCGAAGTGGGTCGGGCGATCCTGCAGCTGCTGGACGACGGGAAGGCGTCGTTCAAGCCGCTGTACGATGAGCGCCGGCCGATCGCCGAGAAGATCGAGACGATCGCCCGGGAGATCTACGGCGCCGGCGGCGTGTCCTACGCGCCGCCCGCCGAGCGGGCGCTCGAGCTGCTGCCCAGGCTGGGGTTGGGGGAGACGCCGGTCTGCATGGCCAAGACGCAGTACTCGTTCAGCGACGACGCGTCCAAGCTCGGCGCGCCGTCGGGGTTCACGCTGCAGGTGCGGGACATTCTTCCCTCCGCCGGCGCCGGCTTCGTGGTGGCGTTGGCCGGGGACATCATGACGATGCCGGGTCTGGGTAAGAGTCCGGCGGCCGAGCGGATCCGGTTGCATCCCGACGGCACGATCGAGGGGCTGTTCTGATGAAGACGCTCAATCCGGTAGCGACCGACAAGGCACCCAAGGCGATCGGTCCTTACAGCCAGGCGATCGTCACCGACGACACGGTATACACGGCGGGGCAGGTGGCGCTCGACCCGAAGTCGGGAGAGCTCGTCGGCGCGACCGTCGCGGAGCAAACGGAGCAGGTGCTGCAAAACCTCACCGCCGTGCTCGCTGCCTCGGGATCGTCGCTCGGCCAGGTGGTGAAGACGACGGTCTATCTCATCGACATGGCGGATTTCGCGGCGATGAACGAGGTATACGCCCGACACTTCGGCGGGCACCGCCCGGCGCGCTCGACCGTACAGGCGGCCGGGTTGCCGAAGGGTGCCCGCGTGGAGATCGACGCGATCGCGATCCGCTAGCTCAGGGACCCGCCTTGATCTCGACGCCCAGGGCGCCGGCGGGCTTGCTGGGCCAGGTCGCGGTCACGGCGGGGGTGTTCAGGGCCCATTCCGCGAAGAGATCGCCGACCGAGCTCTCGCCCGACGGCTGCTGATCGATCGTCGTGAACCCGCTTCCCGCCGTTATGACCGCCGTCGGGTTCGCCACTCCGAACGCACCATACGCCACGTCATTGCCGCTCGCGAAGGACGCGAGCGCGGCCGTCAGGGTCGTCACCGCGGCGCCGGATGCGGAGGCCGTCTGGACGATAGCGCCCGAGCCGTTCGTCCCCGATTGATCGACACCGCTCCACTGGGACACGATCCACTGACAATTGGAGACGGTGACACTCGTCTTGATCGTAATCGCCCCACTGCCCGGCGCCGCGCTCATCGCCCGGTAGATGGTCAGCCGGTCGAGCGGCGTAGCGCCGTCGTAGGCGACGCTCGCCACCACCTGCCAGTTTGCCATTCCGCCGCCGGTCAATGTTGGATCGGGCGCCGCCGCGGAGGCCTGGTGCGTCAGCACCGCGACGGTGACCAGCGTGTTCGGCGCCGGCGCAATGGAGCCGGTGGTGAAGGTCGATGTGTTGGTCGGGTCGTGGCCCGAGGTGAGCAGCGTCTGGGTGATTCCGGGCGGCGGTTGGTTCGTGACCGTCACCGATGCGGTTTGCGTGATCGCGGTGCCGTCGGCAGTCGCTGACAGCGTCTTCCCTTCGGCGACGCTCGAGCTGAAGGTCGCGGTCGCGACGCCGTTCGACCCGGTGGTTCCCGAGGGACCCGTGACGGTGTTGCCGCTCCCCGTCGACGCTACGAGGACCGTCGAGCCGCTCACCGGATTGCCGAAGGCGTCCTTCACGGTAACGGTGATGGTGGACGATCCCGTGTTGACGAGGATCGACGCCGGCGCCGCCGCGACGGTCGACTGACCGGCGTCAGCCGGTCCCGCGGTCACCGTCACGACGGCCTGCTGAGTGAGCGTGACGCCGCCGGCCACCGCGGTGATGGTCTTGGTCCCGGCCGCCGTCGAGCTCAAAGAGCCGGTCGTCACGCCGTTGACATCCGTCGCTGCCGCAGGCTGGGTGATCGTGTTTCCGATGCCGGTCGCCGAAAGGGTCACGGAGACGCC
>Ga0310811_10007668_pt1 | contig 13829 bp, 13 predicted proteins | sample YCmetagenome_FD_207642 | JGI IMG/M metagenome (GOLD analysis project Ga0310811, IMG submission 207642) | Soil microbial communities from experimental microcosm in Duke University, North Carolina, United States - YC | ecosystem: Engineered > Artificial ecosystem > Soil microcosm > Unclassified ... | reverse complement strand
AACAGTTTCTCAGCGAGGACGGTACCGGCTACCAGGCAGGGCTGGCGCTGAAAGCGTTTGCCCATGGCGGACTGACCGGCGTGGGGCCGGGCGCGGGCACCATCAAGTACCGCATTCCCGACGTGCATTCCGACTTCATCTTCGCGGTGGCGGGTGAGGAGTTCGGCTTTGTCCTTTGCGCCATAATCGCCGCGGCCTTCTGCGCCCTGACCGTCCGGCTGCTGCTGCGTTCGGCCGGCCAGCGCGAGCCTTTCTGCCAGCTGGCCGGCGCGGGCCTGGCGATCGTCACGGCCGTGCAGGCATTCATCAACATGGGTGTGGCGATCTCGCTGCTGCCGGCCAAGGGCATGACCCTGCCATTCATTTCCTATGGCGGCTCCTCGCTTTTCGCGGTGGCGCTGACCATGGGTTTTGCCCTGGCGGTGACACGCCGGCGTCCCAGGATCGGCATGCGGGACGAGCCGCTGTTTTCCGCGCGCATCCATGGAGCGCGCGCATGAACCGGATCGTCGTGCTTTCGGCGGGCGGCACCGGCGGGCACCTGTTCCCGGCCCAGGCGCTGGCAGGTGAGCTGGTGAGGCGCGGCAAGCACATTGTCGTGATGACCGACAGCCGCTTCGCCAACTACGCCACCGCCTTTCCGGGCGCGGAAATCGAGACCGTGCCCTCCTCGCCGCTGAACTCGCCGGTCGCGCCCTTCAGGATTTTTGCCGGCGCCGCGATGGCGCTGGCAAAGCTGTTGCGGCTGAAGCCGGCCGCGGTGGTGGGTTTTGGCGGCTATCCTTCCGTGCCGGTCATGCTGGCCGCCATACTGACCGGCCGCCCCACCGCCATCATCGAGCAGAATGCCGTGGTGGGTCGCGCCAACCGCCTTCTGATGAACAGGGTAAAGCTGGTGGCGGCGGCCTTCCCGATCGCCCGCTTCGCGCCCGCCGATACCTCCAAGATCGTGCTGACCGGCAATCCGCTGCGGCCCGAGGCCGAGGAACTGTGGGGCGCACCCTACAATGTGCCCGAGGCTTCAGGTCCGCTGCGCCTGCTGGTGTTCGGCGGCAGCCAGGGGGCGCGCGCGCTGAGCGAAGTGGTGCCCGCCGCCCTGACCCGGCTGACGCACGACATCAAGATGCGCCTCACCGTGGTGCAGCAGTGCCGGCCCGAGGACATCGAAAAGGTCCGCCAGATCTACGCCAATGCCGAGATCCGCGCCGAGCTTGGGACCTTCTTCGATGATCTGCCCCGCCGCATGGCCGAGACCCATCTGGTAATCGCCCGAGCGGGCGCGGGCACCGTCGCCGAGCTCATGGCCATCGGCCGTCCCGCCATCCTGGTGCCGCTGCCCGGCGCGCTGGACGACAACCAGACGCCCAATGCCGATATCCTGGCGCAGGCGAACGCAGGCTGGCGGGTGGCGCAGCACGATCTCACCCCCGACACGCTGGCCCGGATGCTCCAGTCCGCCTTTGCCGATCCGCTGGGACTGGCGCGCCGTGCGGTTGCCGCCCACAGGCTGGCCGTGCCCCACGCCGCCCGCAATCTGGCCGACGCGGTGGAAAAGATCATGGAGGCGGCGTGACCCCCCCGGCCCATATGAAGATCACCACCCGCGTACCGCTGGACATCGGCGCCATTCATTTCATCGGCATCGGCGGCATCGGCATGAGCGGCATCGCCGAGATCATGCACAATCTGGGCTACAAGGTGCAGGGCAGCGACGCGGCCGAGAACGCCAATGTCAAACGTCTCAAGGGACTGGGCATAACCGTTCATGTCGGCCATGACGCCGCCAACCTCAGGCACGCGCATGCCGTGGTCTACTCCTCGGCGGTCAAGCCCGGCAATGTGGAGTTCGACGCCGCCCGCGCGCTGTCGCTGCCCCTGGTGCGCCGCGCCGAGATGCTGGCCGAGATCATGCGCCTTCGCTCCTGTATCGCCATCGCCGGCACCAACGGCAAGACCACCACCACGACGCTGGTCGCCTCGTTGCTGGATGCCGGCGGCATGGACCCCACCGTCGTCAATGGCGGCATCATCAACGCCTATGGCACCAATGCCCGGCTGGGCGCGGGCGAATGGGTGGTGGTCGAGGCCGACGAAAGCGACGGCACCTTCCTGCGCCTGCCGGCCACGGTGGCCGTGGTCACCAACGCGGACCCCGATCACCTGGACTATTACGGCACCTTCGACGCCATGCGCGACGCCTTCCAGCGCTTTGTGGAGAACGTGCCCTTCTATGGCTTCGCGGTGCTGTGCACCGACCATCCCGAGGTGCAGGCCATGGTGGGCCGCATCACCGACCGGCGCATGATCACCTACGGCTTCAATCCCCAGGCCGATGCGCGCGCCGTCAATGTCAGCTTCAGCCAGGGCGCCTCGCATTTCGACGTCGTCTTCACCGACCGGCGCAACGGCCGGCAGGAGCGCCTCACCGGTCTGTCGCTGCCCATGCCCGGCGAGCACAATGTCCAGAACGCCACCGCCGCCATCGTGGTGGCGCGCCAGCTGGGGGTGCCGGACGCCGTCATCAGCAAGGGCCTGGCCGGGTTCAAGGGCGTGGGCCGCCGCTTCACCAAGGTCGGTGAATATAACGGCGCCGCCATCATTGACGACTATGCCCACAATCCCTTCAAGATCGCCGCCGCCATCAAGGCGGCCCGCCAGGCCTATAGCGGCCCCATCGTGGCGGTGGTCCAGCCGCACCGCTACACGCGCCTGCGCGACACCTTCGAGCAGTTCGCCACCTGCCTGAACGATGCCGATGTGGCGGTGATCGCACCGGTTTACGCTGCGGGCGAGGGGCCCATCGAAGGCATCAATCGCGACACCTATGCCGATGCGTTGCGCGCCCACGGCCATCGCAACGTGCTGATCATCAATGGCGAGGACGATTTGGCTGCCACGGTCAAGCCGTTCCTGAAGCCCGGTGCGGCCGTGATCGGCGCCGGCGCCGGCTCCATCACGGGGTGGATGGCGAATTTGCAGAAAAGGCTGGAGGCGCTGTCATGAGCGACTCCGGCGTCTGCTACGCCCTGCCCCCGGTGCGCGGGACTTATATTTATGACGCGCCGCTGCGCGATCTGGTCTGGTTCCGGGTTGGTGGCCCGGCCGAGGTCCTTTTCCGCCCCGCCGATGCCGACGATCTGGCGACCTTCCTTGCGGCCCGCGGCCCCGGCCAATCCGTCTCGGTGATCGGCGTGGGTTCCAACCTCCTGGTGCGCGACGGCGGCATCCCGGGCGTCGTGGTGCGCCTGCCTGCCGTTTTCGGAAAAATCGAGACTTTCGGCACCCGCGTGCGCGCCGGCGCGGCGGCGCTGGATGCCACCGTGGCGCGCGCCGCCGCCGATGCCGGCATCGCCGGGCTGGAATTCCTGCGCGGGGTGCCGGGCACCGTCGGCGGTGCGCTGAAGATGAACGCGGGCTGCTATGGCCGCGAGATCAAGGATATCTTCGTGGAAGCCACCGCGCTGGACGGCGCCGGCAACCAGCTGACCCTGACGGCGGAGGACATGCAGTTCGTCTACCGCAAGGCCCAGGTGCCGGACGACCTGATCTTCCTCGAGGCGGTGTTCGAAGGAACCCCGGACGATCCTGCCGCCATCCGCGCACGGATGGAGGAACTTTCGGCCAACCGCGAGGCCAGCCAGCCCATCCGCGCCAAGACCGGCGGCTCCACTTTCAAGAACCCGCCCGGCCACAAGGCGTGGGCGCTGGTGGACGAGGCCGGCGCCCGGGGACTGTCGATCGGCGGCGCACAGGTCAGCGAGAAACACACCAATTTCCTGATCAACACCGGCAGCGCCACCGCGGCCGAGCTGGAAGCCCTGGGCGAGGAAGTCCGGCGGCGGGTGCGGGAAAAGTCCGGCGTGGAGCTGGAATGGGAGATCAAGCGCGTGGGGGTGCCCCCCGGCCACGGAGTGGCCGATGCATAACAGAGCGAGCCCGTTCCGCCGCATCGCCGTTCTCATGGGAGGCCGCAGCGCCGAGCGGGAGGTGAGCCTATCCTCCGGCCGTGGCGTGATCGCGGCGCTCGCCCAGGAAGGCTTCGATCCGGTCGCCGTCGATCCCGGCGAAGACCCGATCGCCCAGCTGCGCGAGGTTCGCCCCGATGCGGTGTTCAACGCCCTGCATGGCCGTTTCGGCGAAGACGGCACCGTGCAGGGGATTCTCGAATGGATGCGACTGCCGTATACACATTCGGGTGTGCTTGCTTCGGCCCTGGCCATGCACAAGGAACGGACAAAGGATATCTACCGCGCCGCCGGCCTGCCGGTGGTCAAATCCATCGTGGCCGACCGGCTTGAAGCCGCGCGCGGCCACCTGATGGAACCGCCCTATGTGGTCAAGCCCGTCAATGAAGGCTCCAGCGTGGGCATCTTCATCGTCCGCAAGGGCGACAACCGCCCGCCCGCCGCCCTGGCCGCCAGCGACTGGACCATCTCCAGCGAGATGATGATCGAGGAGTTCGTGCCCGGCCGGGAACTGACGGTGTCGGTGATGGCGGACCGCGCATTGGCTGTCACCGAGATCGTCACCGACCTGGAATTCTATGACTACGAGGCCAAGTACGCTCCGGGCGGCTCGCGCCACATCATTCCCGCGGACGTGCCCGAAAAGATCAGCCGCGACTGCCTGGAGATGGCGGTGACCGCCCATGCTGCGCTGGGCTGTCGCGGCGTCTCGCGTACCGACTTCCGCTACGACGACACGGCCGGCAAGCCGCGTCTGATACTTCTTGAAACCAATACCCAGCCGGGCATGACGCCCACCTCGCTGGTGCCCGAACAGGCCGCCCATGTCGGCATGAGCTATGCCCGGCTCTGCCGCTGGATGGTGGAGGACGCCTCATGCGACCGGTAAAGGTGGAACGCAAGGCGCGCGGCAATCCGCGCACCAATGTCGCCCGCGGCACTGCCCGGGCCGCGCGGCCCTCGGCGCAAAAGGCGGCCGGCCGGCGCGGCGCAGCGGACGAGGGCCTTGTCGACCGCCTGAGGGCCAGACTGGCAGCCATCCTCACCCGGCCCATGCTGATGCTGTCGGCCACGGTTTTCGGGTTGACCCTGATCGCCGCCCTGTTCGCCTCCGGCGTGATCGGGCGCACGATCAATGCGGTGAACGGGGCGATCGACACGGTGGTGGCCGATGCGGGATTCGGCATTTCCGAGATTCACATCGCCGGCAATCGCCGCACGCCTTATCGCCAGATCCTGGCCGTGCTGGGGATGCAGCCGGGGCAGTCCATCTTCAGCGCCGACCTGACAGGCGCCCGCGCACGGCTGGCGCATCTGGACTGGATCGCCTCGGTCGACGTCCACCGCCGCTATCCCGACGCCATCTTCGTCACCCTGGTCGAGAAGCGCCCCTTCGCCCTGTGGCAGACCCCACCCGACGCGGCCGGCGTCAGCCATATCGCCGTTGTCGAACGCGATGGCGGGCTGATCACGACCCAGGGGGTGGAAAAGTTCCGCCGGCTGCCCAAGCTTCTGGGTGCGGGCGCGCCCGCCGCCGCCGCCGATCTGGTGGATGCCGTCCAGGCGCACCGTGCGGTGGCGGCGCGGACCGTCGCCTATTCCTACCAGTCCGGACGGCGCTGGAACCTGATCCTGGATGACGGCGTCCTGGTCAAGCTGCCCGAAACCGGATGGGGCAAGCAGCTGGACGCGCTGGAGCGGCTGATCATCTACGACGGCATTCTGGAACGCGACGTGTCGGAAATCGATTTGCGCTCGCCCACGCATTACTTCTTCGTGCTCAGGAGCGGGGAGAAGAAGCAGGAAGCGCGGGGCAGGCAGACATGAACCAGACGCTGCGCCTGCGCGTACACAATGAGATACCGGCCTACCGTTCCGGCCTGGTGGCGGCGCTCGACGTGGGCACGTCCAAGATCGTCTGCGTCATCGGCCAGGCCGAGGGCGGCACGCTGAAGGTCCTGGGCAGCGCCCTGCGTGAATCCGGCGGCCTCAAGGCGGGCACCATCACCAGCCTGGAGGAAGCCGAAGGGGCCATCCGCGACTGCGTTGCCGCCGCCGAAAGCATGGCCGACGCGCGCATCCATAACGTGCTGATCGGAGTCAATTGCGGCGAGCCGCTTTCCGTCAACAGCCGTGCCGTGATGACGCTGGATGGCGCCCTGGTGGGCGACCATCACCTGCGCGCGCTTCTGGCCGAAGGACGCGGGCGCTGCCGGCTCGACGGGCGCGAAATCATCCAGTCCGCGCCGACCGCCTATATGGTGGACGAGGCGCGCGGCGTGAAAGATCCCTCCGGCATGTTCTGCCAGCGCATCGGCGTCGCCATGCATGCGGTGGCCGTCAAGCCGTCGCCGCTGGCCAACCTCAAGCTGGCGGTGGAGCGCTGCCACCTGAACGTGGTGGGCTCGCTGTTCGGCGCCTATGCCAGCGGCCTTTCCACCTTGACCGAGGACGAGAAACAGATCGGCGCCATCGTGATCGACATGGGCGGGGGCACGACTTCCGTGGCCGTGTTCCTGGAAGGCCACCTTGTCCACGCCGATGTTGTGCCCCTGGGCGGGTCGATGGTCACCTCCGACATCGCCCGCACCCTGGCTGCGCCCCTGTCGGCGGCCGAGCGCGCCAAGACCCTCTACGGCGCCGCGCTCGGCGAGATGGAAGGCGGAACCGACATGGTCACGCTCGCCCAGATGGGCGAGGAGGGTGAGGATTCGATGCTGCGCGTCCCGCGCTCCATGCTCACCCGCATCATCCAGGCCCGGCTGGAAGAGATTTTCGCCGAGGTCCAGACACGCCTGCGGGCCTCGGGCTTCGATGTGGCGGCGGGCCGCCGCCTTGTCCTGACCGGCGGCGCCTGCCAGCTGGCGGGCACGCGGGAACTGGCCGCCCGCAATCTCGGCAAGCAGGTTCGCATCGGACGGCCCCAGGCTTTTGCAGGGCTCGCCGCCGCCTCGGCGGGACCGGACTATGCCACCGCCATCGGTCTTCTGATGGCCGGCGCGCTCTTGCCGCCCGAGGTCCTGAACCCCGAACTTGAGGCCGAACCGGCATCGGCAAAAGGCCAAAGCTGGTTCAGCCGATTGACCGGACGGTGGCTGTAGTGATTCAAAAGACTAACAAGCGAATCGGTTGGGAAGTTCTGGCGGTGCCGGCCAAGGTGATCAAAACAGTTCGCTGAGGAGAAAATATCATGACGATCAACCTGAAAGCGTCCGAAACGCACGAGCTGCGCCCCCGTATCACGGTCCTTGGCGTGGGCGGTGCCGGCGGCAATGCCGTCAACAACATGATCGAGGCGCAACTGGAAGGCGTCGACTTCGTGGTGGCCAACACCGATGCCCAGGCCCTGGCCCAGTCCCAGGCCACGCGGCGCATCCAGCTCGGCGCCACCACCACCGAGGGCCTGGGCGCGGGCGCCCAGCCGGATGTCGGCCGGGCCGGGGCCGAGGAATCCCTGCCCGAGATCATGGAACAGCTGGCCGGCAGTCATATGGTCTTCATCACCGCCGGCATGGGCGGCGGCACCGGCACCGGCGCGGCCCCGGTCATCGCCAAGGCGGTGCGCGAGGCGGGCATCCTCGCCGTCGGCGTGGTCACCAAGCCCTTCGCCTTCGAAGGTGAAAAGCGCATGCGCGCGGCCGAGCGCGGCATCCAGGAACTGCAGCAGTATGTCCACACCCTGATCATCATTCCCAACCAGAACCTGTTCCGCGTCGCCAACGACCGAACCACCTTCGCCCAGGCCTTCGCCATGGCCGACGAAGTGCTGCATGCCGGCGTGCGCGGGGTCACCGACCTGATCGTCATGCCCGGCCTGATCAACCTGGACTTCGCCGACATCAAGTCCGTCATCAGCGAGATGGGCAAGGCGATGATGGGCACCGGCGAGGCCGAGGGAGAAGACCGCGCCATGAAGGCCGCCGACATGGCCATCTCCAACCCCCTCCTGGACGATGTGACCATGAAGGGCGCCAAGGGCGTGCTCATCAACATCACCGGCGGCCCGGACCTGATGCTGTTCGAGGTCGAGCAGGCCGCCAACCGCATCCGCGCCGAAGTCGATCCCGACGCCAACATCATCTTCGGCAACACCATCCTGGAAGACATGGAAGGCCGTATCCGCGTTTCGGTGGTCGCCACCGGCATCGACGCGGAGCTGACGCGCATGCCCGTGCCGGAGAAGGTCGTCACCCACAACCGCTTCATCAAGGCGGGCATGGCCAAGGAAACACCCCGCGGCTTTACGCTGGCCACGCAGGCCCAGTCGCAGGCGCCGGCCACTGCAAATCCCGTTGCCGAGCAGATCGACCAGCTTGCCCGGGAGATGGGCATGGGCAACGGCGGTCACGCCGCCGCCCATGCCAACGCCCATGTCGGCGTCGGCCAGCCCTATGTCTCCGGCGAGGAGGAAACGCAGGAAGTGGCAGCGTCGGCCAGGCAAGAGCAGATGCCCGCGCCCCATCCGGTCTCGGCCAAATATGCGGTCAGCGAAACCTATCGTCCGCTGGAACAGCAGCCGCTGGCCCGCCAGGCGCAGGAAAAGGAACAGAAGCGTGGCTGGGGCTTCTTCGGCCGGCGCAAGGCGCCGTCCGACATGCGCGCCGAGCCGATGGCCGAAGCGCCGCGGGCCACGCCCCTGGCCCAGCCGCGTGCCACGGCCCAGACCATGACCCGCCCCGCTCCAGTCGAGCCGGCGCAGGTACAGTCTGGCGCACAGCAGCCGGCCGACGATCTTTTCCCCGATCACAAGCGCGACGAGCAGTTCGAAATACCTGCCTTCCTGCGCCGCCAGGCCAACTGACCCAACGATATAAGGTCGGAAAAAGAGCGACCTGCCGGCCGGGGATATAGGAAAAGAGAGCCCAGGTGATGCTTTTGGCAACACCTGGGCTTTCTCATTCTTTCCCGGATATGGAAACAAGATCGCGGATCGCTGCCCGTTTGCCGTCATGCGTTGGGCCCGCAGCCGGTTTGAGCAGACCCAGACTGTTTAGCCGGACGGTTGCAAACCGGCCCTTCTCGCTTCCATACCTCACAGGCGTGCGCGCTCGGCAAGATTCTGCTAAACTTGCCGGAAGTCGTTCGCGAAGTTATGGGCGATGTGTTTCCCCAGGATGAAATTCAGCGAGAAGAGAATCTGCAAAAAGCGCGATCTTGGTGCCTAAACGTCCCGGCATCGGTCGGAAAGTGTGTGCATGAGCTACTATTTCGGGAAAACGCTAACCCTCGATTTTGAGGATGCGGTTCGGCGCACAATCGAGGTTCTCAAGACTGAAGGCTTCGGAATCATCACCGACATCGATGTGAAGGACACGCTCAAGAAGAAGATAAACGTCGATTTTAGAAATTACCGCATCCTTGGCGCCTGCAATCCGACCTTGGCGTATGAAGCACTGCAGCTTGACGATAAGGTTGGAACGATGCTGCCCTGCAATGTCGTCGTGCAAGATTTGGGCGGCGGCAACGTGGAAATCGCTGCGATTGATCCTGTCGCCTCTATGCAGGCGATTGAAAACCCTGAGCTCAAGGATGCAGCCGGCAAGGTTCAGGCAAAATTGCGCAAGGTCATCGAAAATCTTTAAGCAAAGACGCGTTTGGGATACCGGGCTTCGCGCCGGATTTTCCTTCTGTTCCAACGATGGGTTTGATCTCAGGATATCTGTTGGGGCTGTTGGGGTACTGCGATAGCGGAGGTGGGCCGAAAAGCTGCGCGATCTGGAAATGGAATCATCTCAGCCCAGGATTGCGGCCGAGGATTTCCACAGGACAAAGACCGCCACGAAGACAACCACGACCGCGAAGCTTTTGGAGAGCGCGCCACGCTTTTGCGACAGGTGGACAGACAGTTTAACGCCAGCCAGACCTCCCGCGATCCCGCCCAGGACAAATATGGCGGCCACTTTCCAGTCCACCAATCCGGCCAGGGCATAAGTTGCGGCGGTGGTCAGCCCGAAGGCGCCCACCGAGAACAGTGACGAGCCCACGGCATTGATAGTGGCCATGCCGCTGCCCAACATGATCGCCGGCACAATCAGAAAACCGCCGCCGATGCCGAAGAATCCTGACAGGAAGCCAACCACCAGGCCCGTTCCCAGCAGTCGGGCGGCGATGGCAGGATCGATATGAACCAGCGGATCGCCGCCCATGGCGCGGCGGCTGAACATGGCAGCGGCCACCGCCAGCATCACCAGCCCGAACAGGAACAGCAGCTGCTGACCATCGACATGCCGGCCCAGGAACGCGCCCAGCGCCGCCCCCGCAATACCCGCAAGCGCGAACACGATGGCGCAGGGCCATTTCACCGTTCCGGCGCGCGCGTGCGAGATGAGATTGGCGAAGGCGTTGACCGACACGGCCAGCGCGCTTGTGCCGATTGCGACATGGGGATCTTTCACGCCTACGACATAAACCAGCAGCGGTACTGCCAGGATTGAGCCGCCTCCACCCAGAAGTCCGAGGGCGAAACCGACCAAACCGCCCGAACCGAATGAAAGCAGCTCGCCCATCAGGCGGGCGTCCGGTTCCAGGGCATCAGGGCCAAGACCCTGGCCATGCCGCACCAGCCGGAGATGCCGGCAAAGACAAGTCCGGCGCCGACAAAGGCCGACAGGCCCAGGAACAGCGGCGACACAAACCATGCCAGCGACAGGCCTGTGAGAATCAGCAGACCGGCGGCGATCTGAACCTGCCGCTGCAATTCAATCGGCTTGGTGCGGTCAATGCTTGTGGGATAGCCAGCGGCCTTCCAGCCCGAAAGCCCGCCTTGCAGAATATAAGCCTCCGGTACGCCACAGGCGCGCAGGCGGCTCGCATTGTCGGCAGTGCGCATGCCGCTCTGGCAATGGAAGATCAGCGCGGGTCCGTTGGCGCCGCCCAACTCCGACAGAGTGGACACATCCAGCGTTGACAGCGAATGCAGCTTTGCGCCGGGGATCGCTTCACGGGCATGCTCTGCCGGCTCGCGAATATCGACGAGAACGGCCGTGCCGTCCGCCAGGCGGCGCCTGGCTTCGCCAGGGGTAATGATGGGAAGGCTCATGTTCGCTACCTCTTGCAATAGATGTCGTGCAACACGCCCAAAATGCGGGCGGCATCGGCATTGGCAATGCGATAAAATATTGCCTGGCCTTCGCGGCGGGTCGCCACCAGGCCCTCCTCGCGCAGTTTGGCCAGATGCTGGGACAACGCGGACTGGCTGAGGCCGGAGCGCCGCACCAGTTCGCCGGCCATGCGTTCGCCTCCTACCAGATCGCACAGGACCCGAAGCCGCGCTTCATGGGACAGGGCCGCCATCATGGCGGCGGCCTCACCCGCATGCTTGCGCATGGCCTTCAAATCCTCGGCGAAAATATCGCTCATACTCTCCGTCCCTTCGCCCTTGATATATTAGTATGTACTAATATATATTCAAGAGGCGATCAAGGGCAAACCATGAATCCGGCAATTCAAGCGTTTTTCGACGAGCAGACATTCACGGTTACATATCTGGTGAGCGATCCGGCGAGCAGGCGCGCCGTTGTCATCGATCCTGTGCTGGATTTTGACCCGAAGGCCGCGCGCACCGCGACGCGCTCGGCCGACCGGCTGCTCGAGGCGGTCAAAGCCGGCGGCTTGGCTGTGGAATGGATCCTGGAAACGCATGCCCATGCCGATCATCTGTCGGCTGCGGCATACCTGAAAGGTGCCACGGGCGCGAGAGTCGCGATTGGCGAGCATATCCGTGACGTACAGAAGGTCTTTGCGCCGATCTTCGACGCAAAGGATGTGACGGGAGATGGCGCGCCTTTCGATCGGTTGCTGAAGAACGGCGAGACGCTGTTTGTCGGGAGCCTGGCGATTGAAGTGATGAATACGCCGGGCCATACGCCCGCCTGCGTCAGCTACAAGATCGCGGACAATGTCTTTGTCGGCGACACGCTGTTCATGCCGGATTATGGCACAGCCAGGGCGGACTTCCCCGGCGGCAATGCGCGGACCTTATACCACTCGATAAAACGCATCTTGGCGCTGCCACCGGAGACGCATTTGTGGATGTGCCACGACTACCTTCCAGCCGGACGCACCAATCATGCGTGGCACTCCACCGTCGGCGAAGAGCGGGCGCACAATGTCCATGTTCATGATGGTGTCAGCGAAGAGGCATTTGTGGCAAAGCGCACTGCGCGCGACAAAATGCTTGAGATGCCGGTTCTCATTTTACCATCGGTACAGGTGAACATTCGCGCAGGCCGGATGCCTCCCAATAATGCGAACGGGTTGACTTATCTGAAGCTGCCGGTGAACAGGCTTTGAATATGCCGGTGCAAGTGGTGTCGCAAAGATAGCAGGCGCGAATGCACCCTTTGGGCCAAAGCGGATATGCCAATATTGAAAATGAAGATGGCCGGCCGGGTGTTGCCAAAAACATCACCTGGCCGGCCTGTTTCTGTATCCCCGGCCTGCCGGCCGCCCTTTTTCGCCCTCGCGTCAGGTCCTGGGAGGTTCCTGGCGCACCACCGGGCCGATGAAAAGGCGGTGGTTGGCAAAGTCGATCGCCAGGGAATTGTCGCGGAACAGCCCGGCGCCCAGGATCGCGGCCGGCCGTTCATCCAGGTTGAAATGGGTGAAGACGTCGCTGTTGGCGACCAGCGCGATCTGGTCGTCCCAGCTGCGCGGGCCCAGCGCTATCTGGAGTTGGGTGATTTTCACCGCCGGCTCGTCGGTTCCCAGCACGTCGCGAACGGCGTTCTGCACGTCCTGCGGCAGGTGGTAGTCCTTCTCATGCACGCCCAGGCGTTCCGCCGCCGGCCAGTTCATCATGGTGATGCCCGCGCCCAGGTCGAACAGCGCCGTGAAACGCGTCTGGCCGAACCAGGCCGTCATGTACCAGAAGTCGATGGGAATATTCCTGAGCGGGCGCGGAGTCAGCGACGTGTCGGCCCAGTCGCGATAGCTTCGCGTTGCCTCGCTGCCGGGCGCCAGCAGTCTCAGGCGCATGGTGCTGCGGTCCAGCACGACGAAATAGCGCGCCAGAACGTCGATTCCCAATATGCCGTCCAGGCCGGATGCTTCGGCCGGACTGGGCGGAAGCACACCCAGGGTCAGGCCGGTGATCTGCTCTCCCGCCACGGACAGCACGGCGGGCTTCACCGGGATCGCCTTGGCGCTTTCGTTGATGCCATAGACGGTAATGTCATCGGGCTGCGACTTGGTCAGGCCCAGCCGCGCGCGCACATGCTCGTAGATCAGCGAGCGGCTGGAAGCAGTGTCGATGACGAAGGTGAAGGGCCCCTGGTCGTCGATCATCACCGCGGTCACGAACCGGCTGCCGTAATCGATGCGATAGGGCTGATCCGCGGGCTGGGTGGCGTGGGCAGGCAGCGCGCCTGCCAGCGTGCCGGCAAGTGTGCCTGTCAGCACGGCCACGAATGTAATGATCCTCCACATCGCAGTCGCCTCCATACGGGCCGTCGCTCTGTGTTTGAGGGTCAGTTAAGTCCCGCCGCCTGCGCGGCGCAACGGAATTCGGCGCGCCGTCCCGGAGCGACCTTCAAGAAAGGCCGCAGTCGCGCCGTTTTCCGGCCCGCGGCCACAATTCCCCACGCCCTTCGGCGGCCATTCATCTTTCCGGCGGGCTCCTGCTATAAGCCGGGCATGATCGCCCGCCAAACCATCGCCCGCGCCATTTCCGCCACCGGCACCGCGTTGCATGCGGGTGTGCCGGTGACCATGATGCTGGCGCCCGCGCCGGCCGGTCATGGCGTGGTGTTCCATCGCGCCGATCTGGGAAAGGCCATTCCCGCGCTTTACGACCGCGTGGGCGAAACGCGGCTGGGCACGGTGCTGGAACAGGACGGCGCCAGCGTCGGCGTGGTCGAGCACCTG
>Ga0310811_10007667_pt1 | contig 13829 bp, 12 predicted proteins | sample YCmetagenome_FD_207642 | JGI IMG/M metagenome (GOLD analysis project Ga0310811, IMG submission 207642) | Soil microbial communities from experimental microcosm in Duke University, North Carolina, United States - YC | ecosystem: Engineered > Artificial ecosystem > Soil microcosm > Unclassified ... | reverse complement strand
GGGCAGCCCGTCGCGCTCGACTGGTCGGATCGCAAACAGGAAGCGAAGTAGACGCCATGGCGAAACTCACGTCAGAGATTGAAGTCGACTGCCCGTGCTGCGGCGCGACGCTCGTGATTGACACGAACCTTCAGCGCGTCGTCTCTCATCAGGCGCCGCCGTCGGCGGACCGGCCGGAGCTCGACGAAGCGCAGAGCATCCTCGCGCGTGAGGCGGCCAAGCGGGAGGCGCTGTTCCAGCAGTCGGTGAACGCGGAGAAGACGCGCGGGGACGCGCTGTCGAAGCGGTTTGAGGAAGCGCTCCGCCAGGCGCGCGACGAACCAATCACGAAGCCCACCCGCGACTTCGATCTGGACTAAAGGGGACAGTCCCCATTTTTTGCGAAAAATGGGGACTGTCCCCTTTTTTTGCGAAAAATGGGGACAGCCATTCACCAGTTTCCGGGCGGCAGCTCGCTCCAGGTATGCCGGTGCCGGTACTCCGTGGGTTTTCGGCCGTGCTCCGCGCGGTACTCCCGATACCATCGTCGCAGCCGGTCAATCCTCGCATCCGGCGAGCGAATCAGCCGGTGCGGCGCCGCGAGCAGCGCACGTTCCACTTTCCAGACATTCCGATCGGACAGCCGCCAGTCATAGTCGCCCATCAGCGACGCCAGATCGATGACCGCATAGCCCGTGATGCGCCCCGAATAGTCAACGTAAGGGTCGACGTAGCTCAGCGCGAGATCGCGCGCCGTCCGGAATACGGCTTTTCGTCCATGCAGCCCCGGGTCGCGCGACCGCGCGACGGACCCCCAGCGCCCGCCGCGCTGATAAACGAACAGGACGTGATCGAGCTCGTCGATCGACTCGAAACTGAGCACGAGCGGCGGATACCCATGCTGCTCCATGACGACGGCCGCGGCAAGGGCGGCTTCGAGGCAATGCGCGGTCCCCGTACGCATGACGCCGCGAAAGCTGCGCAGCGTCGCACGTCCCGGCGGCGGCTCCGTGTTGTAGGGCAGCGAGTTCAGCCAGTGCTGCACCGCGGCAGGCGTCCGCAGACGCGCAATCAGCCGGCGCTCGGCAGGAGAGAACGCCGGTGTACCGGCGCGCCGCTCCTCAGGACTGAAGCGCATGCTTCAGCGCGTCGAGCATCTGGTCGACCGTCCATTCGTTCCCCGAATAGATCGTTGTCACACGCCCCTTCGGATCGATGACCGCCGTCCTCAGGTTATGCGTGACCGTCTGTCCGGGATCCTTCTCCGGCACCGCCGAGATGCCGAACCGTTCGGTCACGTGATCCATGGCTTCGGGAGTGCCGGTCAGAAACGTCCAAACGTGCGGATCGGCATGCAGGCCCGCAGCGTGTGTCTTCAGCACGGCGGGTGTGTCGTGCGCCGGATCGAACGTGATGGACACGAGATGCACGCGATCGCGCAATGAGGGGTCCTTCGCTGCCGCCTGCTGGACGGCAGCGAACTGCCGATCCATCAGTGGACAGAACGTGGGGATCGGGCAGCGCGTGTAGATGAACGTGACGGCCAGTGCCTTGCCGCGCCAGTCCGAGAGCCTGCGAGGCGCGCCGCTCTCGTCGACGAGCGAATCATCCGGCACGGTGTCACCAGGGGCCATGACGTCCATGGCCTTGATCGGCCTTGCGGCGGCGGGCAGATCGGCATGCCCCGTCTTCTTGATGTTCTTCAGGTAGATCTCGCTGCCGCTTACCACGAGCGTCGCCGTGGCCAGGTCGCCCGCCCCGATGCCGTCGAGTTCATGCGGATCTCTGACGAAGTACGCCATCGTCATCGCCGGCATGAAGTTCGGGATGTCCTTGTGATCGATCGTCAACTGGCGGTGGTCGGCGGACACACCGATCACCTGCCCTTCGACGGGATACTGCTGGGCGTGAGGGCCGCATGCGGCGGCGAGGCACAGAACTGCGGCAGACACAGCGCGGCGGAACATACGGTTCACTCTAGCCGAGCGCATCGGCTGACGCCAGCCCATGAATGCGCACCGGCGTGTCGATTGCACGATCAGGTGCCACGGGTCTGCGCCCCAGTGCCAGGCCCGCGGCTTGATTGGATGAAGAGGAGCGAGCGACAGTATGGGCAGGAGACTATACGTCGGAAACCTTCCGTACTCGGCAACCGAAGAGCAGCTGACTGATCTGTTTGCACGCGCGGGCAAGGTCGACAACGTACGCGTCATGCGCGACATGGCAACCGGCCGCGCGCGGGGTTTCGCGTTCGTCGAGATGTCCAGCGACGCCGAGGCTCAGAAGGCGATTGACGAGTTCCACGAGTACCAGATGGAAGGCCGAGCGCTGGTCGTCAACGAAGCCCGCCCGAAGCCGGAAGGCGGCGGCTTCGGCGGTGCGCGCGGCGGCACCGGCAATCGAAGCTACGGCAACGGCGCGGGAGGCAAACGCGAACCGCGCTGGTGACGCGCAACGGGCAGGCGGGTCGAGTCGCTATTCCGCGCGGAGCGCTTCCACCGGATTCAACGATGCCGCACGGCGCGCCGGAAGATAACTGGCGGCGAGGGCGGACGCACCGAGGACGACAGCAACGATCGCAAGCGTGGGCACGTCCCACGGCGTCACGCCGAACAACAGCGTGCGGGCGAGCATCGCTGCGGCGACGGCGGCAATCGCTCCAAGCGCGATCCCGATCGCCACGAGCCGTCCGGCTTCGCCGAGCACGAGCCGCGCGACTGTGCCACGCTGCGCTCCGAGAGCCATCCGAACCCCGATCTCGCGCGTCCGGCGGCCGACGGAATATGCGATGACGCCGTAAAGTCCGACGACACCGAGGAGCCAGGCGAGTGCTGCGAAAGCGCCAACGAGCCAGGCACCCGACCGTCGGAGGTACGCAGGCTCCGAATTGCCGACCAATTCCGGGAGGGTCGTTCCGCCGAACGTCGCCAGACCGGGGTCGAGCGCATGGATAGCCGACGCGAGCGTCGGCAGCAATGAATCCTCGGACTGCCTGGTCCGCACGAACAGCCAGAACCCGTCGTCGGGATCCTGAGCGAACGGAAAATACATGGTCGGCGGCGCCACCGCGTCGAGCGGGTTCTCCTGGATGTCGTCGACGACGCCGACGATTTCAAACGGCCGATCGGTCTGGAACGACACGAACCGCATCTTGCGCCCGATCGGATCTTCGTGTGGGAAGTAGGTACGTTCCAGCGCCCTGTTGATGACGACAATGCGGGGCGCCGACGCGTCGTCGGTCCGTAGAATCGTGCGTCCCTTTACCATGCGCGCCCCAATCGTTCCGAAGTAGCCGGCATCGACTTCGCGCGTATCGACCTCGTTGTGCTCGCCGTTGTACGGGCGGCCGTCGATCCGAATCCAGCTGGTGTTGCCGCCGTCCAGGGGCCTGACGCTCGTCGTTCCGGCCGACTCGACGCCCGGAAGGGCGAGGACTCGTTCGAGCACGCGCTCGTGTACCGCGTTGAGCCGTGCCGCGCCGTTGTAGGACGGAGGGACGTCGACGGCAATGACCGCGACATGGTGCGGCTGCATCCCGAGATTGACGTGCAGCAGGCCATAGAGACTCCTGGCGAGCAGCACGCCACCGGCGAGCAGGACCATCGCGAACGCCAGTTCGACCGCAACGAGCTTCGAGCCGACACGGCTCCACGCGCGACCGGCGGATCCTCGAGATCCCTCAGCGAGCGCGTGCGCGTCCCCCGATACCGACAGCCGCGCAAGCGGCGTGAACGCGAACAGCAGCACGCTAAGAACGACGATTGCAGCCGTGGCGATCCAGACGTGAGAGGTGAGGCCGGCATCCCGGAGGAACGGCAGGAACGACATCATGGCAGCCGGGACGAGCGCCCGCAGCAGCCGGATGGCGGCGGCCGCCGCGGCGAGGGCGATGATGCTCGACGCGATCACCAGCAGCGCACCTTCTGCGACGAATTGTCGGACGATGCGCCATCTCGAGGCGCCCAGCGCGCCGCGCACCGCGATCTCCCGGCGCCGCGCTTCGGCGCGGACGAGCAGCAGTCCCGCCACATTGATGACGGCAATGACGAGCAGGAGCACCGCGCCACCGAGCAGCGTCATGAGGATCGGACGCACGGGCCCGACAATCACGTCGGCAAGGGCGACGATGTTGCTGCCCTGGCCGCGGTTCGAGTCCGGATACTGACTTTCGAGCGCAGCCGCGATGGCCTTGATGTTGTCGGCAGCCGTCGCGATCGATACTCCTGACCGAAGCCGCGCAACACCGTACAAGTCGTGGCAGCTGCGTCTTGACTCGCATGGCGCCGTCGTCCTGAGGGGCATCCAGAATTCTGCCGCCCCCACGGGAGCGAACGTGAATCCGTTCGGAAGCACGCCGATGACCACGTACGGTTCGCCATTGACGACAACCGTCCGGCCGAGGATGTCGGCGCGTCCGCCAAACCGCGTCTGCCAGGCCGAGTAGGAGAGCAGCACGGTCTTCTGGGCCGCGGGCTGATCCTCGCCCGGCCGAAAGTCGCGGCCGACGGCCGGCACGACGCCCAGAGTCTTGAGGAAATCGTCGCTGACGCGCGCTCCCGAAACGCGTATCGCGCCGGATTCCGTCGTCAGTACTGCGTCGCTGCCCTGATAGGCCGCGAGCGACGAAAAGACGGTATTCAGTTTCTTCCAGTCGAGATAGTCGAGATACGACAGGTTGGAGCGCGGGAAGATCTCCACCCGCTCGTAGACGCCGACGAGGCGATCCGGCTGCGCGTAAGGAAGCGGCTGAAGCAGTGCCGCGTCGACGAAAGCGAAGATTGACAGGCAGGCGCCCATCCCCAGCGCAAGCGCGAAGACGGCGGTGACGGCAAAGCTGCGGTTCTTACGCAGCTGACGGAGCGCAAAGCGGACGTCGTCCATGCGGGTCTCCCCGCTGCTTAGATGGAATTACGGGACGAAAGGTTGGCTGGGACGATTACTCGTCGACGATCCAGCCGTCGCGCAGGTGGATGATCCGGCTGCCGTACGAGGCGTTGGTTTCCGAGTGCGTGACCTGCACGATCGTCGTGCCCCCCTCGTTCAACTTCTTGAACAGCTCCATGATCTCGCGGCCCTGGCTCGTGTGCAGGTTACCGGTCGGCTCGTCGGCCAGGATGACCTTGGGGTTCGAGATGACGGCGCGCGCCACCGCGACCAGCTGCTGCTGCCCGCCGGAGAGCTGATTCGGATACAGATCCTTCTTGCCGACGATCGCGAACTTGTCGAGGATGTCGCAGACCATGCTCTCGCGCTCCGACTTCTTGATATCGCGGTAGGAGAGCGGAATGTCGAGGTTTTCGTAAACGGTCAGATGATCGAGAAGGTGATAGCTCTGGAAGACGAACCCGATGTACTGCTTGTGGAGCTTTGCGCGTTCCTTGGCGCCCAGCCGGTGCACAGGCTGATCGAGGAAGTAGTACTCGCCGGTCCACGCGCTGTCGTGCATCCCGATGATGTGCAGCAGCGTCGATTTGCCCGCGCCGGACGGGCCCATGATCGAGACGAACTCGCCTTCCTTTATGTCGACGTTGATGCGGCGCAGCACATAGCTCCGGCTCGTGCCGTGCGCGTACGATTTCTCGATGTTGCGCAGGCCGACGAGCGCATTGGGCGCAAGCGTCTCGGTGTCGTTGACGGTCGGCGTGGCGGCGGGCTGTGTGCTGCGGCTGAAGAAAGCCATGACGTCTATTCTACCTGAGGAAATTCACTCCGTACGGAGCGCCGTCATCGGATCGGTCCGCATCGCCCGCCGCGCGGGCACGTAGCTCGCCCCCAGGCCGACGAGCACCAGCACGAGGGCGGTCAAGGTATACGTCGCCGGGTCCGTCTGCCGGACGCCGAACAGCAGCGACTGCATCGACCGGCTCACGACCAGCGCTGCCGCCGTCCCGATGACCAGACCGATCGCCGTGAGCTTCAGGCTGTCGCCGAGCACCAGTACCAGAATCTGGCGCTCCGCCGCACCGAGGGCCAGACGGACGCCGATCTCGGTCCGGCGCTGCGCAACCGTGTACGCCATCACGCCGTAGATGCCGACCGCGGCGAGGATCAGCGCCAGCGCGGCGAACGCGGCGACCATCATTGCGTAAAACCGGGGCGCGCTGTTCGAGTCGGCCAGGATCCCGTCCATCGTCTCAGCGCCGGAAACGGCGACGGACGCATCGACCTCCTTCACGGCCCGCTTGAGCGGCTCGACGAGCGACGCCGGGTCGACCGCCGTCTTCAGCACGACGTTGGTTCCGGCCTCCGGCTGCTGCCAGTAGGGCACATATACTTCCACGCGGCCCGGATCGCGCGGACCGCGCACTTTGACGTTGCCGACGATGCCCACGATGGTGAACCACCGGTCGTCATCGAACGCGATGCGCTTCCCGAGCGGATCCTCGCCAGGCCAGTAGCGGCCGGCGAACGTTTCGTTGATGACAGCAACGGGCGCGGCTTCTCCGGCAGAGAACAGTCGCCCCCGCCGCAGCGGGATTTCGATCGCCTGGAAGTAGCTGGCGCTGACTTCGCGATACCAGGTCACGAGCGACTGGTCGCTCGATTGCGCGCGCGGGCGCCCCTCGATGACGAAATCCGTGTCGCTGTCGCCGCCTTCCGGAATCACGGATGACAGCGCGCCAATCTTGACGCCGGGGAGCGCGGCCGTCCGTTCGAGCAGCCGATCGTAGAATGCGCTGCGCTGCTCCGGCGTCTTGTATCTTGCCGGCGGCGGCAGCACGAATCCGGTCAGCACGTGATCGGGATTGAAGCCGAGGCTCGACTGCTGCAGTGCGACGAATGTGCGCAGCAGCAGGCCGCCGCCGACGAGCAGCATCAGCGCCAGTGCCAGTTCCGCGACGATGAACGTACGGCGGGCGCGGTTGCCGCCATCGCCGAGCTGACCGCGGCCGCCTTCCTTCAGGGCCGGGGCCATGTCGTCGCGGGAGGCATGCCACGCCGGGACGATGCCGAAGATGAGGCCCGTGGCGATTGTCACGGCTGCCGCAAAGAGCAGGACCCGAACGTCGACCGAGACATCGTCGAGTCGCGGCGTGCCCGGCGGCGCGATCGCCTTCAGCGCGGATACGCCCCAGACCCCGAAAATCAGTCCGAGCGCACCGCCCGCGCCGGCGAGCAGCAGGCTCTCCGTCAGCATCTGTCCCAGGATGCGCCGGCGGTCTGCGCCAAGCGCGCGGCGGACGGCAATTTCGCGCACCCGGCTCGACGCGCGTGCGAGCAGCAGGTTCGCGATGTTGACGCAGGCGATGAGGAGCACGAATCCGACTGCGCCGAGGAGGATGAGGAGCGCGACTCGCACCGCGCCGGTCTGCTGTTCGTGCAGCGGCACGGGGTTGATGCCCTTGCCCCTGTCACTGGTCGGGTGTTCGCGCTCGAGCTGCCGGGCGAACACGTTCAGTTCGGCGCGGGCCCGGTCGAGTGACACGCCAGGCGCGAGACGCGCGATCGTATGCGCGACGGCGACGTCTCGCGGCGGATTCGTCAGGCTCCAACGGAGCGGCCGCCACATCGTCGCATCAGAGACCTGGACGGCGCGGAACGACGCCGGCATGACGCCGATAATCTCGTGGTCTTCGCCGTTGATTGCGATCATCCGTCCGAGGACGCCCGGGTCGCTGCCGAAGCGGTCGCGCCAGACGCGGTGGCCGAGAATCACCACGCGCGGCGCGTTCGGGACGTCGTCGCTCTGCCTGAACGTACGCCCCAGTTCGGGCGCGACACCGAGCGTGTCGAAGTACTGATAGGTCGTCTGTTCGGCGGGAAACGATTCCGGCAGTTCGCCGCCCGAAAGGGTCGCGTTCCATCCGCGAATCGTCGCGACGCTCTGGAAGACGCTCGTACGAGTCGACCAGTCGGCCTGATTGGCGGGACCCGTCCATTCGTTGGCGGGCCCTCCGCGCGCCGTGAGGTCGACGTACAGCATGACCAGCCGCGCGGGGTCGCGATAAGGTAGCGGTTTCAGCAGGACGCCGTCGACGACCGTGAAGATCGCCGTGGTCGCGCCAATGCCGAGCGCCAGCGTCGCCACCGTGACGAAGGTGAACGTCGGCGTCTTGCGCAGCACCCGCAGCGCATACCGGATGTCCTTCAGCACCGCTCCCATCATTGCCTCCTGACGCGAAACTCACTCCGCCCGCAGCGCGATCATCGGATCGACGCGCGCCGCGCGCGAGGCGGGCACCAGCGCGGCGGTCAGGCTGACTGCCGCGAGGAGCAGCACGATCGCCGCATACGTGATCGGATCCGACGCCGTGACGCCATACAACTGGCTCTCGATCAATCGAGCCGCCGGAAACGCCGCCAGCAGCCCGGCGCCGACGCCGACGCCCGCGAGCAGCAGCGCCTCGCGGAGCACGAGTCCGTACAACTCGCCGCGCGTTGCACCGAGCGCGGCACGGACTCCGAGTTCGCGCCGGCGTTGTGCCACCGAGTAGTTGATCAACCCGAAGACGCCGATGCCGGCGAGCAGCAGCGCGATGCCGCCGAACGACGACATGATGCTCGCGCTCAGGCGGAACTCCGCCATGCGGTTTCCAATGAGCGTGGTGAACGGCCGTTCGTCGGAGACCGGAACGTCCCGATCGAAGCGCTGGATCGACTCGCGGATCGGCGCCAGGATGACGCCCGGGTCGAGCGCGGTCCTCGCCACCACCGACAGCCCGCGATCCGGCGCTTGCGCGAACGGGAAGTAGACGTCGGGATCTTCGGGGGCATCCACGCCCGTTCTGAGCGATCGGTATCGCATCTCGGCTGCGACGCCGACGACGGTCAGCCAGTCCCCGCTGCTTCCGCGCCCGATCCTGAAACGATGCCCGACGGGATCCATTTTCGGCCAGGCTTTCGCGGCGAACTTCCGGCTGACGATCGCGACCGGCGTGGCCGTGTCGGCGTCAGCGCGCGAGAAGTCGCGGCCCGCGACGAGCGGAGCGCCAAGGACGTCGAAAAATCCCGGCGTAATGCTGTGACGATACACCCGAATTCCGGTTCTGACGTCCGACGGGTCGACGCCTTCCGGAGTCACGATGATCGCGCTCGTACCGCCTGCGAACGGCGCGTCGGTTCCCGCTGCCGCGCGGGCAATGCCGGGCACCGCGTTCACGCGCGCCAGCAGTTCGTCGACCGTCTGTCCGAGTTCGGCGCCAACGTACTTCCGGGGCAGCGCAATGCGCAGCGTCGCCGCACGATCGGGAACAAACCCCACATCGATTCGCTGCAGGTTTACGAACGAGCGCACCATCAGACCGGCGCCGACGAGGAGCAGCAGCGAGAGCGCCACTTCCGCGATGACCAGCGCGGCGCGAAGCCTCGCGCGCGCCGGACCGCCCGCCGAGCCGCGCGACCCCTCCTTGAGCGCCTCGTTCAGGTCGGTCCGCGATCCGTGCACCGCCGGCAACAGCCCGAGCAGCGCGCCGCAGCCGACCGCCAGCGCACCGACGAACAGGAGGACTCGCCAGTCGACGTGCGGCCTCGCGAAGGTGGGCAGTCCTGCGGGTGCGAGCGCGGCGATCGTTCCGGTCGACCACATCGCTACGAGCACGCCGGCTGCGGCACCGAGTGCGCTGATCAGAATGCCTTCGGCCAGGAACTGGCGCGCAATGCGCCGGCGACCGGCGCCAAGCGCCGATCGGATCGCCGTCTCCCGGCTGCGCGCGCTCACCCGCGCGAGCAGAAGATTCGCCAGGTTCACGCACGCGATGAGCAGGACGAAGCCGACCGCGCCGAGGAGCGTCGTGAGAAGCGGCCGCAGCGACCCGACGGTTTCGCTCTTCAGATCGAACGCCGTCTGGCCGTAGCGCGAATTCGTGTCCGGATACGACTGCTCGAGTTGACGGCCGATGGTCCCCAGTTCAGCGCGCGCCTCCGCCAGCGTGACATCGGGGTTCAGCCGCGCGACGCCGTCGAGCCATCGCGAGCCGCGCGCGTCGAAGAAACGCGGCGATTCGGCGACGCTCATCATGCCGAACGGGACCCAGACATCGGCAGCGTCGCTCAGGCCGGTAAATCCGCGGCTGAGGACGCCGACGACGACGAACGCATGATCGTTCAACATCACCGATTGACCGACCGCCGCACCGGCAGAGCCGAACGTGCGTTCGGCAAAGGCGTGCGACAGCGCGACCACCGGATGCGCGTCGCGTTCGTCGGCTTCAGCGGGGGTGAAAGTTCGTCCCGCCGACGTGCTCGCGCCAAGCAGCTCGAAGTAGCTCGACGTCACGAGTTCGGACCGCACTTGCCGCGCCGGCGCACCTGGTACCGAAAGCGTCAGCGTCTCCTCCGTCCACGCCGTCATCGCCGCGAACGATTTGGCGCGGTCGCGGACGTCGCGGAAGTCCGGGTACGACAGCGGACGCCGCTCGAGGCTGTCGCGCTGCACGGTTTCCGACAGGACGACGAGCTGGTCGGGCTGCGGATATGGCAGCGGCTGGAGCAGCACCGCATCGACGATGCTGAAGATCGCCGTGTTGGCGCCGATACCGAGCGCGAGGGTTGCCACGGCCACGGACGTAAACGCGGGCGCCCGGCGGAGCAGCCGTGCCGCATATCGAACGTCGCCGAGGAAAGCTCTCACCATGACGCCGGAGCAGAGCCAAGTCCATGCCCGTCCGGCTGACGAAGACAAATAGCGTTGGTGCAGCTACTTACGGGGATACGAAGCCGGCAGCATCGCCGCCGGACGTTCGGGCACGAACGGTCCGGTCCCATATGTGAACAGCTTCGGCCGAGTTGCCGCGGCCGGCACTCGATTCATGTCGTCTTAAACTGGTACGAACGGTTATGGGTCCCTCCGCGTTGGCGCTCCTCGTCCTTCTTCAACAACCTGCCGGATCGGCACCTGCGACAGCGACGCCAGCCCCCGCGGCGGCGGAGACCTCTCAGGATGAATTGAAGCCGAACGACCTGCCGGTCTCCATCGATCGCATCCAGCGCGCCCTTGCGGCGCCGCCAGCGATCAGCTTGAAGGAGCAGCACCCGGTCTTCCGTCTCGAAATCTTCGGCCGGAAGCCCACGCTCGAGGACATTCTCGGAGAGAAGTTCTGGCTGGGTCCGGCACCCTACGGCGGCATGACCCACCAGGAGTTCATGGACATGGTGACGCCGAAGGAATTTCGGCCGTACGCCGGGTTCACCGGCCCGTATCTGGTTGCAGAAACCGCATTGACGCTGGCCGAAACCTGGGCGCTAAAGGCCGCGATCAGGAAGTATCAGGACGCGAAAGAGGATCGCGAGCGCGAGGCCGCCCGCAAGGAAGTTCTCGACGCGCTCGCCGCACTCGAAAAAGCCCGACGTGCCGCAGGGCTGCCCGACAAGTGAGAACTTCGAGTTCGTGATTGGTGGATGGTGAATTCACCAACTCGTCGAATTCACCAGCTCACGAACCCTTCTTGTTTCGTTCGCCGCCGCCGTGAGTGAGGCCGCATTTCGCGCAGAACGTCGGCGGGAGGCTGTTGTCGACGTAGTGATCGACCGGCTTCAACGTCTTCAGATACGCGAACAGATCCTTCAAGTCCTGGTCGGTCATATTGCGGTACAGCTGCCACGGCATCATGGCGTCGAGCGCCCGCGAGTGGACTTTCCCGGTGCGGACCGTTTCGATGAACAGACCCTCGGTGTAGTACGGAATGCCATTCACCGACGGCGTCAGATTCGCCGAGTACACGACCTTTCGATTGCCGAACGGCATGGCGGTCCCACCGGCGAACGCCATAGCCGACCGCACGTTTCCTTTGTCGTCGCGAGTCGTATGGCAGTCGGCACAGACGGCCATCTGGGCGATGTAGGCGCCGCGCTTTTCAGGCGTCGATAGATCGGCTGACACGGGAGCCGCGACGGGTTCGGGCGCCGCGTTGATCAAGCGGTTCAGCGGGAACGGTACGGCGGTCTTTGCGAGCTCGTGACGCACAGGCGGCAGCGATCGCAGATACACGACGACCGATGCGAGGTCCTCGTCTGACATGTCGTGGAACTTCTGGTACGGCATGATCGGGAAGAGCGCTCTGCCGTCGTGGCTGATGCCTTCGCGAATGGCCCGTGCGAGCTGATCGTCCGTCCAGGTGCCGATTCCAGTGTCGGGATCGGGCGTGAGATTCGGTGCGACCAGGAACGGAACGCCTTCCAAATCGAACGATCGGCCGCTGAATTCCTTGCCCGCGGAAATCACCAGACCCCCGTCGGGCGTCGTCTCGATCGGGGAGTGGCACATCATGCAGGGCGGCTGACCGCTCGTTATCAGATACTTGCCGCGAGCGAGCCGCTCGGGTGTTGCCTGAAACGTCCGGTCCGTCAGGGGACGCGCCCTCGGGCCGATGAATGGACGAATCCCGACCATCGCCGGCAACCCAATCACGACAGCGGCAACCAGCAGCCCTGCCGCCACCGCGAGCGCCTTTTTCCAGCCCCTCATGCGCGTCCTCCCCATCGATGAGCGGCGATTTTACCTCACGATTCGGAGGCCTGCGCCATTCGCCTCCCTGCCGTCGCCACTCACCGGAAAGCTGCGGCGCCGGGCCGGCGGCGCTTCGTATTCTCAGGGCATGACTGCAGACGACGCGAAGCACGAAGTGCACGCGGGCCGTGTGGCAACCGGTCTCATCGTGCTGGCGCTCGGGGCGCTGATGCTGTTCGATCGGCACAACGTCTTCAACGTCGCGACGATGCACCTGTTTCCCGGCATCGTGCTCATCCTTCTGGGCGCCGTGCGGCTGGCGTGGGCCGACGGTGCGCGCGGGCCGCGTCGCGGCGGCCTCGGCAGCTTCTGGCTGATGTTCATCGGCGTCTGGATGATTGTCAGCGAGTCCCACGTCGCGGGCCTGACCTATCACAATTCGTGGCCGCTTCTCATCATCGCCGCGGGCGTGCTGATCGTCGCGCGCGAGTTGTTCGGTCCGCGTGATGACTCACCGGCAGCCGGGTCTGCTGATTCGCAGGGACGCCGATGACCCCGCGATCGCGATTTACGCCGCAGGTCCTCCTGGGACTCACCGTCATCGTCGTGGGCGTGCTTTTCACGCTGGACAACCTGAACATCATCGATGCGTCCGACTACCTCCAGTACTGGCCGGCCGTACTCGTCGCGTTCGGCGTGCTGAAGCTGTGGCACGCGATGCGGGATGGCCGCGGATGGGCCGGCGGGATCATCTTCATCGCCGTCGGTGCGTGGATGCTCTTCGAGCGAATCGTCTATATCCGCATCGAGATCCGGGACGTTTGGCCGCTGATGTTCGTCTGCCTCGGGGGATATCTCGTGTGGCGCGGCGTGACCGGGGCGCGGCGGCCGCGCCCGGCCGACGGCGACGCGCACATGAGCGCGATTGCCATCATGTCCGGTATCAACCGTGGGAGCAATTCGCCGGTCTTCGACGGCGCTGATCTGACGGCGGTGATGGGCGGGTGCGAAATCGATCTGCGGCAGGCGTCGATCGCCGCGGGAACGACCCCCGTCATCGACGTGTTCGCCTTCTGGGGTGGCATCGAGGTTCGCGTGCCGGAGGACTGGACGGTCGTGACGCGCGTCACGCCGCTTCTCGGCGGCGTGGAAGATCAGACGCGGCCACAGCAAGGAGCGACGTCGAAGCGCGTCGAGGTCCGCGGCACGGCAATCATGGGCGGCGTGGTCATCAAGAATTAACGGCGCATACGGCCGCATTCTGGCATGCACCCGATCCTGTCCCGACCGTCCCGCCTGGCAGCGTACGTCGCGGTGTGGGTGCCGCTCGGCGCGGCGCTGGCGTCGCTGCTGGCGCTGCAGCGCGTGCTTTCCTGGCCGCACGCTGCGGCGTTCGCGATGCCGCTTGCAATCGCGTTCGGCTTTCTCTGCCTGTCCGCGTACTACGCAGTGCAGGGGGTGCCGT
>Ga0310811_10007666_pt1 | contig 13830 bp, 9 predicted proteins | sample YCmetagenome_FD_207642 | JGI IMG/M metagenome (GOLD analysis project Ga0310811, IMG submission 207642) | Soil microbial communities from experimental microcosm in Duke University, North Carolina, United States - YC | ecosystem: Engineered > Artificial ecosystem > Soil microcosm > Unclassified ... | reverse complement strand
TAGGGATTGGTCTTGCGTTCCCAGCCGAAGGTCGAGGTCTGGCCGTGGCCGGGGACGAAGGTGATGTCGTCGCCGAACGGCCACAGGCGCTTGCGGATCGACGTCAGCAGCTGCTCGTGGTTGCCGCGCGGAAAATCGGTGCGGCCGATCGAGCCACGGAACAGGACGTCGCCCACGAACGCCACCTTGGACGGCTGGTGGACGAACACGACGTGGCCCGGGGTGTGGCCGGGGCAGTGCACGACGTCGAAGGTGAGGTTGCCCAGGCTCACCGTCTCGCCGTTGTCCAGCCAGCGGTCGGGCACGAAGGGCTTGTAGGTGGGGAAATTGTACTTAGCGCCCGAGTCGGGCAGGCCCTCGATCAGATAGAGGTCGTCGCGGTGCGGGCCCTCGATTCTGACGCCGTAGTGCTCGGCCATGGTGCCGGCGGCCGAGGCATGGTCGACATGGCCGTGGGTCAGCAGCACCTTGGCGATCTGGATGCCCTGCTGGTCGATCGCCGCCTGCAGATGGTCGAAGTCGCCGCCCGGATCGACCGCGGCACCCTGCATGGTCTCGTCGCACCAGATGAGGGAGCAGTTCTGCTGGAACGGGGTGACGGGGGCGATCATGACCTTGAGCATGGCACCGATCTAATGCCTCCCGCGGCCGCGTGGAAGGGCGTATGGTGCAGGCCTCCATGCGTCAGCGGCAATGAACTTGCGATTCCTGCTCTGCCTTCTCGGCCTGCTCGGCCTCTCCCTCTCCCCGGCACGGGCCCAGATCGCGGCAGTGGCCTCGCCGTCCGGTCCGGTGCAGGCCGGCCCCTACGTGGTGGTCGATGCCGCCACCGGCGAGACCCTGCTGGAACGCAATGCCGGCGTCTTCTGGTATCCCGCCTCGCTGACCAAGATGATGACGATGTACATCGTCTTCGAGGAGCTGAAGGCCGGCCGGCTGACCTTGGCGGGGTCGGTGCCGTTCTCCGAATATGCGCGCTCCCAGCCGCCGTCCAAGCTCGGCGTCGGCCCTGGTCAGGCGATCACGCTCGAGCAGGCGCTGCAGTCGCTGGTCGCGCGCTCGGCCAACGACACGGCGACCGCGCTGGGCGAGCTGATCGCGGGCTCGACTCCTGCCTTTGCGGTGCGCATGAACGAGACCGCGGTGCGGCTCGGCATGACCGCCACCCAGTTCCGCAACGCCAACGGCTGGCCCGATCCGAACCAGATGACCTCGGCGCGCGACATGGCGATCCTCGCCATGGCGCTGATCAAGCAGTTTCCCGAGTATTACGGCTATTTCCACACCCAGGAATTCATGTTCGGCAAGACCCGGATCGGCCCGGGCATGAAGTTCCTCGATCTCTATGCGCCCTACGCCGACGGCCTGAAGACCGGCTTCATCTGCGCCTCGGGATTCAACATCGTCGGCAGCGCCGTGCGCGACGGCCGCCGGCTGATCGCCGTGGCGTTCGGCTTCCGCCGCGCCGACCTACGCGACGAGTTCCTCGTCCGCCTGCTCGACGAGGCCTACGCGCTGAAGACCGGGGGCAGCCGGCAGAAGATCTGGCAGGTGCGCAACGGCACCGGCGGGCCGGCGACGGTGTTGCCGCAGGGTGAGTGCGGCGCCATCCGCTACGACATGCCGGGCGATGCGGTGTGGCTCGGCACCTACGCCGACTGGAAGAGCGCGCGCCATGTCTACGATGTCGGCCAGTCGGATCTCGCGCGGCTCGGCATCACGCGGCTCGGCAAGGAGTACATCCTGCCCGTGACCGCCAACAAGGTGACCCGGCAGGCCGCCATCATCGCCGATCTCGAGCCGGCCGCCGCCGAGCGCCTGTGCGCCGACTACGTCAAGCGCAAGCTGTTCTGCCAGGTCAAGAAACCCGAGGAATTCGTGGCCCCGTTCGGCGGTTTCTGGCGTTGAAATCGCGCCGGCAAGCCACCTTGGCCGGCTCCGCCATTCGTGCCATACCGCGCCCATGAACTGGCTGACCAATTTCGTCCGACCCAAGCTGCGAGCTCTGGTCGCGCGCAAGGAGGCACCGGAGAATCTCTGGCTGAAATGCCCGAAGTGCGAACAGATGCTGTTCATGCGCGACTGGGAGGCCAACCAGGAAGTCTGCACCCATTGCGGCCATCACATGCGCATCCGGCCGATGAAGCGGCTGCCGCACCTGTTCGATGACGGCAAGTTCGAGCTCCATCCGCTGCCCCGCGTGGTCGCCGATCCGTTGAAGTTCCGCCACACCAAGCGCTACGACGCCCAGCTCAAGGAGGCGCAGGCCAAGTCCGAGGGCGGGACCGACGCGCTGGTCGTGGCGAGCGGCGCCATGGGCGGGCGCGCCGCGGTCGTGGCGCTGCTCGATTTCGGTTTCATGGGCGGCTCGATGGGCACCGCGGTGGGCGAGGGGCTGGTGATGGCGGCCGAGCTCGCCGTCGCGCGCAAGGCGCCGCTGATCGTGTTCTCGGCCTCGGGCGGGGCGCGCATGCAGGAGGGCATCCTCTCGCTGATGCAGCTCACGCGCACCACGATTGCCGTGCGCATGGTCAAGGAGGCCGGGCTGCCATACATCGTCGTGCTGACCGATCCGACGACCGGCGGCGTGTCGGCTTCGTTCGCCATGCTGGGCGACGTCCACATCGCCGAACCCGATGCCATCATCGGCTTCGCCGGCCAGCGCGTCATCCAGGACACGATCCGCCAGGAATTGCCCGAGGGTTTCCAGCGCTCGGAATACCTGCTGGAGCACGGCATGGTCGACGCCGTCGTCCACCGCCACAAGCTGCGCGAGACCCTGGTCCGCCTGATCGCGCTCTTGATGGAGTCGAGCGCGCCACCGGCGCCCGCGCCTGCGCAAGTGCCGGCGGTCGCGGCGCGATGACGGTGGATCCCTCGTCCGCCGCCCGAGCTTCGCTGCTGGCGAAGCTGGGGTGGCCAAAGAGCCCCGCATGAGCCTGATCGATCCCCTGGTCGAGCGCGTCATGCGGCTGCATCCGCGCTCGATCGATCTCGGCCTGGATCGCATCGAGGCGTTGCTTGCCAAGCTGGGCGCGCCGCAGCGCCACCTGCCGCCTTGCGTCCATGTCGCGGGCACCAACGGCAAGGGATCGCTGGTCGCTTACCTGCGCGCCATGGCCGAGGCGGCCGGTTATCGCGTGCATGTCTATACCTCGCCGCATCTCGTGCGCTTCAACGAGCGCATCCGCGTCGCCGGCGAGATCATCGGCAACGACGCGCTCGACGAGTTGATCACCGAGTGCGAGCAGGCCAACGGCGAGAAGCCGATCACCTTCTTCGAGATCACCACGGCGGCGGCCTATCTCGCCTTCTCGCGCGTGCCGGCCGACTTGGCGGTGATCGAGGTCGGGCTGGGAGGCCGCCACGACGCCACCAACGTGATCGATCCCGTGCTGTCGGCGATCACGCCGATCGGCTACGACCACACCGGCTTCCTGGGCGACAAGCTAGACGGCATCGCGCGCGAGAAGGCGGGCATCCTGAAGCGGGCCGTGCCGGCGGTGATCGGCCGCCAACGCGACGTGAGCGCCGAAGTGATCGCCGAGGAGGCGGGCCGGCTTGCCGTGCCGCTGTTCCGCCTCGGCCGCGAATGGCAGATGACGCCGACCGCGTCGGGCTTCCGCTACGACAGTGATCACGCCGGGCTCGACCTGCCGGCGCCGGCCCTGGTGGGCATGCACCAGCTCGACAACGCGGCCACGGCGGTCGCCTGCATCGAGCGGTTGCGCGCCGCGCGTCTCAGCATCGACGATGCGGCGATCGTGAAGGGCCTCGCCTCGGTCGACTGGCCGGCCCGCCTGCAGCGCTTGACGCGTGGCCCGCTGGTCGATGCGCTGCTGCCGGGTTGCGAGCTGTGGCTCGACGGCGGCCACAACGAGGATTGCGGCATCGCGCTCGCCCGCCAGGCGATGGAATGGGCGAAGGAACCGGCTCCGCTGCCGCTCTATCTCATCTTCGGCATGCTGACGACCAAGGACGCCGCGGGCTTCCTGCGGCCGCTGGCGCGCCATGCGAAGAGCGCGCGCGCCGTGCCGATCGAAGGCCATTCCGCCTACACGCCGCAGGAGGCGTCGGCGCGCGCCGACGACGTCGGGCTGGATTGCATCCCCACCGGCGACATCGGCTCGGCCCTCGAGGATCTTCTCGCCACCCAGCCCGCGCCGATGCGCATCCTGATCTGCGGTTCGCTCTACGTCGCCGGCACCGTGCTGGCGCGGAACGGCTGAAGGATCAAGCGAAAGACAACGATCCTTCCCATAGGCCGGGCGAATGACAAGAAGCCGGAGCGAGCCGGCTCAACCGAAACTCGATGGCTTGATGACCATCGTCTTCGCGCCGGCCGCGTCAGCCTCCAGGCGCGACGCGTTCTCTTCCAATTCCTCGGCGTAACGGCCAAGACGCCGTTGATCGGACTCGAGGTTCAAGTTCGCGGCGAGGCGGCGCGCACGCCGTGCGAGGTCACGCAGGGAGTCGACCTGCTGCAGCAGACTTTCTTTTGATTGCAACATCCACCCCGCTGAAAAGAAGACAACGCTCGCGCCTGCCCTAGGTTCCCTGGTCGGGAGGCCCCGAGGCAATTGCCTCGGATTGCCATCCCGACCGCAGCGGGGGATCCCAGCTTTTCGCCACCCTTCGACCGGTGGTCGAGGGCGCCGCGCCGTCAGCTGACGACGGTGTTGATCCAGCTCACCAGCTTCTGCTTCGGCTCGGCGCCGATCTTGGTGGCGGCGACCTGGCCGTTCTTGAACAGCAGCAGGGTCGGGATCGAGCGCACGCCGTAGCGCGTCGGCGCCATCGGGTTCTCGTCGATATTGAGCTTCACGACCTTGAGCTTGCCGTCCATTTCCTTGGCGATGTCCTCGAGCGACGGGCCGATCATGCGGCACGGGCCGCACCACTCGGCCCAGAAGTCGACCAGGACGGGGGTGTCCGACTTCAGGACTTCCTGCTCGAACGAGGCATCGGTTGCTTTGACGGTCATCCGGACTTCTCCCAAAAACAAATCAGGCCGGTCGATCGACCGGCGCCGCCCTTGCGCCAGAAGCTAGGAACGCGACCCGGGCAAGTCAAGATGCGGCCGCGTAAGGCATTGAACGCGCGAGTATTTCTGCATCGATTTCCATCAACAGGGGCGCCGCCGTCCAGAGCAGGAAAGCCCTTACGGTGCGCCCGGGATAGAGGCCTTCGATGAGTGCCCGATAGAGCGCGAGCTGGCGGCGGTAGGCGAGCGGCACGTCGCGCGCGTCGGCTGGCGGTGGCCGGTTGGTCTTGTAGTCGACGATCAGCACCTCCCGGGCCGTCACCGCCAGCCGGTCGACCTGGCCGCTGACGGTGAAGGTGCCGCGCGCCGTCCGCACCATGCCGATCAGCGGCACCTCGGCGCGCGAGCCTGGGGCGAACAGCGCGGCATGGCCCGGCATCGCCAGCACGGCAAGGGCCTCGTCGGCCCATTGCGCGATCTCGTCGGCAGCGAGCCCGTGCGCCGGCTGGGCGAGGAAGCGCCGCGCCGCCGCGGCCCGTTCGGCGGTCGGCAGCGCCGGCAGGTGGCGCAGCAGATCGTGCAGCAGCAGGCCGCGCGCAAAGCGGCGCGAATCGCCCGCCGACAACGGGCTGTAGGCCTGCGGCGGCGCCGTCGCCTCGTCGGGCAGCGGCTGCGAGGGCGCGAGCGGGGTCGGCGGATCGGGCTCGGCAGGCGCTGGCTCGCCGAGCCAGGCCGGCACGGGAGCTGCCACTTCGAGCGCGAGCTCGGCCTGCTCGGCAATCGTGATGGTGCCGGGATTGGTGAGCTCGAACCCCTCGCCCGACCAGCCGGCCGCCCCGAGTTCGGACGTGAAGTCGAATGGGCGTGCGACCGCCCGCTGGCGCTGCGGGAAGCGATCGGCGTCGGCCGTGCTGCTGGCGCCGAGCCCGGCGGTGATGCGTTCGTACCAGCAGCCGCGGTCGGGCTCCTTGGTGTTGATCCAGCCGCCGACATAGAGGCGGTCCTCGGCCCTGGTCATGGCGACGTAGAGCAAGCGGTTCTGCTCCTGCAGGTCGCGCTCGACCGCCGCTCGTCGCCACTCCTGCGCCGCCGCGTTGGCGTCGCCGGCGCGCGGCAGCCACAGCCGCGACTCGCCGTCCGAGGCGGTGAGCAGCCGGTCGAGGTTGCGCGGCACGCGCGTCGTGTCGGGCAGGTAGACGATCGGCGCCTGCAGGCCCTTCGAGGCATGCACCGTCAGGATGCGCACCTCGCGGCGGCGGTTCTGGTCGAGGTCGCGCTTGATGTCGCCGCCGCCCGCCTCGAACCAGCGCACGAAGCCCTGCAGCGAGGTGCCCTCGACCTGCTGGTACTGCAGCGCCCGCGCCAGCAGCTCGTCGATCGGGTCGGCGGCTTCGCGGCCCAACCTTTCGAGCAGGCGCACCCGGCCGCCGTCGCGGCTGAGGACGTCGGCGAAGAAATCGAACGGCGTTGCGAGATCGGCGCGGCCGAGCCAGTCGGCGAGGCGGGCCTGGGCGGGCGCGAAGGCGGGCTCGCCGGCACGCGACCGCAGTGCCTGCCACAGCGAGCCCCGGCGCTGCCAGGCCAGGGTGAAAAGCTGCTCCTCGTCGAGGCCGATCAGCGGCGACTTCAGGAGGCTGGCAAGGTTGAGGTCGTCCTGCGGCAGCAGCACGAAGCGCGCCATCGCCATCAGGTCCTGGATGGCGAGCTCCTCGGCGAGGTCGAGTCGGTCGACGCCGGCGACCTCGATGCGTTCGCGCTTCAGCGCCCGCACCAGGGCATGCACGAAGGCGTTGCGCCGGCGCACCAGCACCATGAAATGGCCCTCGTGCAGCAGCTCGCCCCTGCGCGCCCGGCGCTCGCTGCCGATCAGCCCTTTGGCGTGGCGGGCGATCAGCCGGGCCAAGCGCTCGTGCGGCTGCGCCATCTCGTCCTGCGCCGAGTCGATCGCGCTGGTGTCGATCTCGGTCTCGACTGCGCGGACGAGCGGCCAGATCTCGACGCGACCCGGTTCGCCGGTGCGGCTCGCCAGATGCTCGACGTCGACATCGGCGGTTGCGACGCCCTTCGCCGCCGCCGGCTCGCTGAATACCCAGTCGACGGCGTCGAGCACCGCCGAGGTCGAGCGGAACGACACGTGCAGGTCGACCGGCACGAAGCGCTGGGCCGCGAGCGCGGTGCGCTCGGTGAACCACTGGCGCATCTCCTGGAGCTTGCGCGGATCGGCCCGCTGGAAGCCGAAGATCGACTGCTTGACGTCGCCGACGGCGAAGATGGTGCGCGGCCGCTCGACCGCGCCTTCGCCGGCGAAGAACTCCTCGGTGAGGCGGCGGATCACCTCCCACTGGTCGGGGTTGGTGTCCTGCGCTTCGTCGACCAGCACGTGGTCGATGCCGCCGTCGAGCTTGTAGAGCACCCAGGAGGCGCTCGCCGCGGTCTCGAGCAGGCGGCGGGTATGGACGATCAGGTCGTCGTAGTCGAGCACGGCGCGTCGCCGCTTGGCCTCGGCATAGCGCTCGGCAATGTCGAGGCCGAGGCGCAGCAGCGCCACCGTGCCGTCGACCAGCGCCGCGCCGGCGATGCGCTCGAGCGCCGCCTCCAGCCGCTCGGCCTCGGCGCGCAGAACGCGATCGAGGTCCGGCATCCTGGCGCTCGCAGCCTTGGTGGCGAGCCGGGCCTGGATGCGGCCGTCCTTGGTGAAGAACGTCTCGGCATACTCCGACCACAGGGCGGCGCGGTTGTCGCCGGCGGCCAGCCAGTCGGCGATCACCTGGCCGCGCGCCACATCGCTGCGGCTGCCCTGGAGGAGGGCGCGCGCGGCGGCGCCGAGGCTTGGCTTGTCGAAGGCGGAGTCGCGGCACGCCGCCTCGGTGAGCGCGTCGCCGCTATCGTCGGGCGCCGAGCCGAGCGCGCGCGCCAGCCGCACGCGCAGGCGCTGCAGGCCGGCGGCATCGCGCAGCCGGGCGAGCAGCCAGGCGCGCTCGGCCAGCAGGTCCGACAGGAGCTGGCTGTACTCGGCGACCGACACCTTGTTGGCGACGATCGCCAGCGCCTGGGCGAGCTCGGTCGGTGCCGCCGCGTCATTCGCCAGCTCTTCCATTTGCGCGTCGCGCGCCTGCTGCAGCAGCGCCTTGGCCTCGGCCTCGTCGAGCACCTCGAAGCCCGGCGCCACGCCTGCCTCGAGCGGAAAACGCTTGAGCAGCGCCTGGCAGAAGGCGTGGATGGTAAGGATGTTGATGCCGCCGGGCGCGTCGAGCACGCGGGCAAACAGGCGGCGGGCAACGACGCGCTGGTCGGCGTCGGGTCGACGGTCGATCAGCTGCGCGATCTCGTCGTCGAGCGTGGCGTCGGCGGCCAGCGCCCAGCGGCCGAGCTGGCTCGCCAGTCGGTTGCGCATTTCCGCCGCCGCCGCCTTGGTAAAGGTGAGGCAGAGGATGCGTTGCGGCGGCACGCGATCGAGCAGCAGGCGCGTCACGCGATCGGTCAGCACCTTGGTCTTGCCGGTTCCGGCATTGGCCTCGACCCACGCCGAATGCCCCGGCGTCGTCGCCTGCCGCTGCGCCTGCGTGGCGAGTGCGAGCGCGTCGGTCATGGCATCCTCGGTTGCCTCCCCCGTCTTGCGGGGGAGGTGCCCCGAAGGGGCGGAGGGGGAACGCCCCAGTCGAGATTCTTCCGATTCCGACGTCGGGACTTCTTGAATCCTGATTGAGGCCTTCCCCCCCCCCCCCCAGCCCGGGGCCCCACCCCCCGATGAAGGGGGAGGAGAAGAGCGCCCGCCCTCATTCCTCGTCTCCGCCGACCGTCGACCATTCGGCGATGCGCTCGAGGTGCTTGTAGTCGTTGAAGAACGGCATGAAGGCCGACCACGGCACGGCGCGATAGGGCGTGTCGGGCGAGGCGAAGGTCGTCGCCATGCGCTCGACCAGCGCGAGCATGCGTGGCACGAGATCGTCGCTGTTGTCGATGACGTTGACCGAACCGCCGTCGCCCAGTCCGTTGGCCTGCCAGTAGGAGAGATTGGTGCTGCCGGCGCGGCCGCCCAGCGCGGCGAAGCCGCCGCGTTCGGCCATCGCCGCCTCGAGCAGCAGCTGCGGCGCGAACAGCGCCTCCATCTCCTTCTTCTGCGGCACGCGGCCGGTCTTGTAGTCGATGATCTCCCAGGCGCCGGCGCCGATCTCGTCGATGCGGTCGGCACGCGCCTCGACGCGCAGCGGGCCGACCTGCAACGCGCCGTCGATCTCGCTGCCGAGCAGGCGTGTGCCGGCGCCGCGGCGGGCGTTCTCGGTGGCGACGAACCAGCGCGCCAGCCGCTTGAAGCGCGGCCACCAGAAGGCCCGCTCGGCCGGCGCCGCCAGCAGCTCGGCGAGATGGCGTTCGCCCATCGCCTCGAAGCGCGCCAGCGCATCGGACGGCAGCAGGCCCGACGGATGGCTCTTCAGGAACTCGTCGAAGGCATCGTGCAGGGCGGTGCCGCGCTCGGCAGCACCGAGCTCGGCCTCCAGCGGGTCGAGCAGGCGCAGGTCGAGGATGCGCCGCGCGTAGAGCCCGTAGGGATCGCGCCGCCACTGCTCGATGCTCGACACCGGCAGCACGGTCGGCCGCGCCTCGACCGGCGGTCGCGGCTCGGGCCGCAGCCATGGCGCGTAGGTGACCGGCGCGTCGATCGCCTCGGCCCAGGCGAGCAGGCTGCGGCGGCCGCGCTGGATGTACTCGGGCGGCGCCACCGCCGCGCCGGGCTCGTAGCCGAACAGCGCGTCGAGACGGGCGAGCCAGCGCGACGGCACGGTCGGCGCGCCGCCCTCGCGCTCGGCGCGGGTCAGCAGGACGCGCTCGGCGCCGAGCGCCTCGGTGAAATCGTGCGCCGACAGGCCGACCCGGCGTTCCGGTTGCGGCAGGCCGAGCGCGGCGCGCATCGGCCGATTGATCCATGGCCCGGTATCGACCGACGGCGGCCAAGTACCTTCGTTGAGGCCGCCCAGCACCACCAGGTCGGCGCGCTGCAGGCGGGCCTCGAGCGGCCCCCAGATGGCGAGGCGCGGATGGCGGCCCCAGGTTGGCCGCACGATTTCCGGCTCGAGCATCGCGGCGAGCAGCGCCGGCCATTCGCGGCCAGCGATCGCGCCGCGCCCTTGCCAGGCCTCTTGCAGGCGGGCCAGGGCATCGGCCAGCGCCTCCCCGGCCTCGCCCGACCACAGCGACTGCGGCGGAGCCAGTCGTTCGGCCGCGGCGATCGTCAGCTCGAGCAGGCGGTCGGCCGGGGCACCGTCTGCCATGGCCTGCGCCAGGTCGGCGGTCGCCGCCTCGAGCCGGTCGAGCAGCGCGGCGACGCGATCCTGGTCGGCTGGATCGCCGAACCTGGCTGCGGCCAGCCGGGCGCGGATCTCGTCGAGGCCCGGCGCTGGCTTCAATCCGCGCAGGCACCGTGCGTCGAGCCGCCGGGTCGCCGCCAGCAGCGCGCCGCGCGCGCCGCCCAGGGTGGTGAGCGGATGCTTGAGCAGGGCCAGCAATGCCACCGGCGCGAAGCGTTGGTCGACGGCATCGACCAGCAGCTGCAGCAGCGTGGCCGGCGGCGTGTCGGCAAGCGGCGTGCCGGCCGAATCGTCGATGTCGATTTGCCAGCGCCTGAGCTCGGCGGCGACGCGCCGCGCCAGCGTCCGGTCGGGCGTCACCAGCGCCGCCGTGCGGCCCGGCGCTTCGAGGACCTCGCGCAGCGCCAGCGCGATCACCACCGCCTCGTGGTGCGGCGTCGCGCAATCGGCGCGCGTTATGTGTTCGAGCGAGGAGACGGGGGGCCGCTGCCACGCCTCGCTGGTCTCGGCCGGCCGCATCAGCTCGCTCGCCAGTTTTCCGCGCGGCGTCGGTCCTCCACCCGGCCAGTCGTCGACCGCCGCGCGCTCGACGCCGAGCGCCTGCAGCAGCTCGCGCAGGCCGAATTGCGGATGCGAAGGATCGAGCGCGCGCCAGCTCGCCTCGTCGATCTCGCGATCGAGCCCGGGCAGCACCACCGCGCCCTTGGGCAGGGCGGCGATGACGGCAAGCAGCTCGCGCGTCGCCGGCTGCGAGCCGGTCGAGCCGGCGGCGATCACCGGCGTCGCCGGCGGGTTGGTGCGCCAGCGCTCGGCCTGGCCGCGGATCGAGCGGGTGCGCCGCTCGATCGCGTCGATCCGGCCGCGGTCAGCAAGGATCTGTGGCCAGTGCTCGCCGACGATGGCGAGGAACTTCAGCGTACGCTGCCAGTGGCTGGCGAAGGTGCTGTCGACCAGGTCGGCCAGGCGTTCGAACGCGACGCCCTCGATCGCCAGCTCGTCGATCAGGCTCGCCAGCTCGCGCGCGAGCTTCAGCGCCTGCGCCGCCGACTGGGCGACCGGCCGGCCGTCCTCGTCGGTGAAGGCACTGACCAGCTGGGCGAGCACGGCCTCGCGTTCGGCCGGCGCAATGGCCGGCGGTAGGGTGAGCGCGCCGTCGCCGTCGCCCGCCATCAGCGTCCATTCGCCCTCGTCGACATCGCCCAGCGGCGCCAGCCGGGGCAGCAGGAGCGGCCGGCCCTCGGAAGCACGCAGGAAAGCCTCGCGCAGCGCCCGCACCGAGCGTCGCGTCGGCAGCAGGATCAGCGCATCCGCGAGCGCCAGCGGTTCCTCGCCGTATGCCGCCAGCAGCCCGCGCGCCAGGACGTCGGCGAAGCGGCGGTCGAGGCCGATGGTGAAGACGCGCATCGCCAGTCCTTGCGCTAGAAGCGAAACAGCAGCGGAGAGTGTCGCATCTGTCTCCTCGGTCTAATCAGCAAAGTCTCACGAGAGTTTTAGCCACGGATGAACACAGATCAGCTCAAGATGCGTTCCGCCTCTTCGAGCTGCTTCGGCGTGCCGACATGGAACCACTCGCCTTCGTGGATCGTGCCGTACAGGCGCCGCGCCGCCTCGGCGCGATGCCAGAGCGTCAGCAGCGAGAAGCGACCGTCGGGCGAATCCTCGAACAGGCGGCTGTCGCAGATCGAGACGCTGGCAAACACGTAGGGCGTCAGCTGGGCGACGCCGCGATGGCGCAGATGGCCGCCTGGCTCGAGGAAATAATCGCCGCGTTCGCCGGCATCGCGGCCGATCACCTTGTGAATGGGATGGAGTAGCAGCAGCGCATCCATGCGCTCGGGATTCCACCGCAGGCCCATGCGCGGCAGCAAGGGCTCCGGCCCGTCGCGCCACAGCATGTCGCCGTTCAGGATGTAGAAAGGACCCGCCCCCAGCACCGGCAGGGCGGCCTTCACGCTGCCGCCGGTCTCGAGCAGCCTGTCCTCGTGCAGGATGTGCACCCGCCCGTTCAGCCGGTCGGCGATCTGCTGGCCGAGATGATGGACGTTGACTACGATCTTGGTGATGCCGGCCTCCTCGAGCTTGTCGAGCGCGCGCTCGATCATCGACTTGCCGGCGACTTGGATCAGCGGCTTGGGGATCGTGTCGGTGAGCGGCCTCATGCGCTCGCCGCGGCCGGCTGCCAGTATCATCGCTGTCTTGATCATGCTGTTCCCACCCGCCGCATGCTCGGCGGCATCACGCGATCGACCCAGGCGCGCACCGGCTGCAGCGCCTCGTGCCCGAGCGCCTGCTCGAACTGCCGCCAGACGCGCGGCAGGAACGGCAGATAGTCGCGCTTGCCGTCGCGCTCGAGCAGGCGGACGAACAGGCCGATGATACGGGCGTGGCGCTGCGCCGCCATCAGTGCGAAGCCCGCCCGGAAGCTCGCGCGGTCGGCAAGGCCGGTCTCGCCGAGATAGCGGTCAAGGCAGGCGGCGTGCACCGCGGGCGAGACGTCGTGGCGGGCGTCCTCGATCAACGAGGCGAGATCGTAAGCGGGATGGCCACGCTGGGCGTCCTGGAAATCGAGCAGGCCGCAGGCCTGTGCAGCAGGCCGGGCCGGAAGCCACATCAGATTGGCGCGGTGATAGTCGCGCAGCAGCAGGGTGTCGGCGAGGACCGGCACGCCGGCGAGCGCCGCCCGCCAGGCCGCGCGATAGCGTTCGGCCTCGTCGGTCGGCAACGCCGCACCGGTGGCGGCGGGCACGTACCATTCGGGCAGCAGCATGGTCGCCTCGATCAGTGCCTCGCCGGCATAGGACGGCAGGTTGGGCAGCAGCGCCCGCCCGCCGGCATGATGCAAGGCGACCAGCACGCCGGTCGCTCGGCCGTAGAGCTCCGCCTCGTCGCCACCGGCTGCGAGCACGCGGGTGAAGGTGTCGTCGCCGAAATCCTCGATCAGCAGGAAGCCCTGATCGACATCCTCGGCGTAGATTTCGGGCGCGCTCAGCCCGAGCCCGATCAGGTGCCGGTCGAGGCGCACGAACGGCGTCACGTCCTCGCCGGGCGGCATGTCCATGACGATCGCCGACTGGCGCGGCCGGCTCAGGCGATAGTAGCGTCGGAACGAGGCATCGCCCGCGAGCCGACGCTCGCCGGCGTCGCCCCAGCCGGCACGTTGCGCAAAGAGCGCGCGCGCTTGCGCGCGTCCCATGGCGCGCTCCTCGTCGCGGTCAGAGGCCGGCAAAGCGCGCTCCTCCGTCGATCTCGGCGCGCCGGCCGGCGCCGTCGAGCGCCAGGCTGACGGCAAGCCGATCGGCGGGCAGCAGCGGACCGAGCCGCTCGGCCCATTCGACCAGCGCAACGCCGTCGGCGCGCGCCTCCTCCCAGCCGAGCTCGAGCACCTGCTCGGGCGTCTCGAGGCGGTAGAGGTCGAAATGCCAGAAGGCGCCTTGCGGCGTGTCGTAGATCTCGACCAGGGTGAAGGTCGGGCTGGGCACGACCAGCCCCGGATCCCCCGAGGCAGCGCGCAGCACGGCGCGCGCCAGCGTCGTCTTGCCG
>Ga0310811_10007665_pt1 | contig 13830 bp, 17 predicted proteins | sample YCmetagenome_FD_207642 | JGI IMG/M metagenome (GOLD analysis project Ga0310811, IMG submission 207642) | Soil microbial communities from experimental microcosm in Duke University, North Carolina, United States - YC | ecosystem: Engineered > Artificial ecosystem > Soil microcosm > Unclassified ... | reverse complement strand
TGGCGCCACGCACCGTTGCTGATTTCTACGCGGAGGTGATGACAACGTTAGAGCAGATGCACCTGCCGGTTCGCATCTGGACGATGCCAGTTGAGGTGCCGAATCCGATTCGCTTCACCGACGACACGATTCACGCCAGCTACGAACCGCGGCACGTCGAAGCGTTCTGGCAGATTCTCGTCCACTGCGAGCGCGTCTTCTCGCAGTCGCGCTGTCATTTCGTCGGCAAGGCAAGCCCTGTGCACTTCTTCTGGGGCAGCTTCGATCTGGCGGTGACGCGCTTTTCGGGACGTCCGGCGCCGCCGCGCGAAGGTCCTGCGTTCATGCGCGACGCGTACTCGCACGAAGTGATCAGCCACGGCTTCTGGCCGGGCAGCGGCCGTGGCACGCTCTTTGGTCCCGGACCTGTGGATGAACCTGCCTTCTACGCCTACGCGGTGCCGCCGCCACCGGGCTTTGAGCAGACTCACGTCGAGCCGGCCGGTGCGTTCTATCACCGTGAGCTTGGTGAGTTCATCCTCCCGTATCGAATCGTTCGCGGCTCCAGCGATCCCGATCGGGCGCTGCTCGCGTTCATCGACAGCACCTATACCAATGCCGCGGATCTCGCGGGGTGGGATCGCACCTCACTGGAACGCCGCGCCCTGTCTGCATGAAGCTGATCGTCGAGCCCGATGAGGGCCTGAGGCCGCTCATCGCGGCCGTGAAACGCGCCAGGCGGCGGATCCACATCGTCATCTTCCGGTTCGATCTCGAGGAGCTCGAGGAGGCGCTGGCGAAGGCCGTGAAGCGCGGCATCGACGTGGTGGCGCTCATCGCGCACACGAACAAGGGTGGAGAGCTGAGCCTGCGCAAGCTCGAGCAGCGGATGCTGAAAAAAGGCGTCACCGTCAATCGTACGGATGACGACATGGTGCGTTACCACGGCAAGCTCCTCATCGTCGACCGCAGCGCCGCCTACCTGCTCGGCTTCAATTACACGGAGCAGGATCTCGAGAGCCGCAGCTTCGGCGTCATCACGCGCTCGACACGGATCGTCAAGGAGCTGCTGCGGCTGTTCGAGTCCGATGCGTGCCGCACCGAGTACACACCGCGCGTACGCGACCTGGTGATCAGCCCCGAAAACGCGCGCTCACGCCTGTACACATTTCTGCGGAAGGCGCGTCAGACGCTCGACATCTACGATCCAAAAGTCGCCGATGACGAGATGCTGCAGCTGCTCGAGAAAAAGGCGTCGCAGGGTGTGCGCATCCGCATCATCGGCACGCTCGAAAAGAAGTGGGAGCGAGCGGGCTTCGCCGCCGTGCAGAAGCTGCGCAACCATCGGCTGCACGTGCGCGCCATCGTGCGCGACGGTCGCCGCGCGTTCATCGGCAGCCAGAGTCTGCGCAAGCTCGAGCTGGATGAGCGTCGCGAAGTCGGCATCGTCATTCGCGACCGGAAGGTCGTTCGAAAAGTGGAAAAGGTTTTCAACGACGATTGGAAGCGCGCAGTTCGCAAGAAGAAATGAGCGCGAGAAGCGGCCTTGCTATTGCTCCTTGAACAGCAGCGATGCTGTTCAGCTCGACCAACGTTCCCGCAGACTTTCTCGGCGCCCGTAGCGAGGGCGAACGCCGCAAAGGCGAGCGGCGCAAGAAGGCAAGGTCCGGCGGAGACCGGCGCGGCGGCGATCGCCGCAAGGCGGTGCTTCGCGGCACGCTGCTCGCGGCCGCAACCATGGCGATGCCGCATCAGGTGAAGCCCGAGTCGCTCAATCCGTTGTGGCTGCGCCCGCCGATTCCATCGGTGACGACGACGATTGAGAAGGCTGTACCCGTGCCTGCTGCGCATGCGTACGACGATTTGATACGCGAAGCCTCGAGTCGTTATGCGGTCGACGCGACCTTGATTCGATCGGTGATGCAGACCGAATCGGCATTCGACGCACTCGCCGTGTCGCGCGCCGGCGCAATCGGGTTGATGCAGTTGATGCCTGACGTCGCGGAGGAACTCGGCGTCGAGGATCCATTCGATCCGCGGCAGAACGTGATGGGTGGCGTGAAATATCTGCGGCGTCTCCTGGATCTGTATCGCGGTAACGTGCGGCTGGCGCTGGCAAGCTACAACGCCGGGGCGACCAACGTGGCGGAGTACGGCGGCGTGCCGCCGTTCCCCGAGACACAAAAGTACGTGAAGCAGATCACGAGAATGGTCGATTCGTCGCGCCGCGCGCACCGCGAGTAGTGCCACTGTCGCTCATCGCACTCCTTCTGCTCGTGCCGCTGTCGGTAGCGCTCGCGCTGCTGCATGCATCGCCGATGTGGGTGTTTGCTGCTGCCGCTGCCGCCATCGTTCCACTCGGTGGATGGATTCGCCGCGCAACCGAACAGGTGGCGGAACGCGCCGGGCCGGCAATCGGCGGGCTGCTGAACGTCACCTTCGGCAACGCCGCCGAATTCATCCTCGCGCTGTTTGTGCTGCGCTCCGGCAACACCGCGGTCGTGAAAGCAACGATTACCGGCTCGATCATCGGCAACAGCCTGCTCGGGCTCGGCCTGGCGATCATCGTTGGGTCCATGGGGCGGGAGAAGCAGACGTTTCAGCGCCAACGTGCGGGGCTGCTCGCCAGCCTGCTCATCCTGTCCGTGATTGCGCTGCTGCTGCCTGCGATGTTCGATTACGCGGAGCGCGGTCTCGTCGGCGTCGCGCGCGAACATCTGCTCGACGAGCGTCTGAGCCTTGGCGTGTCGGTGGTGTTGATTTTCGTCTACCTTGCGAACCTGTTCTACACGCTCGTGACGCATCGCGACATCTTTGCCAGCACCGACGAACAAGGCGAGGCGTCGTGGTCGCTCGCCAGAGCGTTGACGGTGCTTGCCGCGGCAACCGCCGCCGTCGCGGTCGAAGCGGAGCTGGTGTCGAGCGCGCTCGAGGCAACCGCGCAGCGGCTCGGCCTGTCGTTGTTCTTTCTTGGTGTCATCGTGCTGCCGCTGGTGGGCAACGCGGCCGAGTACGCTTCGGCGCTCTACTTCGCGCGGCGGAATCGCATGGGGCTGGTCATGACGATCAGCGTCGGATCGAGTATCCAGATTGCGTTGATGACGGCGCCGGCGTTGGTCCTCGGATCGTATGCGCTGGGACATCCGATGGATCTCGTCTTCTCGCATCCGCTCGAGTTGATGGCGATTGCCGGCTCGGCATTCGTCGTCAATGCCATCGCGCTGGACGGCGAGACGACGTGGTTCGAAGGCGTGATGCTGGTCGCGGTCTATGTGCTGCTGGCGCTCGCCTTCTTCTTCGCTACCGCGGCGTAGCGGCGAGGTCCGCTTCCGCTACACTATGCCCGTTCCATGGTGGACCGCTACGCAGTCCGCTCGCTTCTGACGGCGGTTGTCATGACGCTTGCCGTGGCCGCAAGCGCGCAGACCACCAGTCCGGCTTTGCCGCGCACTCCGGACGGCAAGCCTGATTTCAGCGGCATCTGGCAGGTGATGAACACCGCCGCGTGGGACATTCAAGATCACAGCGCCCAGAGCGGCGTCCCCGCCGGCATCGGCGTCGTCGTTGGCAACGAGATCCCCTACAAGCCGGAGGCGCTGGCGAAGAAGCGCAGGAATTACGACGACCGTGCGACCGCGGATCCCGAGACCAAGTGTTATCTCCCCGGCGTGCCGCGGGTCATGTACATGCCGTACCCGTTTCAGATATTTCAGAAGCCCGGACAGATGACAATGCTGTTCGAGTACGTGCATGCGACGCGCTACATCTACACGGACGGCACGCAGCATCCCGACGGGCATATCGACTGGTGGATGGGCGATTCACGCGGCCGCTGGGAAGGCGACACGCTGGTGGTCGACGTCGTCGATTTCAACGAGGACACCTGGTTCGATCGCGCCGGCAACTTCCACAGCGATGAACTGCACCTGGTCGAGCGGTTCACCGCCCTCGATCGCGATCACATCACCTACGAAGTGACCGTCGAGGACTCGAAGGTGTTTACCAGGCCGTGGCGAATGAGCATGATTCTCTACCGTCATCGCGAGCCGAATCTTCAGCTGCTCGAATACGATTGCTTCGGATTCGACAACGCGTTTCATCCGCCGGTTCCGCAATCGCAATAACCTCGGAGGGCGATACATGACGAGGCTGCTCGCCGGGATCGTGATCGGTTTGGTGCTCGCGGACGCGGTGTCGGCGCAGCAGGCGCCGCCTCCGCCGCCGAAGGCCGCTCCGCCGCCCGGCTGGATCGATCCGCGGAATCCACCGAAGGAAGATTCCGCCTTCACGCCTGCGCGAACGCCCGATGGGCAGCCCAACTTCGAAGGCGAGTGGGCGCAGGCGAGCGACATCATCACCTACAGCATCGAGGATCCGGAGTTGGAGCGCGCCGAACACACGGCCATCAGCGGTCAGCGTCCGATGGTGGGCCGGCCGATCATCGATCCGATCGACGGGAAGATCCCGTATCAACCATGGGCGGCGAAGTACGCGGCGTTCCTGCATGAGCAGCATCGCAAGCCATCGAGCGTCAAGTACCTCGATCCGGTCAGCCGCGGGTTCCAGGAGGGGATTCCGCGCATCAACTACCAGGGGACATTCGTGATCCAGCAGTTCCCCGGAACGGTGCTGATGACCTACGACTACCATCACACCTACCGCGTGATTCCGCTCGACGGGCGTCCGCATATCGGCAAGGACATCAAGCTGTGGATGGGCGATTCGCGCGGGCGTTGGGAAGGCAACACGCTGGTCGTCGACGTGGCCAACAACAACGATCAAACGTGGCTGCAGATCGTCGGCGGCTTCCATTCCGATGTGTTCCACGTCGTCGAGCGTTGGACGCTCACCGCGCCCGATCACATCGTCTACCTTGCGACAATCGACGACGCGAAGGTGTACTCGCGCCCATGGACGCTGCGCGTTGACTTCCGCCGGCAGAAGGTGGAAGAGCAGTGGGAGAGCGCGATCTGGGAAGGAAACAAGACGCCGGAAATCGTGTCCGGCGGCGGCGAGAAATAACGGAGAGAAGTGGAGGAGACGATGCGCAGGATAGCGCTGTCAATCGCGGCGGCGGTGGCACTGGCTGGAGCGGCTGCTCACGGGCAGACCCAGACTGCGCCGGTCGTGCGGACACCGGTGGCGGCACCGGGCACGATGGAGATCTATTTCATCGACACCGAGGGCGGGCAGTCCGTGCTCATCGTGTCGCCGTCGAACGGAATTCTCGGTGCGCGCGAAACGCTGCTCATCGACGCAGGCAATCTGACGAATCCACCGGGGCGCGATCCCGACCGCATCGTTGCCGCGATGAAGGACGCAGGTGTCGATCGCATCGACTATATGGTGGTCAGCCACTACCACGGCGATCACGTCGGCGGCGTAGCCTCGCTTGCTGACAAGGTTCCGATCCGGCGTGTTTACGATCCGGGTCCGTTTGCCGACGAGCTCGCGGGCAACCGCGCGGCTGGCTTCAACTCGTATCTGCCCGTGCGCGCGAAGATGCACGTCACAGTTCCGAAGCCTGGCATGAAGATTCCCGTCGCCGGTCTGGACGTCAACATCGTCTCGTCCGCCGGAGACCTGACGACGACCCCCGTCCCAGGAGTGCGCGGCGCGGCGAATCCGTTGTGCGCCACGGCGCAGCAACGGGAGCAGGACAACACGCCGAACAACTACGAGAGCATCGGCATGACCATCGACTTCGGCAAGTTCCGCTATCTCGATCTGGCCGACCTGACGTGGAACCAGGAGATTCAGCTCGTGTGCCCGCGAAACCTGCTGGGCACGTTCCAGCTCTATCGCACGACGCGGCACGGCGGCGACTGGTCGGGCGCGGACGCGATGGTGCACGCGGTGCGGCCGCGAGTCGCCGTCATGAACAACAACCCGACGAAGGGCGGAACGCCCGGGACATTTCAGATCGTGAAGAGCTCACCCGGACTCGAGGACTTCTGGCAGCTTCATTTTTCGGAGTTCGTGCCGAAGGACATGCAGTCGCCGGACAACTTCATCGCCAACTTCACGAAGGACGATGGCGGCAATTACATCAAGGCGACGGCACGCAGCGACGGCAGCTTCACGGTGAAGAATGGACGCAACGGTTTTACGAAGGAGTACAGGGCGAATTCGCTGGGAGCATCGCCGTCGACGCGTTAAATGCCTGCGTACCAGGAATAACCAAGCTCCGGCGACACCGATCCGAGGCCCTGGCCGAGGTCCTTCAGCGAATCGACGACGGTGATCTGCGCGAGGTATTTCAGGCTCTTGTAGCCAAGCTGTCGCGGGACGCGCAGGCGAATCGGTGCGCCGTGCGGCGTCGGCAGATCCTGCCCGTTCATGCCGTAAGCGAGCAGTGTCTGCGGATGCAGCGCATCGTCCATGTCGATGCTTTCCCACAGGTCGTCGTACGCGTAGAAGACGACGTACTTCGCACTCGCGCTCACGCCGACCAGGTTCAGCAGCTGCGACAGCTGCACACCGGTCCATTCGGCGATGAACGACCAACCCTCTTCGCAGGCCTGATGCGTGATCTGCGACGTCGCTGGCATGCGTTTGAGATCGGCAAGCGTAAACGACGACCGCCGCGCGACCAGGCCGTCGACGCCGAGCTCCCAGTCGCTGAAGCGATGCGTCGCCAGCGCCCGGTAATCGAGTGACGAGGGAACCCCACCGTTGACCGGTGCAACCTTTGAAATCTGATCGCGTCTGAATTCGCGCGCCATCGAGCCGCGCGACGTCAGCAAGCGCTGCGCCGCGTAGGTAAGCGTTTCGCCGGCACCGTAGACGCCGCCATGGTCGGGAGGAATCAATCCGTAACGATCCGCCAGGCGCGCCGCGATGGCGATGCCTGATGCGCCGGCCAGGGCGCTCAAGCCGGTGGTCATCAGCCGGCGACGCGTGAGGATGCGGCTCATGTCCGTCCGCCAATCATGGCGCCCACCTGCTGGCGGAATCCTGCCGTGCTGACCATGATGACGTGGCCGATGGCGAACGCCAGCAGGAGACTTGCGGCGGCGAAGTGAATGGTGCGCGCGGATTGCTGGCCGCCAAACACGGTGACGATCAACGGGAACACCGACGTGATAGCCGGCGACATCGCGAAGCCGGTCCAGATCATGAGGGGAAAGAGAACGAATACGACCGCGCGATACGCGGTGCGCTGCGTCTCCGTGTATTTTGCGAAGTGTCCACGCCGCGCGGCTTCGGGGATGTACGCGAGCGCGGTGAGGACACAAATCCACGCCGCCAGGAAATGCAGGTAGCGGCCCCAACCCGATTGGCCGGTCAGGATCATTGGCAGCGGCAGGTCAACGATCGACGGCGCGCCGAGTGCACCGGTCTCGCCCCAGTAAAGCCGCGGATGCGCCAGCAGAATAGCGACACCGCTCACGACCAGTCCGATGAAGCTGGCGGCGGTGACCCAATGCGTGACGCGGACGAGCATCGAATGACGCACGCCGAGAGGCTAACATGGTGGCGTGCCCACGCTCGTCGGATTGTTGCGCCAGCACGACGAGCTCCGCTGGCACTCCGTTCACGGCGGAATCAATCCGCCGTGAGGTCGCGCCTCACGGCGTCTTGAATCGCAAAGCAAGCACCACGCGCCGCTGCGGCAGAAAATTAACCGCCGGCATCTTGCCAAAATCACCGGTCAATCCAAGCCCCACACGCTGCTCGGAGACGAAGTACCACGTCGCATTCGCGCTGACGCTGCTGATCGCTTTGGGGAACGGTCCCGATGTGGCGGTCGGCTTCCGGATATAGCCGTCCGCCTCGACGGAGAAGCGAATCTTGTCGGGCGTCGCCGCCCGATTGAAGGGATATGCCTGCACGAACAGACGCAGCGATGTGAACGATCCCGAGAACGGCTGCGCCAATACCGTGCCGCTGTTCTTGATGGCGAGATTTCGGAAATGCTCGAAGCCGATCGAAGGGAAATACCGAAGGACACGATGCCTGGCGGCATCGGTGCTCGGTTGCCCGGGCCAGAAGTTCCGCAGCACCCGCACGGACGCGAACGCCGAGACCGCCTGCTCGGTCGTGTCGTCGATCAGATTTCGTGTGGCGGTCGCTTTGAACAGAAAGTTCGGCCTGAGGAAATCGGTATTCACCTGGCTCTCAACGGTGACGCCGGACGAGAGCTTGTGTACGGCCGACTGTTTCCGCAGCGGTTCGGCATCGCCGTGGTGATACTCGACGACCGGCGCGACGAAGATAAAGGTGCGGCCGGGCCGCAGCGGAGGCGCATTGAAGCGGCCGGCAACGTCGACGAGGAAATACCGGCTGCTCCAGCCGTCGGGGGCGACAAACGCGACCTGCGCCGCCTCCTGTTCGTCTTTGCCTCCGTCGAACCGCTTCTTGATTTCCGGCTTCAGGAAGCCCGACCACGTCTGCGCATGCGCGGGTGCGCCGATGAGAAACAGCCCCGCCACGGCGATGAGCCTTGACGCTCGCCTCAGGCGCGGCATCGTGTTTCCGCATCGCTGGAGACGCCGCCAACCGTCTGGTCCTTTTTGTCGACCACGTCGAACGGCATCGTCTGATTCGGATTGAACTGCTTGATGAATTCGCCGACCAGATCGCAGAACGTCATGAGATCGCCGCGGGTCATGCCGAGCGTGGTTTTCAGCTTGGTCTTGTCGGTGATGTCAGCCTTGGCGACGCCCGACACCTCAGATGCGAAGCCGCTGACGGCGTCGAGCACGGTAATCGTGTCAACCACGTCGCCCTCCTCGTCGTGGATATGCAGTTGTTGTTATGAACGAACGAGCGGCGCAGATCTTACAGCTTCAGGGGAGCGACAAGGGAATGCGGTTTTTGTCGTTGCCTGGGTTGCTGATCTGCAGCACCACGTCTTTGACGCTGACCGGCACCTGAAAGACGACTTCGCCTTCCTTGGCGCTGTTGCCGTCGACCACTTCATCGAGGAGGTTCGTCGGCGCGCGCGGCACGTCCTCGACGATCAGTCGGTACGAAGCGCTCCAGAAGTTCTCGGGGTATCGGCTGGTATTGGTGTGCCGGACAACGAATTTCAGCGATCGACGCTCGGAGTCGATCGGCTCGATCTCCGCCGAGAGGATCTTGATCACGGCCTCGCCATCCGCGAATCTCACTTGGTTCAATGTCGGGAGCGCGATCGATTGCGCGCCCGTCGCCGCGCCGCCAGACTGTGAACCCGATTGCACAGCGGAGCCGGCGGGCGTTGCCGCCGAAGCCGACTGAGACGATCGGGTCGAGTCTTCAAGCCGTGCGGGCGTCGAGCGATTCAACACCACGAGCAGGCCGGTTGCCGCGGTAATAATGGCGGCGATCCCGGTGAGTATTCCAGGTACGGTCTGCCACCAGCTTGGACGTGACGACGGATTCTCGGCCATGACTATGAGTAATCGGGATCCGGGCTGTCGAGCGCGATTTGCTCCGCCACCACCGCTGTATGCACGGCTGCGCCCTGCAGCATCGGCACGATGATCGATGTAATCGCCGCGCGCCATGCCGCGTCGAGCGCGGGAGTCCAGTCGGGCGAGAGCACGCGAATGGCGGCAACGAGCGCGTCGCGCGCGGTTGTGTAATCCTCGGGCCGCGCACCCCAGTGCACGTGCTGCGCGCCGAGGTCGCGCAGCGATTCACCGAGCGTCTGCATATCGTCCAGGTTGCGAATGACGATCGCGAGCGCCGCCTCGAAGTGCCCCTGCAGCAGCGTGAGGTCTGTCGGGAACAGGCGCCGCAGGTCGGGTGCGCGCTCGAACAGTTCCTTGTAGAAGCGCGCGGAGAGCTGACGCGGTGTGGCGGCAACTGCCGCGTGGCTGCGTTTGATCTGCGCGATTGTCTCCGGTGTCATAATCTCGGGCCTGATGTCTCCGGACGCCAGCGACGACGGCAAACCGGGCACGTCTGGCGAGCTGCTGCCCGAAGTCTATGACGAACTGCGCAAACTCGCGAGAGCACGGCTCGCACGCGAGCGGCACGCGAACCAGACGCTGCAGCCGACGGCGCTCGTCCACGAAGCGTTTCTGCGCGTGCCGGCCGATCGGCAGTGGGATCGCCGCGGCCACTTCTTCGCCGCTGCCGCATTGGCAATGCGGCGCATTCTCATCGAGCGCGCGCGCCATTATCAGCGCATCAAGCATGGCGCCGCCGCCGAGCAGGTGGAGCTCGACAGCTCGATCATGCGCGCCGATCCCGCGCTGACCGATCTGCTCGCCGTAGACGAGGCGCTGACGCGTCTGGAGGAAACCGATCCGCGGAAGGCACAGATCGTCTCGCTTCGCTATTTCGCCGGCCTCAGCATCGAAGAGACCGCAGGCGCACTCGATCTCTCGACGGCCACTGTCAAAAACGAGTGGGCCTTTGCCCGCGCGTGGCTGTATCGCGCGCTTGGTCCCGCAGCGCCGCCGGCCGATGAGGGCGAATCGTGAGCCTGGCCGCCGCCGACTCGATCTTTCTGGCGCTCGCAACCATTGCCCCCGAGGAGCGCACGGCATTCATCGAATCACGGTGCGGCCATGACATCGCGTTGCGGCAGCAGGTCGAGGCGCTCGTCGCCGCACTCGACGTTCCCGACGCCGAGTTCCTCGATCCGCACCTCATTCCAACGCTCGACATGGCCGCAGTCGATGGACCACTGCAACCGGGTGCACGGCTTGGCGACTTCCTGGTCTTGCGTGCGCTCGGCTCGGGTGGCATGGGCGTGGTCTACGCCGCGCAGCAGGAGCGGCCGCGCCGCACGGTGGCAATCAAAGTGCTGCGGCGCGGGTTTCGGCATCCGGAGATGCTGCGGCGGTTCGAGCACGAAGCAGAGATGCTGGGCCGGCTTCAGCATCCGGGCATCGCGCAGGTATATGCCTTCTCTGCTGGCAATCGCACGACGCCGGCGCATCTCGTCATGGAGCTGGTCGCGGGTCCTCCGCTCACCGAATACGCGCGCGCCCAGCAGCTGTCGACCGCCGACCGCGTATCGCTCATGGTCGATCTCGCGGCCGCGGTGCAGCACGCACACGAGCGCGGCATCATTCATCGCGACCTGAAACCCGCGAACGTGCTGGTCGCCGAAGGTGGGCGCCCGAAGGTGCTCGACTTCGGCATCGCGCGCGCCACGCGCGCCGACGTGCAGCGCCTGACCATGCAAACCGCGCACGGACAGCTGATGGGCACGCTTGCGTATATGAGTCCCGAGCAGCTGCGCGGGCGATCCGACGAAGTGGATGCACGCTCCGATGTCTACGCGCTCGGTGTGCTGCTGTATCGCCTGCTGGCGGATCGCCTGCCGTTCGACGTCGCATCGCTGTCGTGGATCGAGGCGCTGCAGCGCGTGCTTGAAAGCGACCCTGTTCCGCTCGGCACCGCCAACCGCGATCTCGATGGTCCGCTCGAGCAGATCACCGCGCGCGCGATGGCACGAGACATCCGGCAGCGCTATCAGACCGCCGCCGATCTCGAGATCGACTTGCGGCGGTATCTCCACGGCGAGAAACTGATCGCCGTTCCGGGTGCGGCCGTGCCCTCGTCGGTGCGGCCAGCCGTCTGGATGACGCGTGGCGCGGTCGTCCGCGCGCTGGTGCAGACCGCCGGCGGCCATCTGATCTCGGGAAGCGCCGATGGTGCCGTACGGCTAATCGATCCGAACAACGGCGACGTCCTCACAACCATTGTTCAACGCGACTGCGCGGTGACGGCCCTCACCGTTCTCACCGACGGCCGAATCGCGATCGCCTGGGACGATGGATGGCTGGAAACCGTCGCGTCTCCAGACCTGTGCCGCTAGGCGGCCGCGAGCGCCTCGCGCGCCGCTGTCTTCATCGTCGTTGCGAGGAGCCCGTAGACCGTGGTCCACGCCTGCTTCGTTTCCGGCGTGAACGCGTCGCCGAGACCCTTCTCCAGCGTCCACAGCAGCGCGCTGCCGACAGTGTCGTAATGGCGGTCCTCAACGCCGTAGGTCGCGTGGCGACGGCCAAGGTCCTCGACGACAGGCACGAGCTGCTCGAGTCGATCGAGACCTTTCACGGCCGCCGTCAGCATCTGCATCAGCTTCCGTCGCTGCTCGGCCATGTCGCCGCGAAACATGTGCCGCAGCGATGGGTCGATTTCAAACAGGCGCCGATAGAACAGCGCCGCCGCATCGTCGGCAATTGGCGCAATAGTGGCGAAGCTCTCCTGCACGAGCGTCTTTTGAGTAGCGGTCAACATGACTGTCCCTTGAGTTCGGGCCGGTGAATTCCGGCCGCTCAACGGTCAATGCGACGTTTCCCGGAAAAGTGGCTAACATGCTCGCCATGCGAACAGTCGTGATGACCGCAGCGGTGATGGCGGCGTTCAGTGCGGGATGGCTGGCGAAGGCCAACGCGCAGCAGAAGGCGCCCGCTCTCATCACCTATTTCAGCCATGAGAAAGTGGACGCATCCTTTGCGAAAGCACACGCATCCACGGGCAGCAGGGATCTGTTCGCCCGCAAGGATCGACAGGGGCGCATGTGGGCGGTTCACTCCAACGACCGTGGCAAGGCCGACGAAGGGACGATGCATTCACATGAGGACTGGACGGCCGTGGTCCTGATCATGAGCGGATCGGCAACATTCATCACACCAGGTACCGCTTCAACGACGTCGCGAGCGAAGGAAACGCCGGACGGAGGTCAGTTGATTGGAGGCGGTGAGTCGCACCGCATCAGCAAAGGAGACGTGGTCGTCATTCCGCCCGATACGCCTCACATGTACAGGAATATCGAGGAGCCCTTCCGATATCTGGTCGTGCAGACGCCGTAGAAGAGTTGCTGATGGCATCCGCTTCGCACCTTGCGGAAACCATGAGCAAAGCGTCACCGCAATCACCTGAACGGGTTGACCCGAAGGAACAAGGCCCGAAACCAGAATATCCAGCTCAGTCGCAGAAGCCGCCGGGATCCGACGCGAACATGCGTCCGCAAGCGGACCATGGCGAGGAGTCGTACCGCGGACTCGGCCGGCTCACCGAGAAAGTCGCGCTGATCACGGGCGCGGACAGCGGCATCGGCCGGGCGGTCGCGATCGCGTTTGCGCGAGAAGGCGCGGACGTGCTCATCAGCTATCTGCCCGAAGAGGAGCAGGACGCGGAAGCGACCCGAATGTGGGTCGAGAGCGCCGGACGCCGCGCGCTGAAGCTGCCCGGTGATATCCGCGAAGAGGCGCACTGCACTTCGATGATCGATCGCGCATTCGACGAGTTCGGCCGCCTCGATCTGCTCGTCAACAATGCTGCGTATCAGGTTACGCACGAGAAGATCGAGGAGTTCACCACCGAGGAATTCGATCGCGCGTTCCGCACCAACGTGTTCGCGACGTTCTGGTTATGCCGCGCGGCGCTGCCGCGGATGCAGCCTGGCAGCGCGATTATCAACACCGCATCAATTCAGTCCTACGACCCGAGTCCGACGCTGATCCCGTACTCCGCGACGAAGGCGGCGATTGTCAACATGACGAAGTCGTTGTCGCAGCTGGCGATGAAGAAGGGCGTGCGCGTGAATGCGGTCGCGCCTGGTCCGGTCTGGACGCCGCTGATTCCGTCGACGATGAAGCAGGAGTCGGTAAAGAAGTTCGGCGCCGACACGTCGTTCGAGCGCGCGGCGCAACCGGTGGAGATTGCGCCGCTGTTCGTTTTCCTCGCGTCGAATGAATCGCGGTATGTCACCGGCGAGGTGTACGGCGCGACGGGCGGACAGATGCCCGACTAAGGCGCCCTGTAAACGACGGTCGCCACATGGGGGTCGGCCACGTCGTAGAGCATCCGGCGTCGCACCAGATCGCAGAGGACAGGTCCGAGGTGCTCGACCTCGTCGAATCGTTCGACCGCAGCCGTGAGCATCTGCGTCAATGCGTC
>Ga0310811_10007664_pt1 | contig 13830 bp, 9 predicted proteins | sample YCmetagenome_FD_207642 | JGI IMG/M metagenome (GOLD analysis project Ga0310811, IMG submission 207642) | Soil microbial communities from experimental microcosm in Duke University, North Carolina, United States - YC | ecosystem: Engineered > Artificial ecosystem > Soil microcosm > Unclassified ... | reverse complement strand
AAACCGCTATCCAAACCGCGAGATGCACGCGAACAGCGGCGGCGCTAACCTCCCTTTACCTTTGTCATGCATCCTCCCTTCTCCGAAGATCTTTTCAGACTCTTCGCCGACAATGCCAGTGATCATGCGTTTATCGTTTTTGATCCGGACGGACGCATATTGCACTGGTCGCGTGGCGCAGAAAAACTTCTGGGTTGGAGCGAGACGGAGGTGCGTGGCTCCGACAGTTCGCTGATTTTCACGCCGGAAGACTGCGAAACCGACGCGCACCAGACGGAAATGGACACGGCGCGCACGCAAGGCCGGGCAGCCGACATACGCTGGCACCTCAGAAAAGATGGCTCGCGCATCTTTGTCGACGGTGTACTGAACAGCTGGCACGACGCAGACGGCAAGCTGGTCGGGTTCGGCAAGGTCTTCCGCGAAGCCTATGCCGGCTTCCAGCGCCGACTGGCCGAGATGACGGCCGCCCTGGCAAATGAACGTACCTTTCTGGCTACCGTGCTGGAAGAAGTCGAGGACGCGATCATCGCATGCGATAGCAAGGGTGCGTTGACGTTTTTCAACCGCGCAAGTCACGAATTCCACGGCATCAGCGACACCACCGTTCCGCCTGAGCGTTGGGCGGAACACTTCAGCCTGTTCCATCCGGACGGCGTGACCTTGCTGACGATGGACGAAGTACCGTTGATGCGCGCCTTGCGCGGGCAGCAGCTGCGCGACGTGGAAATCGTCATCGCGTCCAGCAGCGGCCGGCGCCGCACCGTGCTGGTCAGCGGCGGCCCCTTGCTGGCGACGGACCGCGAGATACTCGGCGCGGTGGTGTCGATGCACGACATCACTACACAACGCCAGGCAGAAATCGATCGAGAACATGCGGCACGCGAGCAGATTCGCCACGAAGAAGCCGAAGCGCTGGCGCAGCGCATTCGCGAAAACGAAGAACGCGTGCGACTGGCGGCAGATGCCGCCGAGCTCGGCATATGGACCTGGGATGTGCAGACACGTGTCGCGTCGTGGGAAAACGAGCGCATGTACGACATCTTCGGCGTGCCAAGATCATCCAACATGCTCGGTCCGGTGGAGTTCTATGCCGACATCATTCATCCGGAAGATGTCGCCGCATACAAGCGCACGCTGGCATCGTGCCTGGAAAGCGGCAAACGATTTTATTTCGAGGGCCGCTTCCGCCGCCAGCCAAACGGCGAATTGCGCTGGTTCGAATTTACCGGCCTGGTGCACCGGAGCGACGACGGCCAGCCGCTGAAGATCATCGGCACCGCGGCCGACATTACAGAGCGCAAGCAAGCCCAGGCAGCCTTGGTGGACGCCAAGGCGCGCATGGAGTCGGTGCTGACCACCGGCGAGATCGCGACCTGGATTTACGACTTGCGCACGGACAGGATCACTGCCGACCGCAACATGGCCTACCTGTTCGGCTTGAGCGAAGCGGATGCCGCCAACGGTTCCTTCCAGTCCTATATCGATGCGGTCCATCCGGACGATCGCGCGCACGTCGCCGAACAATTGCATCAGGCAATTGCCACCGGCGCGCTATTCCAGGTGGACTACCGCGTGCGGTCAGCAGCAGGCCGCTATCGATCGGTCATCGCACGCGGCAAGCCGGAATACGATAGCGACGGCATGCCGCTGCGCCTGCCGGGCGTCATCATCGACATCACGCGGCAGAAGGAGATAGAACAAGCGCTGACGATCAGCCAGGAGCGGTACCGCGCGTTGTTCGAATCGATCGATGAAGGCTTCTGCCTGATCGAAGTGATGTTTGACGAAAACGACAAAGCGGTCGACTATCGCTTCCTCGAAACCAATCCGGCATTCGAGAAGCACACTGGCCTGACGCACGCGCAGGGCAAGACCATACTCGAACTGGTGCCGGGCCAAGACGCGCATTGGTTCGAAGTCTTTGGCCGCGTTGCACGCACTGGCGAGTCGATGCGTATGGTCAACGAATCGACGCCGCTGTCGCGCTGGTACGAGGTGTACGCCTCTCGCTTCGGCGAGCCAGACAACAGGCAGGTGGCGATTCTGTTCAGCGATATCACGGAACGGAAAAAGGCGGAGGAGAATCTGCAGCGGGCAGCAGCCGATCTGGCCGAGGCCAACCGGCGCCAGACCGAATTTCTCGCCACGCTGGCGCACGAGTTGCGCAATCCGTTGGCGCCGATCCGCACCGGACTGGAAGTGATGCGGCTGAGTGCGCGCAATCCCGAAGCGCTGGCACGCATTCAGGACATGATGCAGCGTCAGGTATCCGCAATGGCGCGGCTGATCGACGATCTGCTCGATATCGCGCGCATCAACAGCGGCAAGCTGGTGCTGCAAAAGGAAGTCTTCGATCTGAGGGGCGTCATCGCGAATGCAGTAGAAACCACGCTGCCGCATATCGAAGCCGCGCAGCACACCCTAAGCCAGCACATTCCAGACGAAGCGCTGCCGGTCAACATCGATCCGGTCAGGATGGCGCAGGTCTTCGGCAATCTACTCACCAACGCCGCCAAGTACACACCGCCCCAAGGCCGCATTGCACTGACGGTCACGCGCGAAGAGCAGCACGTCGACATCACCGTCACCGATACCGGCATCGGTATACCGGCGGATTCGCTGAACAAGGTGTTCGAGATGTTCACCCAGGTTGGCCGCAGCAGCGACAGTGTGCAGGGCGGCCTCGGTATCGGATTGTCACTGGTGCGCCAGCTGGTGCAAATGCACGGCGGCAGCGTGTCTGTTACCAGCCGCGGCGCCGGCAGCGGCAGCAGCTTCGTGGTGCGCCTCCCGTTGCATAACGCCGCCGCGTCGCAGGCTATCACCGCGGTGCCTGAGCTTTCCGCCCCAGTAGCCGGCAGCTTCCGCATTCTCGTCGTTGACGACAACCGCGACGCTGCCGAAATCCTGACCGTGCTATTGCAGATCCACGGTCACGTGACACAAACCGTGTACGACGGCGAACAAGCCCTGCGCATTGCAGGCGACTTTCATCCGGACATCGTGTTCCTTGATATCGGCATGCCCGGCATCGATGGCCTGGAAACCGCGCGCGCGATGCGGCGCATACCAGGCATGGCGCGCACCATCCTGGTTGCGCTGACCGGCTGGGCCACCGAAGAGGACCGCATGCGCTCACGTCGCGCCGGCTTTAATTACCATCTGGCCAAACCGGTCAGCATCGAGCGCCTCAACGAGTTGCTGTCGGATCCGCTGCGTTTCACGGACAGCTAGTGCGGCATCGACACCATGCCACCCGGCTATATTTCTTCTGTACAAAATTGCTGTCGTCGCCTTCTGACAGCAAGAAGCGATGAACGCCGATAGTTGCATGCCCTCGTTTTGCCGAAAATAAGTGCCTGAACATGCCACGCATGTAAAAGTTAGGGAACAAATATGTCGAAATCCGCCCAAGCTGTCCCGCTGCGAGACCTCGACGCACCGACTGCGGCAGACGCCAGGCAGCTGTATGTTGCATTACAGGCGATCCCCGCCGACACAGCGACGCGCGCGCAGGCCCGTTTGCACCTCGCACACTGGCTCGATCAGGCGCGCGCGCTGCCAAACGAACTGCCGGCAGCGCTCGATGATGCCGCGGCACTTGAACGCTGGATGCTGCAACACGTCGCTGCAGTTGGCGAGGAATACCAGCAATACCTGAACGCAAGGAAGAATGGCGCGCCGCGCCGCTACTTCGGTAGCCGCTCACACGCGCTGTATTTCCTGCAAACCGTTGCGCCGACCAAACTGGTCGACGGCGCCTGGTTGTACGGTCTGTTGCGCCACTGGAACGACGTCGGGTTGCACGGTTTGATCGAGACCTACCTTGAAGAACTCGGCGATGGCGTTCCTGAAAAAAACCATGTGGTGCTGTATCGCCGCCTGCTGGCAAGCCATGGTTGCGAGCAATGGCAGCACCTTGATCAGGAACACTTTGTGCAAGGCGCAATTCAGCTCTGTCTGGCGAGCGAAGTCGCGCATTTCCTGCCCGAAGTGATCGGCTATAACCTCGGCTACGAACAACTGCCGCTGCATTTGCTGATCACCGCTTACGAGCTGAACGAACTTGGCATCGATCCGTATTACTTCACGCTGCACGTGACGATCGACAATGCCGCCGCCGGCCATGCACGCAAGGCTGCGCAGAGTCTGGAACTGGCCCGCCCGATAAGCGGCGACAAGCGCGAGTTCTATCGCCGCGTGGCAGATGGCTACCGGCTAAACGAGCTGGGCGCAAGCACGCTATCCGTTATCGCCTCCTTCGATTTGCAGAAGGAGCTCGTGCGCATCCTGCAGGCGAAAGCAATAGTCGGGCAGCACATGCATTCGAATTACTGCCGCGTTGCCGGCCGCACGGTCAACGATTGGCTCGCACACCCAGATCAGATCCCGGCGTTCCTGTCTCAACTGGAAAGTGCGGGATGGATCAAACGCGGCGAGCCGGCCGAGCACAGCCGCTTCTGGCGGCTGATACATGGCGATCGTGCTGAAATGTTCGGTGTGTTCAACGAGTATGAACAGCAGATTTTGCGCGACTGGATTGCCTCGTCCTCCGGGCACGCCACGGGTAATCCACCGCGACGTCCGAGCTTGCATGTTGTGCCTCATCGCGCTCGCCGCCATGCTTTCGAGTCGACATCAGCGCCGGCGCCGGAACGCGAGCGCGTGGCCCATCTGGACAATGCGCGCGGCTTGATACGGCGGCACGGCAACGAAAGAGCGGAACGGGATTTCAGCCAGGAGTTGCGTAACCTGGAAGAGCGCCTGGCCACGCTCGATAGCAAGGCGGCAATGATGCAGGCACTGATTCCATTGATGTCCCCGGCGCATCACCACACGCCCGCCGGATTAATGGCAACGCGCGTCTTCCGCAAGTTGCTGGCCTGACCATGCCCTCACACCTTTCTACGCTGATGGATCTTTCTGCGCTACGCGACACAGAATTTATCGAGACCATCGATGCTTCGCCCGCCTTGCTGCAATTAGGTGGCGCGTTGCTGCAGGCCGGCTACCGCTTTACCACTGTCACGCCGCTGACCCACCAGCGCGTCAACGCGCGGCCGGAAAATGCGTGGGCTGCGACGCTGTGCGACGTGTTCGGCTGGAGCCGCCCTTTCCGCAAGGGCACCTTGCCGTCTCACATCGAGCACATGCTGCACGCGGCCAATATCGTCGTGCCTTGGCGCGAAGGCTGGCGCAGCACGCTACGCGCCTCGACATTGGGACCGCAACTGTTCTTCCACTCGGCCTTCCCGACCACTGAGACGGATGCGGTGTTTTTCGGCCCCGATACCTATCGCTTCATTCGCGCGCTGGATTCCGAACTTGCGACACTCGTGCCGCGCATACGACGTGCAGCCGATATCGGCTGCGGCGCCGGGCCTGGCGCAATCGCGATCGCCGCGCGCTGTCCGCAGGCCGAAGTTCTGGCAATCGATATCAATAATGCAGCCTTGCAGCTGAGCGCAGTCAATGCCGCGCTGGCCGGCGCGACCAACGTCAAGCCTTGCTACAGTGATCTGCTGAACGATGTCGACGGCAGCTTCGATTTGATTGTCTCCAATCCACCCTATCTTGTGGACCGCGCCCAGCGCGCCTATCGCGACGGCGGCGGCGCGCTGGGCGCGACGCTGTCGCTGGCGATCGTCGATGCTGCGATTGCGCGGCTGACACCGGGCGGCACCCTGCTGATGTATACCGGCGCCGCCGTTGTCAATGGCGACACGCCTTTCCTGATGTCCGTCGCCGAGCATCTGCAACGGGCGGAGTGCAGCTGGACTTGCGAAGAAATTGATCCCGACGTGTTCGGCGAGGAGCTCGACGAGCCGGCCTATGCACAAACCGATCGCATTGCGGCAATCTGGCTGAAGATCTACAAGACGCCAAAGTGATCTGGTTTCGCAGCCTGCATCGAAGGCATCTGGCAAAGTGAATGCGCGCACAGACGCACGCATTCATCGTCCGCAAGCTATCCCTTCCCGCATCGACAATGGAACCGATGCGCCGCATGGAGAACAACATGACGGACATGGTCATCGCGAAGAAAGAAGGCCTGTACTGCGTACCCGGCGATTTCTACATCGATCCCTGGCAGCCGGTCGAACGCGCGGTGATCACGCATGCCCATTCTGATCACGCGCGCATCGGTCATGCGCACTATCTCGCGACGACAGCCAGCGCCGGCATCCTGAAAGCGCGGCTGGGCAGCATCCGCCTCGACACGCTGGAGTACGGCGAGACGCGCCTGCATAACGGCGTTGCCATCTCGCTGCATCCTGCCGGCCACGTCCTCGGTTCGGCACAGGTGCGCATCGAACATCGCGGCGAAGTGTGGGTCGCATCCGGCGACTACAAGGTGGAACCCGACAACACCTGCACCGCCTTCGAGCCGGTGCGCTGCGATACCTTCATCACCGAATCGACCTTCGGCCTGCCGATCTATCGCTGGCAGGCTCAGGCCGCCATCTTCGCGGACATCAATCAATGGTGGCGGCGCAATGCTGATGCCGGTCGCTGCAGCGTGCTGTTTTGCTATGCGTTCGGCAAGGCGCAGCGCATCCTGCACGGCCTGGACGAAACGATCGGCCCCATCGTCTGTCACGGCGCGGTGGAGCCGCTGAACCGCGTCTATCGCGAGGCCGGCGTGCGTTTGCCTGCGACACTGTCGACAGCCGACATGAGCAGCAAGGCGATGTACAGCAACGCGCTGGTGATTGCACCGCCGTCGGCCGCCGGTTCCTTGTGGATGCGCCGTTTTGGTGACTACAGCGATGCCTTCGCCAGCGGCTGGATGCAGTTGCGCGGCGCGCGGCGGCGGCGTGCGGTCGACCGCGGCTTCGTGTTGTCCGATCACGCGGACTGGCCAGGGCTGATGCAGGCGATCGAGGCAACCGGCGCGCAGCGCGTAATGGTCACGCACGGACAGGTCGGCACCATGGTGCGATGGCTGGCGCAGAACGGTTACGACGCCGGCGCCTTCGCCACCGAATACGGCGATGAGGACGATGCGGGTGATGCGGAGGAAAAGGCCGCACCTGCAACAAAGACCAAACAGTCCGAGCAGGCAGAGGAGAGCAACAGCGATGCGTGACTTTGCACGCCTGTACGCAGAGCTGGACGAGACCACCGCGACCAATCGCAAGCTCGATGCCTTGAAACATTACTTTAGCCGCACGCCGCCGCAGCATGCGGCGTGGGCAGTGTACTTTCTGGCCGGCGGCAAGTTGCGGCAAACGGTGCCGACCAAACTCCTGACGCAGTACGCGATCGAATACGCCAAGCTCGACAGCTGGCTGTTCGACGAGTCCTATGATGCGGTTGGCGACCTGGCAGAAACCATCGCCCACATCCTGCCGCCGCCAACGCGCGAGAGCGATGTCGGTCTGGACGAATGGATGACGCAACGCATCGCGCCCTTGCGCGGCGCACAGCCGGAAACCATACGCACCGCTCTGTTCGACTGGTGGGACCAGACCGACTGGCGCGAACGCTTCCTGCTGCTGAAGCTGATCGGCGGCGGCTTCCGGGTCGGCGTTTCGAAGCTGCTGGTCACGCGCGCGCTGAGCGAAGTCGCGGAAGTGGATGCGAAACTGATTGCGCAGCGCCTTGTCGGCTGGACCGATGGCCGCGTGCACCCCACCGCCGAGCGCTACACGCAATTGATCGCGCCCGTCACGCACGACGAACACGCGCAGCGCGGCGGCCAGCCCTATCCCTTCTTCCTCGCGCATCAATTGAATGCCGATCCGCACACGCTGGGATCGGTTGAGGACTGGCTGGTCGAATGGAAATACGACGGCATCCGGGCGCAGCTCGTGCGGCGCGAAGGCCAGAGCTGGCTATGGTCGCGCGGCGAGGACCTGATCACCGAGCGCTTTCCGGAAATCGCCGCGATGGCGCTACCGGAAGGCACGGTGATCGACGGCGAAATCCTGATATGGCGCGGCGACCTGCCCGCACCGTTCGCCGACCTGCAAAAGCGCATTGGTCGCAAGACGCTCAGCGCAAAGATGCTGGCCGAGCTACCGGCCGTCCTGGTCGCCTACGATCTGCTGGAGCATGAAGGCGCCGACATTCGCAGCATGCCGCAGGCTGCGCGTCGTGCGCTGCTGGAAAACATCGTTGCGCACGCGTCGCATCCGGCACTTAAGCTTTCGCCGCTGGTCGAAGCAAGCGACTGGCAAGGCATGGCGGAATTGCGCACGAGCTCGCGTTCTCGTGTGGTCGAAGGCATGATGCTCAAGCGCGCCGATGCGCATTACGGTGTCGGCCGTACCAAGGATGTGGGCGTGTGGTGGAAATGGAAGATTGATCCCTACGCGGTGGACGCCGTGATGATCTATGCGCAATCCGGTCATGGCCGCCGCGCCTCGCTATACACGGACTATACGTTCGCCGTGTGGGATACCGCGGCGGATGGCACACGTGTACTGGTGCCTTTTGCGAAAGCGTATTCCGGCCTGACCGATGCAGAGATCGCGAAAGTCGATGCCGTCGTTCGCAAGACGACCGCAGAAAAATTCGGCCCCGTCCGCAGCCTGAAGCCGACGATGGTGTTCGAGATCGGTTTCGAAGGCATCGCCAAATCGACGCGACACAAAGCCGGCGTGGCGGTGCGCTTTCCGCGCATCCTGCGCATCCGTGACGACAAGACGATCGACGAAGCTGACACCCTCACGATGCTGAAGGACATGCTGCCGTGAACGCACGCGATAAAAGCCCGCACGATCGGGCCGGGCCGCGCAAGTCTGCCCAAGGCAAAACCGCGAAGGAAGTTGCCGCATCCGTTCGCACAGACGACAGTCGCACGCCGCGCCAGCGCGTCGATGCCTGGTTCGCGCAACGCGCCTGGAAAATCTTTCCCTTTCAAAGAGCAGTGTGGCAGGCGGCAATGCGCGGCGAGTCCGGCCTGCTTCACGCGACCACCGGCTCCGGCAAGACCTACGCGATCTGGCTCGGCGCGCTGCTGCGCGCGATGAGTGAAACAAAATCAGGAAAGCGCAAGCAGCAAGCCGGTCTGCGCGTGTTGTGGATCACACCGATGCGCGCACTCGCCAGCGACACCTTGCGCGCGCTGCAGGAACCGTTGCCCGATCTGATGCCTTCGTGGTCGATCGGCCTGCGCACCGGCGATACGAGTTCAACGGAACGTGCGCGGCAAAGCCGCAGCCTCCCCTCCGCGTTGGTGACCACACCGGAAAGCCTGACGTTGATGCTGAGCCAGGCGGACGCCGTCTCGCTATTCAAGTCACTGGATATGGTGGTGATCGACGAATGGCATGAGCTGCTGGGGAACAAGCGCGGCGTACAGACGCAGCTCGCTCTTGCGCGCTTGCGCCGCTGGCGACCGCAGCTGCTGACCTGGGGACTGTCGGCCACGCTGGGCAATCTCGAGCAAGCGCAAAATGCCTTGCTAGGCATGACGCAAACTACGGGACAAAGCTCGGCGCAAACAGCGGGCCAGAATGTAGCCGCCGATGTCCGTGCCGAGGTACACGCCGAGGTGAGAAAAGGCGTCCTGATCGAAGGCGCGATCAAGAAGGACATCGTGGTCGATACGTTGATACCGGAAAACCCCTCGCGCTTTCCCTGGGGCGGCCATCTCGGCATCCAGATGCTGCAGCCGGTGATCGCGGAGATCGACAAGCATGCCACCACGCTGGTGTTCACCAATACGCGTTCGCAGGCGGAAATCTGGTATCGGGACATGCTTGCCGCGCGGCCAGACTGGGCCGGCCTGATCGCGCTGCATCACGGTTCGCTGGACAAGGAAGTGCGTGACTGGGTGGAACTCGGCCTGAAGCAAGGGCAATTGAAAGCGGTGATCTGCACCTCGAGCCTGGACCTCGGCGTGGACTTTTTGCCAGTGGAACGCGTGCTGCAGATCGGCAGCGCCAAGGGTATCGCGCGTCTGTTGCAACGCGCCGGCCGTAGCGGACATGCGCCAGGCCGCGCCTCGCGCGTGACGCTGGTGCCGACCAACAGCCTGGAAATTCTCGAAGCGGCTGGCGCACGTCGTGCTGTCGAGAAACGGCAGATCGAGGGCCGCGCAGCGCCGAACAAACCACTGGATGTGCTGGTGCAGCATCTGGTCACGATCGCGCTCGGCGGCGGTTTTCGCTCGGAGGAATTATTTGAAGAGGTTCGCACCGCCTATGCCTATCGCGAGCTGACGCCGGAAGAATGGCAGTGGGCGCTGGACTTCGTCGCACGTGGCGGCCAGAGCCTGACGGTCTATCCGGAATACCGCCGCGTGCTGCCAGACGAACACGGCATTTATCGTGTACCGGACACCGCGATCGCACGCCGGCATCGCATGAGCATCGGTACCATCGTGTCGGATGCCTCGGTGCAGATCAGATATGTATCCGGCGGGCTGCTTGGCTCGGTCGAGGAATCGTTTATCTCGCGCCTGCGCCGGGGCGACAACTTTCTGTTCGCCGGGCGCGTGCTGGAGTTCGTGCGCATGCACGAAATGTCCGCCTATGTGAAACGCGCGAGCGGCACGCGCGGCGCCGTGCCGCGCTGGAACGGCGGCAAGATGCCGCTGTCCTCGGAGCTGGCGCATGCGGTGCTCGATCGCCTGCACGATGCCGCAGAGCATCGCTACGAAGGACCGGAGATGCAGGCCATCGCACCGCTGCTGGATCTGCAGCAGCGCTGGTCCGGCCTGCCGACCGGCGAATGCCTGTTGATTGAACTCAGCACCAGCCGCGAGGGTCAGCATCTGTTCATGTATCCGTTCGCGGGCCGCTCGGTACACATCGGGCTCGCTTCCCTGCTGGCCTACCGCTTCGGTAGCCAGCAGGCGGCGACGGTGTCGATTTCGATCAACGATTATGGCTTCGAACTGCTGTCGCGCGTACCGGTCGACTGGAAATCGGTGCTGCTGTCGCCGCAGCTCGGCGGTCTGCTCTCAATCGACCATCTTCTCGAAGACGTGCTGGCCAGTCTCAATGCAGCAGAGCTGGCACAGCGCCGCTTCCGTGAAATTGCGCGCATCGCCGGATTGATCTTCCAGGGTTATCCCGGACAGCCGAAGAGCAATCGTCAGCTCCAGGCGTCATCGAGCCTCTTCTTCGAAGTCTTTCGCAAGCACGACGCCGGCAATCTGCTGTTGACGCAAGCGCAACGCGAAGTGCTGGAACAGGAACTGGAATTGACGCGCTTGCGCGAAACCCTGCTTGAATTGCAAGCCAGGCAGCTCAATCTGCACGAGACGAAGCGCATCACGCCCTTTGGCTTTCCGCTGATGGTGGAACGCTTCCGCGAGAAACTCAGCACGGAAAAACTGTCTGACCGCATTGCGCGCATGGTGCGCGAACTGGAGAAAGCCGCATCGACGCCCTGAGCATCCATATCGCCGGAGAAACGCTGCAACTGCTGCCGCAACGGGCAGCGTACTGGCCGGCAGAACGCACGCTGCTGATTGCCGATATCCACTTCGGCAAGGCTGCGGCGTTTCGCGCGCAGGGTGTGCAGGTGCCGCGCGGCACCACCAGCGACAATCTCGCGCGGCTTGATGCACTGATCGACGCGCACCATGCGCAGCAGCTGCTGTTCCTTGGCGATTTCCTGCATGCGCGCGCTTCGCACGCCCCAGCCACACTGGCCGCGTTGCGCCGCTGGCGTGACGAACGACATGCGCTCGGGTTGACGCTGGTGCGCGGCAATCATGACGAACGCGCCGGCGATCCGCCTACCGATCTGGGTATCGCCGTGGTCGATGAGCCCTATGAACAGGGCGGCTTCTCGTTCTGCCATCATCCGCATGCGCAGGCGCGGGCTTATGTCATCGCCGGCCATTTGCATCCAGTGTTTCGGCTCAGTGCCGCCGGCGATTCGGTACGGCTTCCCTGCTTTGTTTTTGGCGCCAATGGTGGCATATTGCCTTCGTTCGGCGCCTTTACCGGCGGCTTCGCGATCACCCCGCACGCAGACGAACGGGTGTACGTGACAACCGGCGAAGCGGTGTACGCTGTGCCGGGCGGCTCGCTGACTTTCGGTCCGCCGGCTTGAATACTGTAGTGGTGCGCGCGCACCATCTGATCATCACATTTTGCAAAGAGCGTATATGCAGTCAGTAAATCCTGCAGAGACCGCCGCAACGCCTTCGATGGCGACCGCCGTCGCAGAGTTTTTCGAGGGCAGCCCGGTGCCAACTTTTGCGATCGATTGCAATCACGTGATCACGCACTGGAACCACGCGTGCGAACTAATCAGCGGCTTGAGCGCGGCCGACATGGTCGGCACCCGCAATCACTGGAAGCTGCTATATGAGCATCGGCGCCCGCTGCTGGTGGACCTGATCGTTTCCGGCACCATTGAGCGCGATCTCGACGCGCTGTACAAGGGCAAGCTGCGCCGTTCCAGCTCGGTGCGCGGCACCTATCGCATCGACGATTTCTTCCCGCACCTGGGCGAATCCGGACGGTGGCTGTCATTTTCTGCCGCGCCCTTGTGCGACAGCACAGGTGCACTGGTTGGCGCGATCGAGGTATTGCAGGACATCACGTTGCAGAAGCAGGCCGAGCTGGCACTGCAGGAGGTAAACGAAGGGCTGGAGCATGTGGTCCAGCAGCGCACCGCCGAACTGCAAACTGCCAACGCCGATTTGACGGACGCCAACCAGAAGCTGAAAACCAGCTTCCTGACCACGATCAAGATTTTTTCCAACCTGATCGAAATGCGCGCCAGCCACCTGGCCGGCCATTCGCGTCGCGTTGCCGAACTCGCCCGCCGCATCGCCGGACGCATGAATCTGGATTTCAACACCACGCAGGAAATCTTCATCGCCGCGCTGCTGCACAACATCGGCAAGATCGGTTTTTCCGACGAGCTACTGGCGACGCCGATCAACATGATGAACAGCGACACGCTGGCGAACTACAGGAAATTTACCTTGCGCGGCGAACAGTTGCTAATGCCGCTGGAAGACATGGCATCGATCGCGCACCTGATCCGCTGGCATCAGGAACGTTGGGACGGCGGCGGTTTTCCCGATCAATTGAAAGGCGCGGAGATTCCGATTGGCGCGCGTATCCTGGCGATCGCCAGCGATTATGAAAATCTGCAAAACGGCACGCTGCTGCAGAAACATCTGAACTCACTGGAAGCTTTCCACACGGTGCTGCGCGGCATCGGCAAACGCTACGATCCGGCGGTGCTCGGCGCGTTTCAGGAAGTGCTGACCGGCGTCAATCCGAACGCGGAAATGCAGCCCGAGATCGCGCTGGCCCCGAGCGAACTGAAACCTGGCATGACCTTGTCGCGCGATCTGGTTGCAAACGACAACTTCATGCTGCTATCGGTCGATCATGTGCTCGACCAGCGACTGGTCGACAAGATCGCCGCTTTCGAGCGTGCTGCCGGCATCCGCATGACGGTGTGGGTGAAGGGTCCACCGAAATAGCGCGAGTCGGAACGGAGGCGGGAAAATTCAGCGCGGCAGCCGCCCGCCGAAACGCCACAATATGGCGACGTTCAGCGCGACCGCAGCCAGCGTGCACACCACGCCTACCCACAACGCCTCCGGCTGCCAGCGGAACGCCAGCGACCACGGAACACCGGTCAGCACGGCAGCAATCGTCGAAACAGCGTCGGTCGCCAGACCGGTTTCGGCTACTGTCAGCATGCCGCCGGTGGCCGTCGCGCACGCTGCCGTCGCGACACATGTAGTCGAATAGCGATATGCAGGCTGCATTTCGTCTCCTCCTTGCATAAATTTCCGCAAACCCATCGCGCGTAACGCGCCACCGCCGGTCTGCGCCGGCATCGTTCTGTTCGTCCGCTGTTGCCCCTCTTTTGAAAACTATTCTAGCGCGACGT
>Ga0310811_10007663_pt1 | contig 13831 bp, 12 predicted proteins | sample YCmetagenome_FD_207642 | JGI IMG/M metagenome (GOLD analysis project Ga0310811, IMG submission 207642) | Soil microbial communities from experimental microcosm in Duke University, North Carolina, United States - YC | ecosystem: Engineered > Artificial ecosystem > Soil microcosm > Unclassified ... | reverse complement strand
TGCGCACACTCGGTTTTGGGCATGACGATCTGGGGCTGGCTCTCCGTGAAGGCGGAGCGCCAATCACAAATCTTGTTCAGGATCTGATGTTGTTAGGTCTTTCCCAGGAGCAGGCTGAGTTCTATTATCAGGAGGTGCAGTCCGGTAAAGCGGTCGCCTCTATTCGTGCGCAGACACGTGCTCAAGAAGTGCATGATCTTTTACATCGCTCCGGTGCATACGATTACTCGTCTGCTACCTCTGAAGATACGGCCAAATCGCGCTCACAGAAAAATCAGGATCAAGATGTCTGAGTGCTTCCATTGCTTGCCGCAACAAAAGCAATGCACTGCTTTCATCTTCAGCGAAAGCAGTGCATTTGCCCCTGATATAGGCAGAAATAGCGCGAGAAAGCAGACTATCTGCAACCAGTGTAGACGGTAAGGGTTGCGTCGGGGTTTGCGGCTAAGCGCAGGACATTGACATTGGGACCACCCATAAACATGGTGACTGCCTGATTGGGGGCGACATTGATGCTTCGCATGCCCGTATTTGAAACGAGGCTCTGCATCTGGTCTGTCGTATTGATCAATACAAAAGCACTACCATGGGGCAGTTTGACGGCAGGCATACTGAATTGTAGCCCATCGGGTCCTTGCACAATACCGACTTTCGCAACGATATTCGCCTGGGGCGGCTGGTTGACCCATGATCCTCGCGACTTCATAGGGTTGCCCTGCTGGTTGTAGTACGCCGTCTGCTTGCTGAGCGTTGCGCTTGCATAGCTGCTTCCGCTATTCATTGAACTGCCGGTGAAGAAACCAGCAAAAAAGGCTGTGGTGCTGATAGCTCCTAGAATACAGAAAGCTGCCAGCGCCAGGGCAAGATAGAATGCCGGATCGCGGCGCGTGTTGGGAAGCACAATTCTCTGGTTGGGAAATTCCGGCTCGGGCCGTTCGTTTACCTCCGGCTCAGGCTGCTCTCTAAATTCTGGATTGGGATTCTCACTCATGCGTTTATTCTCCTTTGGCATGATTATCTCTCTGATCTCATCTATTTAGCCTGTCATTTGAGAAGTCGAGCGAGTTGTAGATTTGTTACATTTCCTACTCATTATTGCATAAGTATAGCCTCTATGGTCATATAAATGCGTATTTCATGACCTATGAGTAGTGTGCCTGCCCTCTCCTTATTAAAGGTGATACCAAAATCGCGGCGATCGATGATGGTCGTTCCATGCAGGCCCACGCGCCATGCTTCGGTTATCAGGTCCTGACTATTACCTGTATACATTACTTGTAAGGCCACAGGCCGTGTGACCCCATGCAATGTGAGGTCGCCATTGACATAAGCACGGTTTTGGTCGATGAGTTTGACTTGCGTACTCGTGTAGGTGATGCTCGGATACTTCACCACTTCAAAAAAATCGGCAGAACGTAAGTGGGCATCACGCTGGGAGGCTCCTGTATGGATACTGTTGGTTGCAATCTGCACCTTTACCCAGGAATGCTCTGGATGCTGGGTATCCAAATTGGTCGTTCCATGCACTTCTGTGAAACGTCCCTTGACGGTAGAGACCTTTAGATGTTGAACTGAAAACTCAACCAGACTGTGGAAAGGATCAATTTCCCAAAGCATAACGGGCCACCTCTTAAAATAAAATGATGTGATGTATACAGATCCTGCTGGATGTACGCGCATTCGTATGTGAAGCTTTACCTTTCTCTCTGTTTCCTGGCTCTCTCCGCCCGATGCTTTTGAAGAGAAAAGCACCCTCGATCCAGGAACGTTTCTTGGAAGGTTTGTCTTCACGAAGCAGTTTGGTTTCATGCCGTTATCCGTCTTGCCCTGATATAAGGGAACATGGATTGGCTCGCACAGGAGGAAAAATAATAGGTACGGGAAGCTCCTTTGCCATCCCCTTACTCATAGCTAGCATAATGCCAGATCTGTATTATTATCTATTTATATGCCATAAACGCACTAAAAAAGTCAAGCGATGTATCGTAAATATAGCAAAAAAGTCAAATAATGGGTTGTAAACGCGCAGAAAAAATTAACATTGACTTGGGACAAATAGCACGCTAACAGGCACAAGCTGTATACCAAAACACGGCTTGCCTGGCTGATAGCGCAAAAAAGAATCCTGACCTTGCACGTTCTATCTGCTAATGCTCCAACTGCCATGGACGCCCATGACTCTGCTGGAATGGCTTGGCTTGCTCCTTCTCGCCAGATGCAGGCCGCTGTCGCCTGACGATTTCCGGCTCAAAGGCGCTCTTTTCGGCTCGATATCGCGCCTTTGCTAATTCCGCAGGCACTCTATAAAGCCCGGGGGGCGTGTAGAGACGCCTGACGACTCTCTGGCAGGTAGGACAGATCATCGCTTCGCTTGCCTGCGCAAATGCTCGCCAATGGGTAAACGATCCGCAGCTATCACACTGAAATTCGTATAAAGGCATGATGCTCCTCCATTTGATGGGTATGGCTTGCACCCATTTCTTGTTATTGACAAGCAACCTGTGTTGTAAATATACTCCCTGGGGAGAGAAAATGACAAGCATCAAAGTTACTTGTTGCGTTCACGCGAAATGTTGAGATAAAGGGTACATCCCTGCTGACCGCTTGTATTGTAGTCCTTACGATTGGATGTCATAGCTACATCCAGGAGATGTTTGTGTTGTCACTAAGATGAGGAGGTATACCTATGGCTGATGTTGTGTTCAAGATCGATCCGAAGAAGCACATGGCGGATCAGGAAGTGCCCGGCCACAATCGCTGGCACCCCGATATCCCGGCTGTTGTGACGGTGAAGCCTGGCGATGAAGTTCGTGTGGAATGCAAAGAGTGGACAGATGGGCAAATTGGCAACAATGATAGCGCCAATGACGTGAGGGATGCCGATCTTTCCGTTTGTCACATGCTCAGCGGCCCGATTGCTGTCCAGGGGGCCGAACCCGGCGATGTCCTTGTTGTGGATATCCTCAATATTGGACCTATGCCCGGTACTGAGACAGAGTGGGGGTACACTGGTATCTTTGCCAGGAACAATGGCGGCTGTTTCCTTACTGAGTACTTTCCTGATGCATATAAGGCTGTCTGGAAGTTCAGCGGCGTCTATGCCTCTTCCCGCCATATTCCCGATGTGCGCTTTGAGGGTATCTCTCACCCGGGTTTGATCGGTACTGCTCCCTCGAAAGAGCTTCTTGCGAAATGGAATGCTCGCGAAGCAGAGCTTATTGCCACAAATCCGGATCGCGTTCCCCCACTGGCATACCCTCCGTATCCGCAGACGGCGCTACTTGGCACTCTCAAGCAGGGAGACTACCAGCGGGTCGCTGCGGAAGGTGCTCGTACGGTTCCTCCACGTGAACACGGCGGCAACTGCGATATTAAAAATCTTTCACGTGGATCTCGTATCTACTTCCCTGTTTATGTCAAGGGAGGCAACCTCTCTCTTGGCGATCTTCACTTCTCGCAAGGCGATGGCGAGATTACTTTCTGTGGTGCCATTGAGATGGGCGGCTGGGTCGATCTGCGTCTGGATGTAATTAAGCATGGGGTCAGCAAGTATAAGCTGGTCAATCCCATTTTTAGACCCGGTCATCTCAATCCTCAGTATTCTAATTTCCTGGTTTTTGAAGGCATTTCGGTCGACGACCAGGGCAAGCAGCATTACCTGGATACTACTCTGGCCTATAAAAATGCCTGTATGAACTGCATTGCGTACCTGAAAGAGTGCGGCTATACGGGCGAGCAGGCATACCTTCTCCTGGGAGCTGCTCCTGTCGAAGGGCGCGTCAGTGGCGTTGTGGATATCCCCAATGCGTGTTGTACCGTTTATCTGCCTGCCGAGATTTTTGAGCGGACCATTGAGCCTTTCAGTACGTCTGTATCAAAGAAGAGCCAGGCGGCGGCGGCTAAATGATCTTGTGTGGCCCTGTCAATGAGTAGGCAATCCCTACTCATTGACGTTGCAAGCCTCTTGCGCAAGAAATCAGAGCGTGTGAAATACTTGCGAACTATTGACTCAGGAGTTCCTTTATATTGTTATCAATAAACTTTGTGTCAGCGGGATTGATGCCGCCGCCTGCGAAGTGCCCCCAGATCGATTCGATGGGGCGGAAGGTTGCGTTGGGCATGCGTCTGGCTTCATACTCGCCATCTTCCGGGGTAAAGTACAGATCCGTTCGTCCCGGCATCACGATTGCTCGCGCTTTGATGCTGCTCAATGCTTTCTCAAAGTCCCCATGATAGAGCGGATTGGCGCTGATATCCGCATGGCTCCATGTCCAGGCCATTGCCAGTAAATTGTTCGCATCTTTCTTGAGGAAAAATCCTTCCCAGTAGCCTACCAGGAAGTCTTCGAGCGAATGATATCCCATATCACGATAGCGCTCTTCACGATAGAAAGCCTGCGAAAGACCCCAACCCGCGTAGACACGACCAACGGCGCGCAGCCCCTTTGTCGGAGGCTCGCTATACCAGCCGTCTTTCCAGGCCGCATCTGCACGCACCGCAGCTTTTACGCCTTCCAGGAAGACGACGTTATGCGGCCACGTCTTTGCTGTACCTGCAAAGGGGGCGATGCGCTCGACCATGTCCGGGTAGCTCGCTCCCCACTGGAACGTTTGCTGCGCTCCCATTGACCAGCCGGTGACCAGCGCGATCTTCTCGATGCCAAACTTCTGCGTCACAAGCTGATGCTGGAAACGCACCTGATCATAGACGGTGACCTCTGGGAAACGTGCTTTGTCAAAGGGCTGCGGGGTGTTACTGGGCGATGATGAGAGGCCGTTGCCCAGCATGTTCGGTACGATGATAAAGTACTTTTGCGGATCGAGCGCCATCCCTTTGCCTATCAACCACTCATTATCATAATGTTGTCCTGAATACCAGGTCGGATAGACGATGGCGTTGCTCTTCTGCGCATTCAGGGTGCCATAGGTTTTGTAGGCAAGGAATGCGTTACGCAAGGTCATCTCAGATTGCAATGTAATGTCTCCAAGCTGAAAGATTTCATAATCCATCGATGGAAACTCCTTTCGGATTTTACTGTGAGTTGAGAAACTACCTATCTACACGACGCTGAAGCTCGCCAGGTCTCAGTGGGTATTACTCTCTTTATTGACCAATGCTCTTCGACGAAAGGGGGAATTGACATGAGGAGGATCTTCACATGAAGTATCAGGGCTTATCTCCGCCCACCAGCATCGCTTCGGGACGGAGATAAACGAGGTTCTGTAAAAGATCAAGCTTATACTGTAACTGGCTCGGGAGGCCGAACGACCAGGATCGGCTGTTTGGTGTTTTCAATCACTCGTTCTGCAACACTACCCATCACCCAACGCTGTAAAACGCCTCTACCATGGGTGGCAATTGCAATCAGGTCATAGCTCTTGCCCGTCTCTGCGTCAGGCGTATTGCCCGTTTCTGCAACGTGCAGCAGCGCATCAGCAGTGTCTCCATTTTCTACGATGGAACAGACGATTTGCAGATTGAGTGATGCCAGGGTTCCGGCAAACTTCTCTTTTATGTCACGCAGGTAGTACTCTGCCTCATCTTTCTGGTATGAGCGTAGATCGAAGTTGTAGGTCCGATACTTGACCTCTTCTTCCGGGCTTGGCGGCCTGACGACACGCACCAGATGCAGCTCTCCAGGGGCGGCCGGTTTGGGACCATTGATGAGTGACACAAGATGTGCGGCAGGAAGCAGCGCTGCCTCTGCAAACTGGGAGCCATCCAGCGGTACAAGCACACGCATTGGACGAGCCTTTTCCTGTTGCGCCAGCACTGCTTCGAAGCTCTTCTCGCGCACTATCAGGGTCGGTACCGAACTATGACGCGCAACCTTCTGCGCTACACTGCCCAGCGCCCAGCGCTTGACGCCTGTAAAGCCATGGCTGCACAGTATGACGAGATCCGTTCGCTGCAATTGTATGTAACCCAGGATGGCCTGTACGGGAGCCTCTGGGGAGGTTTGTGTAAACACGGTGATGCCCGTAAGTGGGCTCGCATGGGCAATACGCTGAAGATACGCCTTCGCCTCTTCCAGCATTTCTGGATATAAATTGTCTGAGAAGAGCCCTACATCCTGTTGAAAATAAGGGCCTGGTTCCAGGATGGGTGGAACCGACTCGAAGAGCGAGATCGTGCTTTTGGCTTTGCGTGCGATGTAGGCCGCGACAGGCAATGCCTGTTCAGCCAGTGAAGAGCCATCCAGGGGAACGAGGATATGTTCAAACATGACGAATGCTCCTTTGCAACTGTTCTGGAAAACCAGATTTTCACTGTAGCATGCTGGTATCACAAGCTCATCACAGGTGGTACATATCCTGTCACGTCTCTATCACGACTATGGTCTCATCTGATGTTTCTTCCATTCGCCAGACGGCGGTTTTGGGCGCTAACCACTGTCCGCTTCCTTGTTCATGAGTACTGGCTCTTCCGCTCAAATGCGCGCGGCCATCAGGACTTCATCACATATCCCCAGCAGCTTAAAAAGTACCAGAGGGCGTAGAAGTTGTTGGTGAGCATATCGGTGAGCATCTGCTCGTACAGTTGGTCCAGCTCGCTCTGCATGGCAACTCCCTTCGCACATAAAAATGGCTGGGCAAGCTTATAAAGGACTTTCAAACTATCATATTTGAGGTTGTTATAGAGAGCATCTGAGGCATAGTTGATGACGTACGCTTTCTCTTGAATACGCTGGCACCCGGCCTCGCGCAAAAATTTGCCGAGTCGCGCTGCCACACGACTATTGACTGCTCCACGCAGCGGATGAAAGCTCTGACCGTGAAGAGCCAGGGCCTGGGCGGAAAGCTGCTTCAAGCGTTCGCAAGCGGCGCTGCTGCTGGTAAAGGGTTCGTCGGATTCGATGAGACGAATGATGCCATTGGGTTTACTGATGCGGACAAATTCCTGGAGCGCGCCAGGCCAGTCCTGCGTTTGCAGAAAGGCAGAGATGAAGCGGGCGTTGATGATATCGAAGGTGTCGTCGGGAAAGTCCAGCTCCCAGACCGGATTCACGCAGATGAAGTGCACATTGCTCAGCCCCTGCACTTTGGCCTGTGCCTGGGCATATTCTATGTTATGTCGATTTGTATCTATGGCGATAATTTCGATGTTTGGATGATAAAATGCCATCTCTAAGGCCCAGCCTCCAGGTCCACAATAGACATCCAGAAGGTAATGCACGTCGCTGAGATCCGCTTTTTCGCTGAAAAGCCCTCCCATTGCCTGGAGAAGCAATGGTTCCTGGCTCATCTGCCTTGCTATCTCTGCTCCACTATTTGAGTTAATGAACGTATTGCCATCTTTGCCGGGTTCTCTCATCTGCAATATCACCAACTTTCTTTTGTTGTAAACGGGATTAAGCTTATTATTGCAATATAAACGTATATTACATTAATTATATTTTAGCATGATAAAAAAGATTTACCTGCCTACCTGTATGGTATTATTATGTCTTGCATCCAGGTATCATGATATGAAGATCCAAATTTATTGGTAGGTCTCTCCCATTTCTCCTTTTGACACACATCTTTGTAAGGGGAAGTAAGGATGAAGCGTTTTCTCCAGCCAAAAGCTTTTTGTCACTATCTGATAGCTGTGGCAGAATAAGGCAGTTTCCCGATCTATTTTGCGTCTATATTGACTTATGCATTTATAACGGTTTATAGTAGTAATAGATCTCTATTAAACGTTTGAATCACTGCTTCTGTGCTATCCAGTGAAACGGCTCGCAGCTCCATTGGATTATATTCGTGCCTTGATTTCTTTATGGTAAGAAACTCTTTCTGTGATTTTGCGGCGCAGGTGTGCTATTCATGCCTGATCATTCTTTTTCTTCTCGTTGTTGTATTTCTAGAGAAATAGGAAAAGTTAAGGAGTACTGTGATGCAAAAATTCAGGCGGAAGCCTGCCGTACGTGCCTTCACGGCCTCGGTCACCTCTCTCTTGATGCTCATCAGTATAATATCGATGAGCACAAATGCGTCTGCGGCGACTCCTGCGGCCAGTAATCGCCTGGTATTTGGCCCTCTAAAGACGAATATCCTTTTTTCCGACCTGGGTGTGCTTGATTTGCAGCAGTCGGCGGAGAAGCAGTTTGCCTGCCTATCGCCGGTCGCACCGGTACGCTGCTATACTCCCCAGCAAATTCGTAGCGCGTACACGATCTCTACACTGCTGAGTCATGGCATTACGGGGGATGGGCGCACGATTGTGATTGTGGATGCCTATAGCAGCCCGACGATTGCTAAGGATCTCAAGTATTTTGATAAGCTGTTCCATTTGCCAGATCCGGAGTTTTCGGTGGTTGCTCCTGATGGCGTTCCCGTCTACGATGCGAATGATCCTAACCAGAATGGCTGGGCCTCGGAGATTTCGCTGGATGTTGAGTGGGCGCATGCGGTGGCTCCCGGGGCAAAGATTGTGCTGGTTGAGGCGAAGTCGAGCAATGATCCGGACATTTTGAGCGCGATGCGCTATGCTGTCCAGAAGAACCTGGGCGATGTGATCAGTCAGAGCTATGGCGAGGGCGAAGCCTGTTCTGCTGTGCCCCTATCCGCGCAGCATGACGTATTCCGCGAGGCCGTGGACAAGGGTATTACGCTGATTGCTGCTTCTGGCGATGAAGGGGCGGCTCAACAGGCCCAGCCTCCTCTCTGCGGCGGTAATGCGATCTTCTATCAGGCGGCCTCGACTCCTGCGACTGATCCTCTGGTGACTGCTGTTGGCGCTACTCAGCTCGATGCTGGCTCGAAGAAGGGTGCGTACGGCGGCGAGATTGCTCTAAATGAGACAGATATCAGCTCGATCCCGTATACATTTGCCAGTGGCGGCGGCTTTAGCACGGTCTTCAAACGCCCTTCCTATCAGGATGGTGTACCGACGATCGGCAAGTATCGTGGCGTGCCGGACGTGGCGTATAGCGGCGCAATTAATGGTGGCGTGCTGGCTGTGCAAAGCTCTTCGACCCCTCCCCCCTATGAGCCACATGTCTATACCTTTGGCGGTACGAGTGTAGGCTCTCCGCAATGGGCCGGTATTGCGGCTCTCGCCGATCAGTTCGCTGGTAAACGCCTGGGCTTCCTGAACAAGGCGCTCTATACGATTGGCAAGGGTGGACACTACGACGAGTCGTTCCACGATATCACTTTCGGCAATAATACATTCCACATTGTCGATTTTAGCGAGGTTGTCAGTGGCTATAGCACACGTAAGGGGTGGGACCCTGTGACTGGCTGGGGTACGCCTAAGGTGGCTACGCTGGTGCCCCTTCTGGCCCAACTTGTCAATAAGCACGACTCTAACGGCTTATAGACGACAATCTATCGTTTTCTGCTCGCTCTTTGTCTCACTCGAGGTAAAGAGCGTTTTTTGTCTCTGCATGACTGAGCGCCACCCTCTTGCCACAGAAGCAAGGATATGTGTATTGAACGTTTTCGAGAGTAAATGGGCGGCGCACATTCCTATCATACTCGTTTTACCTGTTACAGATATAGGGGGCACGGCTTTTTTTACCCCCAAAGTACCAGAACATCCATTATGTTGTTGATCCCCCGTAGAGGCGCGGTTTGTCTGTGCCCATATTACGCGACGTAGCCCCAGTAGAGGCACGGTGGAGTGAGAACGGAACTGTGCCTGGGAACTCGCGCGATTCTGCTGGCTCCGCAGGCGATGACGGCAACGGAGGAGATGGCGATTGCAGGTACCTGTGTTTTCGACCATGGAGATCAGCGGCGAAGGCCCTCTGTTCGCCCATCTCCTCCTGTGGAGCCAGCCGGAATCGTGCGAGTTCCCAGGCACAGTTCCGTTCTCACTCCACCGTGCCTCTACTGGGTCTGGGCGATCGGCCTACAGGGCTGATCAATTCATCTACCTGCCCACAAGATGCGCAACATATGCGGACTTTCCGTCATCATCACTTAGGCTCACCAGAATAGCCGGGGTGAAGCTGATGTATGTTCTACTGTGACGGCTAGTAGGCACCGACGACCTTGAAGTCCTGGGTGACGAAGACGTGGTGCGGCCAGTTGACGCCGATGTTGTGGGCCTCGTATTCGCCGTTGCTCAATTGTACAACACGGTCGACGACACCTCCGGGGTAGGAGGCCAGCGCGGCTTCTGTTACCTTATTCGCTGTCGTTCCGCTGATGATCGTCCCCGATCCCTCTGTGTAGTTCGCCGGGATCTGACCGACCTTCTTTGCCGTGCTCGGCGCACCGCGCTTGAAGGGGATCACCCCTGCCGCTGAGGCAGTCGCAGCTGCGTTGTCAGTCGATTGCACGGTGACCTGCGTGGCGGTGATGGTCGTTCCGTTGGTCATCCCAAGTACGAGGACGCTTTCGCCTGCTGTAATGGCACTCGCCGAGGTTGTGCTCGTCCCCTTCTGGTATGACGTAGAGGATGCCTCGGTGACAGTTACCTTCTGACCCCCATAGGTCGTCACTGTGAAGCTCGATGTGGATACGCTGCCGACCGTGCCGATTGTTCCCCCGGTGGCCGGTCCAGACCGGGCGTTGGATCCCCCGCCACTAGCGCCGCTAGCGGGGCCTCTGCCAGGGTGTCCTGCTGTTGCCGCGGGGGACTTTGCGCCACCTGAGGACTGAGTTGCCGTCGCGCTTGAAGATGTGGAGCTTGAGGTGGAAGTGGTTGCTGTTCCACTACTGCTGCTACCACAGGCCGCCAGGATTGTGGTTGCTGCAAGTAAGAGAAAAGTAACACTTACGAATATTTTGAGTGACAGTGACGTTCGTATCGGCATTTTCTGTACATCCTTTTATGTATATAAATGAGGGAACATACCTGTGTCAGCGTTCCCCTTCTCGATACGAACTATAGCAGTCTTACTATGAAGATTTTATGAAGAAGCAGTCAAGCTTTTGTTTGTTTTATTGTCTGAGATGCAGGCAAGCGAGTTTTCCGGGCTTATTCCCTCTCCTGCCTCTTGCTATCTCGTTGTGCCACCTGTGAGACCGGCAATTGCTGCTGCAAATAGGCGATGAGGTGCTCATAGAAACCGGCGATATTTTTGTAGCGCATCATTGCGTCAGGGGTCGTTTGTAAAATCGTGAGCATGCGTTGTACCTGTTCTGGATTGTGCACCTCTTCCATAAGAGGAGCCTGATAGGTGTGCACGGTAAAAAGGATCCCCCGGGTATGTGGCAGGCGGGAGAGTGTCTGACGCTCCATACGCAGGAAGCAGCGCTCGCCTATAGTCGTAGCGGTGATCTGCTGGTTGCTCTGACGCTGTTCTTCGGCGAAGCGCGGCGTGAGATTGAGCCTGGAGGAGCCCTTGAAGGCCCAGTTCGTGCGCCAGACGGGGCGTCCGATCTTGAGACGCTCGAGGAGGAGCTGGCTGGAGCGACCGATCTGTTCTGCGAAGAGGGGAACGGGCTGATGGATGCTGAGAAAGGATTGCCCCATCTTGTCTTCGAGGCACCAGTCATTGGGGAAGCAGAGATGACCGGCGACGAGGGGCATGCCGTTTGTGGTATCCTCTTTCAGGAGTAAAAGATCCTCCTGAACCTGGCGTCCCAGCCAATCGAGAGGAGACAATGCCAGTGTCTCAGTTTCGCCGAGCCTGAACGTGCTTTCATCCTCCAGCAGCTTATTCTGCCAGTGCCAGCACTGTCCCGTAACCGTCAGGGTAAAATAGGCTGGATAGCGCCGGGCCATAAGCGGCAAAATCAGCTCAAGAACCTCCCATTGAAGCGGCAGTGTCTCAGTAGGAGCCTGAACATAATAATCGTGATCCTCTGCCAGCAGGTCGGCCTTCAGTGCCAGCTCTGCCTGATAGTGCGCTCTGTCCACTTCAATAATGAGCTCGGGATTGAGGGCCTGCGTGCCCATGGTCATTTTATACTGGTCCTGCTGAATGGGAAAATATGGTAGCACGTCTCTCCTCCATGCTTATCTTATAGCCATTGAATGTAGCACTATTACTCAGCCACGTAGATAACGTCTGTACCCGGTCAAATGTCATCGCACCCATTCGAACCGCTCCCCAGGCTCGCCCAGACCAGTAGGGACGCCATGAAGCCGCAGCGGAATGGCGTCCGCGAACTCCCTCGATCCCTCAGGCTCCGCAGACGTGGCGTTCCGCCCTTCCCCCATTCCGCTTGCCACAGAAACGTGTGCCATGACCTTTGCCTGCGTACTACGAAATTGATGGGAGAATCCATACAGGGCCGAAAGGGTTAATCACGTCACGCTGGATCTGCGTTTCCCCACCGGCCCTTTTGCCCTCGATAACAGGTAGGGGCCGCGGTTTATCCCAGCCCGCGAGCCCCCACCGGTTTATTTCCGTGACATTGCCGCTTGCCTGCGACGGGGTTGCTCTCCGATCGGAGATTCTCGTCATCGACCCGGTCGCAGACAAGCAGCGACGCTACGGAAATGATGGGAGATTTCCCTTATTTACTCCTATCTCTACCATATCATTGATCGGCAGCAATATGCAAAGAGACCAGGGCCAGAATCTCATAATCTGGCGTTCCTCCTTTGCTGTCCAATCAGGTTCATCGCTTTGGAAAAGGATGTATATACGACCGGTCGTTTTGTCTCTTTATCAACGTGATGACTTTGTTTGGCGGTGGATAAACCTTCCCATGTTCTCAAGTGATTGCTGCCCTTCGGGCAAGATGGAGGCGAATAACTGGAAGACGTGCCACATGTCATCCCACACAGTCAGCTCGACCGGAACGTTCGCGGCTCTGGCATGGTCCGCGATTTGCAGGGCGTCATCCAGAAGCACCTCGTCATGACCGACATCAATATACAGGGGCGGGAAGCCATGGAGGTCTGCGTTGATAGGAGAAATCAGTGGATTGTGTGCATCTTCGCTGCCAGGATAGAATCTCGCCAGAAAGTTAATCGTCTCTCCAGAAAACACGGGGTCAGCTGCGTCTCGCGTCGTCCTGCTCTCGACTGTGCCCACGAGGTCGGTCCACGGCGAAAGGAGCACTGCTCCTGCTGGCATTGGCACATTCTTGTCGCGCAATAGTTGCAGCAATGCTAGCGTTAAGCCGCCACCTGCGGAGTCGCCACCAACCACGATATGCTCTGGTTTTGTTCCATTCGCAAGCAGCCAACGATATGCGGTCAGCGCATCGTCGAGCGCGGCAGGAAAGACATGTTCGGGCGCGAGACGATAGTCAATCAGCAGGCCTTGTATACCAGAGGCAGTGCTGAGGCGTGCGACCAGATCACGATGCGATGTGAACGAACCAAGCATATAGGCACCACCATGCAGATACAGCAACACGCGTTCTGCATCGGCCTCAGGTGGACGTATCCATTCTGCAAGGACACCCTCCATATTGACTGATTCTACCCGCGTCCCTTCTGGCAATGAGATAGGATGCCCGACATAGTTTTCGACCAGTAATTCAAAGGCGACGCGCTGTTCTGCCAATGGTACGGGTGGAGCATTCTTACTGATCAACAAATAAGGGCGAATTTGCAAGCTTTCTGGGCCAGACATAAGGAAACCTCCTCTTTTAACAGGAATACTTGAAAGAACAAGAGGCAAAAGTTTGTATATCATTTGCGTCCATAGATGATTTTCTGTGATGAGCGGATGACTCATCACTTGTTGCTACTATATCCGAATATCTTGTATCTTGTAAGAAGGCACCAGAAAGTGATAGAGTTACCTTATGGTAACTAAGCAACAAACACACCCTGATATTTTCCGGGCGGACTGCCTGTCGCGGCACGTGCTGGAATTGATCGCTGATCAGTGGACGCCCCTGGTCATCTATGCATTGGAAGAGGGCACGATGCGTTTTGGTCAGTTGCTCAAGCGGATCGATGGCATCTCGAAAAAAATGCTAACGCAGAC
>Ga0310811_10007662_pt1 | contig 13832 bp, 10 predicted proteins | sample YCmetagenome_FD_207642 | JGI IMG/M metagenome (GOLD analysis project Ga0310811, IMG submission 207642) | Soil microbial communities from experimental microcosm in Duke University, North Carolina, United States - YC | ecosystem: Engineered > Artificial ecosystem > Soil microcosm > Unclassified ... | reverse complement strand
GGCGGGGGGATTGGTGGCCGTGATCACATCGAATCGCGCCGCGATGACGCGATCGGCGCGCCGCTCGTCCTCGCTGGCGTAGTGCGCCGGCAGCACGACCAAGTCGCCCGGCCACGTCTCCCGCGCTCGCTCGAGGCTGTGCCAGAGCAGCTCGGCCCACGCCTTTGCATGACCGGCCAGGTCGGGTCGTCCGATCGAGCGCACGAACAGAAAGTCTCCCGTGAGGGCCAGGCCTTCGTCGGCGATCAGCGCGATGCTGCCCAGCGTGTGGCCGGGGACGTGCTGCGCGCGCAATGTCGCGTGGCCGAATGCGATCGTATCGCCCTCGGCCAGGGGCTGAAAAGCGAGCCGCCCCGGCGTCTGATCGTAAGGGGAGACCGCGTCCGCGGGATGCAGGAAATAGGGGATCTGCCAGCGCGCGGCGGCGGCACGCGCGCCGCTCAGGTAGTCGGCGTGGATGTGCGTGTCCACGACCGCCGCCGGCGTCGCGTGGAGCTCGCGCAGCACACTCTCGTAGCGATCGAGATGGCGGCCGGGATCGACGAGCACGGCGTCACCATCACTGACCAGGATGTAACTGAGCGCACCCTTGCCCACGCGATCGAGCTGCACGACATGCGAGAGCGATGCGGTCGGCGACAGGTGTCGTGCGACGTACACCGTTTCCCACGCCGCCATGCCGCCGATCACGGAGTACGCTTCGTAGCCGCGCTCGCGCAGAAACGCCGTCGCCTTCTTGCTGGAATTGCCGTGGTTACAGACGACGGCGATGGGCCGTGAGCGGTCGAGACCGACCGACGCGACGTCGGGCAGCGTGAGCAGTTTGGAGTTGGGGGCGGCGTGGAAGTCGAGATCGGACCCCATGGTGATGTGACCGCGCTCCACCTTCTCGGTCGCGCGCACGTCGAGCACTTGCAATGACTCGCCGCGGTCGAGCCGTTCAGCGAGCTCTTGCGGCGGAATCTCGGGAAGAGTGGGGCCCGGCATGGCAGGTAGTGTCGTCGCGGCCGGCTAAAAATGCAACGGCCCCCGTTGCCGGGGGCCGTGCCGATCTTTTCTGATCGTTAGTGCAGCGGCATCGTGAGGCCGAACAAGACCGATGTCGTGTTCGTTGCCGCGCCGACCGTGCTGTTTGCCGGGAACGTCAAGTAGTTCAGCTCCACCCGTCCGCCGAGCGACGACGTCAGATTGAATCGGTCGCCGAAGGCGAGCGTGCCGCCGAAGACGCTGGCGGAGCTCCCGCTGCTCGGATTGAGATACGCCAGCTGGCCGCCGATCGCGCCGTACCAGCCGTGCACCAGGGCGTAGTTGAGGCGCGCGCCGAGTGATGCACCCAGGATCGAGGCGCCACCCTGATCGACCCGCGTGATGTCGAGCCCGGGCTCGAGCGCGAGCTTGCGACCGATCGGCAAGATCGCGAACAAAATCGGCGGAGCGGGCGCGTATGCCCCGAGGCTCGCGAGCGAGCCGCCGACGCCCGGTGCCGTCAGGAACACGAGATCCCCGCCGCCCACCGCGTGCACGCGGGAATAACCGGCGGTGAATCCGATAGCGCGCGTCCACACGCTGTTGCTCGTGGTCGCGCGCGCGCTACGGCCTGCGGTCCGGCTCGCGCCGCCGCCCGAGAGCGGGGCAGAGACGCCGACGAGCGCCGAGTAGGCGTTGAACGGCCCCGTGACATTGTCGGAGTTCTTCGTCGAGACCCACTGCAGCTCGACGCGGCCGTTCAACCCCTGCGTGATCCGCAGCCGATAGCCGACCCCGGCCTGAAGGCCGAGCTGTGTGCCGTGCGTGCCGTTCTGTTCGATGTAGTTGAGGACACCGCCGGCGGCGCCGTAGAACTTCGGTGTAATGGCATAATCGATCCGCGCGCCGATGCGCGTGGCGGTCGCGCCGCCCGTCGCTTCGAACTGGCTGAATCCAAACGTCGGCTCCACGGCGACTTTGTCGCTCCACGGAATGATCGCGTAGAGCGAGCCGTACGTCAGCAATGGCACGACGGTCGAGGCGCCCGGGAGCATGATGAACGACTCGGCGTCGTCGATTCCCGTGCCGGCCGGCTTCGTTTTGGTGTAGCCCGCCTGGATGCCGATTTCGGGATGCCAGGCGCGCTGCGCCGGCACCGCCGTCGTGACACCCGTTGCTAACGCGAGCAATGCGAACGTTCTGCGCACGTGTTGCCTCCAAGTATGAAGGGTCGGAAAAAGGCGGCCCCAATATTGGAGTTACGGCTAGAAACGCAATGCCTTAAGTCGTTGAGACGCCGCTGGTGGACTCCCGTTTTGCAGGCAGCCCTCTATATTCACGCGTATTGTGAAACTGTTCACAAGCGACACCAGCAGCGACACCAGGACACGTCTCCGGAGGATTTCAGCAATGCGCTTCGCTCTGCTCACGACCGTCGTCGCGATCGGCGCCCTCGCCGCCTGCGGCAAGAAGGGCGACCAGAATCAAACCCCAGCCGCGAACCCGCCGGCCGCGCCGGGCGCCGCGGGGGGAGCAGCCGCAGCGCCGACCGGCCCGGTCGTCGAGGTGAAGATGACGGGCAACGGCAGCACCAAAGCCGGATTCGAGCCGAATTCCGTTACCGTTCCGGCGGGCGGCACGATCCGCTTCATCAACGTCGCCGGCGGGCCGCACAACATCACGTTCTGGTCCGACTCGATTCCGTCGGGCGCCGCAGCCGCGCTGAACGCGAACATGAAAAACACGGTCGACAATCTCTCCGGACCGTTCCTGACGCAGCCGAATGAGACGTACGACGTGTCGTTCGCCAACGCGCCGAAGGGGACGTACAAGGGGTATTGCACGCCCCACCTGACCCTCGGCATGAAGATCACCATCAAAGTCGAGTAGGTCTTTGCCGACGGCGGTCAACGCGGGAGCGGCCCCATGGAAACTCCGGGGCCGCTCTTTCGTTTTTCCTGGAAACCCTGCAACCTAAGGACAGTCCAACCCGCGAGCTAACGAGGTCATCGAGATGCGCCCACGTCGGTTTCTCGTCTTGGCTGCCGTTCGCGTGATCGCCGCAGGATATGCGGCGAGCGCCGCGTCCCCCGCGCATCCGGTCACGGCCGCACCCACGGTCGACTGGAATGACCTGGAGCGCACGACCATCACGGTCGGTCCGCAGCGCGATGAGATGGTGATGGAATTACCGGCCGTGGACCTGGCGGCGGGCACCGTCGTCGAGCAGCCCGCGTCCGTGGGGGAGTTTCCCGTCAACGGATCGATCTACGCGCTCCACGCCGAGATCGTCGATGGGCAGGGACGACGGCTGCCGCCGACGCTGCTGCACCATATGAACGTCATGGATCCGAACGAGCGCGAGCTGTTTCTGCCGATCTCGCGCCGCATTCTCGCCTCGGGGATGGAAACCGGCGAGATTCGCTTTCCCTGGCTGTTGTTCGGCTCGCGCATCCGGGCCGGCCAACGCATCCTCGCCAACGCGATGGTCCATAATCCGACGCACGAGAATTATCAGGGTGTCCGCGTGCGCTTGATCCTCAGCTACATCCCCGAGCACCGGCCCTGGCCGTTGTTCTCCGTGCTGCCCTGGCAGCTCGACGTCGGATTTCCGGTCGGGGACAAATCGTTCGACTTGGCGCCGGGTCGCAGCGAGCGTTCCTACGAAGGCAGTCCGGCGGTCGAGGGCAAGCTGGTCGTCATCGGCGGGCACATGCATCCGTACGGCAAGACGATCGAATTCTGGGACGCGACGACCGGCAAACTGCTCTGGCACGGTGAGCCGGAGCCGGCGCCCGCCGGCGTGGCGAGCGCGGTTCCCGTTGCCAAACTCTACACGCTGACGAGCGTCGGCCTAGCGATCACCCCGCGCCACCGCTATCGCGTGCGCGTCGTTTACGACAATCCCACGGGACATACGATCGCCAACGGCGGCATGGGCGTGGTGGGCGGCCTGTTCATCCCGGCGAAGGGCACCGTCTGGCCGGCGACCGATCCGAGTGACTCGCTCTATCAGCAGGACCTGCGGCACTTCATGGGTGCCGTGGGCAAGCCGGCCGTGGCGATGCCGATGGCCGACATGCACATGGAGCACTAGGCGTTGCCGCCGGGCTCCACGCCGTAGCCGGCGACCGCCAGCCGTTGCGGCTCCGCGGCCTCGGCGGTCTGCATCACGCCGAGCATCAACGCCGCGACCATCAGCCCGGCGAGCGCGTCCACCGCGTAGTGAAACTGGCCGTACACGACGGCGAGGATCAGGCCGGTCGTGAACGGCAGCAGCACGAGGCCGAGGGCGCGCCAGTAGCGCAGCGCCATGCCGGTCGCCACGACCGAGGCGGCGACGTGCGAGGAGGGGAAGGCGGCGCCCCAGGAGTCGCCGCGATCGAGCAGCCACGCCGCGAAGCGCGCCGGCCAGACGTCGGTCGCCACGTTGTGCGCGCCGCCGAACGCGTAGCGCGGGCCCGCGACCGGGAAGAACAAGAACGCCACGTAGCAGAGATAGAACGTCGCCATCACCGCGAAGATCGTGTGGCGCGACGCATCACGACGCCCCACCATCCACAGCGCGAACGGCGAGGCGTACAGAATCGGATAGTAGGCGAGATAGCAGGAATGCAGGATGAACGAGAGTGTGGCGTTGGGGGACTCGCGGATCCACCGATACGAGATCTGCGAGCCGAAGACCCAGGTCTCGAGCCGCTGAATCAGCTGATCGTTCTGAAAGCCCGCGCTGAGCGTGAGCACGCCGATCTCGCCGTAGAGGGCCGGCAGCAGCAGCATCGGATACCAGTCGCCGAGGAAGCGGCCGACGGGGCCCGCGGCCCGCGCCCGCGGGGCCAGGAACACCAGGAGGCCGATGAGCGCGTGCGCGGTGAGCACCCAGGGCCATCCCGGAATGCCGTCGCCCCGAAACGACAGCAGCACCGCCCCGGTGGCGACGGCGATATACGCGCCCGTAGCGAGATCGATGGCCGTATAGTCGCGCCACAGCATCTCGCCGCCGCTCCAATTCCGGTTGGCTCGCCCGCCTACAGCCATCCCACCTCCCGATACCAGGTCGCGGCCCGCTTGAGGCCGGTGTCAAGCTCGATCTCGGCACGCCACCCGGTGTCCCGCGTCAAGGCGTCGCTGCGGCACGTCCAGGCTGGCGCGAGGAACTCATTGCTCTTATCGGCCGACAGCAAGGTGGCGCGGCCTGAGAGATGCGCAAGAGTGCCAGTCGTCCACAGTACCGCGCGCGCGACGAGCGCGGGCACCGGCAGGATCCGCGGCGGCCGCCGACCCAGCGCTCGACCGACCGCGGCCACGAGCGCTCGACTCGTCGTGATCGCCGGATGCGCCGCGAAATAAATACGACCGGCCGCGGCAGGTGAAGTGGCGGCGGCAATCAGCGCGCGCGCCAAATCCTCCGCATGAATGACCGACAACTCCTGCGATCCGTCACCGAAGACCGGCGCGAGGCCGCGCTGCGCGAGCTTGAAGATCGTGAGCGTGCCGCGGTCCCATTCCCCGTACACCACGGGCGGGCGCACGATGGTCCATGGCAGCGTGGGAGCCATGGCGCGCACGAGGACCTCGGCGGCGAGCTTGGAGCGGCCGTAGTCGGTGATCGGGGCGGGCGGGCGGTGCTCGTCGAGGGGATGGCCGTGGGCACTCGGACCGGCGACCGCGAGCGAGGAGACGAACAGCAAGCGCTTCGCGCCGCCGTCGCGCGCCGCTTCCAACACGTTCGCGGTGCCGTCGCGGTTCGTCGCCATGAAATCCGCGGCGTTGCGTGCCGCGATTTTCCCGGCGACGTGATACACGACGTCGGCGCCGGCCGCACCGTCGGCGAGCGCCGCCGCGTCATGCAAGTCGCCGCGCAGCAAGCGGACGTCGTCGCCCCAACCGAGCTGCCGCGCGAGCTCGGGACGCCGCACCAGCGCTGTCACGGTATCGCCGCGCGCGCGCAGTGCCCCGACCAGATGCGCACCGACGAAGCCGGTGCCACCGGTCACGAAGACGTTCACAGCAGCTTGTCGTAGATGCGGTACTTCTTGGAGACGCGGAAGCCGAGCTCGGTGGCCGCCTTGTTCATGAGGACGTTGTCTTCGAGGATCCAGCCGGCCTCACCGCGCGGCATGCCGTGCTTCACGGAGTTCTCCCACGTGCGGTGGTACAGCACCGCGTCGATGGCGCGCCCGCGAAACTCGGGAATCACCCCGAGCAACATGACGCGCGCGCGATCAATCTTGCGGGCGTGCCAGAGGACTTTGAGGATGCCGGGAAACAACCGGCCCGAGCGGTTGTGCAGCAGCGCGAGGTTGAAATCGGGAAGACTCACGGCGAATCCCACTACTTCGCCGGCGCGCTCGGCGAAGATGACGAGGTCGGGCACGACGATGGGCTTCAGCTGCTTCGCGAGATGATCGATCTCCGCGTCGGTGAGCGGCACGAAGCCCCAGTTCTTTTCCCACGCGCTGTTGTAGAGCTTCTTGATGAGCTCCACTTCGGCGTCGAACCGCTTCATGTCGAGCGTGCGGAGCGTGATGCCGTTGCGCTCCAGCGCGCGGCGGCCGATGCGCAGGAACCGCTCGGGCGCCGACTCGGCGCCGCCGCCCTCGTAGGCGAGCAGATCCTTCGCTTTCGTGAAGCCGTAGCGATCGTGCAGCCGCTCGTAGTACGCGAAGTTGTACGGCATCATCAGGGACGGCGGCGTGCCGTTGTTTTCAATCAGCAGCCCGCAGTCGTCGTTGGTCGACGGATTCATCGGGCCGCGCATCGTATCGAACCCTTTGGCGCGCAGCCAGCCCGCGGCGGTGTCGAACAGCGCATTCGCGACCGACTGATCGTCGATCGACTCGAAGAATCCGTAGAACCCCACCTTGTCGTGGTGTTCTTTGTTGTGCATGTCGTTCTTGATCGCGCCGATGCGCCCGAGCGTCTGGCCGTCCGGCCGTCGGGCCATCCAGTACTGCGCCTCGGCATGTTCCCAGAACGGGTTTTTATCGGGAGAGAGCAGCGTGCGCACGTCGCGGCGCAGCTGCGGTACCCACAACGGCTCGGCCTTGTAGTGGTCGTACGGAAGAGCGATGAAGCGATCGAGATCACGCCCGCCGGTGACGGGCGTGATCTCCACTGCGGTCAGATAACCCCCAGCTCTTTCCCGAGCCGCCCGAACACCTCGAGCGCGAGATCGATCTGGTCGGGCGTGTGCGTCGCCATCAGGCTCGTGCGCAGACGGCATTGCGACGGCGGCACCGCCGGCGGCACGACCGGATTCGTGAAGACGCCGGCGTCGAAGAGCTTGCGCCAGAAGAGGAACGTCTTCTCGAGCGGGCCGATCAGCACCGGAATGATAGGCGTCTCCGTCGGACCGATGTCGAAGCCCAGCGAGCGCATGCCTTCTTGGAGCCGGCGCGTGTTGCGCCACAGCTGCTCGCGCCGCTCCGGCTCGCGCTGCAAGACGTGCAGGGCAGCCAGCACGCCCGCGGTGTTGGCCGGGGGAAGCGCCGCGGTGAAGATCAGAGGCCGCGAGTGATGCCGGAGATAGTGGATCACGTTCTCCGAGCCTGCCGCGAACCCGCCGATCGAGGCCAGTGACTTCGAGAACGTGCCGACGATGAGATCGACTTCGTCCACGAGGTCGAAATGGGCGGCCGTACCGTCGCCGTTCGGGCCGAGCACGCCGACCGAGTGCGCGTCGTCGAGGGCGAGCGCCGCGCCGTACTTCTGGCAGATCTTGAGGAGGCCGGGGACGTCCGCGATGTCGCCTTCCATCGAGTAGATGCCGTCCACGATCACCATGCTTCCCGTGCCCTCGGGCAGCTTCTGCAGCTTGCGCTCGAGACCCGCGAGGTCGCCGTGGTTGAACCGCATCGTCTCGCCGTGCGACATCTTGGCGCCATCGACGATCGAGGCGTGGTCCAGCTTATCGAGGAACACGACGTCGGTCCGGCCCACCAGGCCCGAAATGACGCCGAGATTGGCTTGATATCCCGTTGAGAAGACGAGGCAAGATTCCTTGCCGAAGAACTCGGCCAGCTCGGTCTCGAGCTGCTCGTGCAGGTCGAGCGTGCCGTTGAGGAAGCGGCTACCCGTGCACCCCGAGCCGTACCGCTCCAGGGCTGCCCGCGCCGCGGCCAAGACCTCGGGGTGGTGCGTGAGGCCGAGATAGTTGTTCGACCCCATCATGACCCGTTCCTGGCCCTCGATGACGACTATTGTGTCTTCGGAGCGGGAAATCGGTTTGAAATACGGGTAGAGGCCCGCAGCCTGAACCTCGCGCGCCCGAGTGAAGTTTTTGCACTTGTCGAACAGCGCGATGTGCTGCAGCGTCTCTGTACGCACGAAGCCTCGAATGTTGTAAACGGTGGTACAGCTTAGCCCTAGCTGAGGCAAATGGCAAGGCTTTTTGTGACATGGACCCTAGCCTAGATTGCTGCCATCGCATGAATTAAGCCCGTCTGTCCCCTTGGAGGCTCAGAGTGATTTCACGATTCGTTCGATTTCTGGGCCTCGCGGGCCTGGCCGCTTCCGTCGTTCCGCACGCCGCCACCGCACAAGCCCGGACGCATCCGCGTTGGGAGATTCCCGGGTTCGACATCAGCAAGGACAACGTCTGGCGCGTCCGCGCGGCGCGGGTCCGCGCGTTGCGAGCCGCCATGCTCTCGGCGCGTCAGTTCGGTGCGCTGAACGCGCCGATCGCACGCGTAGGGCCGATCTCGCCGAGCGCTATGGCGACGGCGGTGTCGGGCACGATGCACGTTCCCGCGGTCATGTTTCGTTTCAAAGACTCCCCGGTCGCGGCGTTCACGGCCGCCGATTACAACGCGGTGCTGTTCGCAACATCGCCGCCCGCGGGCAAGCCCTACACCTATCGCTCCTTCTACACGCAGCTCTCGAACGGCCTGCTGGACATCCAGGGCGGGGCGTTCGGATTTGCGACTCTCGACAGCAATGAGGTGTGGTACACGGGTGGCACGAGCGCGACATGCGCACAGAACAACCCGTTCAACCCGCCGGGCAGCACCATCACCAGCAACTGCAACGGGCTGTTCAGCGGCACCGCCGAACTGCGGATGCAGAACGGATTACGCGAGGCGTTGAGCAAGTTGGACGCGAGTGTGGACTTCTCACAATTCGTCGACTCGACGGGCTTCGTCCCATTCGTCTTGTTCCTGCACTACGCGAAGGGCGGAGAATGCGGCCCGGGGAGCGCGCCGGAGAATCATTTGTGGGCGCACCGCTTCTCGCTTGCTGCGACCGGCACGGGCGTCTACGTGACGGGTGATAACGATCCGTTCCACGCCGGACAAAAAGTCAAAATCAACGACTACATCCTGCAGCCCGCGGTTGGTGGTGCGGGTTCCTGCGACCCGACCCAGATCATGCCTGTCGGGACGGTGGCGCACGAGACGGGCCACACATTCGGCCTGCCCGATCTCTATGGGACTGACGGAACCACCGAAGGCATCGGCGAGTGGAGTCTGATGAGCTCGGGCAACTTTACTACTGCCCCCAGCCCCTCGCGCATGGATGCCTGGTCGCTCAGTCAGCTGGGATGGGTAACGCTCGCGCCGTTGACGACGACCGGCACGCACACGGTCGATGCCGCGCCCCTGTCCGACACGGCGTTTTACGTGCGCGTGCAGGGGCCGAATCCGCGCGGCGAGTACTACCTCATCGAGAATCGCCAGCGCCAGCAAGCCGACTCGGCGGAGATCAGAATTCATTGCGCGCGGTCCGGCAACCCGGCGGGATGCGGCGGCGGCCTCCTCATTCTCCACATCGACTCGGCGAAGGTTGCGCAGGGCTTGTTCAGCAACAGCGTCCAGTCGGGGTCACCGCACGGAGTCGCCGTCGTGCAGAGCGACGCGTTCGGCAATCTCGAGGCGCTACCCGTTGGCGGAAACTTCTGCGGTGTTCCGCCGTTTGCGGGATGCTCGAATCGGGGCGATGCGGGCGATCTGTATCCCGGCACGTCCGGAAACACGGCACTCGTTTTCCGGACCACCCCCGCCGCGTTGAAGAACTCGGACCAATCGTTCGCCGGATTCGGCATCGATTCGGTGAGCCAGCTCGTGACCGATCGCACCGTCTCCTTCCGGGTGCGGTTCGGCGGGCTCTCGGTCGTGCGCGCCAGTGATCCGCTCGCCACGATTCAATTCGACGGCGTGACCTACAGGCAGTTCACGGACCTGGTGGATGAAGGCTCGAGTCACACGATCGCGTTCGTCGGGCCGCAGCTGTCGGGCGACGGCCGCAGGCGCTTCAACTTCCAATCGTGGTCCGACGGCGGGGCCGCGAGCCACGGCATCACGGGGCATCTCGCCGGCGACACGCTCATCGCGAACGTGACGCACGATTTCAAGCTCATCGCGACGACGGGCGGTGGCGGGACGATTCAGGCGGACACGAACATCAATTTGACGACGGGGACCTTTATCACGCAGGGCAGGGCGGTCACGCTGACCGCGACGCCCGACTCCGGCCTGAATTTCGGCGGTTGGTCGGGCGACACGGTGACCTTGAATTTGACTGTCGTCCTGCCGATGGGACGGCCCTATACCGTCACCGCAACGTTCGGCTCACTCACGGTGACCTCCGGGAATGCGCGGCCCAACGGCGTCATGGGCGCCGCGTATCTCGATTCGCTGAAGAGTTCGGGCGGCACCGGCACAAACAACTGGGTCATTACCAGCGGCGCATTGCCGCAGGGTCTCACGCTGAACAACACGACGGGCGTGATTTCCGGATTCCTGCAGCAGGCGGGGAACTTCTCCTACACCGTGTTGCTGACGTCGGGCGCGCAGAGCCAGTCGAGGACGTTCACATTCTCCGTTACGACGCCGACACTCGTTACGACCGACGTCGTCAGCCAGCTCCTCGGCCCGACGGCGCCGCTCAATGCCGACCAGACACGCTACTTGGATTTTATCGGCAATAACAACGGCGGCTTCGACATCGGCGACTTCCTCGCGTGGGTCAAAGCAACCGGCGCGCCGCTGAGCGCAGCGATGCTGCAAGCGCTCCAGTCCAGGAAGGGAGGCCCCCAATGAAACGTCTGATGGCAGTGGCGCTGCTCGCCGGCATCCTGTGCATGGGCGCGAGCTGCGGTGGTGACGGCCCGACCGCATCGGGGCCGGGCACGCTCAAAGTCCGTCTGACGTCGCCCAACTCGGGTGCCGATTCCGCGATCGTACTCACGATCGCGGGGCCGGCGGCGCTGACGAGCGCGACCGCGGGCACCGGCCTGCGGCTCTTTCAGCAACCGCTCGGCGGCACCACGACGCGTTTCGCGCTGACCGGCCAGCTGAACAACGGCGCGACGATCCTCACGATCGGCGTCGCGGACATCGGGGCGCTGAGCCAGTACAGCGGCGCGATCAACGGCATCGCGACGCCCGTGTACGCGTTGCGCGTACTGCCCGGCGGCTACGCGCTCGCGATCACGCGCTAGTCGCCGGCTTCAGCGGTCGCCGGGGTCTCCCAGGCGCGCGCCAGATGCTCTTCGAGGCGGCGCGTCAGATCCTGATACAGCGCGAGCAGCCGGCGGCACTCATCTGTGAGTGTCGTCGCGCCGCCGCCGGGACCGCCCGCGCGTGACACGACCATGGGGCGGCCGAGGGCCTCCTCCATCTGCTGGATCGTGCTCCACGCCGTGCGATAACTGATCCCCGCTTCCGACGCCGCGTCTTTTATCGAGCGCACACGCTCGACCGCGTCCAGTAATTTCGCTTCACGCTCACCGATGACGGATTCGCCCTCTTTGGTCAGCGTCACATGTGCTCTAGGATTCAAATCCGGGAATGGCATACGTCCTCCTGCGAAGCAATGCTCCCCCTTGCCGTATGCCCGAGCGGAGGATTCGTTCCATACGTCGCGCCCTGTGGCGGACGCGCGACACCAGGGGTTAATGCCCTGGACCCCGGGGTGTCCATCGTCCGGGCAATTGACGCACCATACGGCGGCAGTCGCGAAGACTTCCTGGTGGACGCTATTTTCGTCGGCACGGGGCGGTAGCTCAGTTGGGAGAGCACCTGGTTTGCAACCAGGGGGTCGAGGGTTCGAATCCCTTCCGCTCCACTCCCGGCATCGTATCTTCGATGCCGGTCTTCGTTGGTATCCCAATCATCAGCGCCCTGTGGAGAGTTGCTGCATGCGTCGCGTCTTCCTGCCCGCCGCCGTCGCCGCATTGTTTCTGTCCTGTACCACCAGCGATCGCCTCGCCCCGACCTTCGATGAGCTCGGCGCGTTCAGCGCCACGTCGCTGCCGCCCGTCCGCATCAGCGAGATCCATTACGACAACACGGGGACCGACGTCGGCGAGGCGATCGAGGTCTCGGCGCCCGCCGGAACGGATCTGACGGGTTGGACCGTCGTGCTCTACAACGGCAACGGGGGCGTGCCGTACGACACGCACGCGCTGCCGACGCCGGTCCCCGCGACCTGCACCGATCGCGGCGTCGTCGTGATCAACTATCCGACGAACGGCATTCAGAACGGCAGTCCCGACGGGATGGCGCTGGTGGATCAGTCGGGCGCGGTCGTGGAGTTCCTGTCGTACGAAGGCGTCTTTACGGCGGTCGGCGGTCCGGCAAACGGTATCGTCGCGGTCGACATCGGCGTGAGCGAAGCAGGGACCGAGCCGGTCGGCCGGTCGCTGCAGCGCGACGGCGGCAACGTGTGGAGCGGGCCCGTGGCGAACACGTTCGGAGCATGCAACGACAACGCTCCACCGCCACCCCCCCCCCCCCCCCCCCCCCCCCCCCCCCCCCCCCCCCCCCCCCCCCCCCCCCCCCCCGGGGCGGGGTACCAAGGGGGGATTGATTTATACGACAACAGCGGCGCGGATGTGGGCGAAGCGGTGGAAGTCGAAGGACCCGCGGGGCTCGATCTCAGCGGGTGGAGCGTCGTGCTGTACAACGGCAACGGCGGCGTCACATACGGCACGCTGTCCTTGACCGGCGCGCTCGCCGATCAGTGCCACGGCCGGGGAACGACGGTCGTGGCGGCGCCCGGACTGCAGAACGGTTCGCCCGACGGCCTGGCGTTGGTCGACGCGTCGGCGACGGTCGTGGAATTCCTGTCCTACGAGGGCGTGTTCGCCGCTACGAACGGCCCGGCCGCCGGCATGACGTCCGTCGACATCGGCGTCCAGGAGAACGGCGAGGCGATCGGGAATTCACTGCAGAAGGATGCGGCGGGATGGTATGGACCCGCGGCGTCGAGCTTCGGCGCCTGCAACGCGCGGCCCGCGAGCCGGATCACCTTCACGGGCCGCTTCCCAAGCGATCCGGCGCTGCCCGTGGGGTTCGAGGATCAGCTCTTCGCCACGCTGCTCGATGCGAGCGGCAATGCCGTCCCGACGGCGATGACCTGGGCCTCCGAGACGCCGCTCATTGCGACCATCGATCAGAACGGCGTCATGCACGCGCTGGATGCCGGGACGGCCATCTTCCGGGCGACGGCGAGCGACGGGACGACCGGCACGTGGACCCTTCCCACGCGCGTCGCTGTCCTCGGCACCGCGAGCTACGGCAACAACACGGAGTTCGGCGATCCCACCGACGCCGACGCCGGCGACGACTTCATCGTGCGCCATCTCGAGTACACGGCGTCCTACAATCGCAATCGCGGCGAGCCCAACTGGGTGAGTTACGATCTGGACGCCTCGCAGTTCGGTCCGGAGGATCGCTGCGATTGTTTCACGTTCGATCCGTCGCTGCCGGCGGATTTTCCGCGGTACACCACCGCCGACTACACCGGCTCGGGCGCGATCGCGGGCTACGGCATCGATCGCGGGCATCTCGCGCGCTCGTTCGATCGGACCTCGGGCAGCCTCGACAACGCCTTCACGTTCCTGTTCTCGAACATCGTGCCGC
>Ga0310811_10007661_pt1 | contig 13835 bp, 21 predicted proteins | sample YCmetagenome_FD_207642 | JGI IMG/M metagenome (GOLD analysis project Ga0310811, IMG submission 207642) | Soil microbial communities from experimental microcosm in Duke University, North Carolina, United States - YC | ecosystem: Engineered > Artificial ecosystem > Soil microcosm > Unclassified ... | reverse complement strand
TGAATGAGAATGTAGTCGTGCTGGTTCAATCCTTCTACTTCACAGTTTACCACCACATCCTACACCTGAACAACAAAGGAAGAATTCATTGTAGCACGTGTCTAAAAGGTGTCGACATGCTCCATATCATCGTCTCCATGAACGATCCGAACATTGAGCAGTACCTTGTGTCCATGGACGATCCCAACACTGTGTGGTACTACACTAGAACCATGGAGGATCGAGAATGGAAAAGCATGGATCATTTATCGGCACGAATGGACTGTGTATGTGTGAAGAGAGCATTGCTATTGCGCTCGATTTGGAATAGATAGATGAGCAGATGAAAGCTTGTCGCATCAGATTCCAAATCATTAATCCCGTTGTCATGTCTGTCCATCGTATGATATGGACAGAGTACTCACACCTTAGCGATGTTTGGACAAACCATCTCTTGCCGTTCTTACAGCCAAGTACTCTCCACGTGCGTCAGCACCTGGCCATTGTCCTGCATGAAATGTTGATTCGGATGGACAGGGATGAAACATGCAATCCACGATCGATTCGACGTTCACTCATTCACTACCGATTATTCTGGCTGAATGAATGTGTGGCTGTTCTGTACGATTGCTGGAATCGGGTTCATTACGTTCTACACATGCTGAACAATGGACAGGTTCATTGTAGCGCAAGATGGCATGGAAGAAATCTGTACATGTCTCATGTCGACCTCAACCTGCACCAGTCACTGAAGTATGTGTACGTCTCAATTTTGAAACGTATAATATGTTACCAACTGTACACACGGGACTTACATGTTCGATGGTGGCGGGCACAAGGCCATCAACCACCAGAGGAAACGACAGATTGCGCGTGCTTGTCGAGGACATTGACCTTGTTGTCGATTCAGAACCGGAATAAATGACACACAGACCCTTCACACTCCAAAACACGATGTTGGTTCACCCAATGAATGAGTGTGTGTGGACAAATCATGTCCTTCCCTTCTTGTGCCCAAGTATTAGCATCTGGCGCAAACACATGCCACTCATCTTGCATGAGATGAAGAACGTCTTCGGAAGTTGTATACATCAGACGATCAGTTGTTCCTCATGTCGGCAGAAATATACATACCGATCGTTCTGGCTAAATGATAGTGTGGGAGTCGTCGTTCAGGCCAATTATGATGGAAACTGTTATCATTCCATCAAGCATGTGTCAGACGAAGGTGTATTACACTGCTCCACTGGTGTGATTCACGATCGTGTAGGCGTGTATGATCAGACCACATGCATCAGTGTTGAACGAGGGTCTGTTAGGTATCGTACGTTTACAGAACACAACACGTACATATATCTCGAGCGCAACTTCCTCAGGTATTATTCTAAGTGGGCGTATGACGGTGGGTGGCGGCTGATCAGTTCTGGCGAGATTGAGGGTGGTTGTGTGTGTTTGCAAAGAGCTCTTGTGTTGCACTCGATTCGGAATAGAATAGATAAGTGATTGATTCATTCTCCATCCATCATGTCTGCACATTTAATTTGTCCAGACCTCCAACAGGTCTGGACAAACCATGTCCTTCCGTTCTTGTGTGCCACTCAAACACACTGGCGTAAACAGATGCCTATCGTCCTACATCAGATGATGGCTTTGTCGATTCGCTGTCGAAATCCTCGAGTGTCTTGTTCATCGTGTCGTCGTCATTATAGCGACTGTCGATCGTTCTGGGTGACACCTAATGTGCAAGTAAGTTGCTTAAAAGTTGACTATGACGTGGACATACACACAGACTGTTATGTCATGTATCATGTGTCGGACAATGGGGTGAGGCATTGTTCCATGTTTGTGGAGTACGTCAATGATGTTTTCAACCATCGATCGTTTACCAGTCATGTCATGCATGGCATGCGTCTGAATCTTCGATTGCCTGTGCCCATGTATTACACAAACACATGGTCAGCCATGGTGGATCATCCGCCAGTTTTGACTGATTGCGTGTGCTTGCGACGAGCTCTGGTGTTGCACTCCATTCGGAATAGATGAGAGTCCAAACTGATTCATTTCCCGTCCATCATGTCTGCCCATTCCATCCATTATCATGTCCTCAAACAGGTCTGGACAAACCATGTCCTTCCGTTCTTGTGTCCAAATCTATTCCACTGGCGCAAGCAAATGCCCATCGTTCTCCATGAGATGAATGTGGTGATGTATGCCTGCTCACATAATCGGATCGTTTGTTCACCCTGTCGGCGTCAGTATCGACATCGATCGTTTTGGTTGACATCTCACTTGGGAGTTAGTCGTCTGACGATCGACACTGACAATCGCAGGGTGAACAAGCGCAGATACTGGTATCTGATCTTTCATGTGTGGGATGATGGTGTTCCTCACTGTTCTACTTTTCTGGAGTACATCAATGCACATCTCAACCACTGGTCATTCACCAGACGCCACACATGTGTAGATCTCAGATTCGATGTCCCCATGTACTATGATATAGGCACATGGGAGGACATGCATCAACCATACAAGGAGAGTGAATGTGTGTGCTTGAATCGAGCTCTTGTGTTGCACTCTATTCGGAATAGATAGAGAGTCCAAACTCATTTATTCATTCACTCGTCTAGAAATGTCTGTCCATTCCATCCACATGCACTACCCCACTCTGAGACAGATCTGGACGAACCATGTCCTCCCGTTCTTGTGTCCAAATCAATTCCACTGGCGTAAGCAGATGCCTATCATTCACCATGAGATGGACGTAATGGTGAATGTCTGTTCACATAACCGAATTGGATGTTCGTCATGTCGTCATCCGTATCGTCATGGATCGGTTTGGTTGGAACCTCACGTGGTAGTCCATAAGTCCATGGTTTTGCATAACCTAGAGACGAAATATGTGTATATGGTCTTTCATGTGTCGGACAATGGTGTTCTTCATTGTACCAACATCAATACAAGTTCCAACGCTCGATCGTTCGCTAGACGCAACACGTTTATAGATCTCAGATTCGATGTCCCCATGTACTATGATATGAACACATGGACGAGGATGTATCAACCGCACAGGGAGAGTGAGTGTGTGTGCTTGCACCGAGCTCTTGTGTTGCAGTCTATTCGGAATAGATGGACGTAGCTTTGTTCCAGAGTCGAATGGAACCCAAGTACGATCACTTGGTGTAATGACGTAATGATCTTGCTTGTTCAGATCACATGAAACTACATCTATCACTGCGGTGATAGATGTGCACAACGTACGTTCGTCAGCTATCGGACTTAATAACTTTGCCGGTAGATGATCAAATAACGTTCTCACCTAGATCATTTTTTAATCTCCATCGCTATGATGTCCTCGACCACATGCGAATCTTCTTCATCTTTCTCTAAACAGAATGAGCTCTTGACAACGCTGAGAGATCCTGACACTGATGCCTCCCCAACTATTCATGGATTCACATATCAAATCGAACACACAATCAATGAATGGGCTGATTTGAAAGAAGATGAAGTTATTTACATTGAACGAGTGGAAGATTTTGAACGGATTTCTGCCACCGAAATCTCTGCGTCTCAGGTCAAGGGTATGGAGAAAGGTGCGAATTTAAACCAAAGTACTGTGTTGAAGAGCTTGTTAAATTGCACCGACTATCTGAAGAAGGTTGACGAGAAGTTTATTATGTTATATGTGACCAATCAGAGAGCGACGAAGGAGAGACCGTATTCTGGTGAGTTCGCTAACGGCATCACCGAGTGGAATGAATGTCATCGATTGTTGCGAGATGATGTGTCTGTGGGTTCAGATTGCGACCCACTAACCGAGATGCAACACAAGTGTCTGTCGTCTCTTCAGACTAACCTAAATCGATGTTTGTTGGACACATCTACTGACGCACCAGCACATCTGAAAAAACGCGATGACATGACAGACCAAAAAGTGAACAGACTCTATGAATGGATTAATCATGGTGATACTCGTCAGCTCAGACGACTGGTATTCGCATATCGATTCGTAATGAACTCGCCATCTTCCACACAAATAGAGAAAATGGTAGTGAATAAGATACTCAAAACACACAAGGTCAAGAATGAGTATAGGACGTTCTTGTTTCCGGTGTTGTTTAGTTACGTAGCTCGAAAGGTAATCGGTACCCATTCATCCAAACAAGACTTCCTCGAGCGCAAACTGACCAAGGCCATGCTGACTGATCAGTTGAAGACGATGTGTCAGAGCACACCGAAACAGATTAGTGAAGAGGTTGATCGTGATTCCATTATCATAGAGCGAGACAAGAACTCCAAGCTCATTCCACACGCACAGTCAATAGGCAGAGCGCTAGTTAATATTCAGACAGAAGCGTCAGCTAAGTTTCATTTGGGCAGTGGACTGAATCAACTCAAAAAATTTGCCATCAAGAAGTAATCCTGGACTTGAGTCGGGTCAATGTGTCCATTGCTCATACACTTCTGTCGAATGATTATTTATTCCGAGTGTTATGACTATCTTGTCAATGTCGTTCACTGTACATCTATATCTGCTGGTCAGATTGACATCGACTCATGTTTGGACGAACCATGTGCTTCCCTTCTTCTCCCCACACCCCACATACTGGCGCAAACACATGGCACTTGTTCGTTATGAGCTAAACCATCGAGCCGTTACGTACACGACTTGGGTGAATGAACGATACAGTGAGACGATTCAGTTGTTCGAGTTAATGCTACCCCAGGTGAAGTATCGTTCATTCTGGTTGACTGATAACATCGCGTGTCTGGTTGATTTCTTCTGGGATCCTCCCCACTGTCGTCTGGTGCATATTCTGGAGAATGGTATCGTTCACTGCTCGAGCTGTTGCCATATGGGTCGAGAGAATCGTCGTTCTGTGTCGTTCACACGTGGTCGAACGATGATCTGGGTGGGACATCCAACCGTTTCCTATTACAGTATCCACAAGACACGCTGTCATCGGAGAAACGCGCCGAATAAGGAGGACGAGTGTTTCTGCATGTGGCGAGCTCTTCTGTTGCATTCGATCCCGCAATAGATTCACAATTCATTCTTCATTTATTCCATTCCTTCCTTACTCATTCCAGTATTAGGGTTAATACTGGAAATGTCGGGTCAATCCCTAACCGATGTGGTTGGCTCTGTTGTCTACGGCCTTTCGCGCAACCTCTCTGTCGATGAACGACTGCACCAATACATTGTGGAGATGGATACAAGAAGAATGCAAATGGATCCTACACTTGATTCCAGGACATATCATTGTTCACTGATTGATTCCTTCGCCGAACATTACCCGGACACAATCAGTTGCTACCTCGAAACGAGAGCAGGACATGTACCCACCAGCTTTCCTCACGATGACTGGACAACATTGACTATGGAATCTGAAGCATTCCAAGCCTTTCTGAAGCAACACCAGTACACGACCACACATGAGTTGATCTGCCTTGGCTTTGACTACACGGTTTTGATAGAGACTCTCGAACTCGACACGTGTCATGTTAGTCGAGACGAATCGGTTCGTCTATGGGATGCTTCTCGACGATTAGCGGGTCGACCAGATGTGAGCTTTGGTGTATTCCGGGTCATGTATAGTTTGGCACACACATATGTGAAGGAATGTGTCCAAACAAGAGTTCGATTGACCGACGAAGAGAAGAGGATAGCTCTGCGTCAAGCTATGTTGGCCAAGCATGACCTTGTAGTGGAGCAGACTGAATAGTAATAATAGATGTCATTATTCCAAACCATGTCCTTTGGTGCAGTGTACTCCTAGCACCCTGTACAGGATCTAGATGGGTCATGAAACTTCTCGTTCCCTCAGATCTCTGGACAAACTACGTGCTCTCGTTCCTAGTTCCTAGTGTGGTTCAGGTGCGCAAGAACCGTGTCCTCGTCCATGTAGAGATACTCAAGTTCGGGCGACCACGTAGAGAGATCCTTGACTTATTCTGGATGACTGACTCTAGATTTACTTGATCCACGTTCTGGACACTGGCTCTATTCACTGTTCCCAACAGATCGTGCATCGTTGGTGTCGTTGGTTTGAAGATAAGAATGAGTGCATTCAGTCATACTATGGAGAGATCCAACATTACCAGTGTCGGAAGACTGACGAGTCTTACAGGTCAATCTGCGCACATCGCTATAAGCTGTTGCATGACATACGTCGAGTATAGAAATGAGCCTTGATTTATTGTGCACGTCTTATCCTGAACTGAACGACGTCTGGACAAACCATGTGTTGTCGTTCCTAATTCCCACACGTGTTCAGGTACGCAAGAGACGTTCCCTCGTGTGCTTTGAGATTGTGAACTTTCAACGTGGAGAGTTTGTCGACACGTTCTGGCTAACAGATTCGATAGCTCGGATCACGCTCCAACGTTGTGGGGTTTGTTTGTTGCACGTTCTAGACGATGGTTCCATCCACTGTCTAGAACAGATTCAAAATCCATACAATCGCTGGTTCAGTGACGACCATGGAGGTGCTCAGTCGTACTATGGACAGACAGAATCTCGCAAGTATCTACCGAATTGGGAAGAGGTTGACAATGTATCGGATTGGTCAGCTCAGACAATCTGCATGCATCGCTACCTAGTGTTGCAAGACATACGTCAAGTGATATAGAAATGAGCCTCCATTCATTGTGTATGTCTTATCCTGAACTGAACGATGTATGGGCGAATCACCTCTCGTCGTTCTTGATTCCCAGTCTCGTTCAGGTGAGGAAGAAACGTTCACTCGTGCACTTTGAAATAATGCACAACAGAGATGTCGTTCGTTCATGTTGGCTGACGAACAGCATAGCTCGGATCATACGCCAGTCATGCAACAAGGAGATTTACTTGTTGCATGTTCTAGACAATGGATCGGTTCACTGTGTGGAAAAACTTTGAGTCCATGGAATCGTATTTGGCTCAACGACGATGAGAGTTTTATTCAGTGGCACTATGCACCTAGACAGTGGTGTAGATATCAGAAGACCGTGAATGGATGGAAAAAGATCGATGATCTGTCCGATTCGCCATCTCAGTATACCACTTGCTTGTATCGCTTCCAGCTGTTGCAAGACATACATCAAGTGATATAGAAATGAGCCTCCATTCATTGTGTATGTCTTATCCTGAACTGAACGATGTCTGGACGAACCACCTCTCGTCGTTCTTGATGCCCAGTCTGACTCAGGTGCGCAAGGAGATGACAGTAACGATGTTTGAACTGTCTTGGAGGACACAATACGCCATGAAACTACCCGTATATGGTAGAAGATTCACGATCAGATACCGATCGTTCTGGCTTACAGAACATCTCGTTTGTCTCGCGTTAACTGTTCCGGTCTGCGGAATAGAAGGTGTACGATTTATCTTACACCTTTCGGATAATGGACACCTGCATTGTGTCATATCCAGCTTGCATAAGTCATGTTACATTCTGACTGAAAATAAATGGGAATGGGCACAGTTGAGCACCGCGAGAGAGCACTTGTGTCCATGTTTTTGGCGTAATTTAATGATGAAATCGATTCGCGAGAGAGGAGATAGACGCAGTTGATCACCATCATCATTCGTCATGTCAGCGCTTCAAACCTTGTGCACACACTATCCCAAATTAAGTGATGTCTGGACGAACGACCTCTCGTCGTTCCTGCTTCCAAATGTCAGTCAGATGCGCAAGCAAATGGCTGTCGTGTGTTATGAAGTAGGGTGGAGAGGAGCGAACTATTACGCCGACCCTCTGGGTGGTTGGCCATATCAACAGCACGAACAGACTAAACAGCGTAGGTTGTGGTGTGGTTCGCGAATCAGATTTTTTTGGTTGACGAGCGACATGGTGATTGTGATAAACCCGGCTAAATACCATAGAATTTTGCATGTTCTGAATGACGGACATGTGCACTGTATGAACAGGTGTTCGGGAATGATCTATCATTCATACTACGCCTCCGATAGCATTACTTCTGGACAGATACATGTGTGGTTTGACAGGAGAAGGCAGGTGCGTTACCAGAGGTTGGAGAATGTGCATCAACATCGTGGTGGATATTGGGGTCGAGAATGTACAGAAGAACTGACGCACTGTCCGGACACAGACGTTAACGTCTGTGTTAATCGTGCTGTGTTGTTGCACTCGATTCGGAATAGATAGCCGACTTCTGATATTCATTCGTCATGTTGGCACTTCAATTCTTGTTGTGTACACATTGCCCCGGATTAAGTGATGTTTGGACGAACGACCTCTCGTCGTTCCTGCTTCCAAATGTCAGTCAGATGCGCAAGCAAATGGCTGTCGTGTGTTATGAAATAGGGTGGAGAGGACTACAGTACTACAAAGATGGGATTGGTTGGCCACGACGACAATATCAACGTTTTACTCACATAGGTTATTTCTGGTTGACCAGCGACCATGTCGTTGTGACAGTAGCCGAGAAATATTTCCATCGCTTGTTGCACATTGAGAATGATGGCCGTATTCATTGCTCGAACTCATGCACTCCATTGACCGATTTCCACTATCATTTTGTATCGAGATCGATTATGACCGCACGCCTCTGTGCGTGGTTTGATTGGCAACACCAGGTCGTGTACCAGAAGTGTGAGCAAGTTAATAGGTATCGTGGTGGGTATTGGGGTCGAGAATGTACAGAGAGGCTTACTCATTGTGAGGACACAGACGTTAACGTCTGTGTGCGTCGTGCTATCTTGTTGCACTCGATTCGTGAAAGGAATCGGCACACATAGATAGACCCTTGAATCAGATTTCATCGACCTTAAACGAGGATGAGCTATCGTTTCATTTGTGCACACTATCCAGCCCTCGTAGATGTGTGGACAAACCACGTATTGTCGTTCATCCTCCTCGATGTGTCGTTCTTGAGAACAAGAATGGGCATGGTGCTCTGGGAAATGAGCCGAAACAAAATGTCAGTCCGAACATATGGCCTTCGGCTCGCATGGATCACCAATCACATAGTCTATGTGCATGTAGATCCGTTCATTGGTCTCGCCCATATCATACACTTCTCCGAAAATGGCCATCTCCACTGTGATCAGTACAGAAGTCATGATGAGACGGACATCTTCTATTCTACCAAGGAGAGCCTCTATGATCGGGCGTTCGTGGACATGGGAGATGAGTTCACTCATAAGCGCATAGGACAAGAGTTTGAACCACTGAAACAGGCGCTTTCTTCAGGCCATGTCCGATGCCAATGTATCTTGAGGTATCTGGTGCTTCGTGAGATTCGCACTCGTCGATAAATAAGACAGTTTTTTCATTCGTGAAAATGGAATCCAGTATGATTGTCGATGATGTCTGGAAGAATCACTTGTTGCCGTTCCTGTTACCCACCATATCCTCCATGCGAATACGATTGTCCATTGTTATGCGACAAATGATGTTCCGATGTCACGTGTCTAGAAATCTGAAAGCTACCTTGGCAAACTACAAACGAGACAGAGTTCATGTGGTCTGGATCGCCAAACATGTGGTGAAAATGCAGTTTTGTTATTCTGAAGCACAGATACTCCATTTCTCTGACGATGGTTATTTACACTGCCGTCATTATCTTACATCGAATAATCGTTCAGGCATGATCTTTTCGATGACCGAATACCTAATTGAACGAGAGGACAAGTTCATCCACAACAGAGTAGGATCTGGGAAAGGCTTTCAATCCATCGAGACAGCGCTGTCTTCTGGAGATGTCCGATGTCCATGCATTTTGAAGTACTACTTGGTGCTTGTCCAGATCCGTCTTCGTCAATAGATTGCTCGGTCTGTCATTCGTGAAACGTGGAAATCCATGTCCCTGTCCATGTCAGCTTCATTCCCTGTCGATGTGTGGACAAACCATGTGTTCCCCTTCATCCTGCCGAACGTTTCTCTTATGCGTAGTCGAATGGGTATTGTTATGTGGGAACTGTCAGGCATGATTTACAGGAAGCATGTCGACAAGATGCTGATGCTCGCCGAGTGTAAGAGGCGCGCTCTCAAGCTCATGTGGTTGACGAACACTGTGGTGCTTGTATGTGCGATTCCACAGTGTACGTTACCTCGTGGATCTACACCGTTTACACATCTCGTTCACGTCTCTGATCACGGATTTGTGCATTGCACTACACTGGTCAATTATGAAGGCAGGGGATTGATGCGATCTCGTGAGGAATCTGTGTATGAACAGATGTTGGGGAACATGGAATGGAGATTCAGACACAGACGATGTGATCATCACTACCAGTCACTCGAGCAAGCGCTCGCCGTCGGACATGTCCGATGCTACTGTGTGCTCCGCTACTTGACTCTTCATGCCATTCATAATAGGCGGATAGAATAGATGTGCATTCATGAAACTCTATAACTCTATAACTCTCTCTCTTACATTCACCCATTCAGAATGACTGCTCCATGTGCCTATCGATCACTTTCCGTTCACTGTTCCAAGCTTACTGATGTCTGGACAACTCATCTTCTTCCGTTCTTGTTCCCAAGATTGATTGACGTTCGCATTGATATGGCGATCGTTCGGCATGAGCTGACCGATGATTTTCAGAGACACAGACAGATCCATCCTAGTCAAATGCTCCGATTCTGTCGTCAGAACAAATTGCGCACGACCTGGATCAGACGGAACGTGGTGAAAGTACACACAGCCGTGTCTAACCACTTCAACATCGTTCATGTGTCCGACGAAGGTCGTGTGCACTGTTCTTACCACAAACCAGCTGTGAGTGGATTTTTCACATTGATGACCCGTAACAGTGCGATCAGTCAAGGGTTAGATGCCTTACATCGTTGGCATTTCGAACTTGATGATGATCGGAGAGTCTTTGTTCAAGTCGGGGTTGACTTACCCGTTCATGATAAGCGAATGCGATGCGTGTGTATCGCAAGGTGGTTAACTCTGGCTCAGATAGAAGCACGTGAGCGTGTGGAATAGACAATCCCCATTTCTCAATTGACCACCATGTTGCTCTCGACTCTGTACCCCGAACTAACTGATGTTTGGACAAACCACCTCATGACGTTCTTGATGCCCAATGTGATTTGGATGCGCAAGCAAATGGTCGTTGTGTGCTGGGAATTGAGTCGACGAGCTCTATTGTATGTTTCGTATGTGCCAGACATCAAGTCATGGAAACGGGGATGTGGTCGTTTGAAGGCAAAATCACATGCACACACGTTTCGGTCGTTCTGGTTGAATGATAACGTGGTTATGGTTAGAGAGAAGAGACGTCGACTGCCGAGACCATGGACAACTTATTCATACGTGTTGCACCTCAATTCTGATGGTAAGATTCACTGCGCCTGCTGTCGTGGGAAAGACAAGAACAGATTCCTGACATGTGGTCATACGGCTATTAGTTTACAAGGATCGAACATCGTTTATCACACAGTCATTTCAAGTGGAAATTGGCAGAGAGTGTTCGAGCGAGTTGAAGAGATCGATATGAACGTACAAAGTACGTGTGTGCATCGGGCGCTTGTCTTGCAGGCCATTCGGAATAGATGAGGATGCTCATCTCGACCAGACTGTTATTATCTCTTGCATGTACTGGAGAACGGAGTCATTCATTGTCGAACAGACATATACAACCATCCAATTCCCACTCTCATCGTATGTGGACAGAGACTGGTCCGTACTATTATCAAGATGGTTGGCATAGAAAGATAGACGACCCCCATCATCAACAGCTGGAAGCTGAAGCTGGTGATGGTCATTGTGTTTGTACACGTCGAGCTCTCCTGTTGCGCTCCATTCGACTCAGAAAATAGATTTTAAAATGACAGGTCTGCTCACCCACCACTATCCCATACTGAAGGATGTGTGGACAAATCACCTGTTGCCGTACCTGTTGCCTAATGTACTGCGCATGCATCAACAAATGGCTGTCGTGTATTGGCAACTTGAGTATGAACCGAACGCTCGATCTCGATACGTGTGTTTCTGGCTGAACGAGGAGAGTGTAGGTATCACTGACCCGGCTTTCCCTCAATGCGTCATTATCTTGCACGTACCGAGATTTCGACACGTTCACTGCCGAGCATACATGTATAACGGTGGCGATCCCTCGTATATGATCTGTGGTAAGACTATGATGGTCTTGGACACTCCACTGCTCGACTACTATTATCGAGAGGATTGTCCAGATGGAACGGGTATACGCTATCGCAAGAACTGGGAGTACAAAGGTCAGGAGTTTCCACCGGAAAGTGTGCAAGATGATTGTGTGTGCACACGTCGAGCACTGCTATTGCGCTCGATTCGAATGAGGAATAGATTCCAAAATGACCGCTAATTATTTCTGTGATACTGTGCTGAAAGATGTATGGACGAATCACCTGTTGCCGTTCTTACTTCCAAATGCTGGTCGCATGCGTCAGCACATGGCTATTGTACTCTGGGAACTCGCTAGCCCAGGATGTATTCGTTCCATCAGTCGATACAGATCGTTCTGGCTGACCAATGATGTTGTTATGCTGGTCGAACACACGACAGGATGGAGGACTGACTTCATGTTACATATGGATCCTGAGGATACTCATCCATGTCGAGTTCATTGCACAATGACTATCGACCAAGTGCCACGAACGCTGTTTCAAGGAAGAATGCGCGTTTGGTTGGGTGGTGTTCGAGTAGAGTATTACCGAGTGAATAGAGAACTAGGACTACTAGGACACCCTTGGGAACGGACGAATGACATCGATCCACACGACGATTGCGTATGTATTCGTCGAGCACTGCTGTTGCGTGCTATTCGAATGAAGATATAGAATTACATTCTAAAACCATGTCTGGATACATGTGGCTTTGTTCACACTACTCGACACTGATTGATGTCTGGAGAAACCATCTGCTGTCGTTCTTGATGCCGAGTGCCGTCAAGTTGCGAATGCAACATGCACTCACCGAGTATGAGCTGAAATACCATTTTGGCACAGGTTCGAACGTGATGCTCCATAGTCAGACAGATGCGCTCAAGGTGTTCTGGCTCACTGATCGTATTGTGTGCACGTATATGACCAAGCGACACAATGGTTGTCCATTGCCGTTTGTGCTCAAATGCATCAAGCACTTTCATGACGATGGGTCGCTTCATTGTAATCGTTTTGTGAGTTTCAGTGCAGATGACTTCACCGCATTTTGTGTTCCATCCTCTGGTGTTTCCATCAACATAGGAATGGATCACGATGCCCATTATTTTCAATGGACGGACGATGAGGAACAGCCATGGGTATCGATGGGGGTGAACTTGCCTATTGATGTCCAGCTTATTTCTCCATGTGGAATACGATTTTGTATGATCAACGAGATCCACAATTCGAACCGAGATAGGGATAGATAGAGACAGACAGAGATAGATAGAGATAGATGGATCAGATAGACTACCAGATTGGAGAATGATTACCTGTGTGATCCGTTTGTTGTGCGTTCATTACCCTCATCTCCATCAGGTATGGTCGACACACCTGTCCTCCTTTCTGCTACCCAATATAGTGAACGGTCTATGTCGAATGAGCCTTGTTCAGTACGAGTTTCGATATCGAGTGTGGAGGTGGAGCTCTCGATATGTAGGGCTGTATAGTGCTCGTCTTGTGCTGTTGAACTGTCAACAACGAGAGTTCAAGTGTGTATGGACGAGACCCAACCATTCGGCTTGTATGTATCTGCCGGCCAGTGCTGATATCTTACCGTTCACTACCGTACACACTCTGTGTCTGTCTCCAGAAGGAAGAGTGTGTCGGGTGGAGATCAATTTGAAGCGGGTTGACCCTGCAGGGTTGTGGTTGTTGGAAGTATAGACTGTGCTTGCCATCATTCTCCAAGTATTCAACAGAATCAGTATGTCCAAG
>Ga0310811_10007660_pt1 | contig 13835 bp, 11 predicted proteins | sample YCmetagenome_FD_207642 | JGI IMG/M metagenome (GOLD analysis project Ga0310811, IMG submission 207642) | Soil microbial communities from experimental microcosm in Duke University, North Carolina, United States - YC | ecosystem: Engineered > Artificial ecosystem > Soil microcosm > Unclassified ... | reverse complement strand
TGGACGCCGCGTCGCTCGCGCAGCGACTGGCTGGATGACGGTCCACCTCTTCTGGGACATCGACGGCACGCTGCTGACCACGGCGCGGGCCGGGATCTTCGCGCTCGAGGACGCGTCGCTGGAGGTACTCGGGCGCGAGCTCGACCTCTCGACGATGCGCACCGCCGGGCTGACCGACGCGGAGATCGCGCTCGAGGTCTGCCGCAGCTTCGGCATGGAGGAGCGCGCGGGCGACTTCCTGCGCGCCTACGGTGAGCTGCTGCCCGAGCGCCTGCACCGCAAGCGCGGCGCGGTGCTGCCGAACGTCCGCGCGATCCTCGAGGCGCTGCATCCCCGCGACGACGCCGTCAACCTCCTGCTGACCGGCAACATCCGCGCGGGCGCCGAGGCGAAGCTGCGCCACTACGGGCTGTGGGAGTTCTTCGAGCGGGCCGGGGGCGCCTTCAGCGTCGCGGGCTCCGACCGGCCGTCTATCGCCCGCGCCGCGCAAGCGCTCGCGGGCGCGGCCTACGACGGCGAGCGCGCGTACGTCATCGGCGACACACCGCACGACATCAGCTGCGGGAAGGTCATCGGCGCGCGGACGGTGGCCGTCGCGACCGGGCCCTCGTACACCGTCGCCGAGCTCGAGGCGTGCGCTCCCTGGCTTACGCTCGCGCAACTTCCTGCGCCCGCGGAGTTCTTGTCACTGCTGGGCCTGCAACGCCGATCGACCGACCGTTCATGACGATATCCTCAGCTGGCGTGACGGTGGCACCCTCGTCGGCCGCTCCTCCCGTCGACGCCGCTGCGGTCACCTACGAGCGACCGCAGCCCAGCGTCAGGCGCGAGGTCGCCGAGGCATGGCGCAGCCGCGCGCTCATCCCCCGACTCGGCGCCCGCGTCGTCGTCAAGACGTATGTCCGGACGATCCTCGGCCGCACCTGGCTCGTGCTGCGGCCGGTGATGGACTCGCTCGGGCTGTCGCTGCTCTTCGGCGCCGTCATCGGCCTCAAGGCCCCGGGCGGCACGCCGTACCTGCTGTTCCTGCTCATCGGCCTGTACGGCTGGCGCCTGTTCGAGCGCTCGCTGTTCTGGGCGACGCGCAGCTTCGATCGCTACGCGCGAATCGTGCGCAAGCTCAACCCGCCCCTGCTGCTCATGCCGATCGCCGGGACTGCGCCGGCGATCGTCGAGTCGGCGGTCTACGCCGTGCTGATCGCCGGGATGCTCGGCTTCTACGCGATCACCGACGGGACGTTCTACATCACGATCGGCCCCGAGCTGCTGCTCGGCGTCGCCGGGGTGCTGCTGTGCCTGTGCTTCGCGATCGGCCTCGGCCTCGTGCTCTCCGTCCTCAACGCGCGGGCCCGCGACGTGCGCATCGGGCTGCGCTACGTCCTGTCGATCTGGTTCTACGTCACGCCGGTGATCTATCCGATCTCGAAGCTGCCGGAGGGCTTTCAGGTCCTCGCGCAGGTCAACCCGGTGACCCCGATGATCGAGCTCATCAAGGAGGGCTTCCTCGGCGTCGGCCGCATCGATCCCGGCGGCGTCGCCTGGGCCGTCGCGGCGACGGCCGGGAGCCTCGCGTTCGGCCTGTGGTTCTTCAGCCGCAAGGTCGCGGACTTCACGACGGCGTCGGCCGCCGCGCTCGTCGGCGGCGACGACGAGGAGGACGACGGCCTGTGAGGCGCGGGCGCACGCACGCGGCCGGGCCCGCGATCGACTGGGAGCAGATCGCCGACGGGCGCGTCTGGCGCCTGCGGCGCGGGACGCACTACGAGGGCAGCGACCGCGCCGTCCTGACCGCCGCGCGCGCGGCCGCGAGCCGCATGGGCAAGGTCGTGACGATGGCGCGCGAGGACTTCGGCGCCACCGCGGGCTACGTCTGGGTCCAGTTCGCCGACGCCGAGGTGCCCTTCGGCGATCCCTGCCCGCGCTGCGGCTCGACGACGCTCCTGCGCGAGCACGCCGGCTACGCGACCTGCCCGCGCTGCGCCGCGCGACTCGTGCTGCTGATCGACGACGAGGACCCGGGGGTCGTGCTCGACGGCTCGGGGACCGACGCGCCCGGAGCGCAGTCCCAGGCGCCCGGGGGCGCTCGCGGCAATGCCCGACCGGCCGCGGGCACGGCGCGGCAGGCGGCGACGCCGCGCGTGACGCAGCAGTTCCCGCAGGCGCACTTCCTCCCGGAGACCAAGAGCATCGAACGTCTGGAGTTCTACGCGGAGATCCGCCTGCGCGTGGGCTCGAGCCCGACGGCGCAGTCCGCGTTCAACGGCTTCGGGCAGGCACGCGGGGTCAAGCCGACCTTCCTGTACGTCCGCTTTTTCCCGGCCGAGGACGGCGACGGCCTCGGCGACCACCACGTCACCGCGATCGCGGCGCGCCCATACGCGGCCGCGCTCGATTTCGGCGCGCTGAGCGACTGGGCGTATTTCGAGCTGCGCCCGCTCACGGCCCCGGGTGACGACCGGCTGACGCCGATCCACCCGTATTATTCGCTGGACGAGGAGACCGGCATCTACGTGATTCCGGTGGCCGGTGACACGCAGTCGCGGACCCCGCCATCGCTCGCACCTCGTGACGGTCCACCGTGAAGATCCTCTTTTTCATGCGCCATCCGGGCTACGTCCGGAACTTCGACTCCGTGCTCGGCGAGCTCGCCCGGCGCGGCCACGACGTCCACATCTCGTTCGACACGCTGAACACGAAGTGGATGGCCGGAGCCGACCCGCTCGGCAACCTCGCGGGCAACGAGCGCATCACGTTCGGCCGCCCCCCGCGCGTGCGCAACGGCTGGAAGCGCCTGGCGACGGCGCTGCGCTCCTGCGACGACTACCTGCGCTATCAGCAGCCGGAGTACGCCGACGCCCCGAAGCTGCGCAAGCGCGCCGAGCAGCGCATCCCGGAGCTCATGCGCGGGCCGCTGAACCGCGCCATCCCGCACGCGCCGATCGTGCAGAAGGCGCTGCGGGCGTTCGACCGCGCGATCCGCCTCGACCCCGAGCTCGCCGCCTACCTCCGCGAGATCGCCCCCGACATCGTGCTCGTCACGCCGCTCGTCGGGCTCGGCTCAGCGCAGGCGGACTACCTCAAGGCCGCGCGCGCGGCGGGCTGCCCCGGCGGGCTCTGCGTCGCGAGCTGGGACAACCTCACGAACAAGGGCCTCATCCGCGAGGAGCCCGACATCGTCGCCGTCTGGAACGACGCCCAGCGCCGGGAGGCCACCGAGCTGCACGGGACGCCCGCCGACCAGGTCGCGGTCACGGGCGCCCACAGCTACGACCACTGGTTCTCCTGGACGCCGAGCTCCGAGCGCGAGGAGTTCTGCGCGCGCGTGGGCCTGGACCCGAGCAAGCCGTACATCCTCTACCTCGGCTCCTCGCCGTTCATCGCGCCGCGCGAGCACCCGCACGTCACCGCGTGGCTGCGGGGCCTGCGTTCGCGCCCGGAGCGCGAGCTGCGCGAGGTCGGCGTGCTCGTGCGCCCGCATCCGCAGAACGCCGACCAGTGGGCCGAGGCCGACCTCTCCGGGATCGACAACGTCACGGTCTATCCGCCCACCGGCGCAGACCCCGTCGACCGCGCCCGCCGCGACGAGTACTACGACTCGATCCACCACGCCGCGCTCGTCGTCGGCGTGAACACGAGCGCGCAGATCGAGAGCGCGATCGTCGGCCGCAGCGTCTACAGCCTCCTGTCGCCGGAGTTCGCCGACACGCAGGGCGGCACGCTGCACTTCGCCCATCTCGCGGCCGACGACGGCGGCCTGCTGCACCTCGCCGACAGCTTCGCCGAGCACGCCGCACAGCTCGTCGCGGCCCTGCGCGACCCCGATGCCGACGACGCCCGCCGGCGGGCGTTCCTCGAGCGCTTCGTCCGGCCCTACGGCCTCGACGAGGCCGGGGCGCCGCGGCTGGCGAGCGCCATCGAGGAGGCCGCGGCGCGCGGCACGCGGCCTGCGCCGCGGCGGCGCCGGCTGCTGACGCTGATCCTGTGGCCCGTCGCCGCGTGGCTCGGGCTCGGCGCGCACTGGGCGGCGCTGCGGCGCCCGCACGTGACCGTCTTGCGGCTCTGGCGGCGCCGCGTCAAGCTCGCGCATCGCGGGCTGCGCGCCGCCGCCCGCTTCAAGCAGCGCGCGCAGACCCGCTCCGGCGCCATCCGCGCGCGAACCGGCGCGCTCGCGCAGCACGTCCTGCCGCCGCGGCTCGTCCGGGGCGAGCAGCGCCGGCGGATCCTCTTCTTCCTCAACTACCCCGGTTACCTGCGCTACTTCGACGGCGTGATCCGCGAGCTCGCCGAGCGCGGCAACACCGTCATGCTCGTGTTCGACCGGCCCGACAAGCAGGCCGAGGGCCTGCGGGCGCTCGAGTCGATGCCGGCGAACGTCAGCGTCGTCGGGCGCACGCCGCGGCGCGACGATCTGCTCGGGCCGATCGCCCGCGGCCTGCGCGGCACGGTCGACTACGCGCGCTACCTGCACCCGCGCTTCACCGACGCCGGCTACCTGCGCGACCGGCGCCGCAAGGCGCTGGACCTCGCGCCGCGGATGGCGCCGCTCGGGCGCATCAGCCACGCCCCGGCGCGGGTCGCGGACCTGCTCGTGTCCGCCCTGCGCACGACGGAGCGCGCGATCCCGAGCGACCTCGAGACGGAGGCGTTCATCGCGGGCCTGGCGCCCGACCTCGTCGTCGTCAGCCCGCTCGTCTCGGAGGCCTCGCCGCAGACCGACGTCGTCAAGAGCGCGCAGGCGCTGGGCATCCCGACGGCGCTCTGCGTCGCGAGCTGGGACCACCTCACGACGAAGGGGCTCATCCGCGTGCTCCCCGACCGCGTCGTCGTCTGGAACGACATCCAGGCCCGCGAGGCGGCGCAGCTGCACGACGTCCCGGCCAGGCGCATCGTCGTGACGGGGGCGCAGCCGTTCGACCGCTGGTTCGACCGCCGGCCCAACAGCACCCGCGCGGCGTTCTGCGAGCGCGTCGGGCTGCCCGCGGAGCGCCCGTACATCCTCTTCGTCGGCTCGACCGCCGGGATCTCGCAGCCCGGCGACGAGGAGATCTTCGTCCACCGCTGGATCGCGGCGCTGCGGGCGTCGCCGGACCCCGCGCTGCGCGACGCGGGCATCCTCATCCGTCCGCATCCGTACAACCCCGGGGGCTGGTCGAGCGCCGACCTCTCGGGCCTCGGCGACGTCGCGGTGTGGCCGCGCGCCGCCGCCAACCCCGTCGACGAGAACGACCGCCACGACTACTTCGACTCGATGTTCCACGCCGCGGCGGTCGTCGGCATCAACACGAGCGCGATGATCGAGTCGGCGATCATCGGCCGCCCGGTCCACACGATCCGCGCCGAGGACTTCTCGCGCACCCAGGACGGGACGCTGCACTTCCACTACATGCTGCCCGAGAACGGCGGCTTCCTGCGCGTGGCGACATCGATGGACGAACACGTCGCCCAGCTCGCCGGCAGCCTCGCCGACGCCGAGGCGGCGAGCGCGCAGCTCGCGAGCTTCGTGTCCGCCTTCCTGCGCCCGCGCGGCCGCGATCGCGCCTGCACGCCGATCCTCGCCGACGAGCTCGAGGCGCTGCTCGCCGGCGGCCGCGTGCGGCCCAAGCGCGTGCCGCGGGTGCTGCTCCCCGTCACCGGGGTGCTCTATGCCGGCGCCATGCGCCGCCGCTACCGCGCCGACGGCATGGTCGCCAAGGAGACGATGCTCGCCGCGCGCCGCGCGGGCCAGTTCCTGCGGCGCACCGAGCGCGCGCTGCAGGCCGACACGCGCGGCCGGCGGGCGCTCGCGCACGGGCTCGCCAACGCCCGCGTCATCACGGGCTCGATCGAGCGCCGCGCGAGCCGCCGCTACCGGGCGATCGTCCCGAAGGTCGAGACGCAGGCCAAGACCGCCCGGAACGCCAACGGCGGGCCACCGCCCGCCCCCGAGGAAGCGCCCGACAGGATCGAGACCACACCATGACGACCGAGGAAGCGCTCCGCGAGCGCGTCAGCGCCCTGAGCGAGGGCACGGCCTACCGGACCTATGTCGACGTCCGCCGGCGGGTGCTGGCGCTGCAGGACGCGGCGTCCGCGAGCGCCGGCGCCACGCCGAGCGCGTACTGGCGCGAGGAGCTCAGCGGCTTCGACTACATGCTCGACGCCTCGCCGCTCATCATCGAGAAGCTCCGCCAGCACTGCTACCACATCACCGGGCTGAAGGCCTACGACTACCGCAGCGGCAAGGACAAGGCCGAGCAGCGCCTGCGCGAGAAGCTCGACCGGCTGCTGGAGATCGGCGGCACCGACCTGTGGGTCCCCGAGCCGCGGCTGCTGGGCGGCTTCGGCTTCCCCTACGGCGCCGACGGGCTCTTCAACATCGACACGCTGAAGTTCTTCGAGGCGGCGATCGCGCTGCAGCGCGGCGGCGTCCTCGGCGAGCTGCAGGCGCCCGGCGAGCGGCCGGTCGTGTGGGAGATCGGCGCCGGCTGGGGCGGCATGGCCTACACGCTGAAGACGCTCTGCCCGAACGTGACCTACGTCATCACCGATCTCCCCGAGCTCTTCCTCTTCAGCGCCGTGTACCTGCAGTCCGCGTTCCCCGACGCGAAGATCGCCTTCCACGGCGACGGTCCGCTCGAGGATCTGCTGGCCGGCGACGTGGACTTCGTCTTCAGCCCCCACACGGCGCTCGCCGAGCTCACGCTGCCGCGCGTCGACCTCACGGTGAACATGGTCTCCTTCCAGGAGATGACGACCGAGCAGGTCGAGGGCTACGTCGAGCACGCCTACGCCCTCGGGTCGCGCTACCTCTACAGCCTCAACCGCGATCGCTCGTACTACAACAGCGAGCTGAGCAACGTCAGCGAGATCGTCGCCCGCCGCTTCTGGCCGCACGAGATCCCGGTGCTCGAGGTCGGCTACACGCAGGTCAAGGCGCCGAAGAAGACCGCGAAGGTCCGCAAGGCGGGCGCGGCGCTGAAGGCCAAGGCGACGGCGAAGGGCGAGGACAAGGCCCTGCGGATGGACTACCGCCACGTCGTCGGCTGGCGGCGCGTCGACGAATGAGCCCCGGCCCGCGGGCCGTCTTCGGCATCCCGGCCTACGAGCACGCCGAGCATCTGCCCGAGGCGCTCGAGTCGCTGCTCTCCCAGCAGCGCCGGGACTTCGCGATCGTCGTCGCCGACGACTCCGCGAGCTCCGAGCCGGGCGAGATCGTCGCCCGCTACGCGCGGCGTGACCCGCGGATCGTCTACCGCCGCAACGCGCAGCGGCTCGGCATGGCCGCCAACTGGCGCGCCGCGTTCGAGCTCGCCCGCGAGCAGTTCCCGGAGATGGAGTTCTTCGCCTGGGGCAGCGACCACGACGTCTGGCACCCGCGCTGGCTCGGCGACCTCGTCGACGCCCTGGACGCCGATCCGCAGGCCGTCGTCGCCTATCCGCACAGCTTCCGCATCGACGGCGACGGGCGCGTGCTGCGCGCCCCGTGGTCGTTCGACACGCGCGATGCCGGCACGCCCGCCGAGCGCCTCGCCCGCGCGGTCGAGGGGATGTCGGCCGGCAACATGGTCTACGGCCTCTACCGCGCCGACGCGCTCGCGCGGGCCGGCGTCTTCCGCAGCGTGCTGGCCCCCGATCGCCTGCTGCTGACCGAGCTCGCGGTGCACGGGCGCTTCGTGCAGGTCCCCGACGTGCTGTGGTACCGGCGCTATGCGAAGAAGGTCAGCAACGAGCGCCAGCGCGCGACGCTCTTCGCCGGCGACCCGCCCGCGCACACGCGGCTGCCGTGGTGGATGACGCACGCGGCGGTGTTTGCCTGGCACGTCGGCGTCCGCGGCTCGGCGGCGCCCGCGGTGGGCCGCCGCGAGGCGGCGGCGCTCGCGCTGCGCCACGCGGGGCTCAGCGCCCGCCGGGCGGCGCGCAGCCGCCGCGCGCGGATCGTGAAGGGCCTGCGCCGCCGCCGCGGCCGCTAGGACCAGCGCGACAGGACGAGCTGCTCGCTCAGCGGGTCCCAGGCGTGGTAGCCCGGGTGGCCGGCGAGGAACTCCGCGGCCGCCTCCTTGACGCCCGGGCACTTGCGCGCGCCGTAGTCGTCGAGGATCACGGCGCCGCCGGGCGGCACGTGCTCGTGGGCGAAGCGCAGGCCGTCGAGCGTCGGCTCGTAGAGGTCCATGTCGAGGTGCAGCAGCCCGTAGCGCGCATCGCCGAGCCGTGGCGCGACGGTCGCGAACGCGCCCTCGTGCACGCGCACGCCGGGGAAGCGCGCGAGGTAGGCGCTGACCTCCTCCAACGACGTGTCGCCGAAGCGGCCGACGTGGTGCAGCGGGTCGTCGCGGTCGCCGGGCTCGCCCGCGGCGTGGCCGGCGAACGTGTCGACGACGTCGAGCACGAGGTCGGTCCCGGCCTGCGCCCGCCACGCGCCGGCGAGGAACGCCGCCGACCCGCCGCGGTAGGTCCCCGCCTCGAGCGCCGGGAGCCCGCGCGCGCGGGTGTTGGCGATCGCCTGCCAGAGCGTCCACAGCCGGTCCTCGCGCAGCAGCGTGCGCCCCTCGGCGATGACCTCCTTCGCCAGGCGCGAGAAGGACTTGTCGGAGATCTTCACGCGCGGGCGGTCGGCCTTCGCGCCGAGGCTGCGCTCGACGCGCCGCAGCCCCGCCTCGATCGCCGCGAGGCGGTCGGTCACGTCGTCGGCGGCCATCGCGACACCGTACCGGGGTGGACGGGTCGTACCATCCGTCGCGACGGATGGCAAAGCCCGGACTCCCCCTCGACGGCCCGCTCGGGCGACTCCTCCTCGGGGCCGGTCTCACCCTCGTCGACGTGGGCGCGCGCGGCGACGTGCGCCACGAGTTCCGGATGCTCGCGCCGTTCTCGCGCCTGGTCGTCTGCGAGCCCGAGATCGAGGAGGCCAGCGGCCTCGAGGAGCGCATCCGCGCAGCGAGCCCATGGGCCGACGTGACGGTCATGACGGAGGCGCTGTGGTCGCGCGAGGGTGACGTCGTGCTCTACGTCACCCAGAGCCCGGGCATGAGCTCGCTGCGGCGCCCCGACCCGCGGGTCACGCGCCGGTACGCCATCGCCGACGCGTTCGACGTGCGATCCGAGCTCGAGGTGCCGGCGATCACGCTCGACACCGCCGCCCGCCGCTACGACTTCGGCGAGGCCGGCCTCCTGAAGCTCGACACCCAGGGCACCGAGCTCGAGATCCTGCAGTCCGGCGACGAGCTGGTAAGGCAGCTGCTCGGCGTCTACGTCGAGACGCTGTTTCGGCCCTTCTACGAAGGACAGGCCGTCTTCGGCGACATCGACCGGCATCTGCGCGAGCGCGGCTTCGAGCTCTTCGACCTGCGCCGCTCCCACATCCGCGCGGCCGGTCACCCCGATGACCTGTACTCCCGGCGTCAGCTCACGTGGGCGCACTGCCTGTACCTCCGCGATCCGGAGGCGGTGCTCGCGCACGGCGGCGCCTGGCCGGCCCGCTACCTCGCGATCGCGATCGCCTACGAGTACTTCGACCTCGCGCTCTGGATCGCCGAGGCCGCCGCCATGGGGGCGGAGGTCGTCGCGTGCGTGCGCGACCACGCGCGCCGCGAGACCGAGCGGCGCCTCAGGCGCCGGCCCGACGACGCGGCGGCGCTCGTCGCGACGACGGCGCGCGACCCGCGCCTGTAGCGTCGTGCGGCGACCCTAGCCCCGCGGCGCGCGACCGAGCAGCCGGCGCGCACCGGCGGTCGCCCGCGGAGGCAGCCGCTCCTCCAGCCGCAACAGCCTGTCCAGGACGAACTGGCGGGCGTCGCGCGCGACCACGCGCCCGACGTAGGCGCCGGTGAGTGCAGCGGCACGCAGCGGGGGCTCGGCGCCGCCGCCGGGCCGCGCGAGCCAGCGCGCGAGCACGAGGCCATGGACGAGCGCGGCCGGCAGCCGCGCCGCCGGCGGGACGCCCAGCGGGAAGCTCGCGGCGCGCTGGCGCCGATTCGTCGGCGCGCCCGTCATGCGTCGGCGCCACAGGACGCGCGGCTCCTGTTCGAACTCGCCGAGGACCGCGAGCTTGGCCAGCGCCAGCCGGTCCGGGCGCAGGACGTGGTCGAAGACGGCGGCACGTTCCAGCGCCGTCACGCGCGCGAGCCCGTAGATCGCGCTGCCCGAGCAGGCGTCGCGCGCGCACGCCACGAGCCGGCGGCCGGGGTCGCGCTCACCGGCGGTCTGAAACGGCGCAGTGGCATGGTCGTTCGGCGTGCCGTCGGCATCCATGCGGGCATCGAGCGGATAGGCGAGGACGGCGCGCGGGCTGGCGTCCAGCAGCGCGACCAGCGCCGCCAGCCAGTCCTGCTCCCAGGCGTCGTGATGGCCGGCCCACGCGAACAGCTCGGCGCCGGGGTGCAGCTCGCGGGCGATGCGGAAGGTCTGCAGCCAGTTGCCCGCGAGCCCCAGGCGCGTGGCGTTGCGCCGCACCGTGACGCGAGGGTCCGCCGCGGCGCGTTCCAGGACGGCCCGCGTCGCGGCGTCCGCCGAGGCGTCGTCCACGAGCACGACGCGGTAGCCGTCGTAGCTCTGGCGCAGGAGGCCGGAGAGGGCTTGGGCCAGCGCTGCGCCGGGCTCGAACAGCGGCACCCCGATGACGACACGCGGGTCGGCGCGAACAGGGGTGCCGACGCTGATCTCGCTGCACATCACGCACACGCTAACCCGAGCAGGCAAGATGTCGCCGATGGCCCCTCGCCGGACGACCTCGCCCGACACCGTCCTGGACGAGCGGCTGCGGGAGTACCTCGCGCGCATGCCGGGCCTGCGCGACGCGTCGCGGCCGAGCGTCTTCTGGGAGCGCCAGCTCGAGCAGCTGCACGCCGCGGCGCCGCTCCCGACCGCCGCCGCGCCGACCGCCGCGGACCTCGAGGTCATCCTCCGCAGTCTCGGCTACGGCTTCGAGGACCTCGGCGAGGACGCCGTGTCCGCGCGCGACGACGCGCGCTTCGCGGCCGCGACGGGCGACGCCGAGCGGATCGGGCGCCTCGCGAAGGGCTACGGACCCAGCGGCACGGGCCTGTCGCCCGGTGACTGGGAGCACGCGGTGTCGCTGCGGTTCCTCGACCGGCACGGCGTCGTCGACGAATACGTCGCGTTGCTGGACCGCCTGGGCGTGCGGTCGAGCATGTCGGCCGCGCGCCACTTCTGGTACGCCCGCCACACGCGTGAGCTGGCCCGGCTGCACGCGCCTGCCCGCCCGCTGGACGTGCTCGAGATCGGCGCCGGCGCCGGCAACCTCGGCGTCATGCTGCACCTCGGCGGCATGGTGCGCAGCTACACGATCGTCGACCTGCCGGAGCTGCTCGTCCACTCGGCGTACACGATCACGAAGTACGTGCCAGAAGCGGACCTGCGCTTCGGGACGCCCGCGGGCGATGTCGCAGGCGATGGGCCGGCGGTCTTCGCGCTGCTGACGCCCGCAGAGGCCGCGCAGCTTCCCGACGACAGCGCGGACGTCGCGCTGAACTTCAACTCGTTCATGGAGATGGACCTCGAGGCCCGCGACGCCTACCTCGAGCTCGTCTACCGCACGGGCCGCCCGGGAGCACTCTTTCTCAATGTCAACCGCCGCCAGCGCGCGCTCCCCGGCCGCGGCGGCGAGCCCGTCGACAACAACCCGCTGCTCTATCCCTACCGGGCGAGCGACCGCGTGCTGCTGTGGGAGGAGGACGAGTTCCAGACGGTCACGCGGATGCGGCCGGGGCGGCTGTCGAGCCTCGCGATCATCCGCGCCGCGCTCCTGTGAGCCCGCTGCGCGTCGGCCTCGAGCTCACGGTCCTCGAGCTCGACCGCGGCGGGATCGCGCGCAGCGCGCGGCGACTGGCGGACGAGCTCGCCGCGCGCGAGGACGTCGAGCTCGTGCCGTTCGCCCAGCGCGGAGCGGTCCGCGGGCGCGTCGCGCGGGGCGTCGCGCGCGAGCTCGCCTGGCTGCCGTTCGAGCTGCCGCGCCGCGTGCGGCGCTCGCACCTCGACGTCCTGCACTGCCCGTCGCCGCTCGTGCCGGCCCGGCCCGTCGCAGCCGCGCTCGTCGTGACCGTCCACGACGTGCTCGCATGGGCGCACCCGGAATGGATGGGGCGCGAGAACGTCCTGCAGCACCGGCTCGTCCTGCAGCGCGTCCTGCCGCGGGCGGCGATCGTGCTGACGTCGTCGCAGTTCACGGCGGGCGAGCTGCGCGAGCGCTTCGGCCTCGAGCGCGTCGCCGTCGTGCCGCTCGGCGTCGACGCGGCCTTTTCGCCCGACGGCGACGGCGGCGTGGACGGCGTCGAGGGCCCGTACCTCGTCGCCGTCGGGACGCTGCAGCCGCGCAAGGACCTCGAGACGGCGCTCCTCGCGTTCGAGCACTGCGCCGCGGCCGGCGCGCCGCACGCGCTCGTCGTCGCCGGCGCGCGCGGCTGGCACGACGAGGCGACCGTCGCGCGCCTGCTGGCGTCGCCGTTCGCGCGCCGGATCCACCTGCTCGGGCACGTCGGCGAGGACGCGCTCGTCCGCGCGCTGCGCGGCGCCGACGCGCTGCTGTTCCCCTCGCGCCACGAGGGCTTCGGGCTGCCGCCGCTGGAGGCCATGGCCTGCGGCACGCCGGTCGTCGCGGTGCGCGCGACGGCGGTGCCGGAGGTCGTCGGCGACGCGGCGGTGCTCGCCGAGCCCGGCGACGCGGAGGGCTTCGCCGTCGCGCTCGAGGCGCTGCTGGCCGATCGCGCCCGGCGCGGCGAGCTGCGCGAGCGCGGGCTGCGGCGTGCGGCGCAGTTCACCTGGGAGCGGTCGGCCGAGCTGACGGTCGCGGCCTACCGTGAGGCCGCGCGGTGACGCTGCGCGCCCCCGATGCCGCCGCGGTCGCCCGCGCCGCTGCCGAGAGCCCGCTGACGCACGGACCCTCGTTCAGCGAGCTCGCCGACGACGCCGAGCTGCGCTTCCGCGACGAGATCGAGCCCGAGCTGCGCGACGAGGCCGTCGCGGACTGGATGCAGCGCAAGGAGCTGCCGCAGAAGCTCGCGCGCGTCCTGCGCGACACCGCGGTCCGGCCGGCGGGAACCGTCGTCGAGCTCGGTGCCGGAAGCTGCTGGCTGTCGGCGATGCTCGCCCGCGACCCCGCGGTGCAGCGCGTCGTGGCCGTCGAGTTCTCGCGCCACCGCCTCGAGCGGCTCGCGCCGATCGCGATCGCGGCGATCGGGGCGCCCGCGGCGAAGATCGAGCGCGTCCTCGCGGACTTCAACGCGCCCGGGCTGCCCGGCGGCTGCGCCGACCTCGTCGTGACGGACGCCGCGTTCCACCACGCCGCCGACCCTGGCCACCTCGCGGGCGTCGCCTTCGCCCTGCTGCGCCCCGGCGGGACGTTCCTGCTCTTCCGCGAGCCGACGATCGCGCTGCTGCGGCGCACGCGCGACCACGGGATCGAGGACCAGCACGGCAGCTTCGAGCACGAGTACACCGCGCGCGGCTACGAGCGGCTGCTGCGGGCCGCGGGCTTTCAGGCCGTCCGCCATGTCGCGGCCCCGGGCGCGACCGGCCGGCGCGGGCGGCTGCTCCTGCGCCCGCCGCTGTCGTGGCTCAACGGGATCGCGTTTGCGGAGTACGCCTACGTCGGGGCGCGGCCGGGGTCCTGACGGCGAAAGGCGATCGCGCCCATCGATCCGAAGGCGAGCGGGCGCAGCATCCAGGAGACGCCCTCGACGACGACGAACAGCGGGCGCCAGGCGAAGCGGCTCTTACGCATGCGCCGCGGGAGCTTGTCGCGCGGGATCTCCCACCACGTCTCGATGCGCACGTCGAACCCGCGCTCGCGCGCGATCTCGCGCAGCCGGCGGGGATCGAGCCACTGCGGCCGGGTCCCGCTG
>Ga0310811_10007659_pt1 | contig 13836 bp, 13 predicted proteins | sample YCmetagenome_FD_207642 | JGI IMG/M metagenome (GOLD analysis project Ga0310811, IMG submission 207642) | Soil microbial communities from experimental microcosm in Duke University, North Carolina, United States - YC | ecosystem: Engineered > Artificial ecosystem > Soil microcosm > Unclassified ... | reverse complement strand
GGCCCTCGGCGAGGTGGCCGCCTGGCCGTCGTCTCCGGGCAACGAGATGGCCCGGCGCGCCGACGACGACACCGCCGTGATCCTCTACACCTCCGGCACCACCGGCACCCCGAAGGGCGCGGAGCTGACCCACGCCAACATGCGGCGCAACGCGGCGGTGACCGCGACGTCGCTGCTCGCCCTCGGCCCGGACGACGTGGTGATGGGCTGCCTGCCGCTGTTCCACAGCTTCGGCCAGACGTGCGGGCTCAACGCCGCGGTGCAGTCGGGTGCCTGCCTGACGCTGATCCCGAGGTTCAGCCCCGCGGCGGCCCTGCAGGTCATCGAGCGGGACCGGGTCACCGTCTTCGAGGGCGTCCCGACCATGTACGTCGGGCTGCTCGGCGCGGGCGCCGGGGAAACGGACACGTCGTCGCTGCGGCTGTGCGTCTCCGGCGGGGCCGCGCTGCCCGTCGAGGTGCTGCGCGGCTTCGAGAAGGAGTTCGGCGCGGTGATCCTGGAGGGCTACGGCCTATCGGAAACTTCGCCGGTGGCCACGTTCAACCGCAGGGACCAGCGCAAGGCGGGGTCGATCGGCCTGCCAGTCGAGGGCGTAGAGCTGCGGCTGGTCGGCACCTCAGACGACGACGCGGACCCCGACGGCGCGAGTGGCGACCTGACCGACGTGCCAGACGGCGCGGTCGGCGAGATCGCGATCCGCGGGCACAACGTCATGAAGGGCTACTGGAAGCGACCGGAGGCGACCGCGGCGGTCATGAGCGGCAGCTGGTTCCGCACCGGGGACCTGGCGCGGTGCGACGCGGACGGCTTCTACTACATCGTGGACCGCAAGAAGGAGCTGATCATCCGCGGCGGCTACAACGTCTACCCTCGCGAGATCGAAGAGGTCCTCTACGAGCACCCGGCGGTCCTTGAAGCGGCGGTGATCGGCGTCCCGCACCCGTCGCTGGGCGAGGAGGTCGCCGCCGCCGTCGCGCTGCGGCCCGGCACCGCCGCGACCCCGGACGAACTGCGGGAGTGGGTGAAGCAGCGCGTCGCCGCGTACAAGTACCCGCGGCACGTATGGCTGACCGACGGGCTGCCGAAGGGCGCCACCGGCAAGATCCTCAAGCGCGAGATCGTCATCCCGGCCGAGGTAACGGGCGCAGTGACGGGAAAGGCGGGACGGTCATGACCGCGGAAGCGACACCAGAGAGCGCGGCCGCGCTCGACCTGTTGCTCACCCAGGCGGCGCTCGGGCCGCTGCACAGATTCTTCCCCGGCGGCCCCGCGCTCAGGTTCGCCCGGGCGCTAGCGGCCCGGCCGGGCGTTGTGACCGCGAAGGCGGGCGGCCTTGCCGCCGAACTGGCCCGCATCGCCGGCGGCACGTCCAGCCTGGCCCCGGCCGCGCGGGACCGCCGGTTCGCCGACCCCGCCTGGGCCGGCAACCCGATGCTGCACCGGGTAATGCAGGCCTACCTGGCGGCCGGGAGCACCACGCTCGGGCTGGTGGACGAGGCCGCGCTTGACTGGCGCGACACGGAGCGGCTCCGGTTCGCGCTGGGCAACCTGGTGGACGCGCTCGCGCCGAGCAACAGTGCCCTGCTGTCGCCCGAGGCGTGGAAGGCCGCACTGGAGTCCGGCGGCGGCAGCCTGCTGACCGGGACCAGGCACCTGCTCAGCGACCTGGCCACCCCGCCGCGGGTGCCCGCGATGGTGCCGCCCGATGCCTTCACGGTCGGCACCGACCTGGCGGTGACCCCTGGCGCCGTCGTGCTGCGGACCCCCGTGTTCGAGCTGATCCAGTACCAGCCGTCCACCGCGACGGTCCGCGAGCTCCCGCTGCTGATCGTCCCGCCGACGATCAACAAGTACTACATCCTCGACCTCGCCCCTGGCCGCAGCCTGATCGAGTACCTGGTCAGCCAGGGGCAGCAGGTGTTCGTCATGTCGTGGCGCAACCCGGACGCACGGCACGCCTCCTGGGGTTTCGACGAGTACGCCGCGGCCGTCACCGAGGCACTCGGCGCGGCGGCGGACATCTGCGGCGCGCCGGCCCTGCACCTGCTCGGCGGCTGCTCCGGCGGCATCCTGGCCAGCATCGCGGCCGCGCTGCCCGATGCGCGGCCGCGCGTGGCCAGCTTGGGGCTCCTCGTCACCATGCTGGACCAGTCCCGCACGGACGCCCTCGGCGCGGTCGTCGACGAGGCCACGGCGGAAGCCGCGATCGCCGCCTCCGCCAGGAAGGGCTACCTGGACGGGCGGCGGCTCGCCGAGGTCTTCGCCTGGCTGCGCCCGCAGGACCTGATCTGGAACTACTGGGTCAACAACTACCTGCAGGGCCGCGAGCCCGCCAAGTTCGACATCCTGTCCTGGAACGCCGACACCACCCGGATGACCGCCGGCCTGCACCGCGACTTCGTCCGGGCGGCCCTGGCCAACTCCCTCGCGACCCCGGGCGGGCTGACCGTACGCGGCACCGAGATCGACCTCGGCCAGGTGGACCTGGATGCTTACGTCGTCGCCGGCGTCGCCGACCACATCTGCCCGTGGCAGTCCTGCTACCGGGGCAGCCAGCTGCTCGGCGGCAAGACCCGGTTCGTGCTGTCCACCAGCGGGCACATCGCGGCGCTCGTCAACCCGCCGGGCGGTAAGAAGGCCAGCTACCAGGTCAGCGACGACGTCACCCCCGACCCGCAGGCATGGCAGCAGTCGGCGGCCACCGAGAGCGGGTCGTGGTGGCCGGACTACTCCGCCTGGCTGGCGTCCCGCTCCGGCGGCGAGGTGCCAGCCCCGGACGAGCTCGGCGGCGACCGCTTCCGCGTCATCGAGCCCGCCCCCGGCAGCTACGTGCGTGCGGCATGAGGGCAGACGCCATCGAAACGGTGACCGTGGGCGGGCAGCGGCTGCGGGTCGCGATCCGCCCCGGCACTGGCGGCGGCCCGCCGCTGCTCGTGTGCAACGGGATCGGCACCCCGCTCGAGGCGCTCGCGCCGTTCACGAAGCGCCTGGACCCGGCGATCACCGTCGTACGGTTCGACGTACCCGGGACCGGCGGGTCGCCGCCGACCCGGCTGCCCTACTCCCTGCCGTGGCTGGCCCGCCTCACCGCGCGGCTGATGACCGAACTCGGCTATCAGCGCTTCGACGTCCTCGGGATCTCCTGGGGCGGCGGGCTCGCGCAGCAGCTGGCGGTCTCCTGCCCTAGGCGGTGCCGCCGCGTCGTGCTGGTCGCTACCTCGACCGGGAGCCTCATGATCCCGGCACGGCTCCGCGTGCTGCTGCACCTGGCCTCCCCGCGACGGCACCGCGACCCCGGCCATGCGCTGCGGATCGCCGGCGACCTCTACGGCGGCGCCCTGCGCCAGCGCCCGGAGCTCGCCGCCCCGCTCGCGCACAGCGAGCCGGGGCCGGCCTCGCGCCGCGGCTACCTGTACCAGCTGCTCGCATCGGCCGGCTGGACCAGCCTGCCGTGGCTGCGGCTCATCGGGCAGCCGACGCTGATCCTGGCGGGCGACGACGACCCGATCATCCCGCTGGCCAACGCGCGGCTCATGGCCGCGCTGCTGCGCGCCGCCCGGCTGCACGTCTACCCGGACGGCCACCTCGGCCTGCTCACCCGGGCCGGCGAGCTCGCCCCGCTGGTCAGCGAGTTCTTGCTCGCCGCCGCACCGGTTGATCCAGCCGCCCGCCGCGCGGTCCAATGAAGCATGACGGCATCAACGGCGATGAGTCACCACGAGACAGCGTCGCGGATCGTCGCGGCGCTCAGGCCCGCCCTTCCGCAGCTGACGGAGCGCGTCGTGGCGCGCATCCGCGCCGAGATCCCCTTCTACGCCGGGAAGGACGTGGTCTCCCCCGAAGACCTGCGCGCGTCGGTGCGCGACAACATCGACTACATCCTCGCCAGCCTGACCGGGACCGCCACCCCGAACCTAAGCGCCCCGCACGCCACCGGCCGCGCCAGGGCGGCCCATGGCGCGCCGCTCGCGGAGATGCTCACCGCCTACCGGGTGGGGGTCGCGGAACTCTGGTCAGCGATGGCCGTCACCGCCCGCGGCCTGCCCGGCGTCCCCTCCGGCGACGTCATCGACCTCGCCGGCGCGGTCTTCGCGGTGCAGAACACCTACAGCGACGCCGCGCTCGCCGCCTACCGCGACGAGGCCAGGGAACTGCTGCGCACCCGGGAACGCGAACGGGCCGCCCTAGTGGAGGTGATCCTCGCCGGGTCTCCCGCGAAGGGCACCCTGTGGGAGGTGGCCAACGCCCTGCGGCTCCCGCTGGACGGCACGTTCCTCGTGATCGCGGCCGAGACGGAACTCGGCCACGACCCGATCCCGCGGGCGGAGTCGGCCCTGGCCGTGCTCGACGTCCGCTCGGTCTGGCGGCTCGACGCGGAGCTGTCGCTCGGCGTCCTCTCCCTGCCCGACCGCTCGCGGAACGGGCCGGCGCTCACCGTGCTCGGCAAGCACGCGGCCGGCCGGGTCGGCGCGAGCCCGGTCTTCGCCGAGCTGCACCAGGCGAGCTGGGCGCTTGAGCTCGCCCGGCTGGCCCTGGGCAGTCACTCCGGGGACAGCGGGGTGACCCAGTTCCGCGACAGCCCGATCGACCTGCTCGTCGCGGCCGCGCCGCACGCCGCCCTGGAGGCGGCCCGCGCGGTGCTCGGCACCCTGCTCGCGCTGCCGGAGGACGAGCTTGAGCTGTTGCTCGGCACGTTCGAGGCCTGGGTCCGGGCGAGCGGGTCCGCCACCGCGGCCGGCGCGGCGCTCTTCTGCCACCCCAACACCGTCCGGTACCGGCTGCGCCGCATCGAGGCGGGCACCGGCCGGGCCCTGGCCAACCCCGGCGGCGTCGCCGAACTGGTCACGGCCGTCCGCGCCTGGCGCGAACTCCCGCACTCCTGACAAGGGAGGTCAGGGGGTGCTGGGCGGCGGGCCTGAGTCCGGCGGCAGGGAGCGCGGTGTCTCGCCTGGTGCCCCGTCAGGCACATCGAGGGTGCGGGCCGCCTCGCTGGCCCGCCGCACCGCCTCCCGCGCTTGCTCGATGACGGTCGCCGCGTCGCCAGCCAGCCGGTCGGCGACGTCCGCGTCCGCGGCGGTCTCGCCGATCCCGGCGAGGAGATCCGCGTGGATCGCGCTGAGATCGGCCAGCTCGGTCGCGATCGTCTCCGCGCGGGCGGCGGCGCTGGCCTTAGCCAGCAGGTCCGCGAGCGCCTCAAGGGCTTGCACCCGCCGGGCTACGTCGGCCGCCGCGAGGTCCTGCACCCGTCGCTGCTGGTCCACGGTAGCCACGACGTCCGCGTCGTCCGGCGCGCCGCCGTGCAGGATCTCCCGGTGACGCGCCCGTGCCTCAGACAGCCGGGCCAGCCGCTCGGCGATGTCCCAAAGCCGCTGCGGCAGCACCGCCTCCACTTGCACCGAGTCGACAAGCTGCTGTTTGACTACGTCAGTGGCCTGGATCCGCTTCCCGGCAGCGGCGGCGCGATCCCACATCCCCTGGTATTCCGCGTCGATGTCAACGGACGGCCGTACGTACCTGCGATGGCAGGTGATCGCCGGGTTTTCCTGTGCGCGCCGCAGCGCAGCCTTGCGGTCCCGGTACTCCGCGATCGCGATGAACGTAGCGCAGAGGGTAACGGGAAGGGTCATGTTCAGCGACCACTGGACGCCGGTCCCCGTCACGGCGATGACCGCGGCCCAGCCGGCCACGGCGATCCCGCCCCCGACTGGCGTGACGAGATTCTTCGGGGGAGGCTCCGGCACCGGAACGGGTCCCCGGTACGGGACCAGCTCTTTGGCCGGCACCTGAATCAGCGACCGGCGCGTATCGTCGTCGATTCCAGGATCGATCACGATCGCGTCGCCGTCGGCTTGGGCGCCGGCCTCCGCGGCGGTTTCCCGCCTGTCCCCGGCGGCCCGGTGCGCTGCCACGTTCGCCGCACCTCCCTACCGCAGGTACGACTCTACCGCTTGAGGGCGACGCCGCCCCACACCGCGGCGACCGCCTCTGCCTCCTCCGGGGTGTCCGGCCGCCACTGCTGGATCGGGACGACACCCGGGTCTACGAGCTCGGGGCCGTCGAAGAAGCCAGTGACCTGCGCGCGGCTGCAATAGGTGCCCGGCTGGGAGAGCAGCCGGTTGAGCCGCTCGCTCATGTCGGACATGGCGCCCATGTGCATGTCGTTCGGGACATGGGAGACCGCGAGCGTGCTCCCGGGCGGCACCGCGGCCATGAGGGTCCCGATGATGGGTCAGGCTCGTGTCGAATGGCAGCGGCCCGGCCTTGCGGCCGGTGCGGTCGTCTTGTAACCGTGTGGCGGGCAACCTTTCCGGTCGGCCTCAGTCTCTACTAGGTGGACCAAATGGACACGAGCGCTCCTGAGGCGCCGCACGCCGCGGCGGAATGGCATGTCACCGCCCTCTACCAGGCGCACGCGCTGAGCCTGGCCCGGCTGGCGCTGCTCATGCTGGGCGACCCCGACGCCGCGCAAGACGTTGTGCAGGATGCCTTCCTCGGCCTGTACCGCCGGTGGGACAGGCTCGCCAGCGCCGACGCCGCGCCTGCCTACCTGCGCGCCAGTGTGCTCAACGGCTGCCGGACCCTGCTGAAGCGGCGGTCACGGCCGGCCTTCCACGCCACTGGCGAACCCCTGGAGTCCGCCGAGGCGGCCATGATGCACACGGAGGAGCAGCGCGCGCTGCTCGCCGCGATCCGGCGGCTCCCCGCCCGGCGGCGCGAGGCCCTCGTGCTGCGCTACTACCTCGACATGACAGAGGATCAGGCCGCGCGGGCGATGGGAGTGAGCCGCGGCACCGTCAAGTCCGCCACGTCCCGGGCCATCGCGGCCATTGGCCGGATGCTCAAGGAGGAATCATGAGCCCGCTCGAAGACGAGATCCGCGAGACCCTGCACTCCGAGGCGGGCCGCCTTCGCGAGGTGCGCCCGCTGCAACTGCCTCCCGTAGCCGCTCCGGATGAGCTGCGGGCCGTGCTGCGCGCCTCCTGGGCACGCTGGCTGCGCGCCTGGCAGGGCCCAGCCGTGGCCGCGGCCGTCGTCGTGCTTGTCGCGGCCACCCTGGTAACCCTTAAGTCGCTCAGGAACGAGCCCGGCACCGCCCCTGTGGCGAGTTCCAGCCCTATCGCGGGGCCCTACGCCGCCGCAGACGCCATTCCGAGGTATTACGTTGCGCTCGGCTGGGCGAGGACCGCCGGCAGCTGGGCCATCATCGTGGGCGATGAGCAGGCCGGGAAGACGATCGCTACCTTCCCCCTCCCCAAGGGAGGCTCGCTCTTCAGCGCGGGGGCGAGCGGTGCGGCGGATGACCGGACGTTCGTCGTGTCCGCTGCCACCAGTGGGAGCGTCGAGGGTCCCCCCACGTGGTACCTGGTGCGGATCTTCCCCGGTTCGGCCGATCCCGTCCGGGTAACCAAGTTGCCCGTCAAGTTCCCGGCAGGCGAAGGCGTCAACGAGATAGCGCTGTCCGGGGACGGGACCGAACTGGCAGTCGCGGCCACGGCCGGCGCGTCCTCCAGGGAGGAGACGCTGCAGGTCTACTCGGTCGCCACCGGGCAGCTGCAGCATTCCTGGTCCACCGGCTTCAGCGAGTCCGCCGGCAATCGGGCACCGGTCGCGGACCTGAGCTGGGTTGGCAACAGCACCGTGGGCTTCGCGGTCACCTATTCCCCGGAGGTCCGCGAACAGGTCCGCACCCTGGACATCAGCAAGACCGGTACCAGTCTGCTGGCCGACAGCCGTCTCGTCTGGTCGCAGTATGTTCCCGCCGCGCCGCACGGCACTCGTGCTGCCCTGCATGCGTGCGACACGCCGTTCCTCACCGGGAACGGGCAGGCGGTGGTGTGCGGCAACTTCACCAAGTCACCGAGCAACCGCTTGTCGGTGGTCTGGCTGGCGTACCCGCTCGCGACGCCAACGCGGCCCCGCGTTATCGGCAGCCTCCAGGAGCCGCCGGACGTGTCGAACTTCAACGGCAGTATCTCGGTGAACTGGACCAACCCGACCGGCACCGAGGTGATCGGCTCCTGGAACACCTCAGTCGGAGTGACCAGGCATGGCGGGACGGCCACGGAAGTGACGAACTACGAGGGAGTCATCGCGAACGGCAAGGTCAAGCCATTTCCCCGCGTCCCTGAGCCTAAGGCGGCCTGGTAGCGGCACGTGCCCGCCGACGCCGCAGAGTGCGTGTGCACAACCCGACTTGAAACGGTCGTTGTCGACGTAGACAACCCGGGCGTCCGGGGCGACGGACTGGGCGACCTCGTGGGTGTTGTTCGACGCGGGGATTCCGGTGCCGATGTCGAGGAACTGGCGGATGCCCTGTTCTTTCGCCAGGTAGCGGACGGTCCTGGCGAGGAAGGCGCGGTTGGCGCGGACGGAGGAGATCAAGCCGGGGATAGCCGGCACAGGCACCGCCCTATTTGCCGCAGTTTTCCTTTCCGGCATCATATGGCGGCCAGGCACCGGCCGTTCAACTTCTGCTTGCCATGGCCTTTCTTCTTAGCCATGACCTGCCCGTGCTGGCATGCGACAGTGGACTTTGCAGGCCCGTCGGCAGAGGGGATGGCAGGCATGGCCGCACAGGCGGGTACCAAGCTCGGGACGATCGTGCGCGCCGAACCGGGGCCGCTCGGGTACCGCAGGCTCACCGTGGGGCCCGGCGCGGAACACCAGCTGCGGGGCGGGCCGGCGCCGCGCGGGCGGCTGCGGGGCATCGCCTGCTTCGTGCACGTCACTGACCTGGACGTGCTGGACGCGCAGAGCCCGGCGCGGATGGACTTCCTCGACCGGCTCGCGGACAGCGACTCCCCGTATGCGGAAAAGCTCCAGAGGGTCGGCTCTTACCGCCCTCAGGAGCCGCTTACGTATCACGTCGTCGAGGCGATGGCGCGGGCGGTGCGCGGCGTTTCCGGCGGCCCGCTGACCGGCAGGGCACCCGATTTCGCTGTCTCCACAGGCGACGCCACCGACAATGCCCAGGCTAATGAACTGCGGGCGTACATCGCCCTGCTCGACGGCGGCACGGTGGTGCTGCCCGACTCGGGCCGGTCGACGCGCTTTGACGGCTGCGCCTCCCTGGACCGTTACGACCCCCGGTACTGGTACCCCGACGGCCCGCCGCCTGGCTCCGCCGTGGACCGGCGCAGCGAACTGTACGGCTTTCCCCGCGTGCCCGGCCTGCACGACGCATGCCGCCTGCCGTTCGCGGCCACCGGCCTGGGCCTCCCGTGGTACGCCGGCTACGGAAACCACGACCTGCTGCTCGGCGGGGTCATCCCCTACTCCCCTGCCCTCGCCGCGCTCGGGACCGGGGCCAGCAAGCCCGGTCCTGGCCCCGTCGGCCCTGGTGTGGTGGACGCGCTCGCCGGCAGCCAGTTCCAGCCGATCGATCAGGGAGTCCTCCTCGAGGCGCCCATGTTCCCCGTGCCGGCCGACCCCGCGCGGCACCGGGTCACCGCCGGCCAGTGGATCACGGAGCACTTCGCTTCGCCGGGCCTGCCCCACGGGCACGGCTTCAGCCAGGACTCGGCGCGTGACGGCCGCGCCTGGTACGCGTTCGACGCGGGCCCGCTCCGCTGCCTGATGCTCGACACGGTCAACCCGCACGGCGGCTGGCAAGGGTCCCTTGACCGGGAGCAGTTCGCGTGGCTGGCAGCGGAGCTCACCGCCGCCAGGCGGCCGGAAGCGCTGGGCTGCCTGCTGTTCAGCCACCATCCCCTCGACGCACTGACCAACCTGTGGGGCGGCGACCGGGTCGGCGCGGCGGAAGTGGGCCGGCTGATCAGGGACGCAGGCAACGTGCTCGCCTGGGTCAACGGCCACGATCACGTCAACCGGGTCCTTGCCCGCCCCGCCACGGGCGAGCGCGGCACCTGGTGGGAGATCACGACCGCCTCGCACATCGACTGGCCGCAGCAGGCGCGGATCATCGAGATAGCGACCGACGAGGCGGGCGGCCTCTTCGTCGCGTGCACCACCCTGGACCACCGCGGGCTGACCGACCCCCGAGCCGGCGCGCTCGAGGACCCGCTGACCCTGGCCGGCTGGTCCAGGGAACTCGCGGCGAACCTCGGGCAGCTGGGCGCGGACGCGGCTGGCGGCCCGGCGGACCGCAACGTCATCCTGGCCTAAGGGACCCGGACGACCACCTTGCCCCGCGCGGTCCGGTCGGCGACGGCGCGGTGCGCCTCGCATTCCAGCCCTGTGGCACTCAAGGCCAGAACAAGCTAGGCCTGTCGGTCGAAGGCCGTTGCCAGCGCAGGTTGCCCGGCGGATTCTGGTGAGGAAACCGAGCAACGAAGGGGTTGTTGATGGCAGGTCGGGCGCAGGGGAAGGTCGCTTTCATCACCGGTGCGGCGCGCGGGCAAGGGCGCAGTCACGCCGTGCGGCTCGCCGAAGAGGGCGCGGACATCATCGCCGTCGACCTCGCCGGGCCGGTGCCGTCGGTGTCGGCGTACCCGCCGGCCACCGCGGACGACCTCGCCGAGACGGTCAAGCAAGTCGAGGCTCTCGACCGAAGGATCGTCGCGCACCAGGCCGATGTCCGGGACTCCGGGGCGCTTAGGAAAGCCCTCGACGACGGCGTGGCGCAACTGGGCAGGCTCGACATCGTCGTCGCGAACGCGGGCATCTACCAGCCGGCTCCCGCCCTTGAGCTCGACGACGAGGCCTGGCAGGAAACGATCGGCATCAACCTCACCGGCGTCTGGAACACCGTCAAGGCCGCGCTGCCGCACCTCATCTCCGGCGGCGGCGGGTCGGTCATCTTGACCAGCTCGGTGCTCGGCCTGCGCGCCTCGGCCAACTCCATCCACTACAACACCGCCAAGCACGGCGTCGTCGGCATCATGCGCTCCGTCGCGAACGAGTTCGCCCAGCACCGGATCAGGGTCAACAGCGTGCACCCGACCCTGGTCAACACGCTCATGATCCAGAACGAGCAGGTGTGGGGCCTCTTCGAGCCCGATAACCCGCACCCAACGCGGGAATCGGCCGCGCCGATCTTCGAGACGATCAACGCGCTGCCCGTCCCATGGGTAGAGCCTGTCGACGTCAGCAACGCGGTCCTGTTCCTGGCCTCCGACGAGGCCCGGTACATCACCGGCGTCACTCTCCCGGTCGACGCGGGCTCGCTGCTTAAGTGAGAGCTATCCCGATAACACGACCGACGTCGACTAGTATCGACTTTCCCCTGATAAGTCGGCGGCTTGGGCGATCGCCTGGATGACGCGGAGGCGGCCGGATGCCAGGCCCTCGGTGAGGTGGGCGGCCTTCGCGGCGAAGGCGGGGACGAACGCGTGCAGGCCCAGGGGCGCGGGCGGCTGGGAGAGAACCGCCCGCATCAGGGTGGCCGCGTCGGCGCTGAGGTCCGCCCAGTGGGCGACGGCGAAGCCCGCGCCCTCGACCGCGGCGCGCAGCCCTGCCTCCGGGACGAGATGGCTGCGGTCCGGCTGGTCGGCCCACGGCAGCGGGAAGTCGAGCGGTCCGGGCTCGCCCGCGACGACGTCCCAGATCGCCAGGCGGCCGCCGGGGACCAGGACCCGGCGTGCCTCGGCGTACAGGCGTGCCTTGTCCGCCACGTTCATCTGGACATGCTGGCTGGTCACCACGTCGAAGGCCGCGTCCGCGAAGGGAAGCTCCGTTACGTCCGCCTGCCTGACCGTGATCTTCCCGTCGAGGCCGGTGAGCTTGTTCAGCCAGTCCGCCGTCTGGCAGTACTCCTCGGTCAGGTCGACGGCGGTTATCTGGCAGCCGTACTGGTCGGCGAGGAACCGGGCGGTCCCGCCGATCCCGGTCCCGGCGTCGAGCACGCGGTCCTCGGCGCTGATCCGTGCCAGCTCGGCGAGCTGCCCGGTGGCGATGCGGCCGAGCGTGTGGAAGTCCTCAAGCCCACCGAGGTCGGCGGGTGTCAGGTGGCCCAGGTCCTTGCCGGCCGCGATGAGGGCCGCTTCGATGCTCTGCCGGGACAGGCCGGTCGCGTACTGGGCGTCGATCTCGCCGGTGGTCATAGCCGCGCTCCGCTCAGCTCAGACTCTGGCGAGTTGGGGTAGGCATCCTCGGGGTCAGGCAGGATCCGGTCGAGCAGGCTGGCATCGCCGCTGATCTCGAGGCCGAGCGCCGTCACCTCGGCGACACTGAGCTGGCCGGTGACCAGGGCGTTGATGAGCAGCGGCCGCCCGGTCAGCACGAGGTCCGGGCGAGGCACCGAGCCCACGCGGACATGGACCTCGCCGCCTGACACCTCGATAACCGTCGAGTCCGCGCCGGCCCGCAGCTCAACCGACGCCGCCGGGGCGTCCGGGTCTCGGTCACGGAGGAAGAACTCGACCGGGTAGGTGAACCACTGGCCGCGGAACACGTCCGTGTCCGCGGGCTGCGCCATGTACCTGATCCCCCACCAGCCGAGGGCCTTCACTACCGGTTCGAGCTCGGCCCCCGCCTCGGTCAGGTGGACGAGGGTGGTCGCGACGGGCGGCGGCGCCTCTTCGCGGCGGACCAGGCCAGCCGCCTCAAGCTCGCGGATCCGGTCCGCGAGGAGGTTAGTGGCGATGCCCGGCAGCCCGTTCTTCAAGTCGGTGTACCGGCAGGCACCTCGGAGCAGCAGTTCCCTGACAATCAGCAGCGTCCACCGGTCGCCGACGATGTCAAGCGCCTTGGCGACCGAGCAGTACTGGCCATAGCTACGCATACAGCCAGCCTAGGCGCTGCCAAGTTGATTTTCAAGTCAATCGACTTGACTTAATCAAGCAATCGGTGGACTTCCGTAAGGCCTTCCGGGCCACCGCCACGAGGACGGCGCCGCCAGCGTGGGGTGCCGCCGCGGGGACGTCGGCCGTTTCCGGGCTCCAGCAGCGCGCGTCGGTGATGCCGGGCGGCACGAGGTCGAGCCCGGCGCAGAACGCGGCGATCTCCCCCGCCGAGTGCGTGTAGTGCGGTATCCCCGCGCCGGTGTATATGCGCTGCCCCTGCTGGCCCTGCTCATCCACGGGACTCACCACAGACATGACCAGGTAGCTGCCTGGGACGAGGGCCGCGGTATAGCGGGCGAGCAGGCTGGCGGCCTCGGCGGCCGGAAAGAAGTGCAGCATGCAGCCGACGACCAGGCACGCGGGGGCGCTGGTGTCGACGGTCGCGAGGACGGCGTCGATGTCACGGAAGTCGCCGCCGACCACGGACACGCCAGGAACCTTGGCGGAGGCCGCGATCAGGTGGTTCACCACGACGGGGTCGTTGTCGACGTAGGCGACCCTGGCCCGGTCGTTGGCCGCGCGTGCTATCTCGTGCGTGGCCGGCGAGGTCGGGAGCCCGGTGCCCAGATCGATGAACTGGTCGACGCCCTGCTGAGCCACCCACGTAACCGCGCGCGCCAGGAAGCCCTTGTTCTCCTGCACGATATCGCGGATGTCCGGGACAAGGCGGGACAGCTGTTTCGCCAGGTCACGGTCGGCCGCGAAGTTGTCGCGGCCGCCGAGCAGGAAGTCGTACACCCGCGCCGGGTTGGGCACGGTCGCGTCGAAACCAGCCACGCGATCATCCTAACGACGCGTAACAGAAAAGTACTTGAGAAGACAGGGAAGGCCGGTGTTAGCCGAGATCCAGAAGTTGCTCATAGAAACCGCCGAACTGGCGGGCCTTGTCGGTGAGGTGGACTTCCAGGATCCAGCGGCACTGCCGCCCGGTCTTATCGTGACGGCGCATGGGCGTGATGTTGCCCGGGGCGATGTAGGACTCGATGTCGGCGCCGTCGATCTTCTCGTGCGGGAACTCGCCCACCAGGTGACCGGCGTGCCGGCCGCCGAGGGACCAGCCAGCCGCCTCGGCCAGCCGGGCGACTTCGGCGTG
>Ga0310811_10007658_pt1 | contig 13838 bp, 10 predicted proteins | sample YCmetagenome_FD_207642 | JGI IMG/M metagenome (GOLD analysis project Ga0310811, IMG submission 207642) | Soil microbial communities from experimental microcosm in Duke University, North Carolina, United States - YC | ecosystem: Engineered > Artificial ecosystem > Soil microcosm > Unclassified ... | reverse complement strand
AGCGCGACGCCGGCAAGATGCTCGATGTCGTGCGGCGACAACTCGCCGGCTCGCTGCCGAAGGGCGGTGCGAGCGTCGTCATCGCCTACGAGCCGGTTTGGGCGATCGGCACGGGCCGCGTGCCGACCGAAAGCGATATCGCCGCCGTTCACCGCGCCTTGCGGACGGAATTGGTAAACGCGCGGCCCGACGGCGCCGGCATTCCGATCCTCTATGGCGGCTCGGCCAAGCCCGACAACGCCAAGGCGATCCTCGCCGTAGACGAGGTCGGCGGCCTCCTCGTCGGCGGCGCGAGCCTCGACGCCACGGGCTTTGCCGCGATCACGCGGGCGGCCGGCTAGACCGCGCCCATCCGCCCCACTGGCGCGGCGGCGGTGAAGCGACTAAATAGACGCCCAATCAGCGGCCGGCGCCCCGGCTCACCATCGAGGGCCGGCCGCACCTGTTTTGGAAGTCCGCGATGGAACTGATCCTCCTCATCGTTCACCTGTTCCTGGCCATGGCGCTGGTCGGCGTGATCCTGCTGCAGAAAAGCGAAGGCGGCGCGCTCGGCATGGGCGGCGGCGGCGCGGGCAGTTTCTTGAGCGCGCGCGGCGCGGCCAACCTGCTGACGCGCACCACCGCGATCCTCGCCGGCCTCTTCATCATCACCAGCCTGTCGCTGGCGCTGATCGCCAGCCACAAGCGCACGGTGCAGCCGCGCTCGATCGTCGATCCGCCCGGCCGCAGCGGGCCGGCCACGCCCGGTCCGACCGCGCCGGCACCGGCTACACCCACGCAGCCGGCGCAACCGGCGACGCCCGACAAGAATTAATGCGCAGCATATCGAGAGCGACAGGGGCGGCCGGCGACGGCCGCCCCTTCTCTTTGAGGCATGTGCATATCGGCAATTGGTGCATGTGTGTATCGCCAACGCGGCGCTGGCAGCGGTGCCGCCCGATGTGTAGATTGTAATCCCGTCATGACAACACGGTTCGTGTTCATCACCGGCGGCGTGACGTCTTCCCTGGGGAAAGGCCTCGCGTCGGCGGCCCTCGGCGCGCTGCTTCAGGCACGCGGCTACACGGTTCGCCTCAGGAAGCTCGACCCCTACCTCAACATCGATCCGGGCACGATGAGCCCGTTTCAGCATGGCGAGGTCTACGTCACCGACGACGGCGTCGAGAGCGATCTCGATCTCGGGCATTACGAGCGCTTCACCGGCGTCCCCGCGCGGCGCACCGACAGCGTCACCGCCGGCAAGATCTATCAGCACGTGCTCGCCAGGGAGCGCCGCGGCGACTATCTCGGCGCCACCGTGCAGGTGATCCCGCACGTCACCGACGCGATCAAGGAATTCATTTTCGCCGACACCGAGGGGCACGATTTCATCCTGATCGAGATCGGCGGCACGGTCGGCGACATCGAGGGCCTGCCGTTCCTGGAAGCGATCCGGCAGGTCGGCAACGAGCTCGGCAAAGAGCGCACGCTGTTCGCGCATCTCACGCTGGTGCCGTTCATTCCCTCGGCCGGCGAGCTCAAGACCAAGCCGACGCAGCACTCGGTCAAGGAGCTGCAGAGTCTGGGCATCCAGCCCGACATCCTGTTGTGCCGCTGCGACCGGCCAATTCCCATCGGCGCGCGCCAGAAGATCGCGCTGTTCTGCAATATCCGCCAGGAAGCGGTGATCCCGGCGCTCGACGCCGCCACGATCTATGAAGTGCCGCTGAAGCTGCACGAGGAGGGCTTCGACCGCGAGGTGTGCAAGCACTTCCGGCTGCCTTACGAAAAGGAACCGGACCTCAAGACCTGGCAGACGATCGTCGAGCGCGTGCTCCGGCCCGAAGGCGAAGTGCACATCGCGATCGCCGGCAAGTACACGGGGCTTCAGGACGCCTACAAATCGCTCTCCGAGGCCCTGGCGCATGGCGGCATCGCCAACAACGTGAAGGTGAATCTGCACTGGATCGAATCCGAAATCTTCGAGAAAGAAGATCCGGCGCCCTGGCTCGAGCAGGTGAACGGCATCCTCGTGCCGGGCGGCTTCGGCGAGCGCGGCACGGAGGGGAAGATTCTCGCAGCGCGTTTCGCCCGCGAGCGCAAGGTTCCCTATTTCGGCATCTGCTTCGGCATGCAGATGGCCGTGATCGAGGCCGCGCGCCATCTCTGCAATCTGCCTCAGGCGAGCTCGAGCGAATTCGGGCCCACCAACGAGCCCGTGATCGGCCTCATGACCGAATGGCTGCACGGCAATATCTGGGAGGAGCGCAAAGAGGGCGGCGAGCTGGGCGGCACGATGCGCCTGGGCGCCTATCCCGCGATCCTGGCCGCCGGCAGCCGCATCTCGCAGATCTACGGCGGCGCCACCGAGATCAGCGAGCGCCACCGCCACCGCTACGAAGTCAACATCAACTACAAAGACCGGCTCGAAGCCGCGGGTCTTCGCTTTGCCGGCATGTCGCCCGACGGCCAGCTCCCCGAGACCGTCGAAATCCCCGAGCATCCCTGGTTCGTCGGCGTTCAGTACCACCCCGAGCTGAAATCGCGCCCGTTCGCCCCGCACCCGCTGTTCACGAGCTTCATCAAGGCGGCGATGGACCGGAGCAGGCTGGTGTGAGCGCGGCGCCGGCACCGATGCGATTCACATGATCCCCGCGGGCATCGCGCTGCTCTCGGCCACGCTGGCGTTGGTGACGGCGGCGCTGTTCACGGGCGCCGCGTTTTACGTCAGCGCCGTCGAGCAGCCGGCGCGCCTCGGCCTCGACGACGCGGCGCTGCTGGCCGAATGGAGACCGAGCTACCAGCGCGGCGCGCTGATGCAGGCGCCGCTCGCACTGATCGGGGCCGTCTTTGGGGTGCTGGCGTTCCTCGGCGGCTACGATTGGCGCTGGCTGCTCGGCGCCGCGCTGATGCTCGCCAACTGGCCTTACACGCTCATCGTCATCATGCCGACCAACCGGCGACTCCTGGCGCTGGCGCCGGGTAAATCGCATCCCGAGCTGCGCGCGCTCATCACATCGTGGGGACGCCTGCACGCAGTGCGCACCGCCTTGGGCGCCGCCGCCACACTGGCATTCCTCTGGGTGATCCTGCTTTAGCGTCACGGACGTTATCGCGGCCCTCGAGCGCGTAATGGTTGCCGGCCGATCCCGCGGCGAGTTACCATAGCAATGCGCGCTTCCGCCGCGCCCAGGGCGGTGATCTAGAGTTCTCACCATAGGTGTTATCCCCTATTAGGCACGCTAGATGTCGCGGGCTTGGGGGTCGTCGACGACATCCTCGACACGACGCACGCCTGCCGGAACTCGGCCGAAATCCTTCCGCCGAGAGGCTGTTCTGCTTGCGCCTCGCGACTCAAGGAGCCCAGCCGATGTGCGGCTTCGCCGGATTTATCGGACGCGGCGATCGCGGCGACCTTCTCCGGATGATGAACCGGTTGAGCCATCGCGGGCCCGACGCGGCCACCGCGTGGATCGACCCCGATGAGCGCGTCTATCTCGGCCACAGGCGGTTGACGATCCGCGATGCGCCGGGCGGCGGCCAGCCGATGTGGAACGAAGACATCGCCGTCGCCATCATTTTCAACGGCGAGATCTACAACCACCGCGAATTGCGCGCGCAACTCGAGCGGCGCGGCCATGTCTTCGCCTCCGATCACAGCGACACCGAGGTCGTGCTGCACGGATACGAAGAGTGGGGCGAGGCGGTGGCACAGCGCCTCAACGGCATGTTCGGTTTCGCGATCTACGACGGCCGCAAGCACCGCCTCTATCTGGCCAGCGACCGCTTCGGCGAGAAGCCGGTGTACTACGCGATTCAACCCGAACGCGACGTGTTCGCCTTCGCCTCCGAGCCGCGTGCGCTGCACGCGCATTCGCTGGTCGAGCGGACCTTCGATCCCGCCGCCCTGCAGAAGATGCTCGCTTACGGTTTCCTGCCCGCGCCGCTGACGCTGCATGCGGACATGCAGAAGCTGCCCGCTGGCAGCTGGCTCGAATATTCGATTCGTACCGGCACCGTGCGCACGCAACGATACTGGCGCTACGAGGTGCGGCCCGACGCCGAAACAGCCGGCGAGGATGACCTCGTCGAAGAATTGCGCCACCATCTTGCCGTCGCCGTGCGCCGGCGCCAGGTCAGCGATGTGCCGGTCGGGTATTTGCTGAGCGGCGGCATCGATTCGAGCTCGGTCGCGGCGATCGCCGCGAGCCACGCGGGGACCACGCCGGTCGACACCTTCACCTTGGCCGTCGACGACGCGGCGTTCGACGAATCGGCCGCGGCCGGAGAATTCGCCGCGCGCCTTGGCACCCGGCACCGCACGCTGCGCTGGGGTGCCGAAGATTTTTACCGGGCGGCCGACGCCGTCGCCGGCGCGCTTGGCGATCCTGTCATCGACATGACGCTGCTGCCGACCGTGGCGGTGTGCAGCCTTGCGCGCAAGCATGTGAAGGTCGTCTTGACCGGGGAGGGGGCCGACGAACTCTTCGCCGGCTATGCCCAGTTCGCGGCGCTTCCGTCGGCGCAATGGTATCACGCCCATACCCGCCCCGGGTTCAAACGAGCGGTGCGCCGTCTGTCGGAGCTGTTCCCGGCGCATTGGCTCCCGGGCAATACCGGCGACAATTTCAAGCGCGGCCTGGCGGGCCTTTCTCACGGGCCGCCGCTCTGGAACCCGATCTGGCTCTCGACCCTGTTGCCCGGCGACATGGCGCGGCTGTTCGAGACGCCGCTCAGTGCGGAGGAGCTCTACGGCGAGGCGATCTCGGCCTGGACCCAGTCCGCGGCTGAGGAAATCGGCGAACGCACCAGCGAGTACTTCGCCAACTTCTACCTGCCCAACAATCTGATGCCGCGCATGGACCAGGCATCCATGCTGGTCTCGCTCGAATCGCGGACCGTGTTCCTCGACAACGATCTGGTCGATTTCGCCGCGCGGCTGCCGTACCGCTACAAGCTCCGCAACAAGACCCGGAAATACCTTTTGAAGCGTGCAATGGCGCCGCTGGTCCCGCAAGAGGTGTTGACGCGGCGCAAGCGCGGCTTCGACATTCCGCTCAATCGCTGGCTCGGCACGAGTTTCGATCCCGACGCGACCGTGTTGCCGGGCCTCCGTCCGCGCGCGTTGCGTGCATTCGCGAACGAACATCGTGCGGGGCGCGCCGACCACAGCCGCCTGTTCTGGGCGCTCCGCGTCGCGCAGCGCTTTGCGCCGCCCGAGCCCATCGTCCCGGAGCGCGCGCACTGGTCGCCGATGGCCGAAGCGCCGCTCGGCCGCGGCATGGCCAGCGATTTCGCGCCCTCCGGCCTGTCGCTGCAAACCTGATGTTGGCGCCGCCACCGGATCGCGGCGCAAATCTCGTCGCCGGCATCGTTCGCGCTTCGGTCGCGCGACCGTGGCTCGTCGTCGTTGCGGGGCTTTTGCTGACGGTGCTCGCCGGCGTCTATTCGGCGGGCCGGATCGCGATCAATACCGATCCGCTCTCGATGCTGTCGCCGACCCTCCAATTCCGCCAGGATTTCGAGACGTTCAAGCGCGAGTTCCCGGCGCTGACGGACACGATCGCGGTCGTGATCGACGGCGCCGATGCCGACAAGGTGGCGGCGGCCGCCGATGCGCTCGCCGCGCGCTTGAACGCGGACCGGAAATTGTTCCAGGGCGTGTTCTATCCCGAGGGCGACGAATTCTTCGGGCGCAACGGGCTGCTTTATTCGAGTATTCCGGAACTGCAGGCCCTTGCCACGCGCCTCGCCGAGGCGCAGCCGATGCTGGCGACGTTGGCGCGCGACCCGAGCGTGCGCGGCCTGGCCGAGGTGCTTCGCCTCGGCGTCGATGCGCTCGGCTCCGCGGACGCCGAGCCGGCACGCCTGGCGCAAGCGCTCGATCTCGCCGCCACGGTGATCGACGGCGTGAACACGGGCAGGCGCCGGGTCATGCCCTGGCAGGCGCTGATGCGCGGTCCGGCCGAAGGAGATTCACGGCGTCGCTTCATCATCGTGCGTCCGGTCATGGACTTCGCCTCGATGACGCCGGCGGGCGACGCGATCGATGGTATCAGGCGGCATATGCAGGCGCTCGGGCTCGGCGCGTCCGGCGACGCGCGCGTTCGGCTGACGGGTTCCGCTGCCATCGACTCCGAGGAAATTTCTTCGATCGCCGAGAACACGTCGCTGTCGGGCATCGTCTCGACCATTGCGGTCGGCCTTCTTCTCATTCTCTGCTTCCGCTCGGCCGGCATGGTCATCTCGGCGCTGCTGACGCTTGGCGCGGGAATCGTTTGGACGACGGCGTTCGGATTATTGGCGATCGGCTCGTTCAACATGATCTCGGTCGCCTTCGCCGTGCTCTTCATCGGCATCGGTATCGATTTCGGCATCCATGTCGGCCTCCGCTTCATGGAAATGGCGGAGGCGGGTGCGGACCGGCGCGCGGCCCTGGTTGGCGCCGGGCGCAGCGTCGGCACGGCGCTGCTGTTGATGGCGCTCGGCGCGGCGGTCGGGTTCTTCGCGTTTCTTCCGACGGACTATCGCGGCGTATCCGAACTCGGCTTGATCGCGGGCTTTGGAATGGTCGCCGCGTTTCTCGCCAACATCACGGTCTATCCGGCTTTGATTGCGATCTGGCCGGGCCTGCGTGCAAAGGCGCCGCAGGTCGCGGCGAAGCCCTCGCCTCTGCCGCCGCGGCCGTCGCCCAGACGCAAGATCGTCCTGATCGGATCGGCGCTGCTCGGCATTGCCTCCCTAGCGTTTGCAGGCCAGGCGCGATTCGATTCCAACCCGCTTCATCTCAAGGATCCGAGTACGGAATCGGTCGCGACCGCGCTCGAATTGCTCGAAGACCAGCGCCTCAACGTCTCGACGATCAGCGTGCTCGTCGACCGCGCCGATGCTGTTCGTCCACTGGCCGAGCGTTTGCGGCGCCTGCCGTCGGTCGGCTCGGTCCGCACCATCGACGATTACGTGCCCGCCGATCAGGATGCGAAACTTGAAATCCTGCAGGATATTGCGCTTCAGCTCACGCCGGTCCTTGTGCCGGCGCAGGCCCCGTCCGCGCCCGACGCCGCGCAGCGAATTGCGTCGCTCGATTCGCTCCGCGCTGCTGCACGCCGGGCATTGACCGAGAACCGGGCTGGGGCGGCCGCGGACGCGCTACGTCGCCTCGTCGGCGTGCTCGATCGCTTCCTCGGACGCGAAGACGGCCCGCCCACGCTCGCGGCGCTGGACCACGATCTTACCGGCGGCCTGCCCAAATTGCTGGCGGAGCTGAAGCAAGCGCTCGACGCCCGCAAGTTCGGCGCCGCCGAATTGCCGGCAGGATTGCGCGAACGCGTGATCTCGCCGTCGGGCCTCAACCGCATCGAAGTGATCCCGCGCGGCAACGTTCAGGACAGCAGGGCGCTGCGGCGCTTCGTGGAGGAGGTCACGTCCGTCGCCGCGCACGCGACCGACGGCCCGGTCGTCGAGCTGCGCGCCGGGGATGCCATCGTCCATGCGTTTGTCGTGGCCTCGCTGGTGGCGCTCGGCGTAGTCGCGCTCGGCCTGTTCGCGGCCCTGCGGCGGTTACTCGACGTCGCTCTGATCCTGGCGCCGATTGCGCTTGCTGCGTCGTTGACATTGGCTATCGCGGTGGCAGCGGGCCTCACTTTCAATTTCGCCAACGTCATCGTCGTGCCCCTGCTCATCGGACTTGGCGTCTCGAGCGCCGTGCACCTCGTCGTGCGGTCACGCCGCGATCGCACCGCCGCGGTGATGCGCTCGAGCACTCCGCGCGCGGTCCTGTTCAGCGCGCTCACGACCATCGCCTCGTTCGCCAGCCTTGCTCTTTCCAGCCATTGGGGCCAGGCGAGCATGGGGCTTCTGCTCCTGATCGCGATGTCGGTGAACCTGTTGTGCTTCCTCGTTGTCTTGCCGGCGCTGTTGTCGGCCGTTGAGGCCCGGAGCGGGACGACGGCGCCGTCCGCCTTGCCGTCGGCGGGGGAGACCTAGTCCTTGGCCCGGCTATTCCGCGGCGATAGACACGAATTTGCCTGAGGGTGCCTGCATATGCGCGCTTTGAGCCTTCTGTACCTGCTGCTCGGCGTGGCCCTTTTTGCCACCGTTCTCTCGGAATTCGATTTTGGCAGGGCCGTAGGCCTGGTCTGGGCCGCGGGTTTGTGGGGATTGCTGCCGATCCTAGCGCTGCACGTGATCGCCGCGACCTTCGACGTGCTCCATTCGCTCATCGTCATGCGGCCCTTGCCGGTGACGCCGCGCTGGGTGGCGCGCTTCTTCCGCGTTCGGCTTGTGAGCGAAGCGATGAATCTAGTCGTCCCGGCCGGCGGCTTCGGCGGCGAACCGCTGAAGGCGACATTGCTGAAGCGGCACTACCGCGTCAGCTTCCACAATTCGTCGATCGGCATCGTTCTGGCGCGCATCACGGGCCTGCTCGCGCAATTGCTGTTCGTGGCGTTGGCCCTCCCAATCATGGAGGCCTTCGCGCCGCTGCCGGAGAGTTACGAAATGCTCGCCTGGGCGGGACTCGGCGTGCTGGCGCTGATGGCCGTGGGCTTCGTCGTGCTCTTCCGCGGCAAACTCGCGTCGCGCTTGGGACGCATCCTGAACCGGAGCCGCTGGGGGGCGAAGATCGGCCAGGGGCTGCGCGCGATCGAGCCCATCGAAGACGCGGTCAACAAGTTTCTGGCGACCGAAAAAAGGCCCGTCATGCTCGCGATCTGTCTCGGGGGATTGCGCACGGCGATGGAGGTGGGCGAAATCTACCTCGCTTTGCATCTACTGGGCCATCCGGTCACTTGGACCGAAGCCATCGTCGCGGAGGGATTGATCCAGCTCGCCTGCACGGTCGGTTTCTTCATCCCGGCCAATATTGGCACGCAGGACGCGGTGATGACGATCGTCATCGGCACGTTTGCCGGCGTGCCGGGGGTAGGGTTGGGCGCGGCTCTGCTCCGGCGGGTTCGCGAGCTTGTCATGATCGGGGCCGGCTTCGCGATCGGCGGCCATTTCAGCTGGGCGAAGGTGCGGGCCGACCGGTAGCCGACCGGAGCGACGGAACGCAGGCGCTATTTCTCGAACACGTAAGTTCCCGGCGCGGCGTCGAGCGGCGGGTAGCCGCGCTCCGGCGCGCCCATCGGCGGCGGGGCGGCGTCGGGCGCTGTGCTGCGGGCGGCGAGCCAAGCCTGCCATTCGGGCCACCACGAGCCGTCTTTGGCCGGCGTGCGCGCGGCCCAGCTGTCGGGATCGATGTAGGGATCGTCGGTCCCGCGTGTCGCGATCTGATAGCGGCGGCCCGGATGCCCGGGCTCGCTGACGATGCCGGCATTGTGGCCGCCGCTGGTGAGCGCGAACGTGACCTCGGTGTCGGTCGGCAGAATGATCTTGTAGACCGAGCGCCAGGGCGCCACGTGATCCTTGAGCGTGCCGACCGCGAAGATGGGACAGCGTATGTCGCTCAACGCGATCGCGCGGCCCTCGACCGCGTAGCGGCCGGCCGAGAGACGGTTCTCGAGGAACAGCGCGTTCAGATATTCGGTGTGCATGCGATAGGGCATGCGCGTTCGGTCGGCGTTCCACGCCATGAGATCGCTCGCGTGCTCGCGCTCGCCCATCATGTAATCGCGCACCATGCGCGACCACACGAGGTCGTTGGAGCGCAAGAGCTCGAATGCGCCGGCCATTTGCTTGGTGTCGAGAAAGCCCTGGTCCCACATCAGGTCTTCGAGATAGGCGAGCTCGCTCTCGTCCATGAACAGCATGAGCTCGCCGGCATCGGCGAAGTCGGTCTGCGCGGCCAAGAGTGTCATGCTGGCGAGGCGGCGGTCGCCGTCCCGCGCCATGGTCGCGGCGGCGATGGCGAGGATCGTGCCGCCGAGGCAATAGCCGCAGGCGTGGATCTTGGTGTCGGGCACGATCGCGGCGACGGCGTCGAGCGCCGCCATGACGCCGAGGCGGCGGTAGTCGTCCAAGCGCGTGTCGCGATCCTCGGGGCCGGGATTGCGCCACGACATCATGAAGACGGTGTGCCCGTGCTCGATGAGATAGCGGACGAGCGAATTGTGCGGCGAGAGATCGAGGATGTAGTACTTCTGGATCCAGGCCGGCACGATCAGCACCGGCTCGCGCCGCACGCGCGCGGTCGTGGGCGTGTATTGGATCAGCTCGAACAGGCGGTTGCGGAAGACGACGCGGCCCGGCGTCGTCGCGATATCGGTGCCGACGCGGAAATCGTCGGCTTCCTGCGGCGGCTGATTGGCCAGCACGCGCTGGAGATCCTCGACCAGATGATTCCAGCCGCGCGCGAGATTGGCGCCGCGCTCGGCCGCGGTACGGGCAAGAACATCGGGATTGAGCAGCGGCGAATTCGAGGGCGCGTAGGCGTCGAGCCGCTGGCGCGCGATGAACGGGATGAGGCGGCGATGCTGCCGACTCATGCCGCGGACGTTGGCCGTCGCCTCCTGCCACCAGCGCTCGGTGAGGAGAAACGATTGCGCGATTACGTTGAACGGCCATTTGTTCCAGCCGGCGCCGACGAAGCGGGGATCGCTCTCGCCCGAAACGCCCGGCTTGACTTCGGCGCCGCTGGCGGCGTGGAGGGCGAACGTTGCGAGCTTCTGCGCGCAGTCGGCGGCGCACATGCCGAGCGAAATCTGTTTGCCCGGAGCCTGCAGCAAATGAAACCACCAATCGGTCCACGCGCTGGCGACGGCGTAGGGCGAGATGCCGTAGGTCGCGCGCGCCAACCGCGCCCGGACGGCGCGGTCGAGCGAGCCGAGGCTGTGGCTCATGCCGTCGCCGGTCGGCGGGAATTGCGGCGCAAAAGGCGCCAACAGCTTGAGCCACGGCCACTGGCCCTCGGACGGGCTTGGCGGAGCGGGCGGGGCGGGCGCGTCCTTGGGTTTGGGGAGCTCGGTCAAATTCGTTCCCACAATCCGGTTTCTTCGTCGAGGCGATCGATCTCGACGCCCTTGAAATCGCCGCGCGAGACGATGCCGACGACCCTTCCCATCTCTACGACGGGAATGTGTCGATAGTGGGAATCTTCCATCTGCCGCAGCGCGTCGATGGCCGTCTTGCCCGGCGGCATCGTGTCGGGATCGGGCGTCATCACGGCGCGGAGCGGCGTCGCGGCCGGATCCTTGCCCTCGGCGAGCACGCGGCAGACTGCGTCGCGGCCCGTGAAGATGCCGACGAGGCGACGATCGCCCTCGGTGACCAACACGGCGCCGACGCGCCGGTCGCGCATTGCGGTGCAGGCGTCCTTGACCGAAGTGGCGGGGCCCAGCGTCAGCGGATTCTGGTTGCGGACGATGTCCGACATGTGGCGGTAGGCCATGCTCAATTCCTGTCGATGATCGAGACGCGCCCGGGAGCCGCGGCGCGGAACGGTCGCATCTTCGCGACTTGGCAGCCGATCGCGTTGATCTGCATCAACCGCGCGCCGCCGCGCCGGCGGCGAACCGCGCGTATTTGCCTGAAATAGGCCAGTTGGCGCGCCCCGGGCTCTCGTATATTGACTGCGGCGAAAGACGCCGCGCGCATGCACACCGTCCCCATCGGCAAGTTCACCGTTGCCAACGACCGGCCGTTCACGCTGATCGCGGGGCCGTGCGCGCTCGAATCGCGTCAGCACGCGCTCGAAATGTCGGCGGCGCTGAAGGAGATCACGGGCAAGCTCGGCATCAACCTCATCTACAAAACAAGCTTCGACAAGGCGAACCGCACCAGCGTCTCGGCCGACCGCGGCCTGGGCCTCGAGAAATCGCTGCCGATCCTGGCCGAGGTGCGCGAAAAGCGCGGCATTCCGGTGCTGACCGACGTCCACACCGCCGAGCAATGCGCGCCCACGGCCGAGGCCGTCGACGTGCTGCAGATCCCGGCCTTCCTTTGCCGCCAGACCGATCTCCTGCTTGCGGCCGGCAAGACGGGGCGGGCGATCAACGTCAAGAAGGGCCAGTTTCTGGCGCCCTGGGACATGAAGAACGTGGTCGCCAAGATCGCGAGCACGGGCAACGAGAACATCCTCGTCTGCGAGCGTGGCGTTTCCTTCGGCTACAACACGCTCGTCTCCGATATGCGCTCGCTGCCGATCCTGGCCGAGACCGGCTATCCCGTCGTCTACGACGCCACGCATTCGGTGCAGCAGCCGGGCGGGCAGGGCACTGCCTCGGGCGGCCAACGCGAGATGGTGCCGGTGCTTGCGCGCGCGGCGATCGCGGTCGGCGTCGCCGCCGTGTTCATGGAAACGCACCAGGATCCCGACAACGCGCCCTCCGACGGCCCCAACATGGTGAGGTTGAAGGACCTGCCCGCGCTGCTCGAGACGCTGAAAGAGCTTGACCGCGTCGCCAAGGCACGGCCGGTCCGGGCTGCGTGAACGCGGGTCGGGCGGGCGGTACCCAAATAATGCCGCGATTCGGTGCCAGTCATCGGCCATGACGCAAAAGCCGCCGCCCGATCCCACCGGCGAATTGCGCCTGGCGATGGCCGAGGTGATCACGCTGCACGCGCAATTCGCGCAGCAGCAGCTTGGGAAGGGCACGCTCGATCCACGCGTCCTCGCCGCGATGGCCAAGGTGCCGCGTCACGAATTCGTGCCGGTCGAAGTGCGTCCCTTCGCCTATGCCGATCAGCCGCTGCCGATCGGTTGGGGCAAGACCATCTCGCAGCCTTTCATCGCCGCGCTGATGCTCGACCTGCTCGAGCTGAAGCCGGGCGACAAGGTGCTCGAAGTCGGCACCGGCCTCGGCTATCACGCCGCGATCCTCGCCGAGCTGGTCGAGAAGGTGTTCAGCGTCGAGATCGTCGAGGAACTCGGCACGGCGGCCAAACGCAATCTCGCGCGCATCGGCTGCAAGACGGTGCAAATCCGTATCGGCGACGGCACGCGCGGCTGGCCCGAGCACGCGCCGTTCGATAAGATCGTAGTCGCCGCCGGCTCCGAGCTCATCCCGCCGATGCTGCTGCAGCAATTGAAGCCGGGCGGCCGGATGGTGCTGCCGACCGGCACGGCCGAGGCGCAGGAGCTGATGGTCGTCACGAAGGACGCCGCCGGCAAGACCTCGACCCGCGGCGTCATGCCCGTGCGCTTCGCGATGCTCGAAGCGGCCGACGAGGGCCGCGTGCATCGCGTGAGTTGAGCGCCGCGCCGCGCGCGTCTAGCCGATTCCGTACTTCCCCGGCGCGATGATTCCGTTCGGGTCGAGCGCCGCCTTGATCGTGTTCGCGGTCTTGCGGACGATCGGCGCGAGCTCGCTCATGTGCAGATCGTGGTAGTCGATCGGCGCGCGGCCGACCGAGTAGCCCGCCTTCGAGAACTCCGCCGCCAGCTCGCGGTAGCAGCGGTCGGCGCGCGCCGTCTCCTCGGGATCGTCCCGGTCGAAGAACAACATGTGCAGGCCGCGGGCGAAGCGCGCGCCGGCGATGTTCATCACGCAGTAGTCGAGATCGTGCTTCGCATAGATGGCGCGGCCGATGGCGTGATAATGGCGCGCGAGGTCGCCGCGCATCGGGACGCCGGGCACGAACCACGAGAACCCGCCGCCCGGCCGCCATTTCAGCATGCCGAGTTCGTGCGTCGTCGGGATGCCGGCGAACGCATCGATCGCGATCTTGAGCGGCGGAATGTGCAGCGCGTCTTCGTGCGAGACATAGGTGGCCTTGGGCGAACGAGCGAAATGCTGGCGGATGCGATCGACCGTGGTCTTCAGCGCATCGTCGCTGGCGCCGTAGAGCGCGGCCGAGGCCACCCAGGCGCCAACCTTGTGCTTCCGCTGAAGCGCCTTGCGCTCGGCGTCGGTGATCGCGCCGCGGGGACCGCCCGGGCGATAGGCTGGACTCGTCTCCTCGGCGCTGTAGAGATAGAC
>Ga0310811_10007657_pt1 | contig 13838 bp, 15 predicted proteins | sample YCmetagenome_FD_207642 | JGI IMG/M metagenome (GOLD analysis project Ga0310811, IMG submission 207642) | Soil microbial communities from experimental microcosm in Duke University, North Carolina, United States - YC | ecosystem: Engineered > Artificial ecosystem > Soil microcosm > Unclassified ... | reverse complement strand
AATGTAACCTTAGATGATGTGGCGACATGTTCGGCTTTGGCCACGGGACTAGACGGAGGGATCCCTAGCGTCGGCCAAGCCGAGGATGGGCAAGGGGGCAAGATGGCGCGTGTTGGGGGAAGCTTGGACCGCACGGAGCGGATGTTGCCAGGCGATAAGCGAGTTGCGACGGCACCATTCGAGAGAGGCGACGTGGCGGTCCTGAGAGCAGCACGCGCGGTGACCGCGGCGCAGATGCGGTGCATGGCGAGCCTCCTCGAAGGCAGAACGGTCGATCCTGACTACGGCCGTGCGGCAGCGACCAGACTGGCTGCGCTACAGGCACTTGTTTCAGCGCCAGCAGCGAGCGTCTCCGCTCTGGAAGTCAAACGGGACATCATCACTGAGTTAGAAGGTTGGATTGGCCCTGAGGACTCCACCTTCTCCGGATTGCTGATACAGCTCTTGCAGGAAGCAATCGGCTTGCTGAAAGCACAGGAAGGCCTCGACGACACGGCCAGTGACGTAGTGCAATCCGCGCCCAAGAGTAGCCCTGCGCGCTGGCTGATGGATGCCGCGGCGAGTGTGCCGGCCTTCATAGTCGGTCGTCTGGACCTCGGCTGATCACGAGACGCGCCATTCGCAAACTCTCCGGTCAGATTTGGCTCCTCATCAAGGAGCAGTCTCATGCGCTGGACAGCAGGTCTTTTCGTCTTTCTCGCGACACCCGCCTTCGCTGGGGCACCAATCTGCGCCCTCCCCGGGCCCCAACCGATGAATGCTGCCACGGCGCCGACCCAAGCGCCAAAGATCAGCGCGGCACCTGACCGACCGGTAGCGCCAGGCGCCGCGGAAGCTCCCCCTGCGGCCGCACCATCGGCCGAGGCGGCCAGCCCGCTGCCGGGCACATTGTCCCAGATCGCCTTTGCACGGCACGTCGCGGCGGCCGGTGCGCAGCTCCGAGACCTCGGATCTATTCATGGCCTCCGCACGATCGCGGCGCGCAGCGGCTCGCAATTCATGCTTTTCGAGGTGTCGCCTGATGGCGAAGCTGGGGTTTCGGGGTTGCCGATTGATCTCTCGCTCACCCAACTCCAGACGGTGGCCGCCGGCAATATCACCGATGTCGGCCAGGCCCACGGCCTGCAGGGCTACTTCGTCAGGAGCGGCGAACAGTTCCAGGTTTTCTATGCGATGCCCGATGGGAGCGGCCTTATCCCGGGCGTGATGTGGGATGCCGCGGGCAAGGATGTGACACGCCAGCAGGTCGCCCAAATCCCGGGCGCGATTCCCACGATCGAGGTCGGGGGCGCGAGCGGGCAGCCGGCGGGCGAGGGCCAGGCGATCCAGCTTCTCCAGAAGGCAACCTACGGCACGGTCGGCGCATCCACCGCACCGAAGGTCTTCATGCTGATGGACCCTCAGTGCATTTACTCGATCCGGGCCTATCAAGAGCTTCAGCCCTATGTGCAGGCCGGCAAGCTGCAACTCGCGATCGTTCCGCTGGCCGTGCTGGACTACGAGGATCAGGGGCAGAGCACGCGAAGCGCGCTGGCGCTGCTGAGCGACCCACCGGACCAAATCGCGACGGCCTGGCAGGCAGGCGGTGAGACGAACACACCGGACCCGGCGGCCGGAGCACGGCTCGCCAACAACATGGCGATCGCGCACGCTGTCGGCCTCAAGGGCACGCCGATGTTCTGGTGGCAAAAGGCAGATGGTTCGGTGGCGCATCTCGATGGGCTGCCGACGAATGCAGCGAGCTTTATCGCTGCCCTGGGAAGCTGAGAGATGGACGATCGGGAACGCCTCAGGGTGAGGCTCCGGGATGACCGGGAGGTCGCCGACGAGACTGTGCCTCGCAGCGACAGCGTTGGTGCCGCGCCGGAGCGGCGGTCGCGCTTCCGTCGTCTCGTGGGGGGTGTCGGGTGGCTGTTTCAGTCCCCTGCGGAGTGGCTTGGGTGGCGATCGATTTCCGAGGGGGCGGGCGCGGTTCGGCGCCTCTACAGGGGCACGCATGCAGGCCAGAAGCGGGATCGTCGGTTCAAGACCCAGGAGAATTATAGGTTTGACCTGGCGGGCACGGCCTTTGCCTACGGGATATCGATTGCGGAGTTGGAACGGCGTCTGGCCCTGCGGCGCCGGCAGACTGCCTTGCTGTCGTACGTGCTGTTCCTGATGGCCTGCGCCTTCGTCCTGGCTTGGGTCTGGGTCGCACTCCGCACCGCTGGCGGCGGTGGGCGGGTGGTTCTGCTCCTGCAGTTCCTGCCCTTCTGCGCCCTCTTCTACCTCATGTCCTTCCATCAGGCCTTGCTCAACTTCCAGATCAGGACGGGGCGCGCCGCAAATTGGCGAGAGTATTTGGCAACGGAAGCGGGGTTCCTGCCACGATGGTAAAAGCACTCATCCGCCTTTTGGTTTTGGGCGCGGCGCTTGGCTTGGGCGGCTGTGAGCTGCCGCCTTCGAGCAATCAGTCAGTGTCCGTGGTGTCGAACAACGAGGTGCTGGGCCGGCTGGAGCCGGTCTACAATCCGCCTCCCGGGGCGAATTTCCGCTGCGGGAACACGCTGCGTTCGGTCGAGATGTTCCGCATTCCAGGGGATGTTCAGTCGGGGCTGCCCACGGCCTTCGCGCCGGTCGCAACCTTGGGGTATCGACGCGGCGATTGGCTGGAGGTGGTCTCGAAGACGGGTTTCATCGGCTGGATCTTTCTGCCCACCGAACCGCCGATGTCACAGAGTGACTTCATCCGCTATTGCCACGTCTACCAGGACGCGCAGGGGCGGATCGTTTTCGACTACAAATTCTGGAACACCCAGTTTTAAGCCGTCTGCGCAGGCGAAGAGGCGTGGTTAAAGCTTCGGTATCCACTGGAGGACGCCGAAGCCCGCCAGATCGTGCAGGATGAAGAACGTGAAACATCCGGCGATCATGATGGCGCCCAGGCGTGTCGCAAAATCTTGAGCGGGGGCGGAGACGGGCCGCCCCCGCAGCCATTCGATCAGACAGAGCACCATGGCGCCCCCGTCCAGGACGGGGATCGGCAGCAGGTTCATCAGCGCCAGGTTGAGGGACAGCACGGCCGTCAGGGCGAGGAGGGTCACGGTGCTGGTCGTCGCGGCCTCGCCGGCGAGCTGAGTGACACCAAGAATTCCGGTAAAGTTGCTGCCGCCCTGGCCGGTCGTGAGGGCTGTCGTGATGCCGCGGACGGTCTCGACCGTGACGCGCCAAGCCCGGGCGGGGGCATAGAGCGCGATCTGGCCGAGCGTCAGGGGTCGGTGGCCGAGCGCATGGCTCTCGACGCCTAGGAAGCCGATGACCCGGCCACCGGCCGCGCGAGATTCGAGACGCGGGCTCAGCGAGAGAGTCCTGCCGTCCCGCCCGATGGTCAGGTCGATCCGCTGCCCAGGGTGGGCTCTCAGCTGAGGCAACACCTCGGTGAAGGTCGCGACCGAAGTGCCATCCACCGCAAGGATCTGATCGCCGGGATGGATGCCAACTGCGGCCGCCGGAGAGCCTGGCAGGACGGCACTCGCGACAGGCAGAAGGGTGGTTTTCCCTCGGACACTTAGGATGTAGGCATAGAGACCGATCGCCAGGCAGATGTTGGCGGCCGGGCCAGCGATGATGACGGCCATACGTGCCGGCGGTCGCAGGGCGCCGTAGCGGCTCGCCTGTGACGGATTGCCTTCGCCGGCGAAGGAGACGAAGCCGCCGATCGGCAGGGTGGAGAGGCTCCAGACGGTTCCCCGCCGGTCGGTGAAGCGAAGCAGGTTCGGCCCGAAGCCGATGGTGAAACGCTGCGCGGTCAGGCCGGCGGTGCGGGCGGCCAGGTAGTGGCCCAGCTCATGGCTGACGAGGAGCAGGTTGCCGACCATCAGGATGGCGGCGATCGAGACGACGACGCTCGCGAGCTGGGACATGGGGTCTCCTGTCAGGAAGGCCGCCGGCCTACATGATCTGGGATGTCGGGTGCGGTTAACGCTGGCGTCTTCAGAAGGTCCCGGGCGGGGCGAACTGAGCACCGCCACTGGCGCCGGTCGCCCAGGGCGCGGTTTCGTAGGAAGGCCGGTTGATCTGGGTCGAGGGCTCGGTGGGTTTTACGATGGTGCCGTCGCGATCATAGACCGGCGGCGTCCAGGTCGCGTTCGTGTCACCGTAGCCCGCATAGGGGTCATAGGTCGGGTTGTGCATCGGCGGAGGCGGAGGCGCCGAGTAGTCGGACAGCTTCTTGACGTTGCCGTGGGCGCAGCCCACGAGGGCCAGAGCGAGCAGGGGCAGAACGATGAGAGCGCGAGGCATCACTAGGCTCCATGGTGTGTGGAGCCTAGTGTCGCTGTATCGATTGCGAATGGCGTGGGAGGTTAGTCGCTGGAGGACGCTTGGCGGAGCGATGCGTTTTCAGCCTCAAGAGCCGCAACGCGGCGCTCAAGCTGCTCAGCCTTTACCGCATAATCTATTTTGCGGCAGGTCATGGTCCGCAGTTCATCGCGCAGCCTGTCGATCCCTTGATGGAGGCATGCGGTCGCTTCGCGATTATCCTCGATTTTCCGTCGCAGCGCAGAGATTTCCTCCTGCTGCGCGTTGATCTGTTGGCACCGCTGCGCATCGAGGCTTTGCGCCTCGGTGAGCAGGGAGTTGTGCTGCTGTTCGACATAGCGGCCATAATCGGCCAGTCGCTGAACAAGCGCCTGAAGCGCCGCATTCTGAACCTGGAGATTCGACTGCGCACGCGCCGCCCGCAGGCCGTCCATCATACGATAGAAGGCGAGATCGCCGCTTATCATGTTCGCGGCTGCAAGAGCGTCAGACATCATCGTCTGGTCCCCCGTTGCCTGGATCGGTTGTTGCACGCAGCGTGGTGTCCATGCCGTCGCTCGATCCTTCCGGACCAGCGATAGCGCGGGTGCCTACGTTGGGCAAGCGTTGGCCTCCGCTGGATCGTGCTCCTGATCCGGCCGCATCCGAGAGTGCCCGCCTGACACCAGAGGCGACCGCCGTCCCTGGCACCCATGCACCTTGTTGATAGAAGGCTTCTCCATCGACCCGGTTTGCCGGGGAAATGCCGATGAGGCGGGGCAGGTGATGCGGCAGAAGTGTGACCATGCGGAAGCTCATCAACGCCGCAGTCACATGCAGCATCACAAAAATGTTGAGCAGCACGACAAGACCGATGAGGTTGGTGACGAACCACCCGCCGTCCAACACGAAGCCGGACGCGATGCCGAAGCTCTCGCGGATCAGCCAGGACATGCAGTCGTAGACAAAGTAGCCAAGGAAGAGACCGATCACCATCATGGTCGGACGAAAGACGACATTGAAGAGCAACCCCCAGCCTTCGATGCCTCGGCCATGGAGACCGTCGCCGCCGAAGGTCATGTGCGCGAGCATCCAGAGCGGCACGGCGATCATCGCCTCACAGACCAGGATGATCCATCCGCAGACCCCTGCCATCCAGAGGACATAGGGGATCATCGGCAAGACATAGGCGATGATGATGCCCGGGACCAGAATACCCATGAGGAGCGTGAAGATCGGGATGGCGAGGAAGCTCACCAGGGTATGACCGGCGACCGTTGCGGCGGCGCCGCCCCATTGGAATGTCAGCACCTGCCAGACGGTGACGCCGGTCGCGGCGGCTTTGGATGCGAGCAATCCGGCTGCCACGAAGGCAAGTAGAGCCGTGTTCATCAGCGTTTGACCGAGGCTGATGAGGCCGCCGAAAGGATCCGTCCAAGTCTGGGACGGGGGCAACAGAAAGTTAGCGATGTGGTTCAGCGTCCACTGTGTCAGATGAAGCGAGTTGAAGATCTGCGCAAGAACGCCGAGGCCTTCCTGGGAGTTCTTGACTGAGGCCAGCGTGGTGGGGACGCCGGTGGGCGGCGCAGTGCCGTCAGACGTCGTGGCGACCGTCCGCAGCGTGGACATATAGGAGGTCGCGGCGGTCACCATCGGAGCCAAGTCATATGACATGGCGTCGCCGATGCCATCATAGGTGGGTGAGGTAATGTCAGGCGTGTTCTGCAGCAGCGACAGCGTGGCCGCGTTCAGCCGCGCGATCTCCAGATAATAGGCACCGGCTGAGGTCCAGCCGAGGGTCGATTGTTGCACTTCGCTCGCGAGCAAGGGCGGCGTCTGGCCGCCCTGCTCGGCCGCCTGGACACTGAGAAGGTCGAGATTTCCTTGGCGGGCCGCGGTCGCGTTGGCCTGGATGGCCTGGTTGATGTCCGCTTCCTCGGTCGTCGCAGCCGTCGTCAGCTGCCTGGTGTAGTCACTGACGGCGTTCTGATAGACCGATTGCAGGGATGCGAGGGCGGAGCTGCTCTTCGTGGTCCAGAGAGTATGCGCCACCTGCTGGACTGCGCCTCGAATGTCATTCTGAAGAACATCGTTGAGGACGGCTTGCTGCACACCCGCCATATTGACGCTCAGCCCGGCGACCGTGCTTTGGTTCTGCTGTGGTTCGTTCAGGGTGACCGAGCCGCAGACGGGGTCCCCTGATTCATTCCCGTCCGACAGGCTATAGCGCCAGGTGATGTAGGTGCCGTTGGTGGTGCTCGTGCCGGTCAGCGCCTGGGGGGTGGGGACAAGCTGAGACCCTCCGCTGTTCTCCGAGCCACCAGCGAGATTGACGAGATCCATGCAGAGCTCGCTGCCGATAAGGCCGGTGACGATATCGCCTGTGCCGGGGATCTGGGGCTGGGCGAGGACGATCGCGTCCGGACCTACGGCTTGCATGGCGTTGGCATAAAGCGCCTTCGCCATGCCGACGCCCCAGAGCGCGCCTTGCTCCACCAGCTGCTGACCCGCCGAGAAGCCGCCGCCGAGGGGGAACATCATGATGGCCGCGAAGCCGACGCGGACCACGAAGATCCAGGACTGGCCGCTCCCGAGGATCTGCGAGCTTTCGGCGGCGCGGTGGATCGTCATGATCGTGTTGTAGACGACGAAGGCGCAGGCAATCGCCGCGACGAAGCCGGTGAACTGACCGACAATCTGGCTAATGACGGTCGCTTCATTGCCGGTGGTGGCCGTGCCGGTGAGCCCATTGACCGGGAAGAGTTGCTGGACGACCTGCGCGGCCCAATCATTGCCCGGATTGAGCGCGCTCCAGCTCACATTATAGGGATTGGTGGCCTGGGCGAAGGCAGGCCCGGCGATGGCGGTGACGGTGAGCGTCAGGAGAATGAGCAAAAAAAAGCGCATGGCGACCTCGGGGTTTGCTCCGAGGCTGCCACGCGCCACTGCGAATGGCCTGTGAGAAAGGCTCAGCTGGGTGACGGACCCGGACGGTTCGGTGAGGCACCCGAGCGGCTGAAGACCGACTTCAGGGCTTCGACGGCGTGCTGGATGATTTCGGCGGCCTGCTTGGTGATGTCCTCGATCATGCTCTTGCCCTCTCGGCGCGAAGGCGTGCTCTCGGCCTTCTCGCCGATCTCCGCGTCCAGCTGCTGGAATTTGGCGGTGAGGTTGGCGGCGTCGGGACGGCGCGCGATGATTTCCTCGACGCCGGTTCGGGCCTCCCCGTATCTGGCGAGGGATTCGGCGGCCTTGTCATAGGCCCGGGCAACGCCAGTCTCGTCATGCAGCGCATTGTTGAACTGCTGGCGAAGGTCCTGGTAGCGGCCGCCTTCGCGCATACCGGAGAGAACGCCGGCCATCCCGTCTGGATCGGATCGCGCGGCCGACTGAATGCGGTGCATAATCGTGGCCCCCTCACCTGTTCGGAAACCATCGAGCGCCTCGATCGCCGCGCGTCCGGCCTTCTCGGCATGCTGCAAGCCGGCTTGGTCGACGCCGGCCTCTGTCCTGGCTTGATAGGCGGCAAGGCGCTCGCCGAGGGGTTGGGGTTGTCCCTCCCAAGGCGCGGGGCCGGTGGCGGCAGAGACGCCGGCACGCATCAGATCAAGGATCGAATCCAGCGCACTGCGCTGGTAGACGGCGGGGTTGGCTTGTCCATAGCCGCCTTGCTGGGGCGCAGAGTGAGGCTGCGCGGGATTGGGCGCCCGCGGCGCGGCGGATGCGTTGGCAGGCGCCTCTGAACGCGGCTGTCTTTGCTCTTCTGAAGAGCTCGATGCTCCGGACGCGCTGGAGGAGGCGGCATGGGGCGGAGAGGCGGTCTGGCCGGCTGGCGCTGTGTTCGGTGGCGGAGCTGGTTTCGGGGAAGTTTCGGCTTGCCGGACGCGGTGTTCCAGATGTTCGGCCTGGGCGCGGATTGAGTCGGTGTTCTGATCGGCCTGCCGTCCGATCACGGTTGCGGCACGCCGGACCTCATGGACGGTGTCGCGATCGGCGAGACCGGCCGTTGAATTCAGAAGGTTGAGCATGCGCGGGTTTTCGAGCCCGGGTGCGGAGCCAGCGAGGCGCTGCATTTCACTCCGCGTGGCATCCGATAGAGGCAGCTGGTGGCCGAGCGCCTTCTCGGCATCCTGCGCGGCGTAGGCGACCAGATGGTGTAATTCGCGCTGATTGGCGCGGATCGGATCGCTGGCTTCAGACCGCAGGGACGCGATCTCCTGGGCGAGCGTGGGGTCGCGCTCCTTGATCGTGCTGGCGTAGCGGTTCATCGCCTCCAGCATCTCAGAGGCGGGGGCACGCGACGCATCCTGCGTAGCCGCAGCGGGCGGCGTTGCGGGTTGCTGCGGGCCACTGGTCTGTTCAGCTTCGGCCATGGATCGTGCTCCTCAATGGTTGGCGATGGTCGGGGTCGGCATGGTGGAGGTCGGCAGGAAGTCGTGCTCCGTATCCACCGCGAGATGAGCGGCCTCGAGCGATCCTCGTTGCAGGCTGGTTTTGTAGATTTGGAACTGGAGATAGTTGTTGAGTGCCAGTTCCGTGGCGATCTCGCGTTCCACGGATGCCGGCGGCATGGCCTGGAGCTGGGCGGCCCAATTCACGTCGGAGACGCGGCGCTCCGCCTCGATTTGCAGCACCTGTAGCCAGGAACCCTGGGTCTGTGCCGGCAGGCCGATGTCGGTGAGATACTGTTGCTGGATGGTCGTCAGTGGCACAGTCTGCGACTGATAGCCGACAATGTTGTCGACGAAGCTATGGGCTGCCGACATGCGCGCGTTGTACGCGCGGCGGCGAACCTGGGCATCCTGACCGGCAAGCGACGTGAGCTGCGAGCCTCGCAGGGGTGCGGGAGCCACTGGCTCGATCAGGTTTGTCGCGTAATCCTTGGCGGCCGTCAGCGCTTGCTGCGTCGCGTAGGTCCCGCTGCCGAAGAGCGTCGAGAAACTTTGGTCGATATCGGCGGTGGCGGCGGATGTCGTGCAGGGAAGTCCGGCGGCTTGGTCGTTGGGGTCGCAATAGCCGCTAATATGCTCCGCGTTCGCAGCCGCTTCGCCCTGCGCTTCGCCGTAATAGGAGGGCATGTTCGGCCATCCCTCGTCCCGCTGGTCCCGCTCGCGCGAAATAGTATAGGCGACCTGGAAGGCGGAATGAGCGGCGGCCTGGGTGCTCACGCCGCCGTCCAAAGCGGCGCATTGCGAGGGGCTCGCCGTCTGCTGATCGCGGATTTGCGCATCGCGCATCTGCAGATCGAACTGAGCCATCGCCTCGTTGGACGCGTCAGCGATTCCTTCCTGGGCGCCGACGGCGGCTTTGGAGTAATTAGCGTTCTGGGTAAAGCCTTCGCGGAGGAGGGTATTAGTGTCGCCATAGGTGGTGCCACCGATGGCCTTGTTGATGTCCTGCATCGTTTGGGAGATCGTGTTCTGGACGGTATTCATGACATTGAGCACGTCAAGAATGCCGGTTTCCTGCACGAGCTGCTTGGCTTCCTCGGCGATGGAGGCGGGATCGATGACTGGCAGGTTGGCATAGGCGGGTGCCGCATTGAACAGAACCGCACCGAGCACGACGCCAACCGCAGCAGACCCCCATAGAGCATGTTTGTGCATGGCCATCTCCTAGAAGGTGCCATTGATGTTCTGGAGCGCCGTGTAACCGGACGGGAGCATGCCGTTGCCGGTGATATAGAGCCCGCTGCCGGATCCGCTGGTGCCCGCCCCGAGACCGATTGTGCTGATCGGAGGTCCGCCGCCGCCGAAGCTGAGGGAGGGGCACGAGAGGCCGCCGCCGATACCGCCGAAGCCGAGGTTGAAGCCGGTGACGGTCAAGCCGCACTGCACCTGGCCGAGCCAGGAGTTCCAGGTTTGCTGCACGGCGTTGCAGATCTGGCCTTCGACCGACTGCAACAGGCTTCCAGGGTCGAGAAGGTTCGTCACCAGGTTCAAGCCGACCCCGTTGAAGAAATTCCCGAGACAGCTAAGGCTGGTGACGCTCTTAGGCTGCTGGATGGTGTTCTGGTCGGCCGCCATGCGCGCGGACATGCCATTGGCGGCGGCTTGTGCGAGGACGGCGCAGCCGACGCTCCCGGTGCTTGTCGTGCTGTATTGCGCGAAGGCGGGGCCGGCCGCGAGAGGGAGCCCGCCGGCGAGCGCGCAAGCGAGAACGCCTTTCATGTCGTCTTCTCCAGTGAGGCCGCCTGGGCGGCTGAGGCGAGTTCCTCCAACCGCTCCGGGGACATCAGGCGCGCCAGTGCGCCCTGGCGGGAGACGGTTGTGACGCAGGCGCGGATCGCCCGCGCGGCGTGCGTGTCGCCGCGCATGATCGCGTTGCCGGCCGCGACACCCTCGGGCACCCCGATTTCGCGGAGCCAGTGCATGATCCGCATCGTCCGCGCGGCCCCGAGCTGAGCGAGGATGTCCTGGAGGCTCAAGATGGCGACGGCGGTCGTCAGCTGACCCGAGAGGCGCGCTGGGGCGTGGGCCGCCGCCTGATCGAGCCGCTGCCCAAGGTCCGTGAGGAGCGTCTGTGCTTCCTCGGATGCCTCCAGGTCACGAGCCGGAGGAGGCCACGCCCCCGTGGGGTCTCGCGGTCGTATGAGCTGCAACCAACTCAGAACAGCGGATGTTCGCAAGTCCAGCATGCATAAGTCCCTCAGTTGATCGATGCAGCATGGGGAAGCGGTCTGCGAATGGCGTCAGTTTCTGATCTCGACGACGGTACGGCTGATCACGAGCCGCAGGCCGAGTGGCGCGACCGCCTCGGCGAGAGCGCGGTTCCAAGGTTTGCCCCCCTTCCAGCTGACGACCATGTCGGGGCGGGCACCCGGTCCGTAGGTGACCCTGACAGCGCGCGGGACGATCTGCCGACAGGCAAAGTCGAGGGGTACCTGTTCGCCGAAGCCGTAGGCCATTTCCCAATGCGTGGCGAGAGAGGTGCGACCCGCTGCCCGACGGGCGGCCTGAGCGCGATCGCCGGGATCGACGATCGGAGCCATGACGACGGGAGCGGAGGTCGACGTGGGATTCGACGAGCCTCTCACGACGAAGTCCGCTCGGGCAGAGAGGGGAAAGGCCCCAAGCAAGGCAACCACGGCGAGAAAAGATTGGGTGCGATTGTGTTTCACGGTAACGGCACTCCTTCCACTGATCAGGCGAATGGATGACCAAAACTTTTGCGAATGGGGATTGCGAACAGGCGCCAGGGCGCGGGATAAGCGCAGAGATCATGGGAAAGTGGGGCTCAGGCGCGGCTCGGTTGTCGGACTGCGAAGTGTTGAGACCCGGATAAGGAAACGGTTCGGGCGGGATGGCGAGAGAAGAGAAACCGCAAGTCAACCCCGACGCGGACATCGATGAAATTTTCCGGGTCATCGCGCGGCGCTTCGCCGAGGCACGAAAGAAGCGCGGCCTCACTCAAAAGGAACTCGGTCAGTTAGCCGGTGTCGCGCAATCGCGCATCTTTGAGCTCGAACAGGGCACCGCCAATATCACCGTGCGAACGCTGATCAACATGTCCCGCCTGCTTGACGTTGATCCTCGCTCGCTCTTTCCGGATGTGGAACCAATTGAAGGTAGACAGGTTGAAGAAGCTGCCGGTAGGATCAGATCGTTCGCTGAAGACCTTTTGCAGGTAATGCGTGCGCTCGACGATCGCTCAAAAGCGGATGGCAAGCTACGTGAAGACATTGAAATGGTTGTCAGACTTGTAAGGCAGATCGCTGGTTCGAAAGGTGGAGAGCCTAGCGCGGGCTCTTAGTCCGATCGATCTCGTGAAGAAGAGCACCTCGGTAGGAGCTCTATCTGTTAAAACTGATTGACGATCTGTTTTAACAGATTTAGAACGGCCCGGTCCCTGACCGGAGGCGTTCGTGACATTCACCGGTGTCGACAGATTGCAGGAAGAGGAAGAGGTGCCGTTGGCGCCTGCTTCTCTTCTGCATCGTCCGCCGGCCCCTGCCCGCTTCCCATTTCTGGATCACCTGCTTGGCTGCATGATCGCGGCGGGACAGGGTGTCCATGCGCTTTGCCTTTTCTTGCACCTGACGCGCGATGCCCTGGACGCTCATATCGTGCGGCTTGGCCTGGCAACGCCGCATGACCGGCCAATGCGCAAGGGCGGCCCAAAAGCCTGGTCAACGCCGGACATTATTCTTGCCATTCTGCTGAGATTCGCCGGCGTCCATCCCGAGACCATCGGCCGCGCGCTGTTGCAGCCGCGATCCGCCAATGCGGTGCGGACCAAGCTGCGGCGCATGGGCATTCGGGGACCAAGCCGCAAAGACTTGTTCAAAGCGGAGCCGTCGTCGCTGCGCGTGCCGCCAGCATCGATGCTGGCGCGTCTGCTGCACTCCCAAGCAGACCTTTCCGCCACCATACGAGATTTGCGCGCCTTCGTCACGTCCGGTCCTGCGCACTCCGTAACGGTTGGATCGCCGGAAGCACTGCGCAACCGTCGTGCGGGCGCCATCGTTCATTCGGAGCTGCAGCGCGAGCTGCCGCTGATGGGGATCATCGGCGGCCGAGACAAGGGCGAGCAATGTGCAGAGACCGCGACGCACGCGACGGTTCGTGTCCCGAGCACCGAGGAAGCGGTCGATTTCAACGATCTAAGCTGGTTCAGCGCACTGGTTGGGAAGAACCCACTGACGAACCGTGTTGCCGTCTATGTCGTCGGCATGCTGCTCCTGGGCGGGTTGCACTACAAGGAAGCGGCAAAGCGCCTCGGTGTGTCGGAGGCTTCTTATCGCACCTTCCGGACGCGGATGGACGTCCCCGTCGACTCAGATCGGAAAAAAGCCGGCAACACTTTCGACGAGGAAGCGGCAAAAGTAACGCTGTCGCGCTCCGGCTATGAGTTGCGCCTTTGCATGGGGTCACAAAGGAACTGGTTCTGGGCGAAGAAGTCCGACAGAGGTGCGCGTCTCTCGCCGCCGTTGCGGAGCAAAGAGCGCTTCATCGGCGAGCGCAGCAATAAGATTCGGATTCTGACGCGCGCGATGATCGATGCCGATCGGCAAACCTGGCGCGCGCCGTTCGCAAACTCTTCTGCCAGGATATGCGCATGATGGAACCGAATAGGCTCGCCGATGCGCAATTCATCCGCTGCTGTTTCTCATCGTCTCTCTGATCCCGACTTTCAGGGGCATCTCGTCCGCCGCTGCCTTGGTTTGGCCGTGATGATGGCGGGACTGCTCGCGATCTCGATCGCCCATGATGCCTGGCTATGGACCCATCCCGTCGCGCCGCGGTATTTCCTCACCGACGGCAAGAACGCACCGCGGCCCGTCGTCGCGCTCGACAGTCCGATCGTCGATGACACGCAGCTTCTGCAATGGACGGTGGAGACGGTCCTCGCTCCCTACAATGTCGACTACTACAACTATCCAATCGAACTGAACACCGCGAGCCGGAAGTTCACGCTTCGAGGCTGGAACACCTTCGCTCAGTCTTTCATCAGCAGAGGCAATTTCGATGAGCTCAAGCGAGCGCGATTGCTCTGTCATGCCCAGACTGAGCGGGCCGCGCTCATTCACCAGACAAGCTATGTGGAGGGCGCTCTGACCT
>Ga0310811_10007656_pt1 | contig 13839 bp, 13 predicted proteins | sample YCmetagenome_FD_207642 | JGI IMG/M metagenome (GOLD analysis project Ga0310811, IMG submission 207642) | Soil microbial communities from experimental microcosm in Duke University, North Carolina, United States - YC | ecosystem: Engineered > Artificial ecosystem > Soil microcosm > Unclassified ... | reverse complement strand
GACCGGTAGCGTGGAGGGTGGCTTCCCCTTCGGCCTCGTCGCCGTCGTGAAGGGAGCTGACGCCGCGGAGCTGAACGCGAAGACCGTCACCTACGACCTGGTCCCCGATCCAGAGGCCTCACCGGACCCCCTCCTCGAGCGCCGAGGCCTGGCTGAGCTTCCGGCCTACACGCCGCTCCCGACCCCGGTTGCGCCGCCTCCGCCGCCCGCCGTCCCGAAGCCGAAGGCCGTGTACGTCAAGCCGGCTCCGATCGTCGGCACCGGCCAGCTGGCCTGGCCCGTCCCCGGCGGGGTGATCACGCAGTACTACAGCTCGTACCACAAGGCGCTAGACATCGCGGCGCCCGCAGGCCACAAGGTCATCGCTTCGGCCGCCGGCGTGGTCACCTGGTCCGGCTGGAAGGACAACGGCGGTGGCCTCGTGATCGCCGTCGACCATGGCAACGGGATCGTCACCGTCTACAACCACCTTGGCAGCCTCTGGGTTGCGGTCGGCGCGACGGTCGCCGCCGGACAGGGGATCGCGGCGGTCGGCTGCACCGGCGTCTGCACCGGGCCACACGTCCATTTCGAGGTCATCGTCGACGGGGTCATCGTCAATCCCCTTCGCTACCTCTAGCCCCGTCAGTCCTCCTCGCGCCCGTCCTCGCCCGATCAGGGCTGCCCCTGGCCCGTTGCTATCATCGATCACCGATGTTCGCTGACCAGGTTCGGATCTACGTCTCCGCTGGTGCCGGCGGCGACGGGGCCTCGTCGTTCCGTCGGGAAGCCCACGTCCCCCGCGGCGGCCCCGATGGGGGGGACGGTGGCTCCGGTGGCGACATCGTGCTGGTCGTCGACGCGGGCATGACCACGCTCGGCGATCTTCGACACCACCCGCACCACCGCGCCAAGCCTGGTGGCGCCGGCGCTGGCCGCAAGGCGCACGGCAAGAACGCCGCTGACGTGCTCCTTCCCGTCCCTCCCGGAACCGTGGCGCGCGTTGCGGCGGGCGGCGATGGCGGCGACGCCGGCGAGATACTCGGTGAGCTGCTGGCGCCCGGGGAGCGGCTGGTTATCGCGCGAGGCGGGCGCGGCGGGCGCGGCAACGTCCACTTCGTGAGCTCGACCCACCAGGCGCCAACGCACGCCCAGAAGGGAGGGCCCGGGGAGACGCGCTGGATTGAGCTGGAGCTGAAGGTGATCGCCGACATCGGCCTCGTGGGAGCTCCGAACGCCGGCAAGTCGTCGCTCCTGGCCGCGCTCACCGCGGCGACGCCGGAGGTCGGCGACTACCCCTTCACCACGACCAGCCCGAACCTTGGCGTGATCGAGCTCAATGATGAGCGGCGGGCCGTCATCGCCGACCTGCCCGGCCTGATCGAGGGGGCGAACGAAGGGCGCGGGCTTGGGCATGCGTTCCTGCGCCACGCCGAGCGGACCCGCGTCCTGGTGGCGGTGGTGGACGGCGCCGCCGCCGACCCGATCGGCGAATGGCAGTCCGTCGAGGCAGAGCTGCGGGAGCACGACGCGTCGCTCATGCAGCGCCCGATGCCGATGGTGGTGACGAAGCAGGATCTCCCCGAGGTCCACGCCGCCTGGCCGTCGATCCGTCGCAAGCTGCGGGCCATCGGTGCGCAGCCGCTGGCCGTCTCCGCCCAGGCCGGCACGGGGCTGGCCGAGCTGCGGAAGGCCCTGGCCGAGGCGCTCGACGAGGCGCAGCGGCGATCCGCCGCCGAGCCCGTCGGCGGGGCCGTGCGTCTGCACCGGTTCGACCCGCTCGACGCCGGCTGGCAGGTGATCGCGGAGGCCGACGGGCTCCGCGTCCGCGGCCGGCGGATCGAGACGTCCGCCGCGCGGACCGACTTCACGAACGACGAGTCACGCGACCGCTTCCAGCGGACGCTCGAGCGACTGGGGATCGACGCCGAGCTGCGACGCCTCGGCGCGCGGAGCGGCACCATGGTCCGCATCGGCTCGGTCGAGCTGGAATGGGGAGACGAGGATTGAGGGGAGCGTCGGTACGGACAGAGGGTCCGGTCCAGCGCGCCAGCGACGAGCGAGCCGCCGCCGAGCCGGCCGCGCAGCCAAGGCGCCGGCCGCGCGCCAAGCGGGTCGGGATCCTGGGCGGCACCTTCGACCCCCCGCACATCGGGCACCTCTGGCTCGCGACCCTGGCAGCCGACAGCCTCGACCTCAGCCACGTGCTGCTGATGCCAGCCGCGCGGCCGCCGCACAAGGGCAGCGCGAACATCAGCAATGCGGCCGACCGGGTGATGATGACCCGCCTGGCGATCAGCGGCGACGTCCGGCTCGACCTCTCGCTCGTGGAGATGGAGCGGCCCGGCCCGTCGTACACCGTCGATTCGCTCGCCCAGCTACGAACCCATCTCGGTCCGTCAGTGGGGCTCGTGCTGGTCATGGCCGCCGACTCCTTCGCGCAGATCGAGACCTGGCGCGATCCGAATCGGCTCCTTGAGCTCGCGGAATGGGCGGTCGGACCGCGTCCGGGCACTCCGATGCCGGCGCGCAACGAGTTGCGCGAGCGCTTTGGCACGAAGGCGGCGCGGATCCACCTGCTGGAGGGTCCGTCGCTGGACCTGAGCAGCTCCGAGATCCGGTCGCGGGTAGCGGCGGGTCGCCCCATCCGGTACCTTGTGCCCCGGGCCGTGGAGGAGCTGATCGACGCTCGCGGCCTGTATCGAAGGAGGCGACCATAGAGGAGCGCGCGGACGGGCTGACGGCCATCGATCCGGGCGAGCTCGCCCATCGGATCGTGGACCTGGCATCCGACAAGAAGGCGGTCGACATCGTGCTGCTGCGGACGACCGAAGTGACGACCATGGCCGACTACTTCGTCATCTGCACCGGTCGCAGCGACCGTCAGCTGCAGGCGCTGGCCAGCGGCATCATGGATGAGCTGCGCGATGACGGCATTCGTCCGCTGGGGGTCGAGGGGAAGGGCGCCGCCCGCTGGGTCCTCCTGGACTATGGCGCAGTGATCGTCCACCTCTTCGCCCCCGAGGAACGCGAGTTCTACGGTCTCGAGCGACTCTGGAGCCACGCCGCGCAGGTCGTCCGCCTGGTCTGAGGCCAGCCCGCAGGTACTACCCGGGTACCACTCGCCGAACGCCGGACCTCCTATTGAGCGTGATTCCGGGCGCTTCCATGCTCATGCCATGGACGAGCACGCCACGCTCCCTGCGAGCGAAACCGATTCGGCCGACGCCTGCCGCTTCTGCGGTGGGAGCCTGCTGACCAGCGTCTTCGACACCTCGTTCCGCGACACCGCCGCGGAGGAGCGCCTCTTCTTCGCGATCCCCGGGGCGCTGTGCGTGCCGTGCCGCCAGCTGTACGTCGATCGGCAGCTGATCGGGATCCTTGGCCTCTCCGAGGCGCAGTGCACCTTCGCCATCCAGAGCGACCGGGTCCTCCGCGCCGGCGCCGCCTAGGCCGATCCCTCAGCCGCGCGTCGGACGCGTGGCCAGCAGGTACTCCCCGAGCCAGGCGACCAGTGCCGGCTCTTCCGCGGTCTCCTGGGCCTTGATCGAGACATCGGCCTCGAAGAGGCCCCGCAGCATCCCCTCCAGCTCGGCACTCGAGTAGCGCCGCGCCGATTCGGCGATCCGCTCCGCCGTACGTGCGTTTCCGCGCCCAACCCGCTTCGTGAGCTCCTGCGGCGTAGCTCCGGAGGCTCCCAGGTCACGCGCCACGATCAGGTCCGCGATCCGGCCTTCGAGTGCAGCCATGATCTTCAGCACCGGCTGGCCCTCGCCGATGGCTCGCTCGATCGCAGCTGCCGCTGCGGCCGGCTCGCGCCGGTCGATCGCGTTCGTGATCGCGAAGAGGCTCGCCGGTCGTGTATCGGTGACCAGCGCCTCGACGTCATCGGCGTTGATGGGGCGTCCATTGGCGTACGTCGCCAGCTTGCGCAGCTCACCGTCGGCGACCCGCGTCTGCTGTCCGCGTTCGATGTCCGATTCCCATACTGCGCCGCCCACGCGCTCGGCGAGGAGTGCAGCGGCGCGTGGCTCGATGGCGACCGCGATCGCGCCGGCGTGCGCCCGGATCCAGCCCTGGAGCTGGTTGCGTCGTGGCGTAGAGCACTCCTCAACGGTGCCGCCGCATTGCGTCACCGCCTCTGCGATCCGCTGCAGGAGCGCGGGTGGCTTGCCGGCGTCCCGCGAGGGTCGCAGCTCGGCGAGCGCGAGGGCAGCCCCGTCCGGCAGGTCCGTCACCAGCGCCAAGAGCTTGTCGGTGGCCGCGTTCGACCGCCCCGCTGCGAAGAGCGGTTGATGCAGCACGACGAGGTGCGCGCCGAACATGCCGACCGTCGCCGACTCGAGCCGCGCCCGGTCGATCGCCCCCTCGTCGGGGCTGCGCTCGGGCTGGATCTCGGTGCGCTCCGCCACGTCGAGGTGCGAGGCGAAGGCCGCAAGAGCCTGGTCGATGCCGAAATCGTCGTCGCCGTGGACGAGGAGCAGCGTGGCCGTCATGGACCGACTGCCTTCCACGCGGCGACCAGCCCTGTCTCGAGCTCGTCTTCCGACACTCCGGCGGCGGCTGCCAGCTCGTCCTGCATCGCATGGGCGGGAGCCCGCGCCGCTTCGAGGTCGGTTCGAACGTCGGGGTACCGCCGCTCGAGGTCGTCGATCCGCTCGTCGATGGAGACGAACTCCTGCGCGACCCGGCGATCGGCGACTGCCACCGCTACCGAGGCCCAGCCCCGGGGTGCGCGGGACGGGTCGAGGAGGCAGAGAATCGGATGCGACGCGATCGGCTCGGAGAGCTCGGCGAAGCCCCGCTCGGCCATCCAGCGTGCCGCCATCAGCCCGTGCTCGGCCCCGTGATCTCGCGTCTCCACCTTGTCGACATCGTGGAGCAGGGCGGCGACCTCGACAAGGTGCGGGTCGACTGCGATTCCGGCCGCTTCGAGCAGCCGGGCCGCCTCGGCCGCGACGCGACTGACGCCACGCGCGTGCGTGACGATCCCATCGGGCAGCTCGAAGGAGGCAAGCAGCAGCTCGGCATCGGCGAGGGTGGGTACGCCCATGGGCCGATGCTAGCCGCGGTACGCGCCGCCGTGATCGTCCGGACGACCACCGTGCGCCACGGGTCGCTCCCGAGGCGGCTCGTGACCCGATACCGGAGGCCGTCGCTAATGACCTCGATGCTGCCCTCGAGATCGGTCCGGTGCAGGCGCAGGCCCGGGATGGCGTGCAGGTGGTCGAGCGTGACCTGGTGCGGATGCCCGTAGTCGTTGCCGACTCCCGCCGAGATGAGGGCAACCCCGGGGCGGGCAGCGGCCAGCAGCTCCGGGCCGCTGCTGGAGTGCGACCCGTGGTGGCCGACCTTCAGCACGTCCACCTGCGTCAGCAGCCCTCGATGGGCAAGCAGCGCCTCCACCGGCATCTCCGCGTCACCAGTGAGCAACGCCGTGAACCCGCCCTCGCGCAGCAGCCCGACGACCGAGGCATTGTTGATGTCCCCCTCGGGCAGGGGTCCGGCCACGTCCTCCCCGTTGGGGTAGAGGAGCGTCACCGTCGTCGACCCATCCAGGCGCACGGCCATTCCGCCGCGGGCTGCCGCGACGTGCCCACCCGGTTCGCGCTGGGCCTCGAGCACGAAACGCGGATAGGTCGGGTTCTGGTAGGGGCGGCCGGCATCGAGGATGAGGCCGACGTGGTACCGGTCCAGCGCCGCCACGAGGCCCGCGACGTGGTCCTCGTGTGGGTGGGTCAGGATCATGACGTCGATCCGGCGACGCCACCACGGAAGGCGTTCGCCGAGCCGTCGGAGCAGCAGGTCGGGGTCCGGCCCGCCGTCAACCAGCATGGTGGCCCCGGATGGGGCCGTCACCAGGATGGCGTCGCCCTGCCCCACGTCGAGCGCGACCAGGTGCAGGCGACCGTCGGGCAGGGTTGCCAGCGTAAGGGCGGCAAGCACCGCGCCGGCGCCGATGAACCCAACACTGGGTCGTGCCAGGCGGCTGAGGGCTGCGCGCGCAGCGGCGATCCCCTCCTCGACCATCGGCGACCGCCGCCGGGCGAGCCGGAGGGGGAGCAGCGCGTCCGTCGCGCGGGCCTCTGGGGGTGGAGGCGTTGGACGCGCGAACCGATGCCAGGCGATGCCGAGGGCCGGGTACCAGGCCAGCGCCAGCCAGCCGGGCGCGCTCAGGGGTACCGCGGCGAAGGGGATTGCGGCGGCCGCCTGCCCGGCCACGATCATGGCACGCAGGAGCAGCCAGGCAGCGCCACCGAGGCCCCAGCGCAGGAGGTCGCCGAGTGGAGCAAGCTGGATGGCTGCCGCGATCGCGCCCAACGGCGCCGCGATGGTGCAGAGCAGCATCACGAGCGGCACCAGGGGCACGACCACGACGTTCGCGAGCGGCGCCACCAGCGAAAGCCGTCCGAAACTAGCCACCACGACGGGCAGGGTGGTGAGCTGTGCCGCCATGGTCAGCGCGATGGGTTCCCGCAGCCACGTTGGCCAGCGCCCGAGCCGTGCTTCGATCGACGCCCCGAAGAGGATCAGCCCGAGGGTCGCCAACGCCGACAGCTGGAAGCCGACGTCCCACAGCACCGATGGCGCCGCCACGAGCATCACCACCGCCGCCAGGCAGAGAGCCGAGGCGGCGTGCGCCCGCGAGCCACCAAATCGGGCGACCATCATGGCCCCGGCCATCAGCGCGGCGCGCACCACCGACGGCGAGGCGCCGGTCAGGACCACGTACCCCGCAATCGTGCCCGCCGCGGCGCTCGGCGCCAGCCATCGACCGCCGCGTCGCTCCTCGAGGGGGCGGAGCAGCGCTCCCACGATCGCGGCAACGATGGCGATGTTCCAGCCAGAGATCGCCACCACGTGGGTCAGGCCTGCGATTGCGAAGGCATCGGCCACTTCCGGAGCGATGCTCGACCGGACGCCGAGGAGGATGCCGGCGCCAAGGGCTGCCTCAGGCTCCGGCACCATCTCGTTGAGGCCGCCGAGCAGCCAGCGCCTTGCCGCTGCCGTCATCTCGGCGGCCCCGGCCCGCGGCGCTCCATCGAGGACCCGTGCCGCTCGTGCCCGGACGAGGCCGCCGATTCCCTGGCGCGCCAGGTAGGCGGGGTAGTCGAAACCGTCGAATGCCGCAGCGGCCTCGACGGCTGCCTTCAGCACGACCTGCCGGCCCGCGGCGAGCCCGATTGCTCGCGGCAGCGTTACGAGAAGCCGGCCGCGCACCGGACGGGCCTCGCCGCGCAGCCGAACGATCAGCGAGTCGAGGACGACCTGCTGCGAGGAGCCACGCGGCCGCGGATCGTCGAGGACGGTTCCCGCCAGCTGGACGTCGCCACGGTCGATCAGGGCAGCGACGCTGTCAGGGCCTGACGGCAGGGCCAGCGCTGTTCCACGCCACGTCCCGAGGAGCAGGCCGATCCCCAACGCGGCACAGGCGAGGCCAACACCCGGTAGCCTGACCAGCAGGAGTGCGGCTCCGATCACGACGGCGACGGCCACGCCGGCAAAGCCAAGCGGCGCGGCCCGGGCATCGGTTGCCAGGATGCCCAGGCTCAGCCCGATCAGTGCCCCGGGAAGGGCCAGGCGGGTCGCCACGAAGCTCCGGGGACCGTCAGCCGAGGGTGACGAGGTCGCGGATCTTGTCCACCTGCGAGCTGGTCAGGACCTTGCGGGTGACCATCTCCTCGAGCGAGCTGAACGGCTGCTCCGTGCGGGCGGCCACGATCTTCTCCACGGTCGCCGGACCGATCCCCGGCAGCGCGTCGAGCTCGTTGGCGCTTGCCGTGTTCAGGTCGACGAGGCCGCTGCCGCCGGTCGCGGACCCACCACCCCCGGCCGAACCGATGATCGGGACGACGATCTGCTGCCCGTCCTGCAGCTCTCCTGCCAGGTTCACCCGGCCCGCGGCGGCCGCCAGGTCAGCCTCAGCCGAGTAGCCACCGGCCGCCTGGATGGCGTCCGCCACGCGCGATCCGCCGGGCAGCTCGATGACGCCCGGCCGCAGGACGGCTCCCTCGACGTCCACCACGAGCAGCTCGGGGGCAACTGCCACCGGCGAGATCAGTGCGCTCCCGAAGGGATCGGGCAACTCATCGGGGGCGGCCCGCGGCGTGCCCGCCGAAACGATCAGCCAGCCTCCGAGCCCCACCGCGAGGAGTGCGACAGCCAGCGCACCGATGGCGATCCGGTCGGTGATCGGCACCCGCTCCTCCAGTCGCGGGAGGCGAGCGGAGTGGTGGACCTGTCCGAAGCCCGGCGTCCGGGCACTCGACCCCGGGCTCCGGAAACAGGACGCGCAGCCTAGCGGCGGCGGTCTTACCCCCGGCTTATCGCCGGCTCACCGACCGACGGGTTGGCTAGTCGCCGGGCGTGACGATGTTGACCAGGCGCCCGGGGATCTGGACGACCTTGCGCGGCGCCCTGCCCTTCAGATAGGCCTGCACCCGGTCGCTGGCGAGCGCCAGCCGCTCGATCTCCTCGGGCGAGGTATCGGGCGCGACCGTCAGCCGGTCCCGCAGCTTCCCGTCGACCTGCACCGGCAGCTCGATCATCTCCGAGACGACCATCGCGGCGTCGAACGTCGGCCACGCCTGCTGGTGGATGCTGTACGGCTTGCCCCGTCGCGACCACAGCTCCTCGGTGATGTGAGGTGCCATCGGCGCCAGCAGGAGGAGCAGCGCCTCGACCGCCTCGGCGTAGGCACCGGTCCCGGCCAAACCGTCATCGCGCGCGGCTCCCAGGGCGTTGGTCAGCTCCATCAGCTTGGAGAGCGCGGTGTTGAAGTGGAGCTCCCCATAGTCCTCGCCGACCTCCTTGATGGCCCGATGCGCCGCTCGGCGCAACCCTCGACTGCCGTCCTCGACGGCGGTCACGACATCGGGTGCGATTCCTCCAGAGCCCGGGATCTCTCCCGCCAGGCTTTGAGCCGGTGGCATGCCGGGTACGGCGCGAGGCTGTCCGCTGGTGGCCTGGGCCACACCCCAGACGCGACCCAGGAACCGATGCACCCCCTCGATGCTCGAGGGATTCCACGGCCCGCCCTGGTCCCACGGCCCGATGAACATCAGGAAGCAGCGCACCGTGTCCGAGCCGAAGCGCGAGGTCAGGTCGTCGGGGTTGACGACGTTGCCGCGCGACTTGCTCATGCGGTGATGGTCGGCGCCCAGGATCTGTCCCTGGTTGCGCACCGCCATGAACGGCTCGTCGAAGTCCAGGTGGTGCATGTCGCGCAGGGCCTTGACGAAGAAGCGCGCGTACAGGAAGTGCAGGACCGCGTGCTCCGCGCCACCGGTGTACAGGTCGACCGGCATCCAGCGCATCACCGCCACCGGGTCCCAGGCCTGCGTCTCGTCGTGCGGTGAGCAGTAGCGCAGGAAATACCACGACGAGTCGACGAAGGTGTCCAGGGTGTCCGTCTCTCGGCGCGCCGGCTTGCCGCAGATCGGGCACGAGCCGGCGAGGAAGGCCGCATTCGACTGGAGCGGCGACACGCCGGTTGGAGCGAAGTCCACGTCGCGCGGCAGGAGGACCGGCAGCTGCCCCTCGGGGACCGGCTGCGGGCCGTGCTCGTCGCAGTACACGATCGGGATGGGGGCGCCCCAGTAGCGCTGCCGGCTGATGAGCCAGTCGCGGATCTTGTAGGTGATCGCGGCCTCGCCCTGCCCGCGCTCGGCCAGCTCCTCGGTGATCGCCGCGATCGCGTCGGCCGCGGCCATCCCCGTGAACTCGCCCGAATCTACCAGTACCTCGTCCGCGGAATGCGCCACGAACGCCTCGCCGGTGGGTGCCTCGCCGCCAGGCGGCAGCACGACGTAGCGGATCGGCAGGTCGTAGCGGACCGCGAAGGCGTAGTCGCGCTGATCATGGGCTGGGACGCCCATGATCGCCCCGGTCCCGTAGCCGGGCAGCACGTAGTCGGCGATCCAGATCGGGATCCGCTCATCGGTCATTGGATTGATGGCATGCGCGCCGATGAAGACTCCGTTCTTCTCGCGCTCGGCGCTCATCCGTTCGATCTCGGTCTCGCGCCGGGCGGCTGCCACGTACGCCTCCACCTCGGCCCGTCGCTCGTCGGTCGTCAGGGTCGCCACGGCGCGGTGCTCGGGGGCGAGGACCATGAATGTCGCGCCGAAGATGGTGTCCGGTCGAGTCGTGAAGACGCGGATCGGGTCGACGCCGGCCGCCTCCGCGGCGAAGTCGATCTCGGAGCCCTCCGAGCGACCGATCCAGTTGGTCTGCATCAGGCGCAGGGGATCGGGCCAGTCGATCTTGCTGAAGTCCAGCAGCTCGTCTGCATAGCGGGTTACCCGGAAGAACCACTGCTCCAGGTCGCGCTTGACGACCGGCGTGCCGCATCGCCAGCAGTGGCGATCGGCACCCTCGACCTGCTCGCGGGCCAGCACCACCTGGTCCTTGGGACACCAGTCCACCGCCGCCATCTGCTTGTAGGCCAGCCCGGCGTTGAAGAACTGGATGAACAACCACTGTGTCCAGCGGTAGTAGGACGGGTCGCTGGAGACCACCTCGCGCGACCAGTCGAACATGCAGCCCATCGATCGGAACTGCGTTCGCATCCGGTCGATGTTCTGCTCCGTCCAGTCCCACGGGTGCACGCCACGATCGATGGCTGCGTTCTCGGCCGGCAGGCCGAACGAGTCGAAGCCCATCGGGAACATGACATTCAGGCCCTGCATGCGGCGCATGCGGGCGACGATGTCCGGCCCGGTCGCCGCATACCAGTGCCCGATGTGCAGGTCCCCCGAGGGGTACGGGTACATCGTCAGCAGGTAGTGCTTGTCGCGCGGGTCGTCGTCATCGGCCCGATAGATGTCGTCCGCGGCCCACCGCTCGCGCCAGCCAGCCTCGTAGGTCCTCGGGTCGAACCGCTCGGTGCGCTCGGTCATGCGGGTGCTCCTTCATCCGGGAACCAGGCCATCAGCAGCTCGTCGCGGAACACGCCCCCGGGGACTCGATATTGCTTGCGTCGCAGGCCCTCCTGGGCAAAGCCGGCGTTCTCATACACGGCGATGGCGCGCGCGTTGTCCGGGAATACGCCCAGCGCGACCTTGGCCAGGCCTCGCTCGCGTGCCCATCCCTTGGCGGCCTCGACCAGCGCCGAGCCGATCCCGACCTCCCGCCAGCCGTCCGCGACGCAGATCGAGAGCGTCCCGACGTGGTCGCTGACCACGCTGCGCTCGACGCTGATCAGGACGTTGCCCACGACGTCGCCATCGGCTTCGGCGACCAGCGCCAGGCTGCTCGAGTCGCGAATCATCTCGCCGATGTAGAAGGCCTCCGATGGCTGGCTCACGGCCGAGGCGGGCGTCACCAGCCAGCGACCCTCGCGCCGAACGTCGGCGAAGAGGCTCGCCAACGCCCGCGCGTCCGTCGGCCGTGCCGGGCGCAGCGACCATGGCCGGCCATCGCTGGCCGTCCGTGGCTGGGTCTCCGTGATCGTCATCGTGGCCACCATACGGGTATGACAAAGCCCCCGCTTCGTCAGGACGAAGGGGGGCCTTCGCGGTACCACACTGACTTGACCGATTGGGTTGGTGGAGCTGGGGGGACTCGAACCCCCGACCCCCTGCATGCCATGCAGGTGCTCTCCCAGCTGAGCTACAACCCCACGATCGGTCCACTCATCGGCGCTGCTATCGGACGCCACCCCGGCCGGTATTCCCGGCTGCTCGGCGGGCGAGTTCGGGTCCCTGCGATCGCCGGCTTGCACCATCCCGGCTCGCTGCGGATCGAGGCGGACGCCTACTGCTCCCGCGTCAACGCGTTTCGGGCGGGAGTATATCAGCCGACCCCCATCGCCCCAACTTGGGCAAACCAAAGTCACGCTCGCCCCAGCCGGGCGGGTGATTCGTTCCGTGAGTGCTCCGCCGCATAGTCCCTGCATGCCCGGCCCGCCCACGAGCATTCGCGGCAGCATTGGCGCCTTCGCCTTGGCGACGGCGCTCATAGGCCTGTCCATCTCCGCCGCCCTCGCCACCGATAGCCCGAGCGGAGACCACGCTGCCGCATGGCCGACGACCTGGCGCGCGTACCTGCTGACTGCGAACAAGAAGGTCAGTGACGTGATCGGGGACGTGGGCTGTGGGTCCGGCTACTGCGACGTCAGCAGCGGATCGTCGGGGACCTTGAATTCGGTCTACTTCAACGCGAACGGCACGACCGCGTTCTTCCGGATCCGCCTGGCGGGGGACCCGCGGAAGGCATCGGCCGGTGGGTTCCAGTCGACCACCTACATGCTCCAGATCGCGGTCGGCGGCGTCGCTCGGGTGGCTGTGGGCCTCGACGGCAAGAACCCGCAGCGCGACTTCGTCTACGTCGCCAACGCCGACGGCACCGCCCACACCGAGGTCTACGCGACCCCGTTCAACAATGCGGGCGGCGAGTTCTCAGCTGGCGCCCGGGGCCTGCCGGACGGCGAGGGCCAGTACTTCGTCGACTGGCAGGTTCCCTTGAGCCGCATTACGCAGCGCTCCGGCGGCGCCGTCAACGGTACGACCCCCGTCCAGCTCTTCTTCGGGACGTCGCAATCGGCGAACCTGGCGGTCCTCAACAAGGACTTCATGATCGGAAATGCAGTCGACTTCGGAGGTGGCAGCACCGTCACGCTGATTCCTCCCACGCCGGTCGGGCCTGCCCCGGTGCAACCGGCTGCCACGCCCGTGCCCCCCGGGCCGGGTGCACCGGCGAGCGTTGCTCCCCCGCCCTTCCTGCCCGATGCGAGTACGGGGCAGCCGTCAAGCATCGCCCTCGGCTCGACGCCAATCGCCGTTGGTTCGGGGATCGTGTTGATCGTTGGTGGCCTCGTGGCCGCCGTTTCCCGGCGCCGGCGCGAGACCTGACCCAGCGCTACGCCACGCCGATCAGCCTGGACCCCCCGGGGCAGGTGGGGGAGTTGGGGTAAATGTCTCGGCCTGCCATGTGTCCCGGAATACGCGGACGAACGTCTGCGACCCTCCCGACCCGGCGAACGTGAGGATGATGGTGGCAACACCGTTCGGACACCTGGGGTCGGGTCGACAGCGGGCTTCGACGTCGACATGAGTGAAGTCCTGCTTGCCGGCCGGCAGCACCAACCTTGCCGCATCGACGGCCTGCGCGCATTCCGCCTGCGTCAACAGCGCCGGATCGGGGCACGCGACGGTGGGCCGCTCGAGACCGAGGAGCGAGCACCCCGTTCCCAAGGCGGTCATCAAGATGATGACGAGGGGGCGACTCAATAGAGCGGCTCCTGGGCTGACGAACGCTCTCACGCCTTCGGGGCGGCGCCCAACGCAGCCGCCAGGCGAGCGAGGCTCGTGGCGGCGTTCTGCTCGGCGATACCGGCGACGAGACCCTCGAGTGGAGCCATGAAGATGCTCTCCGCCTTGACCTCGGAGCTGAAGGTGAGCTGCGTCCCGCCCTCGGCGGGGGCAAGGTCGAGCGAGCCGACCACAGACATGCCGCTGGCGCTGGTCGCGATCACGAGCCGGCGGCCCGGCACCGCCTCCCGGATGGTGGTGTCCGCAGTGACGCGCTGACCCATCATCTCGATCACCACCCGGCCGGTGGAGCCGGTCACCGTTGGCGGTGGCGAGGTGCGCTCCGAAGAGACGACGCCCTCCTGCCAGTTGGGCAGGTTGGTCGGTTCGGCGAGGAAGGCATAGACCTCAGCCGGCGGTGCCGGGATGAAGCCGGTGCCGGAGACGCGGCGCATGTGGCTACGGTAGTCGACCTGCCGAATCGGCGACTGGGCCAGGACCATCGGTCTACGCTGGTGCGCGGTGGAACCGCGTATTCTGCTGAGGAACTCATTCATTCAGGAGGGGCCGTGCTCCGCAGATTCGCACCGATCCTCGTCGCCACGCT
>Ga0310811_10007655_pt1 | contig 13840 bp, 12 predicted proteins | sample YCmetagenome_FD_207642 | JGI IMG/M metagenome (GOLD analysis project Ga0310811, IMG submission 207642) | Soil microbial communities from experimental microcosm in Duke University, North Carolina, United States - YC | ecosystem: Engineered > Artificial ecosystem > Soil microcosm > Unclassified ... | reverse complement strand
GCCGAACGCGCGCAAGATCACCGTTGACGAGGGTGCGATCAGTGGATTACCGGTTACGGGTCGCGGCGTGCCTCGACCGTCCGCCAGGCGCGGACTCACCTTGCGCAGATCCGCGCCGAGTTCGGCCCGAAACTGCTGTCCCAGGTACGGCCGTCCCTGGTCCGGGCCTGGTGCGCACGGCCGCGCAAAGAGGGCGTCGCCGCAAGCTACGCCAACGCGCTACAGGGCCGGTTGTCGCAGGTGATGCAGGATGCCGTGCTTGACGGCCTGGTCCCGGCCAATCCGTGCTCGCGACGCACGTCGCCGGGCGCGGGGGAGCAGCGGCCCCACGTCGCCACGACAGAGCAGGTGTTCGCGCTGTATGAGGCGGTCGAGCCGCGGTACCGGGTCGCGGTGCTGCTCGGCGCGTTCGCCGGCCTGCGCACGGCCGAGGCGTGCGGCCTGCGTCCGGGTGACGTGCAGTGGCTGAAACGAGAGATCCATCCGGCTGTGCAGTACCCGGCGGAACCGCTGAAGACCGACATGAGCAAGACGCCAGTACCGATCGCCGACACGCTGGTTACCGAGCTGGCCGAGCACGTGAAAACGTGGCCGGGGGAGACGGTACTGACTAACGCGGACGGCCGGCAGGCCGGGCCGTGGCGGATGGACCGCGAGATGCGCCGCGCGCGTGGCGAGATCGACGGTCGCCGGCCGCGTTCCGGTTCCATGATCTGCGGCACTACTTCGCGTCGCTGCTGATCTCGTCCGGTGGCGACGTGAAGGTAGTGCAGTACCGGCTCAGACATGCGTCGGCCAAGACGACCCTCGACACCTACGGGCACTTGTGGCCGGACTCGGACGAGTCGACGCGGACCGCGGTCGAGCGGGTGCTGTCCGCGCGGCTTGCTAGTGCGGATTCTGTGCGGACTGGGGGAGCCTCGCAATGAGACTCCCCCAGTCAAAGCACATGGCGTGACTTACACGTCGTAGTACAGCGCGAACTCGTACGGATGCGGGCGCAGCCGCAGCGGGTCGATCTCGTTCTCCCGCTTCAAGCCGATCCAGGTCTCGATGACGTCGGAGGTGAACACACCGCCCTCGGTCAGGAAGTCGTGGTCGGCCTCGAGGTTGTCCAGCACGGTGCCGAGGTCGCCGGGAACGAGCTTGACATCCTTGGCCTCTTCCGGCGGAAGCTCATAGAGGTCCTTGTCGATCGGGTCGGCCGGCTCGATCTTGTTCTTGATGCCGTCGAGGCCCGCCATCACCATGGCGGCGAAGGCCAGGTAAGGGTTGCCCGAGGAGTCCGGGCAGCGGAACTCGATCCGCTTCGCCTTGGCGTTGGTGCCGGTGATCGGAATCCGCACACAGGCGGAGCGGTTCCGCTGCGAGTACACCAGGCTGACCGGTGCTTCGAAGCCCGGGACGAGGCGGTGGTAAGAGTTCACCGTCGGGTTGGTGAAGGCCAGCAGGCTCGGGGCGTGCGCAAGGATGCCGCCGATGTAGTGACGCGCCATGTCGGACAGGCCGGCGTAGCCGGACTCGTCGTAGAACAGCGGCGAGCCGTCCTTCCACAGGGACTGGTGGCAGTGCATACCGGAGCCGTTGTCACCGAACAGCGGCTTGGGCATGAAGGTCGCCGTCTTGCCGGCGTTCCACGCGGTGTTCTTGACGATGTACTTGAACAGCTGCAGGTCATCGGCCGCGTGCAGCAGCGTGTTGAACTTGTAGTTGATCTCGGCCTGGCCGGCGGTGCCCACCTCGTGGTGCGCACGCTCGATCTCGAAGCCGGAACCCTGCAGACCCTGCACGATCTCGTCACGCAGGTCGGCGAAGTGGTCGACCGGCGGAACGGGGAAGTAGCCGCCCTTGTACTTGGTCTTGTAGCCGCGGTTGCCGCCTTCCTCGTCGGTGCCGGTGTTCCACCAGCCCTCGACCGAGTCGATCTCGTGGAAGGTGCCGTTTTCGGCCGAATCGAAGCGGACCGAGTCGAAGATGTAGAACTCGGCCTCCGGGCCGAAGAAAGCGGTGTCCGCGATGCCCGACTCGGCGATGTACTGCTCGGCCTTGCGCGCGATGTTACGGGGGTCCCGGCTGTACGCCTCGCGCGTGAACGGATCGTGCACGAAGAAGTTCAGAGAGAGCGTCTTCTGCTTGCGGAACGGGTCGATCCGGGCCGTCTCGGGGTCGGGCAGCAGCAGCATGTCCGACTCGTGAATGGACTGGAAACCACGGACCGAGGAGCCGTCGAAAGCAAGGCCTTCCTCGAAGGCATCGTTGTCGAAGGCCTTCGCGGGGACGGTGAAGTGCTGCATGACGCCCGGCAGGTCGCAGAACCTGACATCGACAAACTGCACGTTCTCATCCGCGATGAGACGCTGGATATCGTCTGGAGTAGTGGACACCCTCTGTAACTCCTTCGTCGTTCTTGCCGGGGGCAGTACTCTCTTCGGCTCAAGCTAAAAGCGCGGTGTTGCCCGACCGTCACCCGGATGTTTCGCCGATGTTAACGGGAGTGGCAATGTGACCTAGCAGACCAGGCCAGACGCCACTTTTGCCAACGGCATACCCTAGACGGGTGGCGCGATGGACCGGCGAGTGGCTTTCGACCTCCATGCAGGGGTCAGGGGCCCATGACGCAGAGCCACCGCGTTGGCGCGGTGAACGCCTCGGGTTGCCCGAAAGTGGGATCGGTTCAGTCGCGAGCGGCGGTTCCCGTGTGCTCGGGCTGATCATCGATCTGGTGTTGGCGTCGTTGGTGACCTCGCTGTTCTTCCGTCCCCATTTTCAAGATCCCGCCACCATGCAGTCCTACAACCTGTGGGCGATCGTGGTGTGGGCTGTGATCACGGTCATTCCGGTTTCTTTCTTCGGCTTCACCCCCGGCATGATGGGCACCGGCATCCGGGTGGCCAGGCTTGACGGCGTGTCGATGGTGGGAGTGTGGCGAGCACTCGTTCGCGCCGCGCTGACTTTCCTGATCATCCCTGCGGCTGTCCGCAATCTTGATGGGCGGAGCTGGCTCGACCGTCTGACCGGCACCGTCGTGGTTCGGCTTCGCTGACTCCGCCGCTCGCCCGCGACCGGGCGCGCACCGAATCGCGCGCACGTTCGGAGGTGGCCGACCAGCCGCCGTCTGATAGGCGGCGCGCAGATCGCGGATCACGCTGAGCGGGGTGTCTCGTAGTTGCGACGGCTCGACCTGTATGACGGCCACGCCTGCGGCGGTCAGAGTTGCCATCGTGCGGGCGCTGTCCGGGGTTTCGGCGGGGCGAGGGTGGAATTCAGGACAGTCGAGCTGCAAGGCCACTCCGGTCTGGGCCCAGTACGCGGTCGTTGTGCCAAGGAACTCGTTGTCGGTCCCGTGAAGGCGAGCGTTCCACAGTGGCTCGGGCAGCCTGCTGCGCTGCACGACGGAGCGGGCCCACGATTCGGTGGCGGACCGGACACCCTCCTCCATTTCATGGACCACCCGACGAGACAGCGCCGACCCGATCGTCGTGCCTTCGACGATCTCGCGTTCGAGATCGCTTGGGTCGCAAAGTCCGCGCTGGACCGCGTCCGCGATCATGGCACGCACCTCGTCGAGCCGGTTCAGGTGGCGAGCGGCATCGAACAACGCTCGCGCGAGGGGCGCGACGGGAAGGCCGTTGATCTTCTCCGCCTCGGGAAGGTGGGTTGTCCGCTCGACGACGGCGAACCCCCACGACGCCACGCCGCTTTTGTGCGGGACCAGGACGTGGATCTTCCGTTCCACCGGCAGTCGTCTGACGCCGTGGAGGCGCGCCGCCTCGACGCCGGTGATCACGGCTTCCGGCCCGGCGTGAACGAGCGCGGCGCGCCGCAGTTGCTGGCGGGTCAACGCGGCATTGCTGAACACGATGACGCCCGGGATCGGGCGTTGCCAGGGTTTGCCGGGGCGGCAGCGGGCGGAGATCGTCGAATGTGACATGCCGAGCGCGACGAGCGCCTCCCGCGGAGCGACTCCCCCGGGGAAGCGCTCGCCGAGCGTCTCGTCTGCGAGTGCACATCTTCGTGGCATGAAGTCATCATGCAGTCACCCACCGACAGGAATGATGAGAACACCTCGGCCGTTGTGGCTCTCCCACTGACTGTCGGCCTGCTGGTCTGACCTTGAATTGGTTCGTCCGGCGGCCGGGGCTCCCGCTCGCCGGCCGGGCGGACATGACCTAATAAGAGCCTGGCAAGCGTCTCATTCCTGTCCTGTCTGCTCGCCCGACCGGCGTCGACCCATCCGATCGATGACGGAAGGCACCACCCAGCATGACACCCATGCCCGCCACGCCGCCGAATGTGTTCGGCGGTGCGGACACCCACGCCGACACCATCCACGTGGCCGCGGTCGACGCAGTCGGCCGGGAGCTCGGCGACCGCGAGTTCCCCACCACATCCGAGGGCTACCAGGCCGCGCTGGAATTCGTGACCGACTTCGGCACGGTCGAGGTCTTCGGGATCGAGGGCACCAGCTCCTACGGCGCCGGCCTGGCCCGCACCGCCACCGCTGCCGGACTCGTGGTGGTGGAGGTCAACCGGCCCGACCGGGCACACCGCCGACGCCGCGGGAAGTCCGACCCGATCGACGCCTACCAGGCCGCCTATGCCGCCATGTCCGGACGCGCGAGCGCCGCCCCCAAGCACGAGTGCATCGAGGCCATCCGGGCAGTCCACAACGCCCGCAACTCCGCAGTCAAGGCCACCACCGCCACGATCAACCAGATCCACCAACTCCTCATCACCGCGCCCGCCGAGATTCGTGACCGCTACCGCCACCTGAAAGACAAAACCCTGGTCAAAGCCCTGGCTGGGGCGCGGCCGCACGCAGGCGCCAGCACCCTGACTCCAGCCGCCCGCACGGTCGCAGGCGTGTTGCGAACCCTGGCCCGACGCCATCAGCTGCTCACCACCGAGGCTGCCGAGCTCGAGCAGCAACTGCACAACCTCGTCAGGGCCGCCAACCCCGCCCTGCTGGCCGCCTACGGCGTCGGCACGATCACCGCCGCCCAGCTGATCATCACCTCGGGCGGCAACCCCGACCGGCTCCGCAGCGAGGCATCCTTCGCGGCCCTATGCGGCACCGCGCCCGTACCCGCATCCTCCGGCAAGACCATCCGCCACAGGCTCTCCCGCGGCGGCGACCGAGCCGCCAACTCCGCCCTGCACACGATCGCACTGGTCCGCCTGTCGAGCGACCCCAGAACCCGCGACTGGGCCACCCGCCAACGAGCCGCCGGGCGCACCGGCCTCGAACTACTCCGACTCCTCAAACGAGCCATCGCCCGCGAGATCTACCGCTACCTCACCCAGACCATCACCGTGCCCACCATCACCGACCTACGACCCCTGCGACAGTCCAAAAACCTCACCCTCACCGCCGCCGCCAACCACCTCGGCGTCTGGCCCACCGTCATCAGCAACCTCGAACGCGGAACCCGCCGCGACGACCAACTCGCCCAGACCTACCGCCAATGGCTCCAAACCGCTTGACAGACCATAGGAGCATCAATTCCGCACGCCCCAGCCCACCCGCCCCGCCGGAAACAGAGGAAGGGGCGTTTCCTACGGATGATCCGTAGGAAACGCCCCTTCCTGCAACAGATGGCTGGGGTCAGCGGCGGCGGATGGTGCGTTGCACGCTGCGCATCTTGGCGCCCTGCGGCATCGGCCCCTTGGGGAGCGCCGCACCCCGGTTGCCGAGTGCGGCGAGTTTGGCTTCGAGCGCGTCGACCTGGGCGGGTTTGAGGTTGCGCGGCAGCTTCATCAGATGCTGCTGGAGGCGGCGGAGCGGAATCTGGCCTTCCTCGCTGCCGATCACGATGTCGTAGATCGGGGTGTCACCGACCAAGCGGGCAACGCGCTTCTTCTCCTGCGAAACCAGGTTCTTGACCCGATGTGGTGCGCCCTCGCCGACAAGGATCACTCCGGGAGCGCCGAGAACGCGGTGCACGGCATCGAACTGGGTCGTCGCCGCGACGGTCTGGGTCACGCGCCACCGGCCCCGCAGGTTGTCCAGGGCCCACCCCGCGGCACCAGGCTGCCCGTCAGCCTTCGCGTACACGGTCCGCTGCACCCTGCGGCCGAAAATAACCACCGCGAGTAGCACGCCGAGGACGACACCCAGCGGGAGCAGAACCCACTGCAAGCGGAAGATGAAACCAGCCCCGAACACCACGCCCGCGACCACCAGGAAGGAACCGAGCATCCACGGGATGAGCGCCTTGTCCTCGCGGCGCTGCACCTTGAAGGCCTCGAAGATCTGCCCGCGCCGAGCCTTGCTCGCCGCACGCTTCTCCTGCTTAGCCTGCTTGGCAGCTTCTTTGTCCTGCTTTCCGGCCATATTTACCAGGATACGGCCGGGTGGCCACCCTCGAACCCGTCGGCCCCCTCTGCGAGGATGCGATCGTGGCTAGCGCATCTTCGTCGAAGAACGGGTCAGGCCTGCTGGATGGCCTGGACCCGGAGCAGCGAGCCGCGGCGACAGCGCCCCGGGGTCCCGTCTGCGTACTGGCCGGAGCCGGCACAGGCAAGACCCGGACCATCACCCACCGCATCGCGCACCTGATCCGTTCCGGTCATGTTTCCGCTGGCCAGGTGCTTGCGGTCACGTTCACCGCGCGGGCCGCGGGGGAGATGCGCACACGTTTGCGATCCCTCGGAGTCGACGGTGCGCAGGCCCTCACCTTCCACGCCGCGGCAAGGCGGCAGCTGCGGTACTTCTGGCCGCGGGTGGTGGGTGATCGGCCCTGGGACCTGCTCGATGGCAAACTTCGTTTCGTCGGCCAGTCGGCGCACCGGGTCGGGCTCAGCACGGATGCCGAGGTTCTGCGTGATCTGGCGAGCGAGATCGAATGGGCGAAGGCGTCGCTGGTAAGCCCTGACGACTACCCCGCGGCCGCCGCCCGCGCTCAGCGCGACACGCCAGCCACCCCCGCACAGCTGGCCGACGTGTACCGCGCTTACGAGGAGATCAAGAACTCAGCGCAGGTTCTCGACTTCGACGACCTTCTCCTGCACACGACCGCGGTGCTGGAAGAACAAGACGAGGTGGCTCGTGAGTTCCGTGATCGCTACCGCTGCTTCGTCGTCGACGAATATCAGGATGTGACCCCGCTGCAGCAGCGCCTGCTCGATGCCTGGCTGGGCGGGCGCGATGACCTGACCGTGGTCGGAGATGCCAACCAGACGATCTATTCGTTCGGCGGCGCGTCACCGAGGCCGCTCCTGGAATTCACGCGCCGGTTTCCCCACGCCGCTGTTGTACGCCTCGAACGTGATTACCGGTCGACGCCGCAAGTGGTGGATCTGGCCAACAGGGTGATCGGTGCGGCCCGGAACCGCCCGGCCGGATCACGGCTCCGCCTGGTCGGGCAGCGCTCCGCCGGACCGGAGCCACGGTTCGCCGAGTTCGACGACGAGCCGACGGAGGCCGCCGCCGTCGCCGCCCGGATCCGGTACCTGTTGGACGCGGGGGTCGCGACCAGCGAGATCGCGATCCTGTACCGGGTCAACGCCCAGTCCGAAACCTACGAGCGAGCGCTCGCGGAGGTCGGAGTCCCGTACCTGGTGCGGGGCGGGGAAAGGTTCTTCGACCGGCGTGAGGTGCGGCAGGCGATGATCGCGCTGCGGACGGCCACGGGAGAACCGCCCGGTGAGGACCTGGTGACGCTGGTGCGTCGGGTGCTCGCCAGGGTGGGTCTCACGGAGCAGCCACCCACGGGCGGCGCGGCCAAGGAGCGCTGGGATGCACTGCTGGCCCTCGTCGAATTGGCGGAGGAACTCGCGTCCACGGTCGAGGGAGCTGATCTGGCACGCTACGTCGCCGAACTCGAGCAGCGTGCCGCGGCGCAACACCCGCCCACCGTGGAAGGCGTTACGTTGGCGTCCCTGCACGCGGCCAAGGGCTTGGAGTGGGATGCGGTGTTCCTGGTCGGTCTTGCCGAAGGCACCCTCCCGATTCAGCACGCTGACGGTGACGAAAGCGCCGTCGAGGAGGAACGCCGTCTTTTCTATGTCGGCGTCACCCGTGTCAGGGAGCACCTGTGGTTGTCGTGGTCGTTGTCACGTCACCCCGGGGGACGTCGTCATCGCAGGCGTAGCCGTTTTCTTCACGGGCTGGTTCCCGAGGGACACCCGGCCGCCCGAGTCGCCCGTGCTCGGGAGGTGAAGGACGGCGGCGCCAAACCGCGCTGCCGCATCTGTGGCGGCCCGCTGCTCGAGACGATGGAGATCAAGCTGGCTCGCTGTAACCGGTGCCCATCCAATGTGGACGAGGATCTGCTCGCTCGGCTCAAGGAGTGGCGGACCGACCGCGCGCGGGAGCTCAAGGTTCCCCCGTTCGTGGTGTTCACCGATGCCACCTTGGTCGCGATCGCGGAGCAGCGGCCGTCCGACCGTGGTCGGCTTGTTTCGATTTCCGGGATCGGCCCGACCAAGGTCGAGCGGTTCGGCGCCGACGTGCTGGCCGTCGTCCGGGGCGAGCGCGCTTAGCCGCGTCGTCCGGGCCGATCGCGCAGCGGAACCGCTGCTCAGCGCCGATCTTCGCTGCTTCGGAAAATCTTGCGGAAAATAAGTTGCCGTGGGGCGGCCCGGGGCAATAACCTGCTGATGCCGGGTGATTGACGCCCGCTGGGGATGAGGTTCGCCGCCGGAGCGGTGAGCCACGATTGAGCCAGGGAGGTGCTGAGACGTGACCATATACACGACGATCGGCAACCTTGGCTTCTCGTTGTCCTGCCCTGCTCCGCTGGCCGCGACCGCCCGCCGGGGCGCGGGCATTTATCGAGCCGCCGATGCTCTGCTCACCGCCGGAAGCCGTCACCGTGAAGACGGGATCGGTGTGCCCGGAGTCCGGCGCAGCACGATGCACGTCGATCTTCAGTCCGCCAAGCAGTTCCCGATCAATGTTCTGCGACCACCGCAGGAGCGAAGTCCCTGACACCTTGGCAGGGAGACAGGCTCACGAAGGCCGCGGAACCGTTCACCGGATCCGCGGCCTTCGTGTTTTCGCAGTACCCCTCCACAACCGAAAACCGTTACTACAAAAAGGAGAACGGGAATGTCATCGGCAATCGCCTTCGCGTCAGAGGGGGCGTTACCCGACGAACTCACTGATGTTTCAGAGATCGGAGTCGGTGAGCTGCTGGACACCGCGGCTTCGCCTGACCTCGACTTGCCCTGCCGGTCCAGGGACGCAGACCTCTGGTTCGCGGAGTCGCCGGCCGACCTGGAGAAGGCAAAGCGCTTCTGCGCCGACTGCCCGGTCCGTGAGGCCTGCTTGACGGGCGCGCTGGCCCGCCGTGAGCCGTGGGGAGTTTGGGGCGGCGAGATCTTCGAGCGTGGCGTCGTGGTCGCGCGGAAGCGGCCTCGGGGACGTCCGCGGAAGAACCCGGTCGCTGAGCGGCCTGTTGTGGACAACCCTGGTGACCGGCAGGCGGCACGTGAGCGCCGGAGCGCAGCCGCATGAACACCGTGCCAGTCGTCAGTCACACCGAGAACTGGGATCAATTGCGCTCAGTACCGAGCGCGACGCCGGTCATGATAAGGGGGACCAGCAAGATGTTGATGTACGAAGAACTGGCAAGAGCCCGAATACAGGAGCTGCGTGCCGTGGCCTCGCCGCGCCGGAGCGGTCTCCGCATCCGAGTCACCGGACGGTGGAACCGCGAAGCGCGACGGGCACGCAAGCGCCGCCTCTGAGGCACGGGAAATGAAGGAAGGGGTGTTTCCTACGGATCATCCGTAGGAAACACCCCTTCCTTCATTTGGACGGGTCCGGGCCTGTTGGGGGATGCCAGCTGGCTATCCCCCAAAAGTGGATGGGTTCCTGCGCTGGCGCGGTTCGGAGCGGTGTTCGTCACGATCTTGCGCTAGACGCCGTTATTGGATGATCGGTGGCAGTGGGTCGGGGCGCCGCGTTTGACCGGGGTTGGTGAGAACCCTTGCACGTGGTGCTGTGCGGGGTCCTGTTCATGCCGCTGTGGCGCCGAAAGCCAAGACCTTGGGACGCCGGCGTTTGGCCGCACTGGCGAAGGCACTGATCAATTCCCGTGCGGTGCGCTCGGTCTGGGCGAACAGCTGGTCGGGTGTGCTTCGCACGAGGACCACGCCTGCCGCGACGAGCGCCAGGTGGTTCATCGTCGGACCGCTTCCCGTGACGCTACCGCCGAACTGCCAGCCCAGCGCGATCTCGTCCCACCACGCGTCGACAGCCCCGATCGGATGTCCCTGCAAGTCGCAGATAGTCATGTTCCAGGCAGGCATGGGCAAGGGCATCCGCCGGAGCAGCTCTCGTGCGGTCCCGTGCCGGTACGTTTCTTTCAGTGATCCGAGATCGCGCAGCATTTGGCGCACCGCCGCGGTACCGCGTTGGTTCCCGCAGTCGACCTCGGTGCGAAGCTCCTCGACCGTGCACAGACCGTGATAAACCGGCAGGCACAGGATACGACGGAGTCGATCGGAATCGCTCTCTTGGCGGGCAGCGTCGATGGTTGCACGCGCCGGGGGAGCAAGCGGAACTTCGCCGTGCCAGATGGGGACGGGAACACGCGTTGTGCGTTCGAAGCTGACGAACTCCCGCGGCAGCATTCTTCGCCCAGGAGGCAGGAGTATGTGCACGTCCCGCGGTGTCGGCAATGCGAGACCGCAGGCCTGAAGGGCATCGACTCCGGTCACCACCGCGTCTGTTCCCGCGTAGTACGTGGCGGCAAGAAGCTGTTGGCGGCGAGTGGGCTCGGCCCTGTTCAGCAGGATGACACCTGGCAACAATCGGCGCCACGGCCCGCCCGGCCGGCACCGAGCGGCGATCGTGCTGGATGACATTCCCGCCTTGCGCAGCCTCGCTCCGGTCGTCACGTCGTTCGTCGCCGCGGTGTGGAGCACCAGGAGTTCGGCGGAGTCTTGTCGAGCCATGACTCCAGCGTGCCGTCCGGGTGGCTTTCCGGTAATCAGGTGCGGGAAAATGTGGATAACTTGACCGCACGAATGGTCATCTCGTGCGAGAAGCGTGCGAGCTGTGGATAACCGGCGGAAATTCTGGCTCAGTCAGCGAACCCAGGTTGCCATCGGCGCACAATGGCTCTTGCGGGGATTTCCGCGTCGAGCTGGCACAGAATTCCGGTCGACCCGGCCGTCACCCGATGGATCAGGAGATATTCCGGGGGAAGGTTCAATGATCGACCGGTGCGAAAGTCCTGGCCGCGCGCATCGCCCACACGCATCGCCTGGCGCTGCATCCAGGCACGAGTGAAGTGAAACCGTTCGGTGGCAAGAGGTTCGGTGAAAGGCGCGAGATATGCCAGTACATCATCGGGGTGCAAGCCGTTGTCGGAGCGGATGAAGCCCGCGTCCCGCAACAACTTCATCAACTCGTCCGAGCGCCTCTCGAGCGCGAGCCTGGTCATCTCGCCGAGGTGGCGCGGAATCCCCCCGGGGAGCCGGGCGACGGCGCCGAAATCGATCACACCCAGCCTGCCGTCCGGGAGCACCAAAAAATTGCCCGGATGCGGGTCCGAGTGGAGGAGCGACGTGCGTGCGGGCGACGAGTAGTGGAACTCCCCAAGCAGCCGGCCTGCCTCGTTGCGAGTGGCGGTGTCCCCGCCGGAAATGATCTTGGCGAGGGGCGTACCGTTCACCCATTCCGTCACCAGGACCTTGGGTGCGCTCGCGACTACCTTCGGTATGAAGATTTGCTCGTCGCCGTCGAACTCCTTCGCGAAGGCCCGCTGGTTGTCGGCTTCGCCGCGGTAGTCGAGTTCCTCGTCCATCCGTGCCGCCAGCTCGGCCAGCAGTGGCTTCACCTCGGTGCCCGGTACGAACGTCTGGAAGAGTCTGCTGAAGCGCTGCAACTGGCGAAGGTCGCTCCGCAGGGCTTCATCGGCCCCGGGGTACTGCACCTTGACCGCCACTTCGCGCCCATCGTGCCAGACGGCGCGATGCACTTGGCCGATGCTGGCCGCCGCCGCGGGGGTTTCGTCGAACTCACGGAACCGTTGACGCCATGAGCGGCCGAGTTGCTGCGCGAGCACGCGCTGTGCCTGTTGAGCGGACATCGGTGGAGCGGCGGCCTGCAGCTTGGTCAACGCCTCGCGGTAGGGCTGACCCAGTTCGTCTGGTACCGCAGCCTCGAACACGCTCAGCGTCTGTCCGAACTTCATGGCGCCGCCCTTGAGCGAGCCGAGCACCTCGAACAGATGCTCCGCGGCCTTAGCGGACAGCGCTGCGTTGACCTCGTCGGCGCTCTGACCCGTCAGTCGTTTGCCCCAGCCGCCCACCACCCGGCCGGCGATGCCCAGCGGCAGGCTCACCAGCTTGGCGGTCCTCGCCGCGGTCGTGTGGGGAATCTCCGGGTGCACCCGGTCCTCGATGTGATCGCGGAAGTCAGTCACGTGAGCGATTGTGCCTTGCGTTGATCCTCTTGGCAGCCGCCGGTAGAACGTAGTCGTTCGTCGCCTGCCGGAAGGATCGGTCGTCGGCGACGAACCGGTGCTCGAGGCCCGGATTTGCGGAGGCAGGCGTTCCCCATGGGTGACGGGTGGGGTGGTCATGGCCTGACTCCGCAAATCCGCAGATGCGCTTACTACCCAGCGTACGGTCTCCCTGGCGGCGCCCCGCAGCCACAGGTCGGGTTCGGTGGCCACGGGCGGTGCTCGACGGTTCCTTCGAAGGTATCGATCTCGATCGTGGTGTTCCAGGTCGGTGGCGGATTGTCAGCCGGGCACAGGGCACGCAGAATCTGCCCGGTCGCCATCGCCGCGGCCGCCTGGACGCTGACCAGGTCCGCGTGCTGGCTGCGGCCGGCGAGCTGGCCCGCGATCGTGGGCCACCGTGAGTCCAGCGACTTGCGGTGGAGATCAGCGCAGCTCAGGCAGCTGCTGCGGCCCGGATAGACCAGCGGTCCGACGATGCCGAGCCCGTCCCGTACCCGGACCGGGAGGTGGGGCAGGCCCTCGATCATGAGCAGGCGGACGACCTCGGGGGCCGGCACGATCGCGTCACCGAGCACTACCAGCTCGGGTCTGCGGTCACCCGTGGGTTTCTGGGTCCTGATGGCGGGGTTGACCCGGTTGATCGCTTCCGCGGCGGCGACCCGCCGTGAGCGGCCGATGTCGGAGTCGAGATAGCCGCTGCCAGTGTCCTGTTCGGTGACGGTGCCGCTGGCGTCGACATAGATCCGGCCGACCCCGGAAGCGGCCAGTAGGGCCGCGATCGCCACCGTGACCCTGCCGTTGCCGTGAAGTATCACCGAACTGTGCGCCCATTGGTCAAAGGTTTCGCGATGCGGCGCTCGGCCGCGAAGTGACCACATCCCCACCTCGCCTGCTACGCGGTTGTGATTCCCCCACGTCTCGATCACCAGACCCAGTTGCGTCAACTCGGCCAGCAGGTCGTGCAGCTGCTCACGGTGCTCGCTCTCGGCGAGAGCGAGCAGGTCTGTCGCTCGTAGGCCGCCGTCGAGGCGGTGCATCGCGGCGACGACTTCGGGGGCAAGGCCGGTCGCGACCATCCCGTGTCGCGGATCGAGACCGATCTGGATCTCGCCCCGGGCGCGATCGAAGACTTCGAGCCCCGGGCGCAGCCGGGGACGCTCGGGAAGGGACATCCGGCGTTCGCCGGTCTGTTTTTTCGTCATGGCACATAGGGTGACAAACAGTGACCCGGAATCCGGTCACCAACACCAAGTTATCCACAGAATCAATTTGGCTGTGGATAACTGGGTGTGTGTGAGCGTCAACCCTCCCGAGTTGTCGGTGCCTGGCCTTACCGTGGATGGGTGGCGAATGGACGGGTGCCCTCTCTGCGGAGCCGGGACAAGATTGAGCAGGTAGATACCTCGCACAAAAAGATT
>Ga0310811_10007654_pt1 | contig 13840 bp, 12 predicted proteins | sample YCmetagenome_FD_207642 | JGI IMG/M metagenome (GOLD analysis project Ga0310811, IMG submission 207642) | Soil microbial communities from experimental microcosm in Duke University, North Carolina, United States - YC | ecosystem: Engineered > Artificial ecosystem > Soil microcosm > Unclassified ... | reverse complement strand
TCGCGTGCGCGCCGACGTCGTAGATCGCGACGATGTTCGGGTGGCGCAGCCGCGCGACCGCCTGGCCCTCGCGCAACAAGCGCGACCACGATCCGGTGCGCGGCCCGAGCAGCTTGATCGCGACCTGCCGATCGAGATCCGGATCGCGCGCGGCGTACACGACGCCCATGCCGCCGGCGCCGATGCGTCGATCGATCAGGTAGCGATCGATGCGCGTGCCGGCCGCGATCTCGACGCGCGCGGGCCCCTCCGCGACGTAACCGGCCCGCGAGTCGGTCACCGTCGCGATCGTCTCGTCGCTCACCGCCATCCGCGGCGCGGAGCATACGGGGTCGCGCGTGGGTGTGCTACGCGCGCGATCTCCGACGGCGAATCACTAACAGCAAAGCCAGTGCGATGGGCCACGCTCCCATCGGCGAGTGAGAGGTCGAGCACGAGCACGCCGGGCGCCCGCCCGGTGACGCGCCGTTGCCACCCGCGTCGTCGCCGCCGCCCGAGAGGCCGCCGTCTCCGTCGGTGCAATGACCCGCGACGCACGTCTGCCCCGACGGGCACACCGCGCCCGCGCAGTCGTCGACGCACGCTCCACTCTCGCAATGCGTTCCGGAAGCGCACCCGTTCGGGCAGCTCGGATCGACACACTCGCCGCCGCCCGATCCGCACACGAGCCCCGCGCCGCACTGGATCCCGCTGCACGAATCGCAGCCGGGGAAGCACGAGCCCTCGCGGCAGACCTCGCCGGTCGCGCACACCACGTTCTCGCAGCGATCGATGCAGCGCCCGAGCACGCACTCTTGTCCGAACGGACACGACACGCCGTCGCACGGCGTCACGCACTCGCCGCGATCGCACACCGCGCCCTCGGGACACGTGATGTCCTTGCACGCGGGGTCGACACACTTGCCGGTCGTCTTGTTGCACTCGGTCCACGCCGGGCACGGGAACTCGCTGTTGGTGTCGCAGTTCGGCAGGCAGCGGCCGTGATCGCAGACGCCGCCGTCGGGGCAGGTCGCGCCTTCGTCGACCATCGCGTCGCAGTCCTGATCGATGCCGTCGCACTGCTCGTCCTTCGGGATGTAGAGCGGCGCGCAGCCGAGCACGCCGTCCTCGCACACGCTCACGCCCGTGGCGCACATGCCCGGCTTGCCGGTGTCGCACGCCTGGCCGCCGCCCGCGCACTCGACGCCGTCGACCGACGTCACGAGATCGGTGAAGTCGTTGTTGCCGCCGCCCGCGTAGAGGTCCTCCCACGCGAAGTAGAACTTGTGCGACGTGAGCTTCGAGTCGTACGTGAGCAGATGGATGTACGACTGCGCGCCGGCGGCGTCGGGGTTGTAGCCGCGCTGCGAGTAATAGACGTATCCGGCGCTCGCGAGCCGCGCGATCGACGCGCAGCAATCGCCGCCGTCGCACATGCTGTGCTGCGCGTGCGACTCGGGCGTCGCGATGAAGAAGCCGATCTCGCCGCCCTTGTAGGCCGGATCTCCGACGAGATCGAGCACGACCTTGGTGCCGACCGGCGCGTCGCACGGCAGCATCACGTGCAGGTCGCTCGGATCCGGCTCGGCGCCGGTGACGTTGTACCAACCGAAGACGTCGTGGAACTTCGCCGTGCCGCGCGAGATCTCGGTGAAGGTCAGCGCGCACGTCGGCTGGAAGGTCTCCGGCGTCGTCGACGCGTCGGCCTGCGGCGACATCCCGCTCGCCTTCGACGGGATGCAGCTGTCGTCGTTCCACGCGTGCCAGATCGTCGCCTCGCACGTGCCGTGCTGGCCGTCGTCGCACGTGCTCGGATCCTGCGACCCCGGGCACGCGGCGCCGATGTTCGGTCCGCCCTGCGTGCACTGCGCCGCGAAGATCGCGGCGAGCCCGGTCGGATGGCCGCCGTCGCAGCCCATCTTGGTCGGGATCGGCGTCCCGTCGGGCTGGTTCAGCGCGTGCGCGGCGTGCGCCGCACAGACGAGTAGCGCGGCCGCGAGAACCTTCGCGCGCATGGACACCTCCATGGGTTGCGGGCAGCAACGCACGTGCCACGCGCGCGAAACACGATCTTCATGCGTTGCGCGCGCGCGCGTTGCGAAGCGCAACGCGACTGCGCAGGCTCGTCACTTCTTGCGGCGCGGCGCGAGCTCGACGACGACGTCGCCGCCGCTGACGCGCGCGCGGCACGACAGGCGCACCTTCGTGATGTGATAGACGTTGCCGAGGTGCTTGGTCTCTTCGTCGGTGTACGCGTTCAGGAACTGCGCGCCGCTGACGATCTTCACGCGACACAGCCCGCACGTGCCCTTGCCGACGCACGCGGTCTCGATGCCCGCCTGCGCGCCGCCGCCGGCCTCGAACAGCGACGCGCCGTCGGCGCAGTCGATCACGCGATCGGGGAGGAACGTCACGCGCGGCACTAGCGCACCTTCGACACGGACGCGTGCCCCTCGATCCAGAAGCGCAGCGGCCGCGCCGCCCAGTCGCGCGCGTAGTCGACGCCGATGCGCGGGCCGACGGCGATCGCGCGAGGCCGCGCGTGACGCGCGACGAACAGCGCGTCGTCGATCAGCGGCACGCGATCCTGCGCGCGCCCGATCTTCATCGCCTTGGTCAGCTTGCCCGGCCCGCGCAAGGTCCCCGGATCGGGATCCAGCCCGACGAGCGGCGCCGCCGCGCGCACCAAGACCGCGCCCGGCTCGCCGTCTCGTCCCGCGACGATGTTGAACATCTGGTGCATGCCGTAGCAGAGATAGACATAGCTCACGCCGCCGGGTCCGAACATCACGCTCGTGCGCGACGTCGGTCCGAACCGCGCGTGCGACGCGAGATCCTCCGGCCCGAGGTACGCCTCGGTCTCGACGATCATCGCCGCGCGATCGCCGTGCACGAGCGCGCAGCCGAGCAGCGCGCGCGCGATCGTCGCCGGGTCGCGATGGAACCAGCGCGCGCCCAGGCGCTTCGATCGTAGCGACGCGACGCTGATCACTCGACGACGTCCGCGAGCATCATCAGGTCCGCGCTGTTCATCACCGGCGCGATCCGCTCGTCACCGCGCAGCTGATCGAGCAGGTTGCGGAGCGCGGTCTTGAACTTCGACGGCGACAGCACGCCCTGCAAGACGCGGAAGCGCAGGAACAAGAGCGCGGTCTGCACGACATCGGACAGACAATACGACTGCACCGCCGCGAGCTGGCCCGCGCGATACATGCCCTCGACCTGCGAGCCGTCGACGCCGATCTTCCCGGGCAGGCCGATCAGCTTCACGATCGCCTCGAGGCTGCCCGACCGGGTCGCGCCGTGATCCGCGAGCCAGTCACATAGATCGAGGTGGCCCTCGTCGCTGTAGCGATAGCGGACGCCCTTGTCGCGGTAGTACCAGCCGAGCGGCACGCCGTGCGACAGCGACCGCAAGGCGATCACCGGGAGGTCGAACACCCGCCCGTTGTACGTCACCAAGACCGGCCGCGCTCGCCCGACGAAGCGCGCGAACTCGACGAGCAGCTCGCGCTCCGAAAGCTCCCGTCCGGAATCCCCGACGACGCCCAACCGCTTGAGCTTGTAGTCGCCGTCGAGCCACAAGCACCCGATCACGATGACCCGGTGCGCCCACGTCGGCGGGAAGGGCGGTTCGACCCCGGGCGGCCGCTCGGGAGGCTTCCAGCGCACGTGATCCGGCACCGTCTCGATGTCGAGGATCAGGTACTCGCTCTTGGCGCGCGCCACGACGGAAAGGTAGGCGCCGCGTCTGACGTGACGAATCCCATGTTGTCCTAGGCGCCGAACCCGCAATAATGTCGGTCGATGCGACTCGTGGCCGTGCTGGGGAGCCTCGCGCTGATGACCGGCGTGGCGTACGCCGAGAAGCAGCAGTGCCACGTGGTCGACGTCGAGTTCACGCCCGCCGCGAACTTGCAGATCGTCGTGTGGCTCGAGGACACGCAGGGCACCTACCTCGACACCGCCTTCATCACGCAGCTGACCGGCACCTACGGCCTCGGCAACCGCCCGGGCATCAAGGACTTCAACAGCGCGTGGCACTGGCCGTACGGACGCCGCGAGTACACGTTCCCGGTCTGGGCGCACCGCCACGGCATGTCGTTCCCGCGCGTGCAGTTCCAGAACGACGACGAGTACAACCTCTCGCACCCGTTCGAGCAGTCGTCGCAGGAGACGTTCTTCTGCCGCCCGCTGATGGAGGGCGAGGTGCAGTGGGACACGCAGACGTGCTCGTCGTCGGTGTTCACCGACAAGGGGCTCCTGAACACCGGCAACACGAGCCTGTATCCGCCGCGCGCGGATCTGACGATGCACCAGGGCATCGACGATCCCGCGGTCGCGACCTACAACGCGATGAACCCGTTCGACGTCATCTCGCAGGCGACGCCGATCGGCGGCATGGACTACACGACCTCGTGGCCGATCCCGCCGGGCCTCGCGCCGGGCGACTACGTCATGTTCGTCGAGGTGTCGAAGGAGTCCGACTTCAACGACACGTACAACCCGACCTCGTATCCGCCGCCGACCAAGCCGAACGGCGCGCCGCTCGACTGGTCGTCGTACGGCAAGCCGGCGCGCGGCCAGCCGTCGATCGTGTATCGCGTGCCGTTCACGATCGGCAACGATCAGACGGTCGCGACGACCTCGGACTACGCCGGCTTCGGCGACGCCGAAGGCGACACCGGCACGCTGCACCTGCCCGACACCTCGATCACGACCAACACACCCGGCAGCGGCGCGTCGCGGCTGCAGCTCACCGCCGACGGGCAGGGCGGCACGTTCCGCGTGCGCGTCACCGCGCGGCCCGAGCACGACGAGATCGCGCCGGCGGCGCCGCAGTCGGCGGAGGTCGTCGCGGTCGACGAGCGCTCGACGACGATCGACTTCACCGAGCCCGGCGACGACGGACTGATCGGCCCGGTCAAGGGCTTCGAGGTCCGCTATCGCGCGGGCACCCTGATCACCGACGCGAACTTCTTCCAGTCGATGCCGGTGCCGGCGGGCCTGATCCCGCGCGGCCCCGGCAAGCCGCAGGCGGTGACGGTCAGCGGGCTCCTGCCGCAGACGCACTACTACGTCGGCATCCGCGCGTACGACGAGTGCAAGAACTACGGCCCGCTCGCGGTCGCGGATCTCGAGACGACCGAGCGGCAGAGCGGCTACGTCGACGCGTGCTTCGTCGCGACCGCCGCGTACGGATCCTTGTTGGCGAACGACGTCGAGATGCTGCGCCGCTTCCGCGATCAATACCTGCAATCGAACGTGCTCGGCGAGCTCGCGGTCGAGACCTACTACTCGGTCGGCCCCGCGGTCGCCGGCGTCGTCGATCAATCGGAGCAGCTGCGCGGCGCCGCGCGCGCCGCGCTCGCGCCGCTCGTCCACTTCATCGGCACGATGACCGCGCGGCGATGAAGCGCTTCGTCCTGATCGCGATGCTGGCGGCGAGCGCGAACGCGTTCGCCGGCGACAAGGAGTGCCACGTCGTCGATCTCGAGATGACGCCGCAGGCCGACCTGCAGATGGTCGCGTGGGTCGAGGACGCGAACGGACGCTTCGTCGGCACCACCTTCATCACGCAGCTGACCGGCACCTACGGCATCGGCAATCGGCCGGGCATCAAGGACTTCAACAGCGCGTGGCACTGGCCGTACGGCCGCCGCGAGTTCGTGTTCCCGGTGTGGGCGCACCGGCACGGCCTGTCGTTCCCGAAAGTCGGCTTCCAGGACGGCGCCGAGGACAACCTCAGTCACTCGAACGAGCAGTCGTCGCTCGAGCACTTCTTCTGCCGGCCGATCGCGCCTGAGGGCGATCCGCTCTGGGACAAGCAGACGTGCGCGTCGCGCGTGTACACCGACAAGGGCCATCCGATCGCCGGCACCAGCCTGTATCCGCCGCGCGCCGATCTCCAGCTCGTCGACGGCGTCGATGATCCGGCGGTCGCGACCTACAACGAGCTGAACCCGTTCGACACCGTCTCGCAGGCGACGCCGATCGGCGGCATGGACTTCACGTCGTCGTGGCCGATGCCGCCCGATCTCGCGCCGGGCGACTACGTGATGTTCGTCGAGGTGTCGAAGGAGTTCGACTTCAACGACGTGTACAACGCGACGTCGTATCCGCCGCCGACCAAGTCCAACGGCAGCCCGCTGCCGTGGTCGGAGTACGGGCTGCCCGCGCGCGGCCAACCTTCGATCGTGTATCGCGTGCCGTTCACGATCGGCTCGGATCAAACGGTCGCGACGACCTCGGACTACGCGGGCTACGGCGATCCGGAAGGCGCGAACGGCGAGCTGAACCCGCCCGACGACACGATCACGACCGCGGTCGCGCGCCTGCAGCTCACCGCCGACGGCAAGGGCGGCACGTTCCGCCTGCGCGTGACCGCGCGGCCCGAGCACGACTCGATCGCGCCGGCGGCGCCGCAGGCGATGGAGGCGGTCGCGGTCGACGAGCGCTCCGCGACGATCGACTTCGTCGAGCCCGGCGACGACGGGCTGATCGGCCCGGTCGCCGGCTTCGAGGTGCGCTATCGCGCGGGCTCGACGATCACCGACGGCAACTTCTTCGACTCGATCCCCGTCGCCGCGACGCTGCAGCCGCGCGGGCCCGGCGCCGCGCAGGCCGTGACGGTCTCGAGCCTCTTGCCCGAGACCGACTACTTCATCGGCATCCGCGCCTACGACGAATGCAAGAACTACGGCCCGCTCGCGGTCGTCGAAGCCAAGACGACCGATCGGCAAGGCGGCTACGTCGACGCGTGCTTCGTCGCGACCGCCGCGTACGGATCCTTGTTGGCGAACGACGTCGACACGCTGCGCCGCTTCCGCGATCGCTATCTCGAGAGCAACGTCCTCGGCGAGCTCGCGGTCGAGACCTACTACAGCGTGGGCCCGGCGGTCGCGGGCGTGGTCGATCAGTCGGAAGAGCTGCGCGGCGTCGCGCGCGAAGGCCTCGCGCCGATCGTGCACTTCATCCGCACGATGAGCAGCCGCTAGAGCGCTGCATTCCCGAGCGCCGACATCGGCGCGGCCGCCGACCTTCGCGCGACCACGAGACTCCGCGCCGCCGGCCTCATGATTTTTTTCGGTTGGTTGGTCGACCCTCGCGCTCCGAAACCGAAAAATCTTCAAAAGGCGGCGGCAGAACGCCTCGTGATCGCACGAACGTCGGCGCCCGCGCCGATGCCGGCGCTAGGGAACCCAAGAGGACGAAGCGCTTAGGTCGGCGTGGAACAAGCGGCGCAAGGGCCAGCTCGAGATCGATCTGCGCCCGCGGACCAAGCGCGGCACGCTGCGCAAGAAGATCGGCCGGCCGGTAACGGGCAAGCGGATGGATCCGCGCCATCGCACGCGACCCGGTCACGATCCCAAGCATCCGGTGCATGTCGTCCTGCGCGTGACGCGCGAGGTCTCGAGCCTGCGCACGCGCCACGCGTATCGCGCGATCCGGCGCGCGATCGATCGATGCCGCGCGCGTCCTGACTTCCGCGTCGCGCACATGAGCATCCAGTCGAATCACATCCACCTGCTCGTCGAGGCCGACGACAAGGACGCGCTCCGCAGCGGCATGCAGGGCTTCGCGATCAGCGCGGCGCGACGGCTCAATCGCGAGCTACGCCGTCCGCGCGGCGACGTCTTCGCGTTCCGCTATCACGCGACCGCGATCACCAACCCGACGCAGGCGCGCAACGCGATCTGCTACATCGTCAACAACTGGCGCCACCATCGCTGCGACCGACACGTCGCGTGGCGAACCGATCCGTATTCGAGCGCGCACGCGGTCGCCGACTGGCGCATCGAGCCGCATCCCGATCAGCTGCCGGTCGTCCGGCCGACGACGTGGCTGCTCACCGAGGGCTACAAGCGCGCGCCGCGGATCGATCCGACCGAGGTGCCGGGGCCGGACCCGATGCCGTAGTCACGGCCCCGCGACCGCGACCGTCCCCGTCAGCGCGAGATTGAGCACATCGACCTGCGCGCCGCACGTCCGCTTCATCGGGACCACGCCGTTCTCGAACGTGAGCGCGAACCCCGCCGGGTCCTTGCCGTTGCCGCACAAGCCGCTCGCCTTCACCGTGCCGGTCGGATCGGGCGTCGTCGCGCGCGCGAGCGTGCAGCCGTTGCCGATGTCGGCGCCGAGATCGATGATCTTCACGTCGGTGCCGAGCGCGAGCGCGCCCGACGACAAGCGATCCGGACGCGGGATGCAGAGCGTTACGGGGAACGCGCTGCCGTCCTGCGAGCCGCCGATCGTCAAGCTGATCACGCCCGACGGCGCCGAAGGATCGGGGCAGTCGTTGTTCGCGCTCGCGTGCAGATCCTTGTAGTGCACGTCGACGCCGGTGCCGGCGAGCTCGAGCCCGTTGTCGGCGGCCATGCCCGGCCCGCAGACCGGATCACTGCCGCAGCAGCTGAGCACCAGGACGCTAATCGCTGAAAGGAACCGTGAGTGCGACATGGCCGATCCCCGCGTTGCCGAAACGGTTGTGCTGGACGACGTACTCCACGATCACTTCTGCGCGCGCGTCGCCCCAGTTGCCCTCGAAGCCGAACGCGCGCCCGAGCACCGCGAACCGCGCCGTGATCGTCTCGCCGTCGAACGGTGACAGCTTCGGATCGTCGGTGAGGTACGGCTCGAACTGCGGCTGCACGGTCGGATAGACCGGCTTGAAGAACGACGCGCCGCTCTGGTGGTAGTAGCGGAAGCCGAGCCCGACCTCGAGATCGTCGCCCGCCGCCTGCACGACGCGCACCTCGGGTGTGTGCGAGAGCATGCCCCAATCGTCCGTGTACAAACGATAGGCCGCGATCAAGGTCGTCGCCGTGCTCGGCAGGAAGTGGCGCACGATCCCCGCGAACGCGTGGCGCGCGCGGTAGTCGGGCATGCGCTCGGGCACGAGGCCCGCGTCGGCGGTGATCACCGTGCGATACGGGTTCGCGAGGTAGCCCCAGAAGTACGCGAAGTCGTACGTCAGCGATCCGACCGTGTTCTTGCCGAGCACCTGCGTGATCGATCCCGACAAGAGCGTGTTCGACAGGTGCTCGCTGATCGCGGTGAAGCCGGGGCCCGCGAACTGCGCGCCCGCGTTCGTGATGTGGTCGTAGCCGATGCCGCCGGCGAGCGCGAACGTGAAGTTCTTGTCGGCGAAGTCGTGCTCGAAGCGACCGCCGAAGAAGCCGGACTCGTAGTCGGGCTCGACCGACGCGCGCGCGAGCACGCCCCACCGGATCGGATGATCCTCGAGCTGCTGCGTGAAGCCGCCGCCGAGCTCGTAGCGCTTCTCGGTGAACGGCATGTTCGCGGCGCCGGAGCCGGGCGACGCCGACGTGATCGCGTCGACGAGGAAGTGGGCGTCGACGCTGCCGCCGTCGCCCGCGTCGAAGCGCGCGTCGATCATCGGCTGCTCGACGCGGGTCGCGTGCTCCTTGTAATAGACGCCGCGGACCGAGACCTCGCCGTCGGCGCGCGCGATCCCCGCGAGCACCGCGACGATCGCGATCGCGCGGATCAATTGCACCCGCATCCGCCGCCCGGCTCGCCGGTGCCGCCGTCGGAGCCTTCGCGCGCGCCGGTCTGGTGCTGGCGGAACCGCGCCTCGCCGGGCCCGCGGTCGCTGGTCATGCCGGGACGAGTCAGGTTCTCGCGCTCGTGCGGCCGCACCACGGCGCACGCGCTCGCGAGGAGGAACACGACGGAGACGACGCGAAACACGCCCGGCATCCTAACACCGGCGCGGTGCCCGTCCGGGAGGTGCGCGTCACGTGTTGGCGAGCGCCGTGGGTGGCGTGGTATTCCACACGCCATGCGGACGAGACATCTCTTCGCGATGGGCGCATTCGTTGCGCTCGCGGCGTGTGGCGGAACGACCAAGACGGGCACGACGCCGGAAGGATCCGGCGGCGGCACCGACAAGAAGCCGAACGGCACCGACCTCACGATCGATCTCGACGTCGTGCCGCTCAAGGGCCTCGTCTTCACGCCGGAGGCGATGGGGCGCCCGCCGATGCTCCTCGTCGAGGAGAAGAAGAAGCAGACCCTCGACAAGGATCGCGCCGACTACGCGAAGGCGCCCGATCTCGAGACCAAGAAGCTCGCGGTCAACGTGCTCGCGACCGCGCTCTACCAGGAATCGAAGAAGCAGAAGGACGACGCCAAGGAGAAGGCGCTCCGCGACGAGGCGAAGAAGGACCTGAACGAGATCCGCGCCGCGGCGGCGTCGGCCGGCGGCGCCAACGAGGTCTCGCTCCGCATGCTCGTCGTGTTCGACATGATCGATCAGGACTACGCGGCCGCCGCCGACGTCTATCAAGAGCTGCTCAAGCGGTTCCCGACCAGCGACAAGGCGCTCGACGACAAGGCGTGGCTCGCGCTCTGTTACCTGCGCCTCGGCAAGAACGCCGACGCGCTCGCGACCTTGTCGGGCCTGCAGCCGGACCCGGCGCACCCCGAGGCGGCGTACGTGATGGCGTGGGCGAAGTGGCGCGGCGGCGACAACGCGGGCGCGGTCGCCGCGATCACGGCGTCGGCGCAGGGCTGGAAGGACGGCAGCAACAAGCCGGCGCTGGTGCGCGATCTGTTGATCCTCCTCGGGCGCGGCGGCGCGCCCGCCGACGGCGCGCTGAAGACCGTGCAGGCCTTCTATCAGGGCAAGGCGCCGGTCTCGGTGCTCTACAACCTGCACAACGCGTACGCGTACGCCGGTCGCTGGGCCGACGCGATCGAGGTGCTCGAGAACATCATCAAGACCGTGCCGGAGCAGATCGCGAAGAACGATCTGCCCAAGTTCCGCAGCCAGCAGGCGCAGTACTCGGTGCGCCTGCTCGCCGCCGATCAGGTCGCGTCGTACGAGAAGCAGGCGATGGAGGCGTACGCGGCGTGCGGCGACAAGTGCACCGCGCAGGAGCTCGACGACGGCTACAAGGCGCTGCGCGGCCTCGCGATCACGTTCCACGCGATCTACGCGACGTCGATGGACGAGCGCTTCTACGGACCGGCGAAGGAGCTGTACGAGCTCTACGACGCGCTGCCCGGCCGCGCCGACGCCGAGGAGATGAAGAAGCACGAGTCGGATCTCGAGGCCGCGAAGAAGGCCGCGAAACCGGGCACCGGCACCCACGACAAGTCGATCATCGGCCCGCTGCTCGCGCAGCAGCACGCGCAGGAGATCCAGGCGTGCTACGAGGCGGCGCTCGCGGCGGATGCGAGCGTGTCCGGCATGCTCGGCTTGACGATCGACTTCGACGCGACCGGCAAGGTCGCCGGCGCGACGTCGAACCCGCCGCCGGGCAAGGAAGGGCTCGCGCGGGTCGGCGCGTGCGCGAGCGAGGCGGCGAAGGGCTGGATGCTCCCCGCGCGCACGATCCCGGGCAAGACGATCGTCAACGCGAAGTTCGAGCTCGCGCCGGCCGCGAAGTAGCGGCCGCCTTCGCTCGCCAGCGCAGGACGTCGACGGTCGCGGGCGCTTGGTTCGCGAGCGGCTCGATCACGAGCCGCGGGTGACCCATGTGGATCACGAGGTCGAAGCCGTCGAGCTGACCGTCGGGGCCGCCGTGCGCGGGGCCGTCCGGATCGCTGCGATCTTCCCAGAGCGCCGCGACGTGATCCCAATCGCGCGGCGTCATGTTCGCGTAGTCGCCGCCGTAGTCGATGCGGATCAGATCGCCGCGCGCGACGCCGGTGATCGGCGTCGCCGGGTTGCCCTGATCGTCGAGGATCGTCGGCTTCGCGATCACGCGCGTCAGCGCGGGCAGGCCGGCGACGTTGGTGTACTGGATCTCGCGGTGACCCTCGGCGCGCAGCGCGCCGACCATGACGTCGGCGCAATCGGCGCCGGTGTAGCGATCGGTCTGGTTCGACGCGCCGCCGCCGGCGGAGCCGAACACCTCCGGCACGAGGAGATACGCGGACAGGCGGCCGAGAAAATCATCCGCGAGGCGCAGCGAGACGCGATGCACGCTGCGCTGGATGCCGCCCTCGTCGACCGCCTCCGCGCCCGGCGAGCTGAGCTCGCTGTTGTCCGAAAACCGGACCGTCGCCTGGTAGAAGATCGTGCCGGCGCCGTCCACCGCCGACGCGCCGGTGTCGTGCGGCGTGATCGTCGCGGCGATCGTGCGCGCGGCGCCGAAATCCGCGATCGTCGTCGCGAAGTAGCGGAGCTGGTCGTAGCCGAGCCAGCGGCCGAAGTCCTTCGGCTCGGTCGAGACGTTGGAGTGGTAGTCGGCGGTGTTGCCGTTGGAGACGACCTCGCCCGGCTGGTGCCACGCGAACGGCTCGATCGTCGACCACCGCACGCTCGCGCCCAGCGGCCACGCGCGCCGCTCGCGCGCGGCGATCGTGCGGCCGCGGATCACGAGCGGCGCGACGTCGTCGTCGGCGAGGACGACCGTGCGGTCGCCGTCGCGCGCGATCGCGACGACTGCGAGCTCCGCGTGATCGGTCGTGCGCGCCTCGGTCGGCGCGTCGGTCCAGGAGGCGTCGGGCGCCGCGCGGCCGACGACGATGACGTGGGTGGGAACCAGCGCGACGATCGCGAGGATCATGGGGATCGATCAACGCGCGACCCGCGTGATCGATTCCGTGCCCCTGCCCGTGCCCTTGCCCGTGCCCGGCTTCTGGGGAGCGCGCGACCTTCCAACCTGCACAACCGCTCGTGCTCCGCGATCAGCCGCTTCGCCAGCGCCAACCGCTCGACGTGATCCGGATCGTGCACCGTCGCCGCCGCGCTGCGCGCGACGAACGCGGTCATCGCGAGATAACAGGCGTCGAGCTCGCGCGCCTGATGCGCGGCCGCCGCGAGGTTCCAATGATGGATCGGCCACGCCGGCTCGAGCCGCGCCGCGCGATCGAGCCAGGGCAGGGCGGCGCGCGGATCGCCCTGCGCCGACAGGCACAAGCCGAGGCTCGACGCGACCAGCGGATCGTCGGGCGCGCGCTCGGCGCAGTGCTCGAGCAGCGGGCGCGCGCGCGCCGGATCGCCGGACGCGAGCAGATCGACCGCGCGGCCGAGCGCCGTGACGATCTCGTCGGGCGCGGGGCGACCCGCGAGGTGCGCGTCGCCGAGCTCGAGCAGATCGCGGCCGAGATAATAGGAAGGCGGCAGGCCGCGCCCCAGCGCGACCGCGCTGCGCGCCGCGTCCGCGACCAAGCGGCGCGCGACCTGCGGCGACGTCGCGCCGCCGAGGAAGCCTTGCCCCGCGAGCGGCGCGAGGATCTCGCCGCTCACCTTGCGCGGCGGACAATCGCCGTCGTACCAGGCGTCGGCGAGCGTGCCGGTCTCGTCGACGAGCACGCTGAACGCGCGCCACCGGCGCTGCCCCGGCACGCGCCGCGCGATCGCGACGACGGCGCTGCCGCCTGCGTGGCGGTGGACCTCGACGAGCGCGGGCCGCAACGTCGCCCTTCGACTCGGACCCTCCGGGTCCTCGCTCAGGGCGAACGGGGGCGGGGCGATCTTCAGCGGCGAGATGATCCGCCGCAGCTCGCCGCGCAACATCGGATCGACATCGACGCGCGCCGCGAGCTCGTCGACCAAGCGCTCCGCCGCCGCCGGCGCGATCTCGCTCAAGCCCTCGACGAGCTCCGCGATCGCCGGCGGCTCGAGCCCTTCCGCGACCAGCGCCGCCGCGCTCGCGACGTCTTCGACCGATCCGAGGTGACCCGCGAGCTCCTCGACCGAGCGCCGCTGGATCGCCGCCGGATCCGAGAAGCACGCCGGCATCGTGACCTCGCCGAGATCGGCGAGCAGCGCGAGCGCGTCGATCTTCGCGTCGTCGGGCGCGTCGCCGCCGAGCAGCTCGCGGACCGAACGGCGCACGCGCTCATCGTCGCGAGGCGCTCGCGCGATCGCACCGAGCAGCAC
>Ga0310811_10007653_pt1 | contig 13840 bp, 10 predicted proteins | sample YCmetagenome_FD_207642 | JGI IMG/M metagenome (GOLD analysis project Ga0310811, IMG submission 207642) | Soil microbial communities from experimental microcosm in Duke University, North Carolina, United States - YC | ecosystem: Engineered > Artificial ecosystem > Soil microcosm > Unclassified ... | reverse complement strand
TTACCATTTCAAAGTCAGGGCCAAAGTAAACGATCAAAACATATCTCCTGAGACTGTTTTAACATTTACCGTACTGCCTCCATGGTATGCAGGGCGTATTGCATTTGTTTGCTACCTCCTATTGATTATTCTTGCTTACTTTATGATAAGGAAGTATTATAGTATAAAGTTGAAACGTCATCAGCACCATATTCAGGAGAAAATGAAGAGGGAGCACGATGAGTATCTTAAGCAAGAGGCCATTACTAACGAACAACGCATTGCCAAAGTGAGAAATGAGCAATTACAAGCTGATCTTGCCAGTAAAAGCCGCGAACTGGCTAACTCGGCCATGAATATTGTGTATAAGAACGAACTACTGCAAAAGATCAGCCAAGAGATGACCCACCTGAAAGATAGTTCTGGCAAAAGGCTTTCGGAAGATCAGTTAAGAAAAATTCAAAAGGTGATTGATGATGGCATGAGCGATGAGCGCGACTGGAACCTTTTTGAAAGCAGCTTTAACGAAGCGCATGAGAGTTTCTTCAAAAAATTAAAGGCACAGCATCCTGATCTTGTCCCCAACGACCTTAAACTTTGCGCCTACCTGCGCATGAATATGAACAGTAAAGAAATGGCTTCCCTGCTCAATATTTCTCTGCGCGGTGTAGAAATCCGGCGTTACCGGCTACGCAAGAAGCTAAACCTGGAGCACGACAAGAATCTCGTAGAGTTTCTCATGGAGTTATAATACTACATCATTACCTCTCATCGCCCTTTTTTAGGGTAATACCTTACACTTCTTAAATGTAGTATGTGGAGTATACACATGTATGCTGTTAATTTATTGATATTCAAATGATTGAATATAAATAAAAAACCTGATTGAGAAACTACTTTTTAAATGATGTAATAATGTAGAGTGCGGTTTTTTGTTAAAAATGTATTATCTCGTGAAATTCGTCTTTATTTCGAACCAATTAATATCAATTCCTAAATTAATTTCTAGAACCACATGAAAAGAATCTTTACTATTTCAGGGTTGGTACTGTTGTGTTTCTTTTTCTTCACTTATGCCTATGCGCAGAGCATTACTTTAAAAGGTAAGGTTACTGATGCTGCCACCGGCGAAAGCCTTATAGGAGTAAGTGTAAGTGTGAAAGGCACATCAACAGGTACACAAACCGACGTTAATGGCGCATTCTCGTTAAGCGCTCCGTCAAATGCCACATTGGTTGTTAGCTATATTGGCTATACAACGCAGCAGGTAGCTGTGAACGGGCAAACTACAATCAATGTTAAACTGCAAGCACAATCAAACGCATTAAATGAAGTAGTCGTTATTGGTTACGGTACACAACGGAAGGTTGATAACACCGGGGCCGTTTCGTCTGTAAAAGGTGCTGACATATCCAAACAACCTGATGCTAACCCGGTTAGTGCATTGCAGGGTAAAGTTGCCGGTGTAACCATCACTAACAACGGTACTCCCGGATCAGCTCCGGCTATCAGTATCCGTGGCTTAGGTACCGTATATGGTAACGTTAGTCCTTTGTACGTTGTTGATGGTGTTTGGTATGACGATATCACCTTCTTAAACAGTAGCGATATCGAAAATGTCACCATATTAAAAGACGCATCAAGTACAGCTATTTATGGTGTAAGAGCAGCTAATGGCGTAGTACTTATTACTACCAAAAAGGGTGTAAAAGGCGGACCAGTTATCAATTACAACGGATACGTTGGGTATCAGGCAGCAACAAATCAGCCTAAAATGGCAACCGCTGCCGAGTATGCACAGGCAATTAATGAGACGGTAGCATACGGTAATACTTTCGCCTCTCCAGACGATGTTAAACCACCGATTTTTGATAATCCGGCAAGCTTTGGCAAGGGCACAGATTGGTATGGACAAATATTGCGTAATGCATTTACAACCAGTCACCAGGTATCATTAAGCGGTGGCACTGAGAAAAATACCTATGACTATTCATTCGGTTATCTTGATCAGGATGGTTTGGTTAGAAATAATAATTATCAGCGTTTTACAATACACCTGGCTAATGAGTTTAAACCACTGAGCATACTATCAATTGGTTACAATGCCAATGGCGTATATAGCTATTCAAAGGATGCGCCGGGTGGAATATTCCATCAGCTTTATTCCGCATCGCCTACGTTGCCTGTATATTATAATGATGGTAAATATGGCGATCCAACCGATTACGGTACAGGTGCCGGAAACAACTTTAACCCTGAAGTAACCCTGGATTACAATAATCATCGTACGGTTGACCATCGCTTAACAGGTGATGTGCATGCTGAATTGAAGATAATAAAGGGCTTAAAATTCAGAACAAGCTTTGGCGGCGATCTTGGTCAATTAGAAGCAAGAGGCTTTACTCCGGTATATGCAGCTACCGTTGCGCAAACTACCACAACTACTAATTTGAATATTGAGCACACTGAAACTAAAAACTGGATATGGGAAAACACGTTGACCTATGATTACCAGTACAAGGATCATAAAATAACAGCTTTGTTGGGTTATAGCGCTCAAAATAACCGCACATACGAGATAGTGGCTAATGCGAATGGCGTACCTTATGTAAAAAGCGGTAACTTATATAGTTCGTATCCGCAGGGCGACACTACAGTAACCCGAATCCGCAACCCGGGAGATCAGTTACACAATCGCACATTGTCTCAATTTGCCCGTATTAATTATTCATATAAAGACAGGTATTTGCTGAATGCCTCGATCAGACGTGATGGCGCTTCACAGTTCTATCCAAACCCTTATGGCTGGTTCCCTTCAATAGGTGGTGGATGGGTAATTACTAATGAGTCATTCATGAAAGATCAGCATATTTTTGATAACCTGAAACTGCGTGGTAGCTGGGGTAAAGTAGGTAACTCAGTAGTTCCTATTAACCCATCAGTACAAACTGTGGCTGCCGACCCATATTTGACCGCTGTTTTCGGTAACCCGCAGGTAGCTTACCAGGGCGCAAGCATTAACACTATAGTGCCTCCGTTAACAGTATGGGAAAAGGCAGTGGCAACAGATTTTGGTATCGAAGGTTCAATTTTGCATAATAGATTATCTTTCGAAGCTGATTATTACGACCGTAAAACTGAAGACGCCATATTTGCTATACCAGTATTAGCATCCATTGGTACCAACAGTGGTAACCTGATAGGCAACCAGGCAACTATCCAAAATAAAGGTTTTGAAATAGCAATTACCTGGAAAGATAGAGTCGGTAAGGATTTTAGCTATTCACTAAGTGGTAACATCGGCGTTAACAATAACAAGGTGTTAAGCGTTGAGAGTGGTAAAAACCCAATCTATGATGGTGGTAACGGAATTGCCAATGGCAACTTAGCTACCCGTACAGTTGTTGGCGAACCAATCGGTGAGTTTTATGGATATAAAGTAACGGGGGTTTTCCAAACACAAGCGCAAGTTGATCAGTCGCCTCAAAAAGGCACTAATACTCAACCTGGTGACTTTATCTATCAGGATACCAACCACGACGGTTCAATCGACAATAGGGACCGTGTAGTAATCGGTAACCCTAATCCTAAGATCAGCTACGGCTTCAATACTTCGTTTACTTATAAAGAATTTGATCTGGCATTAGACATGCAGGGTGTGGCTGACGTAGATGTATATAATGCCAACATCGGTTACCGATTTGGTGGTGAGAACTTTACACAAGACTTCTATGAGCACCGCTGGCACGGACCGGGTACTTCAAATACCTATCCGTCTACTAATGTGGGCGCAAATAATAACTCCAAGCCAAATTCATTTTTTGTAGAAAGCGGCGCTTATTTCCGCGTTCGTAATGCGCAATTGGGATATACCTTCCCAGGCTTGTCATTAAAGAAGTATGGTATACAAAAACTGAGAATTTACGCGAACGCCCAAAATGCAATCAACATTTTTGGATACAAAGGCTTCACTCCGGAAATTGGCGGAGCAGCACTTAGCAGGGGAATTGATACGGAGGTGTATCCACTGTTTGCTACTTACAACTTAGGTGTTAACGTTACTTTTTAATTTGAACGATGATGAAAAATAATAAGAAAATATTACAAGGAACTTTGGGGCTTAGCCTTATTGCTTGTATGGTTGCATTTCAGGGATGTAAAAAGTCCTGGCTGGATGTTAATCCTGCCGGCAACCAGGCAGCAACTCAGTTCTGGAAAACGCAGAGCGATGCAACCCAGGCTGTTGATGCCATGTATGCTAACCTGCACGAGTGGTCAAATATAGCATTTGCCTCTATTGCTGTTGAAAGTATGGGTTCGGATGATGTGAACAAGGGAAGCCGGGCTGATGACGCCACTTTTATGAATGACTTCCATAATTTTTCGGCGAACTCCGGCGAAGGACAAATTTCAGACTTTTGGGGTGGCGAATACAAAACCATAAACTTTGCCAACCAGGTATTAGATAATGTACCTAATATTAGTATGGATGCTTCTTTAAAGAGCCGTTATCTTGCTGAAGCAAAATTTATCCGCGCCTGGTGCTATTTCAGGTTAGTACGCGCATTTGGCGATGTGCCATTGCGGTTACATGTTCCTAAAGGCGCAAGTGAATACAATATTCCACGTACGCCTAAAGCACAGGTTTGGACTGCTATTGAAACCGATCTGACCGATGCGGCTGCCGTGTTACCTCAAACTTATGCTGCTGCTGATGTTGGCCGTATAACCAAAGGTGCAGCCCTGGCGCTTCACGCTAAAGCGGCTATGTATCAAACATTAACCAATAAAGCCAAATGGAATGATGTATTAACTTATACCAACCAGGTTATGGCTTTAGGGTATACCTTGTTCCCGAATTACGAGCAAATGTTCAGGACAAACAACAAAAATAATTCTGAATCGATTTTCGAGATACAATGTAACCTGATCCCTAACAATCCGGATGCATCTAACTCTCAGTACTCACAGGTACAGGGTGTAGATGGTTCAACAGGTGGCGGATGGGGCTTTAACGTGCCAAGTGCAAGCCTGGCTGCAGCTTATGAAGCAGGAGACCCGCGTCGTGATGCTACCATTATTTTCAGGGGCGAAACTACCCCTGAAGGCGATGTGATTCCTACATCAGGTGGTAACAGCAACATGTATAACCAAAAATCATACGTGCCATTTAGCCTGTATGTATCGGGCTTTAACGAAGGATGCCAGCAAAATAAGATCTGCTTGCGTTATGCTGATGTGCTTTTGATGAATGCCGAAGCTAACAATGAACTAGGAAATGCAGCAGCAGCATTAGCTTCATTAGAATTGGTACGCGCAAGGGCTAGGGCCGGCAACAATGCAATTTTGCCCCAGGTTACAACAACTGATCAAACCGCATTGCGCACTGCGATCTGGAATGAACGTCACATTGAATTGGCTATGGAATTCGATCGTTATTTTGATGTGATACGCCAGGGCAGGGCCGCTGCATTATTTGGAGCAAGAGGCTGGCAAGCAGGTAAAAATGAAGTTTGGCCATTGCCACAAAATGAGATCGACCTGAGTGCAGGTACGCTAACTCAAAATCCCGGTTATTAATTTTTAAAAGAGAAAATGATGAAGACATTTAAAAATATAATTATAGCCGGCATGAGTACAATGGCTGTAGTTTTTGCATTATCCTCATGTCAAAAAGGCTTCGATGCTAAATCATATGCACCTAAAAAACCTTTGCCAAAGTTTGATGGTTATGCCAACTCAAAAGATATCCAACCAGAAGCGCTTGTGGCTTATTGGCCATTTAGCGGAGACCTGAAAGATAGTCTATCGTCGGTAGTTGGAACCGGAACAGGGACAGCTTTTGGGGATGGTGTGAAAGGTAAGGGCGTTATTGCAACAGGGAATAGTTATGTTGTTGCCAACACTCCCGATGCGGTGAAAGCGCTGACTAATTTTACAATCAGCGTATGGGTGAAAATGCCGCTTAATACCGGAGCTGCCGGTATTGTAAGCGTATCGCATACAAGTAACTTTTGGGGCAATTTCGATATATTTTATGACAACGGAGGAAGCGCAACTACCGGGGTGCTTAAAGTACACGTATTTAACAATGCTTCATTAGCCGATGCGCCAAACAATGGTAGCTCAAACGCATGGGAAGGTGGTTATACGGTAACCAATCCATGGGATAAATGGACACACATTGCCGTAACTTATAAAGGAAGCTACACTGACAGCACTTCATTGGTAAATGTTTACTATAACGGTGCATCGGTAGGGACTAATGAAGTTAAAGGTTTTGCGCCACTTAACTGGACAGCAGCCGGTCCTATGGTATTCGGAACTTTACAATTCCAAACTACGCCATCACTTACGTCCGGTTCAGATGCTCAAGGATGGGCAGCACCAGTAAATGGTGATATAGACCAGGTAAGGGTATACAATACCGCGCTGACGTCAAGTCAAATTGACGGCTTATATAATCTTGAAAAAGCAGGAAGGTAACAGTTGATTGATTTAGGTTGAGGTTGTACGTCCGTTAACTTGGCGGACGGCAACCTTTTTTAATGCCGATTTTCAAATTTTACCAGAATAATTGATAACATGAGAAGCATTCGAAATTGCTCGATAGCTATGGCTTTACTTTTCCAAACCTGGGGCTGCTCGAAGGGGAAAGGGGTGACACCAGCACCTGTAATACCTTCTTCATTCAGTTTTGCCGGCTTGAAGGTAAATGGGGTTGCAAGCAATTCGTCAGTATACAAAAACATTAACCTGCAACCTGTTATCCGGATATCTTTCTCGGCAGCGGTAAATCATACTTCAACGGGTAACAGCGTAACATTTAATAGTAAAGCCGGAGCAGCAGTCTCTTTTACCACGGCTTATGATAATCATGATAGTACTATTGTAATTACACCTTCCCCATTGCAGGCTATTACACAGTACACTTTGGCCGTTATAACTTCGCTCAAATCATCTTCTGGTGGTGAATTGCAAACACCTGTTTCATTACAGCTTACCACAGCTATTGATACTACAGATAAATTCCCTGCGATATCTGACGATGCTTTACTCGACCTGGTTCAAAAACAAACCTTCAAATACTTTTGGGACTTTGGTCACCCCACAAGTGGTCTTGCGCGTGAGCGAAACACCTCAGGTGATATTGTTACTACCGGAGGTTCGGGCTTTGGTATCATGGCTATCGTGACAGCGATAAACCGGCAGTTTATTACCCGGGCCGATGGTTTGGCACGAATGCAAAAGATTGTTGCTTTCCTGAAAACAGCGCAAACCTTTCATGGGGCATTTCCACATTGGATGAACGGAGCGACTGGTGTTGTTGTGCCGTTTAGCACACAGGACGATGGCGCCGACCTTGTGGAAACCGCTTACCTGATGCAAGGACTACTTTCTGCACGGCAGTATTTTAATGATTCAGGTGTGCCGGAGACTACCTTACGGAATGACATTAACACCTTATGGAATGCAGTGGAGTGGGACTGGTTTACGCAAAACGGACAGAGTACTCTTTATTGGCACTGGAGCCCTGATTACGGATGGTCTAGCAACATGCAGGTGAATGGTTGGGATGAGGCTTTGATCACTTACGTAATGGCTGCATCGTCGACCACTCACCCGATAACCAAAGCTGTTTATGATAACGGATGGGCAATGAATGGCAAAATAAAAAATGGCGGTGCGTATTTTGGAATGACATTGCCTTTGGGGCCACCCGAAGGCGGTCCGCTATTTTTTGCTCATTATTCGTTTTTAGGTATCAATCCAAATGGATTGAGTGATGCCTACGCAAGTTATGATGTGCAGAATAAAGCCCATGCCATGATCAACTATAAATATTGTGTATCAAACCCTAACGGCTACAGTGGCTATAGTGCCAATTGCTGGGGGCTAACCGCGAGTGATATCCAGAACGGCTATACAGCCAGTTCGCCAACTAATGATGTCGGGGTGATTGCACCTACAGCGGCTATTTCATCGTTGCCCTATACACCCACACAATCTATGGCAGCTCTCCGGTTTTTTTATTACAAACTGGGTGATAAAATGTGGGGACAATATGGGTTTTATGATGCCTTCAGTATTAATGATGCCTGGTTTGCAAATTCTACTTTGGCTATTGACCAGGGGCCGATCATCGACATGATAGAGAATTACCGTAGCGGCCTGCTCTGGAATTTGTTTATGAGCTGCCCCGAAGTAAAAACCGGTATGAGAAACCTGGGTTTTCAAAGCCCGAACTTATAAATTAAAAAATTGATACAGATGAAATCTTTTTTTATCGCAATTGTATTAAGCTCAATCACCTTATTGGGCTTCTCTCAAAATAAAGTAAAACAGATCGATGAAGGCATAAAACCTGTTGGTATTATCAAAGGGTTATCTGACAGCGCCCTGCTCGATGTAGTACAGCGTCAAACATTTCGCTATTTCTGGGGCTTCGGTCACCCGGTAAGCGGCCTGGCCCGCGAGCGCAGCAATACATCTTTTGACTACGGTGATGAGGTAGTAACCACAGGCGGTTCTGGCTTTGGCATTATGGCCTTGATCGTAGCTGACCACCGCAAATTCATCACCCACGAACAGGCAGTCGATCGTGTGCTTAAAATCGTAAATTTTCTAAATAAAGCCGACGAGTTTCATGGCGCATTTCCGCACTGGTTGAACGGCGAAACGGGTAAAGTGATCCGCTTCGGTCGTAAAGACGATGGAGGGGATATTGTAGAAACCTCTTATCTTTTTGAAGGACTGCTTTGTGCACGCCAATATTTTACCGGCAACAATCCAAAAGAACGGCATATAAGAGACGTGATCAATTGGATGTGGGGGGAAATGGAATGGAGCTGGTATACCCAGGGTGGAAGAGATAACCTGTATTGGCACTGGTCGCCTAATAATGGCTGGGTAATGAACTTTCCGATCCGCGGTTTTAATGAATGCCTGATTACCTATATTCTCGCAGAATCTGCGGAACGTTACCCGGTGAGCGCTGAGATTTATGACCGGGGATGGGCGCAGAGCGACTTTTTTAAAAACGGAAGAACATTCTATGGCTTTAAATTGCCATTAGGATTTGATTACGGCGGACCGCTCTTCTTCTCTCAATATTCATTTATGGGCCTTGACCCAAGAGGTTTAAAAGACCAATATGCCGACTACTGGGAGCAAAATAAAAATCATACGCTCATTAATCATGCTTACTGTGTTGATAACCCTAAGCACTACAAAGGTTACGGTGAAGATAGCTGGGGACTGACCGCCAGTGATAATTATGAGGGTTATAATGCCCATTCACCAACAAACGATTTAGGTGTGATCAGCCCGACGGCTGCTTTATCTGCATTCCCTTATACACCGGAATACTCTATGAAGGCTTTACGTCATTTCTATTATGATCTGGGTGATAAGATCTGGAGCGAATACGGTTTTGTAGATGCTTTCAGCGAATCGCATAACTGGTATGCAAAATCCTACCTGGCAATTGACCAGGGACCAGAGGTAGTAATGATCGAGAATTACCGTAGCGGTTTGCTCTGGAAATTATTCATGAGCTGTCCTGAAGTACAGCATGGATTAAAGAAAATTGGTTTCCAGAGTCCGGCTTTTGCAAGGAATTAATTAAAAATTCGTTATTTACGTTCTGAAACCTATAGAAAATAGCTGAACGTAATAATGAAAACCAAAAAAATATTTTTAACCGGAATGCTGGGCCTTTGCCTGGCATTTCCTGTTTTTGCCCAGTCGAATGATGCCTCAAGATTTGATCGCGGCAGTTATATTAACAAAGGCGATACGATTCCGTATCGGTTTATCTTCCCGCAAAACTTTGACCCATCCAAAAAGTATGCGATGATTATTGTGCTGCATGGCGCAGGTGAGCGTGGCAACAATAACGAGTCTCAGTTAAAATACGGTACGCAATTATTTTTGAATGATACCATTCGTGCAAAATACCCGGCGATAGTGATCTTCCCTCAATGCCCTGCTAACAGTTTTTGGAGCAATGTAAAAATGGGAAACGATGCATCAGGAAAAATGACCTGGACATTTGTTCGGGGGGGCGATCCAACTGCTGCCATGACAGGATTATTAGGATTGATCGACCAATGGTTGGATAAACCTTTTGTTGACAAGCATCGCGTATATGTAGGCGGCCTGTCAATGGGAGGAATGGGGACATTCGAGTTATTGCGTCGTAAGCCTGAATGGTTTGCCGCAGCGTTCTCAATCTGTGGTGGCGATAATACACTGAATGCAAAGACCTACGCTAAGAAGGTGCCGCTGTGGATATTCCATGGCCAGAAGGATAGCGTGGTACCGTTTGATCACTCATCGATCATGGTAGCAGCTATCAAAGCCGAAGGCGGCGACCCAAAATTCACGGTTTACCCGAATGATGATCATAACAGTTGGGACGATGCGTTTAAAGAACCGCAGTTAATTCCGTGGTTGTTTGCGCATAAGAAGTAAGTGCTATTAAAAATTTGTCATTGCGAGGCGCATGCGGGAAGTGTGATCTGCGCAAAGGCCTCTCGCCATATTGTCTGAACCATGATCTGCTTGATTAAATGATTACTATGATTATAGCAGTTGGAAAGGTTGGACGTAAAGGCCTGCTCACATAATCTTCGAGCGCCTCAGACTGACAGCGCTCTTTTATTATTCCCCCTCTTTCGGCTCGCCTTTCTGCTCCGGAGACGGATTCACAGATTTCGTCACCCCCACTTTAAATCGTGGTTTAAAACCCAGCGATGCAGGTTTTTCTTCTTCTACTGACTTCTCCGGCTCCGTTTTTGGTTCTTCTATTTTTTCGTTAGGCTCAACTGGTGCGGCAGGTTTTGTAGCCCCGGCTTTGAATCTTGGCTTAAACCCAACGGGCACTGACGCAGGCTTCTCACTCTCCACAGGTTTTTCGTGCTCATGTGTCGGTTCTGTATTTGTTGGCTCTGTAGGTTTTGTAACTCCCGCCTTGAAACGTGGCTTAAATCCGGTAGGTGCGGAGGCTGACGTTTCTGTTTTTTCTGTGTCTGGTTTTGCTTCCGGCTCAGGTGTCGGTTCTGCAGGTTTTGTCGCGCCCGCTTTAAATCGAGGCGTAAAACCTACTTTAGGAGCTGGTGTTGCTGGCTTTTCTGTTAAAGTTTCGGTAATGGTTTGCTCGGCTAATGGGTTTTCAATAACTACCTTTTCTACTTTAGGCTCTGGTGGAACAGGGAAGCGCAGCCTGAGTTTATTGAACCAGTATTTTTTGGTATGGTCGAAGCTTTTTTCGCCCATCTTTTCGAAGTGAACTTTAAATTCAGAAAAAAGCCCCGGTTCACCCTGTTCAAGAGCAACCAGGTTTATCTTTTTCTTCTTAAAAAATTCTTCGAAAGTCATTTTTTTAGATTTGAGATATGAGATTTGAGATATGAGACATTTGCCTTCATCTTCAATCTCACATCTAATACTTCACGTCAACGTCCAAATCAAGCTGATTAAAATGTATTCCTTTATCCGTTTGTGTCCAATCTTCGCGTTGCTCATCGGTAGCATTTTGCAGCTTTGGAAAAAATTCCAGCGGGAAAGCCTCCGACTTACCGTCTTCCTTTTCAACAAAAAGCAAGCCATTGCTAAAGGTTACTTTAACTTTCTTCTCCTGCCTGCGTGATGTGAAAAGTGGCATATCATTTCTTTTTTATGTCATTGCGAGCGATAGCGTGGCAATCGCATGGTATACAGGGCGAAGATGCATCGTTCAAGATTGCTTCGGCCCTCGTAATGACAAGGGTTTATTCCTGCATATTATGATAAACCGCCTGAACGTCATCGTCCTCTTCCAGTTTATCAATCAGTTTCATAACGTCTGCAACCTGTTCTTCGTTTACCTCGTGGAACGATTGCGGGATGCGCTCCAGTTTAGCCGATTTGGTTTCAATGCCGATTCCTTCCAATGTTTTCTGCATTTTGCCAAAATCTTCAAAAGCAGTATGGATTACGGCAATATCGTTGCCTTCTTCATCAGCTTCAATGAATAATTCTTCCAAACCTGCATCGATCAATTCAAATTCCAGTTCTTCTAAATCGCGCTCGCCTGGAACGAAGGTGAATACCGATTTACGGGTGAATATAAAATCCAAAGAGCCTGTTTTACCTAATGTGCCACCCACTTTGGTAAAGTAGCTGCGCACATTGGCAACGGTACGGTTTATGTTATCTGTAGCAGTTTCAACCAGAATAGCTACGCCATGCGGTGCATATCCTTCGTAAACAATTTCTTCGTAATCTTTTTCGTCGCGGCTGGTAGCTCTTTTTATAGCGGCTTCCACACGGTCTTTAGGCATGTTTACTGCTTTGGCGTTTTGTACGGCAGTACGCAGGCGCGAGTTGGTGGTCGGGTCGCCACCGCCGGCTTTAACCGCCATTACAATTTCCTTACCAAGGCGTGTAAATTGCACCGCCATTTTCGACCAGCGCTTTAGCTTTCTTTCTTTACGGAATTCAAATGCTCTTCCCATTTTTCTTTAGTTCGTAGTTAATGGTTCATGGATGATAGGGGTAAATTTATCCCGAACCCTCTGTGTTAAAAGAGGCGGTAAATATAGCTATTTTGTTTTAATGAGTTGATTTTCGGCTCCATTGATATTCCGTGTAAACTCACCCCGACTACGCTGCGCTGGTCGACCCTCTCTTCGCTACGCGAAAAGAGGATGAAAAAGAGAAAAAATCCCCTCTTTGCCGCTTGCGGGAGAGAGGGTGGTCGAGCGGAGCAATGACCGGGTGAGTAGAATATGCGATTTGCTTAGCTGAACGACGTCGCTTTAAGCCAATATGACGCTCTTCAAATTCTTCAGCATATCTTCAGTCATTGCTTTCAGGTCATATTCCAGTTTCCAGCCCCAGTCTTTTTGGGCGTAGCTGTCGTCAATAGATTTTGGCCAGCTATCGGCAATAGCTTGTCGCGGGTCATGTTCAGCGTAGCTTATTTCAAAATCTGGAATAAAGTTTTTGATCTCCTCAGCCAGTTGAGTAGGGGTGAAGCTGATGCCTGCAAGGTTGTAGGATGATCTTATCGTAACTTGTTCAGCAGGAGCATCCATCAGCGTAATGGTAGCGCGAATAGCATCATCCATATACATCATCGGCAAAGCCGTATTGGCAGATAAGAAACTTTGGTAACTGCCTTTCTTTAATGCTTCATGAAATATATGAACAGCATAATCGGTAGTACCACCACCTGGATTTGCTCTCCAACCGATGAGGCCGGGGTAACGGAGGCTGCGAACATCCAAGCCATGCTTCTCATAATAGTATTCGCACCAGCGTTCACCAGCCAGTTTACTGAATCCATAAACAGTATTAGGATCCATCACACAATATTGTGGCGTATTTTCCTGTGGCGAATGCGGTCCGAAAACAGCTATGGAACTTGGCCAGAATACTTTCTTCACTCCAAACTCAACGGCATAATCCAGTATCTGGATCAGGCCGGTCATGTTCAGGTTCCAGGCCATTTTTGGCTTTTGCTCGCCTACGGCGGATAAAATAGCTGCCAGCAAATACACCTGGGTAGGCTGGTGTTTGGTAAAAATGTGATGCAGATTATCCTTATCCAGCACGTTCACAAACTCGAACGGGCCGCTGTGACGGATAGCATAGGTAGGGCTGTTGATATCGGATGCGATTACCTGTTCGGCGCCATATTTATCGCGCAATGCGGTGACCAGTTCTGTCCCAATCTGGCCATTAGCGCCGATCACTAAAATCTTTTCGCTCATGAAGTTAATTATTGATGCGCAAAGGTAGATTTTTTTGCCTGAACCGGAATCTCAAGATTTTAGTTATTTGAAAATTTTGAAATTATCAGCACTGTTTTTAC
>Ga0310811_10007651_pt1 | contig 13843 bp, 8 predicted proteins | sample YCmetagenome_FD_207642 | JGI IMG/M metagenome (GOLD analysis project Ga0310811, IMG submission 207642) | Soil microbial communities from experimental microcosm in Duke University, North Carolina, United States - YC | ecosystem: Engineered > Artificial ecosystem > Soil microcosm > Unclassified ... | reverse complement strand
CCATACGGCGGGCAGATCTTGTAGATATCGGGACAGTTACCTGTGTTGGTATGATTGGTGTAGGCGAAGCGCAGGATCACTTTTAGCCCCGCCTCTTCGATGACGCTGAGATCGTGGTCGATCCTGTCGAGTAGATCGGCGGTGAGGGCCCGTTGTTTGAAGGTGTCCAGGGTATATTCACGCATGAGCAGGGTAGAGTAGATGGCATAAGTCGCCTTGCCATGTTTTTGCGGACCGTCAAACATTTTTTTGAGCTGGGCTGTCTCAAGTGGTTGGAAATGGGTCGAGCTGGTGCCGACCGGGATATAGAAGCCCCGTTCAGGGTTTGGAAAATCTTCTTTGCTTTCTTTATAGGTGGTGAGCTTGGTATTGGCGGCGACTTTCTCCTGGGCTTTGGCGCCCGCGAATGCAAAAAGGGCGATCCACAAAATTACTTTCATGCGGTGAATGGTTGTGGAAGGTAAAATATGTCATTTCATGCACTTGCGGATACGCAACCGTTTGCAGGAGTTCATTGGTCAGTGCTGGGGATACCACTCGGGATACCATCGCTGGCGATGGCGCGACATACCATCCTTAGTCATTACGCGGGGTACCCGCCTTGTGCCCCCACATGGCATACCAGGCGATGCAGAGATAGGAGGGGACGACCACCCAGTAGGCGCGCTGTGGCGTGGACAGCTCTGCCAGCCAGCCATATAATAAGGGCAGCAGCGCTCCTCCCCCGATGGCGACGATCAGCAGGGAAGAGCCGATGGCTGTAAACTTCCCGAGGCCGTCGATGGCCAGCGGCCAGATAGAAGGCCAGCATAACGAATTGGCCAGACCTAAGAAAGCGATGAAGACGACCGACACGAGACCGTGTGTCGACAAGGCTGCAAATACGAAGACCAGCCCGAGCCCTGCGGAGATCTTCAGCGCAAGGGTCTGGGAAAGATATTTTGGGATCAATAAGATGCCAAGCAGGTAACCGAGCAGCATGCCGCTGAGCGTGAAGCTGGAGAAGTTTTTTGCGGTGGACAGGCGGATGCCTTGTGAGGCGCCATAGTTGATGATGGTGTCTACCGCGATGACCTCGACGCCTACATAGAGGAATAAGGTTAGTACGCCGAGCAGAAGATGAGGGAATTGGAAAATGCTCGTTTTTGTTGCCGCGACTGGCTTATTTGCCGCCGCGCCGCTTTCGCCGGGGGCCTCCGTCGTTGGGTCTGCATCCATTTCCGGCAAGCCTGAAAAGAAGACCCAGCAGGCCAGCAGGGCGATGACAACCGCAATGATGATATAGGGCCAGATGACGCGATGGGCAAGCAGATCCAGCAGGGCTGTCTTTTCCGCCGCAGGCAGATGGGTGACACGCTCCCGGATAGTATCCGCATCTTTTAATGCCACCGAACCGATGATCAGCGGGGCCATGACGCCGGCTATCCCATTGCAGACCCCCATGATGCTGATCCGCCTGGCCGCGCTATTCAAGGGCCCTAAGATCGTGACATAGGGATTCGCGGCCGTTTGCAGGACAGCGAGCCCCGTACCCTGGATAAAGAGGCCGGAAAGGAAGAGCAGGTAGGAGCGGGTCAGGGCCGCGGGGATGAATATCATCGCGCCGGCCGACATGATGAGCAGGCCCAGGGCCATCCCCTTTTTGTAACCCGTCCTTCGCAGGACTGCCGCGGCAGGAACGGCCATGACGGCATATGAAATATAAAACGAAAAGGCTACGAGATAAGAAGAAAAGGTATTTAGCTGGCAGGCGATGTGCAGATAGGGGATCAGCACCGACCCCAGCCAGGTGACAAAACCGAAGACAAAGAACAGAACCCCGATGATGACGATGGGCCGGTTAAAGGACTTCATGATAGTTGGGTTATCGGGTGATGTCGGGGACACATTATCAGGTGATGTCGGGGGCGCATTATCGCGGGGCGCCGGAGCCGTTGAGATGATCAAGCGCTTTTTTGACGCTGCCCTGCTCCAGCAAAAGTTGTCGGGCCTTATCATAATCGGCGATGCCGGCCTTCTCCATCAGCATCCGCACGGCCCGGTCGGTGATCTTATCGTTGATGAGCAGGACATTGACCATCTGGTTATCTTCCACTCTGCCCAGCTGGATCATGGTGGTCGTGCTGATCATATCGAAAAGCATCTTCTGAGCTGTGCCACACTTCATACGTGTGCTGCCGGTGATGAACTCGGGTCCGGTGATGACCTCTACGGGAAAGTCCGCGGCGGCGGCGATGGGTGAATCGGGGTTGCTGACGATACAACCTGTGGGGATGCCGTGCTGGCGGCAGCTCTGGAGGGCGGTGAGTACAAAGGGGGTGGTGCCGGAGGCAGAAATGCCGACGACGATGTCTGCAGTGGTGATGTTTTCGCTTTGGAGCGCTTCCCATCCCGCCTGGCGATCGTCCTCCATTTCTTCCCTGGCCTCGGCCAGCCGGGGTATCCCGCCAGCAAGGACAGTATTTACGACGCCTTTGGAAATGCCATAGGTCGTGGGCAATTCGATGACGTCGAGAACGGACAGTCTGCCTCCGCTGCCGGCGCCGATATAAAACATCCGACCACCTGCTCTGAGGCTGTCGACGATAGCATGAATGAGCCTGTTGACGGCAGGAAGGGCCTTTTCGATGGCTTTGGCTACGGTGGCGTCTTCCTGGTTGATCAGGTTGGTGATCTCTTCGATCGATCTGGTTTCTAAATGCCTGTGTGGCGAAGGCTGTTCGGTAAGAATCGGCATATTCCGAAAATACACAATTTCATGCAAACGGGGACTATTCCTAAATTGCGGTGATGAAAGAACGAATAATTGGAATTATGGGAGCCATGCCCGAAGAGATCGACAGCATAAGACAATTACTAAGTGAAGAATCCAGGGTAACCATCGGTATGAGGACCTATTCTACAGGTAAACTGAATGGCATCAGGGCGGTGGTTGTCTTTTCCCGGTGGGGGAAGGTTGCTGCTTCCATCACGGTATCCACCCTGATCCTTGAGTTCAAGGTCACCGAGCTGATCTTTACGGGTGTGGCAGGGGCCATCGACCCACAGCTGCGGATCGGGGATATCGTTCTGGGCCGTCGTCTCATCCAGCATGATATGGACGCCCGGCCGCTGATGGAACAATTTGAGATCCCGCTTTTAGGCAAGACCTTTTTTGAATGTGCCGCGGAGCAACTGGAGCCTGCTGCCAAAGCGATAGGGGACCTTTTGGAAAAGAACCATCTTCATGCAGCCATCGGTTCAGGCGAGTTGGATAAATTTGGTATTGCGGTGCCGCGTTTGTTTGTCGGCGATATTGCCAGCGGGGATAAGTTTTTCGCGAACACACGTGATAAGGATCATCTGCTGGCGGCGTTGCCTTCAGTTCTTTGTGTGGAAATGGAAGGGGCAGCTGTTGCGCAGGTCTGTTATGAATATGATATTCCTTTTACTATAATCCGGACGATCTCGGATGGTGCTGACGAAAAATCGCATATTGATTTTCCTTCTTTTATAAAGGAGATATCGAGTAAATATTCTTTGGAGATCGTTAAGATTATTTATGCAGCAGGATAAGAAGGACAACTACCCTGTATGCCACCCAGCTGAGTGTAAGCGTCCAGCCAAGGGACAGTAATTTTGTTCTTCTGATATGCTCCAGCAGCATGAGACCGGCGACCGCCAGGAAGTATCCGGCGGCTACGGGAGAGGATATATGAACAAGAGAGCCGATCGCCATCAGAGGCAGCAGCAGCAAGGATCCGGCCAGGGAGATAGTCATCATATTACCCAGGTAATCCCATCTTTTCGCAGGCGCATACAGGCTGACGATAATGCCCTGAACAAGCAGCTGGCCGCCGGCGATGAGGTATTCTCTATAGCTGCTGATTGCATGCAGAATCCCTGAACTGCTGCCCAGCGGCAGGATCCCTGAACTGCTGCCCAGCGGCAGAATCCCTGAACTGCTGCGCAATGGAAGTACCCCTGACAATAAGCCCGCATAACGGGTGAGGACAAAGCCAACGAACCAAACCGTAAACAGCAGCCAGAGTATCCTGTAACGTAGATTGAACGTCGGTTGTAACGTGTCCTTCGCTGTTTTTGGAGCAGGGATGATGACCTTCCTGTTATAGGAGATAAAGGCATAGAGCTTTCGCATCAGCCAGACAAACGGCGGGAAAGCGAACAGTGGCGAAAAGACAGGGAATGAATGGCCGATCACTTTGAACAGGCTCTCAATACCGTACCTGACCTCCCCGGTAACGGTATTGACAAGGGCGATCTCGTTCACAGCCCGCTGCTGATCGACCACGGGGCAGGCAAAGGACGGCATTTCCTGGTAGGGCGCCCGGCCCTCCCTGTCAAGCATTCCGGTCGAGGTGAAGGCGTGTGTATAAACTTTACACATCGGGCATTCTGAGTCGTAGAGAATGACATGGTCTTTTAGCGTTTTCATGCTGCAGGTATTTGACAGCACAAATATACATATGTTTCTGAACTTTCAATAACTAATGAAAGTTTGTTTAAAAATGATTTATTTCGGGGTAAATGGGTAGGTGTGATCTGCTCATTGATATTCGCCAATTACTAAACGATATATAAAACTTTGACCGCTCGGGCTAACTTAGCCTGGCTTGTCATATTATTACTATTTACATTTATATCAAGGCCCGTTGCCACCAATATTCTGCTGATCTTCCCCACACATCTCATCTCTTAATCAACTGAATGACCTATGAGTATTTTTTACACCCCTGGGAAAAGGGCCCTCCTTTTTCTGTTCTTATTGACCTCTAGTGTAGTGAATGCGCAGACTCCGCAGACGGCGGCACAGGTTCCGCAACCCCAGACCCCTGCCCCTCAACCCCAGACCCCTACTCCAAAACAAAAGGCGATGGACCTGCTGCGCAAGAACCTCCGCCTCACCGGTCTCAGCCAGGCCGAGCTCGACAGTTACCAGGTCACTGACGCCTATCCTGACAAGATCTCCCGATCTTTCCTGGTCTATCTGCAGCAGGCTTACCTGGGTGTCCCTGTCTACAATAAAATAGGTGTATACGTTTTCAGGAACGATACCCTTGTTGAGAAGAAAGCGAATTTCATCCCGGCGATAGCGCTAAAAGCCGGCCCGCAGGTCAGCTATTCGGTCGAAGCGCTGCAGGCCATCCATTTCGCCGCCGGGCACCTGGCACTCACAGTCAGACAGACACCCCGGATGATCCAAAAGGATGATGTCCGCCGTCATTATCTCTTTAGCAATGGTGGTGTATCCAAAAAGAATATCAGCTCGGACCTGGTCTGGCTGCCGGTCAACGATAGCAAAGAGGTGAAACTTTCCTGGAACGTGCGTATCGTAACCCCGGATGGCAGTGGTGACTGGCTGGTCCGCATCGACGCGCAGACAGGGCAGGTCATTGAGAAGAGCAACCTTATCGTATCGGAGAAGGCAAAAGATTGTATGATGACAGATCAACCCGCCGGGTCGCTGGCTGTGGCGCCGGATCCGGACCGGGCGGCACCGGTTTGGGGCAGCAATGCTGTCGTCGTAGCCGGAGCCCAAAGTGGATCGATCCTGGGACAGAGCCGCAATATCGCAGCCTCGCCGCAATTCGCCGCGCCGCAATCACTATCGCAATTCCCGCCGCCGCCGGCAGTGACCAGCGCCAGCTATCGCATCTACCCCTTCCCCACTGAATCCGCCAACTTCGGCCCCCGCGTCCTCTCCTCCAACCCCTGGCTCATCGCCGGTTCCGGTAACAATGCCACAAGTCTCGGCTGGCATTTCGACAACACTACCAGTTATGACTACACGCGCGGCAACAATGTATGGGCAGTGGAAGACACTTTAGGCACAACCGACGGGACAGGTTTTTCCGATACGTCCACTACTATCATCCCGGCCCTGACCTTTGACCGCACGCTGGCCCCGACGCAGAGAGCCCGTGCCTATACGAATATCCGCGCGGGATTGGACAACCTCTTCTACGCCAACAATACCATGCATGATATCAGCTACCAGTATGGTTTTGACGAAGCCGCCGGGAATTTCCAGGCGAGCAACCAGGGCAGGGGAGGACAGGAAGGCGATTTTGTATACGCCTTCGCGCAGGAAGCACAAGGTGTCAACAATGCCTTTTTCGCGACAGGTCCCGACGGAGAGAGTCCCGCAATGCTGATGTATGTCTGGAATTCGCTCGATACGGCCAGTCTCCATATTAATACCCCCGGAGCTATAACGGGTGACTATGCTGCGCTGGAAGGTGTATTCAGCGCTTTTAACCGGCTGGCAGTACAAGCTCCGATCACCGGGAATATTATCCAGGTGAACGATGACATCAACCCAGCCACACATCTTGGTTGTGGAACCGGTTTTAGCAACAGCGTCGCGGGAAAGATCGCCCTTATCGACAGGGGTAGCTGCAACTACACCGTAAAGGTCAAGAACGCCCAGGTCGCCGGAGCCATCGCGGTGATAATGGTCAACAATGCTGCCGGTCCTCCCATAGTTATGGGGGGAGATGATGCCACCATTACCATCCCTGCCATCATGATCTCACAGACTGACGGCGCTACGCTGAAAGCAAACCTGGCCAGTCTCAACGGAACACTCAACAATAAAGGAGAAGACCTTGATGGCGCGCTGGACAATGGCGTCATGGCACATGAATATACACACGGGATTTCCAACCGGCTCACCGGGGGGCCGGCCAACGCCGACTGCCTCCTCAACGCGGAACAGATGGGTGAAGGATGGAGCGACTTTATGGCCCTGATGGTTACCACCGACTGGTCCACTGCGGCTGTCACCGACGGGCCGAAGAAAAGATCACTCGGCACCTATGTCGCCGGACAGCTTGCAACAGGTCCGGGCATCCGCCACTACCCTTATTCCACAGACAAGACCATCAATAAATGGACCTATGACAGCGTGGCCGTCTCTACGGGCGGGGAAGTACATGCGATAGGAGAGATCTGGTGCGCCACGCTCTGGGATATGACCTGGAATATCATCCAGCAGGAAGGGATCTCCGGGGATATCTACCACGGCACAAAGGGCAACAACATGGCCCTGCAGCTGGTCATAGAAGGAATGAAACTGCAGCCCTGCAGCCCCGGATTCGTGGATGGCCGCGATGCCATCTTAAAGGCCGACTCCCTGCTTTATAACTATAGTCATAAATGCGCGATCTGGAAGGCGTTTGCCGGCAGGGGGATCGGCAAAAGTGCCAGCCAGGGCAGCTCCAACAGTTACCTCGACCAGACATCGGCTACCGATCTGCCTTCGGGCCTGAGCCTCACCCAGACCGTCAACAAGACCACGCTGGCCCAGGGTGACGATATCTTCTATACGGTAAAGGCTTCCTGCAACTGCACGCCTCTGACCGGCATCACGATCGTGGATACGCTGTCCGCCAACCTGTCCTATGTGAGCTCTTCGGGCGGGACATACACGGCCCCCTATGTCAAATTCACGGGCAATGATTTTGCGGCCGGCGAAACAAAGACCTTTACCGTCGAGGCCAGTGTCGCTGGTACCTATGCCGTTCCGGATACCCTGATCAATGACAGCAGGGACCCGGCCAACTATACCTGGACCCCTACGCTGACAACCGGGGGGACGATCTTTTCCGATGTCACGACCCGGGCGCATAGCAGCACGCATTCCTGGTATGCCGCGGACCGGGCGGGTCAGACGGACTTCGCGCTGACCACCGGTGATCTCCATCCGGACTCCATCTCCACCTTGTCCTTCTGGCATTATTACGAGACCGAATCGGCCTTTGACGGCGGCGTGGTGGAAATATCGACAGACAACGGCAACAGCTGGTCCGACCTCGGACCCTATATGACGCAGAACGGCTACAACAATACACTCGATCCGACTACGGCCGGGATCCCTAACCGGCAGGCCTTCAGCGGCAGCAGCGGCGGCAGCTTCATCAGGACTATAATTTCCCTCACCGGTTTCTCAGGCGCTACGGCAAAGATCCGTTTTCGTTTCGGCAGCAGTCCGTTGCAGGCCGGCGACGGATGGTATATCGATGACATCCTGCTGACCAACGAGAACGGCGTTTTCGGCATCGCCACTGCTTTCAGCGGAACAACCCTGCTGGACAAAAAGATCAGCTCTTCACCGTTCGCACCGGTGTCGCTGCCCGTCAACTTCCTCAGCTTCGATGCAAAGAAGTCGGGTAAGACGGCTCAGTTGCACTGGACCGTCAGCGGCGAGACCGGTGCGGACAAATATATCATCGAGAGAAGTACTGATGGCAATACATTCCTGCCCATCGGGGAGGTCGCGACAGATCCTGCCATCAGTGCTGCCGGAACAAAAGACTATTCCTATACGGATGATCAGCCTGTCATCGGCAACGACTTTTATCGCATCCGGGAAAAAGACCTTGACGGACACACGACCATCTCGGTCACAAAGCTGCTGAAATTCACCGGCGGGCAGCTGATCATCAGGCTTTCCCCGGTCCCAACCTATACACATATGGTCCAGCTGGAGATCGAAGCCGACAATGACGAACCGATGGTCGCCAGCCTGGTCAATATGATCGGCCAAACGCTGAAAGTTTACTCGGTAAGAACAGGGGTCAATCAGCTGAATCTTGAAAATTATTCAAAAGGAGTCTATTTCCTAAAAATCCAAACCAGCCACAACAGCACAGAGATCAGGAAATTAGTGATTCAATAATACTGCAGCCGGGGGGTCAGAGTAAAGTAAAATCCCGTAGCTTTGGCCCTCCTAAAGCAGTTTTTGTAATGTTAACAGTTGAGAAAATAGGCGGCACGTCGATGAGTGCCCTTCAGCAGGTCATCGATAACATCATTTATTTCGGACGTACCGGCGAAAAATTATACAATCGGGTCCTGGTCGTATCGGCCTTTTCAGGCGTCACCAATCTCCTGTTGGAAGACAAGAAGACGGGTGCGCCCGGTGTATATCATCGTATCGTGAAGAGCGAGAATTTTCATGATCCTTTAAAAGAGCTGGTTGGCAAATTAAAGGAGATCAATAAAAAATACGCCGGTCTCGGACTCGACCTGGCCATAGCCGATGCCTTTATCGAGCAGCATGTGGCAAAGGCGCAGAAGTACCTGGAGAACCTGGCGAATATTCTCGCTTCGGGTTATGTCAGCCGCGAAGGCATTCTTTCGGCGGCACGCGAAATTCTTGCATCCATTGGTGAAACGCATTCAGCCTATAACCTCACGAATATCCTACAAAAGAAAGGGCTCAATGCCCGGCTGGTAGACCTCAGCGGTTTTGATGACCAGCGGCCCTTTACCATCGACGAAAGAATAAAGGACGCGTTTTCCACTATCGACCTCAAAAGCTGTATCTGTATCGTTACGGGATATGCCAAAGGTACGGAAGGGATCATGCGGGAATTTGACCGCGGCTATTCCGAAGTTACCTTTAGCAAGATCGCCGAGATCTTAAGACCACAGGAAGCCATCATTCACAAAGAATACCATCTTTCAACGGCCGATCCGGCGCTGGTTGGCGTCGAGAACGTGCAACCCGTCGGCTATACCAACTACGACATCGCCGACCAACTGGCGGACGTGGGCATGGAAGCTATTCACCCCAAGGCATCAAAACCGCTGGAGATCAACGGGATCAACCTAAGGATAAAAAACACCTTCGAACCGGCGCATCCCGGTACGCTGATCACGCGCGAATATGTCTCCGAAGCCAAACGCGTGGAGGTGATAACGGGGATAAACAAACTGATATTGATCGACGTTTATGATCCGTTGATGGTGGGCAATGTGGGAAGTGACTTCCAGATCATGCAACTATTCTATCAGCATCATATCAGCTACACGTTCAAGACGACCAGCGCCAACAGCATTTCCATTGCCATCTGGGAATCGGATTTTAAACAGCAGCTTATCGACGACCTGAAGACCGCTTTTGAAAAGGTCAGCGTCGAGCCGGTAGCAATGGTCTGTCTGCTGGGCACCAATATGGATCAGCCCGGTCTGCTGGCAAAGAGCGCCGGCGCCCTGGCGGATAGCAATATCAATATCATCAGCGCCGGTTTTGCGTTGCGGAAAGTGAATTTTCAGTTCCTTATTGCCAGGGAGGATTTTAAGACGGCGATCGTTGCGCTGAATAAAGCGATGGGATAAATTTGTCGCAAACAAGACTAAAACAATTATCATGCGAAAGATCATCTCCTTCATGCACGTTTCACTCGACGGATTTACAGGCGGCCCCAACGGCGAAATGGATTGGATCAGGGTCGACAGTGAGCTGTTCGAGCTGGCTTCCCAGGCTACCGAAATGTCCGATCTTGCTATTTACGGCAGAGTGACCTGGGAAATGATGGATGGCTACTGGCCTACTGCCGGGGACAGCCCCAACGCATCGAAGCACGACAAAGAACATTCGGCCTGGTATAATAAGGTCGAAAAGATCGTGCTCTCAAAGACCTTGTCTGGTAAAAGCATTCCCAATGCGACGATCATCAGCGACAATGTTGCCCCGCAGATCAGGGGCGTTAAAGAGAAGCCCGGGAAACAGATCGTTATGTTCGGGAGTCCTTCGGCTGTCCGCTTGCTGATAAAAGAAAACCTGGTCGATGAGTTCTGGCTATTTGTCAACCCGGTATTGTTGGGAAAGGGCATACCGATGTTCCCTGCCCTGGAAGAGCGCAAGTCGCTGGAGCTGCTGGAGGAAAAGCGATTTAAGAATGGCGTTATTTTGCTAAAATTTAGCGTTAAATAGCTTGCCGCCTGCGGCCACGCATGATTGGCAGCCGGTCACAAAATGATTGGCGGCTGGACATAAAATGATACAAATCGACTAAACTTTGATCGGGACGTAGCAACGGCCTACGATATTTTTACCGACCTTTTGACGAATTATAAACGATCAAATTTTGTCGATGAAACAGCTTTTTCTAAAACGATCCACACCCCATACCGTTCGTCTGCTGAGTTTTGCCCTTTTGACTATGACGGTTGTCTCCCTTCGCGCACAGGTCAGCCAGATGCCGGCCTATCCTTTGATCACACACAATACCTACTTCAGCGTCTGGTCGAATACCGACAAGCTAAATGAATCGGTCACCCATCACTGGACGGGGAAGGACCAGTCCCTGATAGGCATTATCAAGGTCGACGGCAACTCCTATCGTTTTATGGGAGCGGCCTCGCCGGAATACAAGTCGATCCTGCCGGCGGGAGATGCAGGTGTTTATCCCGCTAAATATATTATGGAGACCGCGCCAGCAGAAGATGCGACACCGGGTGCTGCTCCTGCTGCCGCTCCGGGTACAGCTGCGGCTGCTGCTCCTGCCGCTGCCAAGGCAACTCCCGCCTGGGCTCAGCCCGGTTTTAATGACCAGGACTGGCAGACCGGCAACGGGCCTTTTGGCGACCAGCGCGGCAACGCGGGTGTAAGCTGGACGGGCAAAGATATCTGGGTCAGGCGGCGGTTTTCGATCGGCTCCGTTCCCTCCGGCAGGCTCCTGCTGAAACTTTTCCATGATGATGACGCGGAGGTCTATCTCAACGGTCAGCGCATCACCCGTCAGCATGGCGCCAACAGCGACTATGAGATGATCATTTTATCCGATGAGATCAAGGCAAAACTGCAGGTCGGGGAGAATATCCTGGCGATGCACTGTAAGAATACCGGTGGCGGCAGCTGGATAGACGCGGGTCTGTCGGAAGAGCTCATTCAAAAAGACCAGGCGGGAATATTGCCGGCCGAACAAACGTCGGTGAACGTAACGGCTACGCAAACGACCTATACCTTTAAATGCGGAGCCATCGATCTGCAGGTCCGCTTCACTTCTCCCCTGATCATGACGGAACTGAACCTGTTCTCCGTTCCGATCTCTTATATCAGCTATGAGGTCCGGGCTACAGATGCCGGGAAGCATAAAGTAGAACTCACTCAAAGCGTATCGACCAATCTCGCGGTCAACCAGCCCTATCAGCCGGTAAAGATCGAGACTTACAAAAGGGGCGATCTCTCTGTCTTAAAGGCCGGCACGGTCGAGCAGCCGGTCCTCCAAAAGAAAGGGGACAATCTGCGGATAGACTGGGGGTATGTATATGTGGCTGCGCCGGGTGCAAAACAATCTGTCACACCGGATGCGGGTAAATCCTCCATGCTGAATACCGTATTATCCTTTGGGGACGTCACCTCGATCCGGCAGAATAAATTTATCATGGTCGGGTATGACGATATCTACTCCATCCAATACTTCGGCACCAATCTCCGGCCCTGGTGGCGTAATACCCCGGGGGCGACAATGGACAGGCTGCTGACCGATGCGCGGAACCACTATTTGGCCACACTCTCCAAATGTGATAACCTGGATAAAAAGGTCTATACGGATGCTGTCAGCGTTGGTGGTGAGACCTATGCGAAACTCTGTGTCATGGCATATCGTCAAAGTATAGCCGCACATCAGCTCGTGCAGAGCCCGCAGGGAGATCTCTTGTTTTTGTCAAAAGAGAATTTTAGCAACGGATCGATCAATACCGTGGATGTGACCTATCCTTCCGCGCCCCTGTATCTCCTGTACAACCCTGAATTGTTGAAGGGAATGCTCAACGGCATCTTTTACTATAGTGAGAGCGGTAAATGGACCAAACCATTTGCGGCGCATGACCTGGGTACCTACCCCCTTGCCAATGGACAGACCTATGGCGAGGACATGCCCGTGGAGGAATGTGGTAACATGATCATTCTGGCTGGCGCCATCGTACGGGTGCAGAATGACGCGGCCTATGCCCGTCTGCACTGGAAGACGCTGACGACCTGGGTCAACTATCTTGCTGAAGCCGGTTTTGATCCGGGCAACCAGCTGTGTACGGACGACTTTGCGGGGCATCTGGCGCACAATGCGAACTTATCGGTAAAGGCGATCGTTGCGATCGGCGTTTATGCCCAGATGGCAAAAAAGCTCGGTGACAATGCAACTGCGGCGAAATACTCGGCGATGGCGGCAGACATGGCGGCCAAATGGGTAGACAAGGACAATGCCGGAGATCACTACGCGCTGGTCTTCGACAACAAAGATACCTGGAGTCAAAAATACAATATGGTCTGGGATAAGGTCCTGCACCTGGAGCTGTTCCCGCAAAAGGTCTATGATACCGAGATCAGCTACTATCTCACCCGCCAGCAGAATTTTGGCCTGCCATTGGATAGCAGAAAGACGTACACAAAGTCCGACTGGATCCTATGGACGGCGGCGATGGCGGATAATCCTGACGACTTTAAAAAGATCATCGGGCCCGTTTATAAGTTTGCGACCGAGACGCCATCCCGTGTGCCGTTGAGTGACTGGCATGAGACGACGAATGGGAAGATGGTTGGGTTCCAGGCAAGAAGCGTGATAGGGGGGTATTGGATGAGATCGGTGAGAGAAAAGATGAAATAATATACATTAAAACCCTCGCTGTCAGCGGGGGTTTTTTATTACCACTTCCACTCTTCTGTTGCACTGTCTTCCCTTTTCCGTTGCATTATCACAGATAGGCTTGTAGCTGCCAAAACCGCGGGCTGTGATCCTGGACCTGTCAATCCCTCTTTTGATCAGTGCACCCGCAACTGCCTCGGCCCTGGCTTTGGAGAGACGTTGGTTCACGGTCACGCTGCCCTTGTTATCGGTATATCCGTCGACATAGAAACTATAGTTCGGCAGTTGCTCTTTCATGATCTTTGCGGCATTGGTCAGAATGGTATCCGACTCAGGCCGTATGGTGGATTTGCCATAATCGAAGAGAATGTTCTTGAATGAAGCAGTGATCTGCTGAGCCACTTTTTCTATTGGGCAGCCGTTGGTAAAAGAAAAACCAACTTCGGTCGGACAAAGGTCCTTGTCGT
>Ga0310811_10007650_pt1 | contig 13848 bp, 20 predicted proteins | sample YCmetagenome_FD_207642 | JGI IMG/M metagenome (GOLD analysis project Ga0310811, IMG submission 207642) | Soil microbial communities from experimental microcosm in Duke University, North Carolina, United States - YC | ecosystem: Engineered > Artificial ecosystem > Soil microcosm > Unclassified ... | reverse complement strand
GCCCAGCCGGTCAAGGCCGAGGCCGTGATGGCGGTGCCGCCCGAGGCGTGGGAGACGATCGCCTTCGCGCCGATCCCGTCGCTGCAGCGCCTCGTCTTCGCCCACGATGTGCCGCCGTCATGGCAGCGCCGCGAGGAGGTCGAGCCGGGCACCCTCGAGGTCGCGGCCCTCGATGCGCCGGTGCCCTGGGTGATCTGGCGGCCCGAACGAGCGTCGAATTTTCGCTCGCTCGAACCCGACGAAGCGGCGATGCTGGGGGCGATGATCGAACGACAGCCGTTCCCGGCGCTGTGCGAAGCGCTGTTGCCCTATGTCGAGGAGGATCAGGCGGCCGCCCGCGCCGCCGGTCTGTTACGCGCGTGGGTCGAGGAAGGAATGATCGGGTCCTTCAGCCACTAGCTTCTGTCCGATTGGCCTCTGCCCGCTTGATGGAATTGGTAGACATACGGGACTTAAAATCCTGAGCCGGCAACGGCGTGCGAGTTCGAGTCTCGCAGCGGGCACCATCTTTTGTTGATCTACAAGGGATTTCGTCTATACGGGGTCCTTGTCCGTGTCCGATTTGGTGTCCGATCCTTCCCTCGGGATTGGTGTCCGATTGGATCGGACACGGCATCGGATACGAGATCGGACACCATGGCGAAGCCACTCAAGTACATGAAGCAGGACGGCCGGACGAAGAACTGGGTCTACAAGCGCGAGTGGCCCAAGGACATCGGCCAGATCGACGGGATCAAGACGTTCGCCCGGAGCTTCGCGACGACCGATCTCGGCGCTGCGATCCGGGCATGGTCCACGTTCGATGCCGAGTACGAGGGCAAGGTCAAACAGGCCCGCTCATTGGCGATCTTCGAGAACAGCAAGGACGCTCGCCGGGAGAAGTTCTGGCTCAGCGTGGCGCGGTGGATCGCCTTTGAGAAAGCCCGTCAGGGTGGCGAACTCCAAATGCACCCGAAGATGTCGATCCCGACGATGGTGCATCACACCGGTCATACGTTCTCGATCCTACGGGGCATGTTCCATTCGTGGGCCAAGGAACACGATCCCGACGCCGCAGCCGTGTTTGTGATGGGCGACACCCGGCTTGATCAGTTGTTCGAGTGCGGCCTGATCGGCTCGTACTTCGTCGCTCTGGAGGGACAGAAGATCGAGAGCGGCAAGAAGTCGGTCGTACCCTCGGGCACCGGGACCACGCTCGATCAGGTGTTGGAGCAGTTCAAAGCCGAGAAGAAGCGGAGCGCGGCCACGTATGCGGACATGCAGCGGGCGATTGATACGCTCGCGGCTGCCTGCGGTGGCGAGGCTCCGACGGTCGAAGCCACGACCAAAGAGCACATGCAGAAGTTCCGCGCCCATCTGGTAAAACTCGATTATCTGCGGGGCCGCACCCGGAACAAGATCAGGGCGAATCTCTCCAGCCTCTACAGCCACGCTCAAGCGCTGTTCCTGATCGAGCACAATCCGGTCGAACTGGTCGCATCGTTCGATCAGTCAGACTCGGAGGAACGCAAGCCTTTCTCGGATACCGACCTCAAGGCGATCTTCCACCGGGATCGCTTCGGCATCCATGTTGGTCCCGTGCTGTTCTGGATACCGCTGCTGAGCCTGTTCACCGGAGCCCGTCAGGGTGAGCTTGGTCAGCTTGACCGCCGCGACGTGCTTCAGGAGTCGGACTCCGGGCTTTGGGTGCTGTCGATCTCTGAGGAAGGCGAAGATCAGTCCGTCAAAACTGACCGATCGACTCGCCTCGTGCCGGTGCCTCAGGCTCTGCTCGATCTCGGCTTTGTCGAGTTCGTCCAGTCGGTCCGGAGCGGTCCCCTGTTCGGGTTGAAGCGCTCGCCGAGCGGAGCGTTCCCGAACCTGTCGGCCAATCTCAACGCGATGATCCGGGATGCCGGGATCGCTGCCCCCCTCAAGGTGTTCCACTCCTACCGCCATACGACCCGAACCAAGGCTCGCACGTTCGAAATTCCAGAGGAGGCAATGGACTTCCTCACCGGGCACAAGAGCGTCAAGAACGTTGGCCGGACTTACGGTACCCATGAGCTTCCCTTACTCAAGCGACTGGTTGATCGCATCCGCTATCCGCTCGATCTGCCCAAGTGGAAGCCCGCCCTGACGAAGCGGGCCGCCTAGCGACCGCGAATGGGCCGAATTTGGACGGGCCCTTCAACTGGCTCGCATGGATGGAGCATGCGATTTTCAGATGCAGTATTTAACTAACAAAAACAGATGCTTAGGAAATGTAAAAAGCGTCTACCCGTCATCGATAAATGATTGAAACCTGAACCTTCCAATCGGATCCTCATCAAACGAAGCCAGCCGGTTTCCGACCGCGAACCGGCCACAAGTCGAACGCGCTGGCTAAAACAGGGATCGTAGGTTCAAATCTCGGGCAGCAACCACCGAAGGTTGACGTTTGCGGTCTGCATCTAAAGCTCTGCCTCCGAAGGCAGAGGTCGTGAGTTCGAATCTCGCCGGGTCCGCCAGTCTTTTCAAACGGTTAGGGACCTATTCTCCGCGCCCTCACCGGGGTGTAGGTAGCGTATAGGTAGCAGCGCGGAGACGAAGCAGAGCCTCATCAGGGCCAAACTAAGCAAGCCGCTCCTCAAGGTCCCAGTGCGACGCATTCGTCGAGCACAGCCGGTGCTTGATCGCGTCCATGAGTGAGCCCTAGCTCTAGCAACATCTGGAAGCCAGCCGGCCACGGGCGTTGAGCCGAACGGCGATGGCACTTCATCAGCTAGCGAGAGCCAAGCATGATGTTCTGGAGCAAGCTCGCAAGACTGTTGCGGCGGCCGCCGCATCCGGGCTCGACCGGCGAGCGGGCGGCGCTGCGCCTGGTTTGTGCGCCCCAGGCGCCGTGGCCGTCATGGCATCCGACCAAGGGTATCGACGGCTCTACGATGCTGCAGATCGTCGTCGAACTCGAGGTAACCAATCGGACCGACCGTGATATCCGCATCGTTCGAGCCCGCCTTCTTGACCATGAGGCAGAGCAGACGGTGTTCACGGTCGGCTCGCGACGCGGTGGGCAGTTTAGTAAGGACTTCCCAGTACGTCCGCACATACGCGCTCACGTCATGGCGATGTTCTTCGTGAAGGGCCGACGTTACGCGCCGGGGCAGGCATTCACCGACATCATCGTTCTGGGCGACGACGAGGGCAACGAGCATCGGCTGAAGATCGGGGTGCGTGGTCGTTGAGGACTATTTGATCCTCACCTTGACCCCAAAAGCCGCATTCGTTGACGACGCGTTGCCGACGCAGAAGCCGACTCCGTGGAGGTCGAAGGTGAAGCCGGCGAAGGCTGCCTAGCGGCGAGTGCCTAACGGCAGGGCCACAGATCGAGCAGCGCCTGCCGTACAAGAGCAGCGGCTGGTTCCTGCCGGTCACTGACATGGTCAGTCAGCTTCTGCACCATGACCTGCCGCAACCGCTCAGAGTCCACTCCATCCGGGATGCAGACGCGGGCCTTGGCGGCCGCCGACCGAACCGGGAGGCGTAGTACGCATCCAGTCCTCTACCTACTTCTGATAATCGCCATGGCCGCCTGCGCCTTGTGGGTGCGATGGATTTGCTAGCTCGCGTCACCGGACTCGACTGGCCGATCTAAGCGGACAGGCCGCGACACCTATTGCGAACGTCCGCTTGCCGGATATCGACTGCCAGGAGTTCCGATCATCCGGCCGATGCTATCTCGCTGGTCGGTCATTGGCGCACCCCGAAGCGGGCAACCTGCCGTCGCGGCCTCGAGCGACCTCGCGATCCTGAGCGCAGCGAACATATCGAGCTTCAATGCCATCAGGACCGTGACGTCCGGATCATTGCCGTAGACCAACACCCACCCCTTCAGGTGCGGCTCACCATAAAGTTCAAATCGGGCAAAGTGGATTTGGTGATAGGAGCCGACGAGGTCCCTGCGCCAGACGATGGACTTGTCCGCGGCGCGCTTGATCGAAAAGCCAGCGCGTTCCATCGCAATGGTCACGTCGCGATCGACAATAGGATTTACGCTCATTTGCTGCTTTCGCCTCGAAGGGAGATCTTGGCCTTCTCTTCGATCTCAATGCGCCTGTCGACCAAGGCCAGCAGTTCCTTCTCCAAGCGCCGGCGCGCATCGGAGATCAGATCCTTGTCTTGGAGTTTCTTCAACAGTTCGCCTATGGCGCCGTTGAGATTTGACAGGCGCGGGTCCGCATCCTGAGCCATGACCAGAGGCGCGTGATACGTCTGTAGCATCTACAGCTTGCCGCGGAAGTGGAGAAGTAAAGCGGCCCACCAAAAGAGGCTCGCCATTGCCGGCCGGTTCGAAAGAAGCGCCCCCGCGTGAACAACGCCTGCGCGGCAACCGCTAACACCGTCAGGCTTCGCCAAACCGTCTCGGTCGTTGGCGGCGGGCCGTTCGACCCGTTTGTCGTCGCGACGTTGCTCAGCACGGGATTGGTCGTGGCGCCGCAGCTGCTCATCGCGCCAACGCCGGCCACGGAAGTGATCGAGGTTGATCGCAGTGTATTCGATGGCGGTGGCGCCATGCCCGTTCTTCATTGGACCGTAAAAAATGAGAAACATGCGCAGCCTCGAGCAAATGGCCCTGCAAGGTTCGGAGCGATCACTGCGCCGCCTCGGTCTCCAGTCGCCGCGCATATGCATCGAGTTCGAAAGCCTGGCGCAGGAGGCGTTTGTGACCCTCGTCCGAGACTGTCAGAGCGAGCGCGCGGGTACGACGGGCGAGGCCTCGCAATCCCTCGGCATGGAACAACAGCTCGGTCCGCACCGATTTGCCGGCAGTGGATTTGCCGGCGAATACCCAACCTGAGCTGCCGCACCTGGCACACTGACTCGAAGGGTCCGAGCCCGACCCGCAACTCGGGCATTCGATCCAGTCGCCTGGTCGCAACGCGCATCGCAGGATGCCGCGGCAAAAGCCAGTCGAGACCCGATTGCCACAGGTTGTGTTCATCAGTTCGGGGTTCGTGGTGATCGCTTCGCATTTGCCGCAGTGAGCGACCGGGCGAGGACGGAACGCCGTCTGGGAGGTCTTCATCGTGCTTCCTCCTTCGACTGACCTTCCATGACCTGGCTGGTGCCGTCACGGAACACGCGCAAGCAATCAAGTCCAAAAATTGCTAGATGCAGATCTTCCATGGCTCTTCCCCTCGCCTACCCGGCCCGTCCACAGAGTTCGGAAAGCATCCAATTCTTGATACGACTGGCCAGCCCTCTTCGAGGACTGGTTGACGCTATTCGTCCTGCCGACATTGGCTTGGCGGCAAACGTTCGTGATGTTGGCCGTCATCCGTCGACAATCGCTGCAACGGTGTGCCGCCTAGCAAGGGTCCGGCTGCGATTACGCGCCGTTGGGCGACCCGACTTCCGCTGCCGTCGTCGTTCGCGATTCAGCGAGTGGAAGTAGCCCTCGAGCGCGTCATGATCGACGTGAGGTTGGGGGTCGCCGTCACCGTCGACAGCCGCACGCACCGGATGCCCCGAACCGCGCCTGGTCCGCTTCTCCTCCGCCTCGCTGATCGTGGCGAGGGCCTGCGTCAGCCCTGCCGAGACCCTGGCAGACAGCGGCACCAGGTTGTCCAGCTCCGCGAGCAACAGCGCTATCCGGTCGACGCGCGCCCCACTCATGATCGATCCCACCTTGGTATTAATGCATTGAAAAATATGAAGAATATCCGGTGACAATCTTGTGGCTATACTAAAGGTGGGTCATGATCCGGTCGAGTCTGTTCGGGCGTCCTACTCCCTAGTAGTCACTCGTTCGCCCGACTACTCCGTTGTAGGTAGAGGGTAACAGCTCTCCTTTCTGCTCGAGGCTGAAGGACGGGTCGGTCGAGACGCGCTGGCAATGCCCGCTGCTGTCGACGCGCTTGAGATGGGGCCGCCGGTGAAGCTGGAAAAGAAAGCGGCGTAAGCCGGGTCTCTCAGCTCCATTGGACGCTGAGGAAATTGACCATAACGAGTTTCATGAGAGCCACTTATCGCCACTGGAAGCAGCCGGGCACCGACGCGTCCTGCTACTCGGATCAAGACTGCGCACCCGTGACGGCCGAATGGCGAGCAGGTAAGTGGTTTGCGCTTCGGCAGGCGGAGTCTTTCGCGGTCCCCGATTATCAGGGCCGTGGTGAGCGGCTGCCTTTAAAACAGAGCGAATGGATAGCCATCCCGGAGGACAAAATTCTCCGGGTACCCAATCCGACGATAGAAGGCGCACATCTCTGCTATAAGGGCGGCGAAGTCATCTGCTTCGTCCCTCCCAACAGCGGCGGCTAAGAACGCCGAGGCCGGCGGGTGGGGCAGGAAAACATCCGGGAGGGCGTCACCGTCAGGCTCGATCCCCCTCCGTCGGTGTCCTTTTGGCAGATCATGTCCAGCCATTGTGGCCGAGGGAACGACAACAAGCTAGCGGCTGGGGTTGTTCTTCTCTTCGTATTCGGCCATCCGCTCCCAAAGCTGGGCGTCGGGCACTAGCCGCTGCCGCTTCTCTTTGTCAAAGGTCGCGGCGGCTTAGGCCACCGAAAGCGGCGACACTACGCGCAGATAGCTCCCGTCAAACCCGCAAAGCTCACCGAGGCGCCGTCTATCGGCCACTTGCAGTTGATGATTGCCAGTCATGACTCCGAGAGTTCGCAGTTGCTGGATCGTGCGATTTATGTGGACTGCAGAAAGACCGGTGGCATCAGCCAAATCGATCTGTGTAATCGGGATGACTGAGCTGGCGGCACCGGAAAACTGCTGACGATCGAACAACTCGCAAAGCAGGTGGGTCACGCGCGTGAGCGCCGGCCGCGTCAGGTTGAGAAGCCATTGCCGGCCGATGCCGATCTCACGAAGGGCCGCATTGAAGAGATGGAGTCTAAGGGCTGAACTCTTGTTTAACTCTTCTTCAAGTTCCTCGGCATGGATGACCCGAAACAAGCAATTGGTAACGGCGGCTATTCGCGGATCGTCTTCAGAGTCTCGAGAAATGTACCTATGAAGATTGCAGAACTCGCCCGGGAAGTGAAAGGCCGTGATGCGGCGAACCCCGGCGTCCGTGTATACGCCCAGACAAGAAAGGCCGCTCTCGAGGGAGATTAGCTTTCCTGCCGTGCCCCGCAGGGCAATGTCGTTGCCGGCATGTAATGCAACTACCCCTGCCGCCGCGAGAAGGCGGCGAACTGCGTCATCAGGGCCCTCATCTAGACTCCCATTCACACTCGAAACGTGCACAGAGGTTTCGGCGAACCTTTAGTGGTCGATTGGTGACTGTCGCCTTGAGTACGCAAACGCTCCAGGCTCGCTGGGTACTGTCAATTCATTAAGGCTAAACGCGCGGTCATCTGTGTTCAATCTCACAGACTGGCCTGAGGTTCGCTGTCAGCCTGGCCGAGCCGATCCCGTGCAACCTTCTCCATCAGGGAGGCGAACATGATGCAAGATGTAGCGCAAGCCCAAAACTAAAGTTTTATAGGGCTCTCGGGTAACCTTCTGGGTAACCCGGAGCCCTTTTTCATGGCAGTTCGGCATGTGTCCGAATGCTCTCTAGGCGGTGGCCGACCCATCGCTACGACACCAAGGAGAAGAAGGGTCCGCCACCGCTCCCAGACATGTCCCCAAGAACGCCCCACGTTCGCACCTGGGATGGCTCAGCGCCCGTGTTCTGGCGGTGATATCGACGACCATTGCGAAGGCGGGCCGCAACGCACGGGACCGATGGTCGTTTTCCAAACCCGACGGACAAGAACATGGGCTTTAGGCAAAAACATGAGCTTTCGTTGCTTCGCCTACGCGCTGCCGCTCGGCCTTCTTAGTTGGACGGCCATCATCCTGTGCGTGGCAGCCAGCGCTCATTACTAGCATAACCGAATCCCTCAGCATCCACCTCGATTCGACCGGGATGCGCTGTGCTGACCTGGCGCCGACATTGGGTAGTCAGCAAAAGGCACTCCCATCTCGCGCACGCGTAGTGGGGCGGCCGAGGGCTCGGCAACAGTGCTGCCGCCAAACGTCGATCGAGCAAGCCAGTTCCCGGGCCACCAAGCGGCTGCCTCTGCGTTGAGGGCGTATGTCGATGCGCCGGCATTACAGGAGGGCGGCCGTGCACCTGCGGGGCTGGCCTCTACCACTGCGATGGGGCGTGACCGCTGTCGCCGTCATTGTATCGGCAGCTGTGCGCTACGCGATCTTCGGCTCGACGGACGACCTGCCGTTCGTGCTGTTCTTCCCCGCCGTCATCGGCGCGGCGATCTTCTTTAACCACGGCTCGGGCGTCTTCGCGACGGCGTTGAGTGCTGTGCTCGCGGTGTCCCTCTTCATGGGCGACGACCCGCTGTCCTCAACGAAGAACGTCGTCAGGCTCGTTCTATTTTGCGGCGTCGGCGGTTTGATCGCCATCGCCGCCGAGACACTTCACGAGGCGTATGCAGAGGCGGAGCGGGACCGCGCTCGGGCGGTCGCTGCAGAACAACGCCTCGAGACGTTGCTGCGCGAGTTCCGGCACCGTGTTCACAACGACCTTCAGCGCATCGTGGCCGTCCTCCAGCTTCAGGCCAACCGCAGCCCCGATGCCAAGGCTGCACTGCAGGATGCTGCAGCCCGTGTTCAGGTCATCGCCCGCGTGCATGATCGCCTCGGTCGAGACGCAGACCAGGCAATGGTCGACACACGGCACTTCCTGCACGAGCTGGTGGCGGATTTCAGGACCACTGTGGGTGATCTCCGGCCCATCGGCTTCTTCGTGCAGGCAGAGGCGCACCAGCTCAGCTTGTCACGAATGGGTGCCGTCGGTCTGATCGTGAATGAGCTGGTGACAAACGCGCTGAAGCACGCCTTCCCGGATCAGACGCGCGAGGGGGCAATCACGGTAAAGTTTCACCGGGAAGGGCCAGACTTCATCCTGTGTGTGGCCGATGACGGTGTCGGAAAAGCGACAACCCCATCTCGCGAGGGCATGGGCACGCAGCTGGTCAAGGCATTCGCCGCCCAGCTCGGCGGCCGCATCGAGGTGGAACGGTCGGCCTCGGGCACGACCCAGCGCCTCATTTTCCCGGTGGCAGCGCCAGGAGATACGGAATGAGATGATCATCCAGTACGCTACGCGCGCTACCTGTTAGATCTCGCCTTTCGGCGTCGACAGCAGCAACGTCGACTTCACGGGCCCGTTGATCCAAGAGGGAGGCAAGTTGGATCGGGTCCGTAGGAATGATGCTCTTTTGGACGTATTGCATCATGGCGGGCGTCGCGGTCGTCGTCATCGCGATCGTGATATGGAAGAACATCGACTGAGAGTGTCGAAGCGCGTCCGTGCTGCACCGCCTGAATGAGGCCCGGCGGCCATGCCGTTGCCTTACGCCTGGATCTCGATCCTGGCGAACCGATACAGCGGCTTGTTCTCGAATAGACCTGCGAGCCAGTGGGCGACGTTGGGGTAGAGGTCTCTCAGCGGCGGATCGATGCGGTACTGCCCGCCGATCTCGGATGCCGCAAGCGCTTGTGGCCGTTGGCGGCCGGCCACGTCTGCGAGGGCGCTGCTCGGTCATTCGGGTAGCCCGGCCTTGCGCATCGCCGCCTCAGCCTTTTCTGCATCAACCTGTCGATAGCCCCGCAATCTTTGTCGGAAGCCCTTGATGGTCACACCGGGCATGAGCGCCAGCAGGTGCTGAACGGCCTCTTGGAGTTCGTCTCGCGGACGGTCGGCTGCTCCCATTGCCGCGATCTTGACCATGAGCGGTATATGACGAGCTCGGGTAACCGCGAGAGACTTGTTGGCCCAGGCTATGGCTTGCTCAAACCGACCTGTGAAAAAGTATATTTGGGCGACTCCGAAGTATGCCTCGCCGCTCATCGGGCCGAGCGGACTAATCCTCATCGCTTGTTCATATAGCGCCATCGCCTTTTCGTGGGTACCGAGCATGACACAAGCCTGTGCGGCGAACGCCAGTGCCAGAAGCGAATTTGGGTTTAGTGCTATCGCGCGCTCAAGGTGCAATAATCCTTCTTCAGGACGCCCCCCCAAATGAGCAATGACTAACCCCCCTCGCGCCAGTGCCTCGGGGTTATCGTTGCCAGTTTCGACGGCCCGCATAGCAGCCTGCAGACCCCGTTCTCGGTCCGCAGCGTCCGGGGTCATAGCCAGAAAGTCCCGCTCAAAGCAGCACATAGCCGCAAGTCCGTAGGCCGCGGAAAAGTTGGGATCGCGGGTGACGGCGCGGTCGAGCAACGCCAATGCTTGACCATACGACTCATATTTTAGCTCACCCCTAAGAGCGAGCGCGCGGAGGTAGAGGTCATACGCGGTCAGGCTATCGGTTGACTTGGTCTGCGCGCGCTCGATCTCGGCTCGCTGTACCTTGGGTGCGATGACAGCGGCCACATTTGACGTGATGCTGTCCTGCAGATCAAACACGTCCGCCAGCGCCCCGTCATATCGGTTCGCCCAGACTTGATTGCCTGTCACCGTATCGATGAGTTGTCCGCTAATTCGCAATCTGTCGCTTGCTTTGCGCACGCTTCCCTCTAGGAGATACCGCACGCCCAATTCCCGGCTGACCTGCCTCACATCGACGGGCTTCCCCTTGTAGGTGAAGGCCGAATTGCGTGCGATCACGAACAGCGAGCGAAACTTCGATAGTGCCGACGTGATGTCCTCGACAAGCCCATCGACGAAGTACTCCTGCTCAGGATCGCCGCTCATGTTCTGAAACGGCAGAACCGCAATGGACGGCAGCTCGGGAAGCGCCAACGCTGGCGCGGGTGTTTTCGACGACGCTGCCGCTTCCGACGCACGAGAGTGCGCTGGCCAATCTTCAGCGCTCCATTCCGCGCGGAAGGCGCGGATAGGCCGCTCGATATTCTTGAGGGCAAGCTCCCCTACGGCATGCAGAGAGACCTTAAGCCGTCCGGTGACGGCCTCCCGAACGGCGCGCGAAACCAAGATCCCGCCCGATGGGGCCTCGGCCTCCAGTCGAGCCGCTACGTTTATGGCGTCGCCGTAGATGTCGTCGCCCTCGACGATGACATCGCCCAGGTGAAGGCCGACCCTGAACACGATGGCCTGATCATCGGGCTGGCCGCGATTGGCTTCGACCATCGCCTGTTGGAATTCGATGGCGGCGGCGAGCGCATCCACTGCGCTGACGAACTCGACTAGGCTGCCGTCTCCCTTGAGCCTCACCACCCGGCCGCCGCGGCGCGTCGCAGCTGGCGCGAGCCGCCGGTTCAGGTGTTCGAGAAGCCGCGCAACAGTGCCGCTTTCGTCCCGGCCCATCAACCGAGACGATCCAACCGCGTCTGCGAAGAGGATCGCAGCCAGTTTGCGCTGCTCACGCGCCAACGGCATCTCCCCGGATAGCTACTGAAAGCGTAGGGCTATCATGCTGGGCGGGCAACCGGTCTCGAACCTGCAGCCCGCGCTGGGGTCGAGCGGCGGGCACAGGTTTTGCTCCCGTTCGCGCCTCGACGACCGAAGCAGACGCTAGGCGATGCGCACCAGGACGCCAATGCGCCCGCGACCGTTAGCTCGAACTCCTACGCAGGATCGCCGACTGGCGTTGAGGCCCCCGCCAGGGAGCGGTAACGCCGGGCGGTTTCGATGGCGTCGGAGCGCCAGGTTGTTCTGGCTGCTGCCTGAGCTTTTCGATCGCGACGGTGTACAATCCGCTTGAGCCGACCGACCGAGCAGGGTCGTCCAATCGGACAGGGGTCGGTGACTGGAGCGGTAATACGGCTCATTCCCTAAACATCTCGTTCACGTTCGATCCTGTGACGGATGCGCAACAAACCGAAGAGGTGGTTCGTGCCGTCGGCCGGCGCCCCCGCAGATCGGAGGTGCTTGAGGGCGAGCGTGACCTGGAATTCTGGTTCGACAACGAGTACTCGCTAGAGAAGGCGATCCGCCACCTGGACGACTGCAGCGTCGAGTTCACCGATGTGTCTAGCGGTCACGATGACCTACCGGCCTCGCTAGCTGACTTAGTACCTGACGACACGCTAGATGCTGCCGAGCGCGAAAAGCGCCGCTATTAGGTGAATGGCGGGTGACCCTACGGCACACCGAGGGCCGCATGAGCAGCAACGAAGAGCCCCAGATGGTGATCGACCGGTATGAAGAGGACGCGTCTGCGTTCCCAGCAGCTTCAGCGCGCCACCACGGCCGACCTCAGATCAACGCGCAAACCTCCGTGAGGTATCCGATGCCTCGCGAACCTCCGCTCGCTGGGATTCTCGGTCGCGCGATTGCGCAAGCCTGGTCAGGTACGCTCGATCGTGCGGACGCTCCGCCTCCTTGGCGAGGCGTCTGAGCCGCACTGCCTGCTTTCGTTTGTCGCTCGCTTGAATTGTGGCTGCCCCCCGGCAGCGAGCGTAGAAGATCAGGCTTCCTGGCGGCGCGCAAGCCACGGTTCGCCGTGCCACTATAGCTCCCCCAACGATGGCGCCGATCTGGTGTCACTCATTGCAATAGCCAGACGATGGCGCAGCAGATGAACAGCGTAGCGGTCACATAGCCCAGCGCTATCGGGCCGAAGAAATACGTCAGGCCGCTGGTGACCATGGCAACGAACAGCAGCCACATGATCACGTATTTCACCATTGGGCGTTCTCCCGCGCATCGCCCGGAGCTTCCGTGGGGCGATGTCTGGCACGCGGCGCACGCGACGCTACTTTTTCCGCCGCGCCCGGTAGCGCGTGGCCCACTGCCGGTGCTCTCCCACCACCGGCTCGACCGCGTTGCCGTCAAGATCGTGCCGCAACGCGCCCTCTGCAGCGCACGCCGCTATGTAGGGCCGCGAGCGCGCGAGGACCGTGATCTGCGCTTTGAGCGCGCGGTGCGAGACAGGATCGGTGCGGGAGGCGATCTCGCGCAAGATGGCGATCTTCATCGGCAGGCAGCGGCCTTCAACGCGCATCCACTCGAATAGGGGCAGGCCAGCGTCAGCCAGCGCCGCGATTGCGTTGCGCCACGCATACTGCCGCGGACGTGCCGGGGCTGGCGGCTCGACCAAGCCGCCCAGCGTCAGGATGGCGCGAGGCTTCGTCATGTTGTTCAGCGTCTGCTCGTGGTGTCGACCATCGAGACCTCATCTTAGAGCGTCTTGTTGTAGGACCGCTTTGATCTTCATCACCCTTGCGCGGCCACCGCTCGGCTGGCGGGCACAGGTCCACGATTATGTCGCGGATGAACAACTCGCGGGTCGTGATCCCCGGCGTCGCGAGCTGGATGCCCTCCTTTAGCCCGCTCGAACCCGACATGCTTCGCGGGCATCACCTGCCACACGGAAACCACAGGGAAGACGGGCAACTCTTGATACCCTTTGCATCGAGATCGGCTGGACCTGCTAGCGTACAGTGAAGCAGAGAACAGAAGGCCCGATGAAATCACCGGCAAGCGGCACAACTGTCGTCATCGTCGAGGACGAGATCCTGATCCGCGCTGCCGCCGCGCGCTACTTGCGCGAATGTGGGTGCATCGTGTTCGAGGCGGCGACGGCGGAGGAATGCCTCGATCTTCTCGCAGTCGAGCGATCGCTTGAGATAGTGTTCGCTGACATCAAGCTGCCGGGCCGCGACGGGCTCGATCTGCTCCAGGCCATTCGGCGGGAGCACCCGAAGGTCGCTGTTGTGCTCACCACCGGGAAGACGCTCGAAGCACCAATCCCCGCGGGCGTATCACTGCTGAAAAAGCCTTACGACCTTTTCGATATTGAGCGTTTGGTTGCGTCGCTCCATCGAGCGCGGAGCTGAAACCTTCAGTCATCCGTGACCCCAGATGGCGGGCGCACGCCGAGGAGGGCAAATCCGCGGGCTCGCCGACTGATCCAACCTAGCCATAAACGAGCCAGTAGAGCAGCGCCGCTGTGG
>Ga0310811_10007649_pt1 | contig 13850 bp, 12 predicted proteins | sample YCmetagenome_FD_207642 | JGI IMG/M metagenome (GOLD analysis project Ga0310811, IMG submission 207642) | Soil microbial communities from experimental microcosm in Duke University, North Carolina, United States - YC | ecosystem: Engineered > Artificial ecosystem > Soil microcosm > Unclassified ... | reverse complement strand
CTGGTAGTCGTCGAAAGACATCGTGCGGTCGCGCATCATCGCGCTGGGGTTGTTGTTCGCGTACCGCCGCTGGGTGACCGCGATCGCGCCGAGGGCCCGGGTCAGGTCCTCGTCGCTGAGCTTGTTTACCGCGGCGTAGCGGCGGGCCCAGAGGGCGAACAGCTGACCCGGTGACATGAGCCCGTACGGCCACGCGAACGACAGGTTGTCCTGCTCGGGCACCACGATGTCACCCTCGGCTCCGCTGTCGCTTCCCCCGCCGGGACCGCGGCTGTCCGCCCGGCCGAACCGGCCGCCCTTCGACTGTGACAGCGCCCGGTACACCACGACGATATTGGCGAGCCCTGCGCTGACCGCGGCGGCCGCCTGCATGACGACGGCGCCCAGGGCCTCACCGCCGTGGGCCGCCTGGGTGAACCAGGACAGCTCCCGGATGCCGAGGCCCCGCACCAGCTGAGCCTCGGTGACCGTCTCGAACGGGGCGGTGAACCGGCACATGCCGTCGACCTCGGCGACGTTGACGCTGGCGTCGGCGCACGCGGCGAGGACCGCCTCCATCGCGAGTTCCCAGGCGGTGCCCGGCAGCGCCTTGGCGTAGGCGGTCTGGCCGATCCCGACGATGGCCGCTGTTCTTTTCTCCACGGGAGGGGGTGTCATGGGCGGCCCCCGGGCGCAGCACGCCTCCGTTCTGTATCACCGTCGACGGCACCGCCGGGGACGGTCAGGTCCGCGCCCTCGCCTAGCCAGTCGCGCAGTACCTCGGCGGTGTGCTGCCCCGGCTGCGGCGGGGCGGCGACCCGGGCCGGGGAGCGGGACAGCCGCACCGGGTAGGCGGGGATGGTCACCGCGCCGCCCTTGCCCGGGTCGTCGACCGTGACGAAGATGCCGCGCTCGCGCAGGTCGGCGTCCTCGTACACCTCGGTGGTCGAGCGCAGCGCGCCGCCGGGCACCCCGGCATCCCCGAGGGCCCGCATCGCGGCCAGCTTGTCCATGGTCGCGGTCCACGCGCGGACGGCCGCGTCGATCTCGGGCTTGTGCTCGCCGCGGCTTTCCATGGTCGCGAACCGCTCGTCGGCCAGCATGTCCTCGCGGCCCATGAGCTTGGCCATCCGCTCCCACTGGCGGTCGCTGCCGCAGTGGATGTGCACGTAGTCGCTCGGTCCGAACGGCGGGCACGGGTAGATGTCGGACGGCGCGGTGGTGATGAGGAACGGCGGCCGGTTCCCGAACCGCGGCGTGTCCATGTGCCGGTCGATCGGCCAGCCGTAGTGGATCCGCATGAACGTGGCGCACTGATCGGTCATGGAGACCTGCACACGCTGACCGAGCCCGTCTTTCTCCCGCTGGTACAGCGCCGCGAGTATGCCCTGGGCGAGCATCATCCCGGTGCCGGTGTCGCCCACGTCGGGTCCTGGCTTCATCGGCAGCCCGTCCGGTTCGCCAGTGATCGACGACCCGCCGGCGAAGCCCTGCGCGACCGGGTCGAAGCACGGGAAGTCCCGGTACGGCGAGTCCTCGGCGAACCCTTTCAGCTGGGCGTAGATCAGCCGGGGATTGCGCGCCGACAGCACGTCCCAGCCGAGGCCCAGGCGGTCGATCACGCCGGGCGAGAAATTCTCCACGAGAATATCGGCCTTATCCGCCAGCCGCAGCGCGGTCCGCAGCCCGAATTCAGATTTGAGGTCGAGCTCTACGGACTTCTTGGACGCGTTATTCAGGTAGAACGGAATCGGGTCGTAGCTGTCCCTGCTGCCCGGCGCGATAATCTTGACGACCTCGGCCCCGAGGAACGCCAGCATGAGGGTCGACGATGGGCCGGCCACCTGGTGCGTCAGGTCCAGCACCCGCACGCCGTCGAGCGCACGCCGACCCGGTGTCGCGGTCTCGTCCATGAGCACGCCTCCCAACACTCGTGATCACCCGGAGGCGACCTCGCGCGTCCTCCGGTTCCGCACGGGGAGAACTTGCCGCGAACGTATACGATCCAGCGGGCCGCGGCAAGGCTGGGATGTACTTTGCGCTTAATTAGGACGCGCCGCGCTGCGGGCTTCGTGCAGCAGACGCTCCCAGATCTGCCTTTCTCGGCCTCGCCAAACTCCCGGGGAAGGAGGATTTCCTTAGGGAACGACACCGCGGTCGAGAAGTTCATCCCTGACGTGCCGCACCCAGGGTGCGCCGGCCATGCTTTCCGGCATGATCGCGCCCCTATTCCTCCAGTTGGAATAGGAATAGGGGCGCCGGTACAACTGTTACGAGCTTGCGTACGGGGTAGTCGGAAGGGACTGGCATTCCTGTGGGGGCAGGCATTACACGCGAGCGCATGGTGTGGTCTACGGCCGACGTCGCGGACCAGGACGCGTTCGGCTACTGGGCTGATTCGGTCGCCCGGGCGCTGGTGGGCTCCGCGATCGGCCGGGTACCCGGCGAGCCGTTCAGCGGCCGCATCGAGCACTTCGCCGCCGGGAACACGGGATTCTCCCTGCTGTCCTCGGGCGCGCAGCACGTCGAACGGACCCGGCGGTTCATCACCAGGGGACAGGAAGACTACGCGCTCGTGATGATCCAGATCACCGGCGAGGGCAGGGTGGCCCAGGACGGGCGGTGTAACGCCCTGTCCGCGGGGGCCATGACGCTCATTGACAGTACCCGGCCGTACTCAAAGCACTTCACCGGTCCATTTTCCCAGCTCGTCGTGCAAGTTCCCCGGCCGGTCCTGTCGCGTCGCGCGATGGCCGACGCAACCGCCGTGCCACTCGGCCCGGACGGGCCCGGCCGGATTATCGCCGACTTCCTCCTCGGGCTGGAGCGTCAGCACCGCAGCGATCCGGCGGCGGTCGCAGCCCTCATCCCGCACGCGATCGGGCTCATCGACAGCGCGGTCGGCATGGCGAGCCGCACCCAGGCGAGCGAGCAGTCCGCCGCCGCGCTGACCCGCGAGCGCGTGCACCAGTTCATACAGCGCTACGCGCATGACCCGGACCTCGACGCCAGCGCCGTCGCGGCCGCCTGCGGGATCTCACGCCGTACCCTGTTCCGCGCGCTGGCCGACGGGGGCGAGTCGTTCACCTCGCTGCTCCGCCAGGCCCGGGTGACACTGGCGGAGCAGGCGCTGCGCACCGCTCCGCACCGCCCGCTGTTCCTCGTCGCACAGCAGGCCGGCTTCGCCGGCCAGGCTCAGATGCACCGCGCGTTCCGTTCGGTGACCGGGATGACGCCGGCCGCCTACCGTTCCCTGGCAGGAGGATCTCCGGACCTGGCACGCGGCGGCGCAGGCTCCGGCGAGCCGGACCAGCTACGCGAAACAGCGTTACCCGGAAGTGAACGGCGATAAGGCCGGGATGCTGGACGCGATTCGTGATCCCTGCTGGTAGCGCCCGAAATGTAGCTGGAAGCAGAGGCCAACAGCTGCTAGACCTGTGGTGTACCTGCGGCAGCGCAGCCCTCTCGTGTCCCTGGGAAGGGCCGCCGCGAGCCAGGGTCCTGCGACCTAATCAACAGATTTGCTCGGGTCGCACGAGGTGACCTCGTCTTCGGCACCCACAGGTCAGCGGAAAGGGTTGGTGACCCGGACTCCGGCGTAGCCCTGGTCTGGCGTTGCGGTACACATGATCGGGGACGGAGACCGAGCTGCGCGGCAAGGACATCACCGTCAACGCGGCGGCCGCAACGCCCCGCAGGTCCAGGCCGCGACGGATTACTCCGCACCCGCGGCGTGGACCTGCGCGCCATCGAGCTCGACGCCAACTTCCAGGACTCCGTCGACGCCGTGACGCGCATCCTCGACGAGCACGGCCAGATCGACGTCCTGATCCACAACGCCGGCCACATGGTCGTCGGCCCAGCTGAGGCGTTCACCCCGAGCAGTTCGCCGAGTTGTACGACGTGAACGTGCTGTCCGCCCAGCGAGTCAACCGCGGCGCTCCCCTGGATGCGCGAACGCGGGGCCGGGCTGGTCGTCTGGGTGTCGAGCCCGAGCGTGAAGGGTGGCTCTCACCGGGGCACCGGGCTGCCTTCGCGCCCCGCGCTGTCTTCGGCGAGGTGGCGCAGATGGTCACAGTGCCTGGCGCAACCGGTCAGGTCGCGGGCGCGGGACCGCTCTAGATTCAGGGCCAGGGCTGAAGATCGCAGTCTGAATGGAATCGGAGGATGGGTCTCGTCATGGTGAATTATCGATCAGGGGCTGTCGGGGATCACGTGCTTGCCGTCGCCGGCCTGCTGCGCGAGCAGCTGCCGTCCGGGATGGTGGTGACCGGGCCGTCGGCGGTCGCCGCGCTGGTCCGGCTGTGGAACGCGCAGGTGAAGGGGCGTCCTTCCGTGGTGGCCCGGTGCCGCACGACGGCTGATGTCCAGGCGGCGGTGCGCACGGCCCGGTCGGCGGGCATGCCGCTGTCGGTGCTGGGGGGAGGCCACGACTGGGCCGGCAGCGCCGTCCGGGACGGGGGACTGCTGGTGGACCTGAGCACCATGCGGCAGGTCACCGTGGACGGTGCCGAGGCGCGCGTGGCCGGCGGCGCGACCGTGAGCGATGTCCTAGACGCGGCGCGGCCGCACGGGTATGCGGCCGCGGTGGGCACCGTGAGCTCGGTCGGGTTCGCCGGGCTGACGCTCGGCGGCGGCTACGGGACGCTGATCGGCGTGGTCGGGCTCGGCATCGACAACCTGCTGTCGGCCGAGGTCGTCCTCGCCGACGGGCGGGTCGTGACGGCCGATCCCCGGCACGAGGCGGACCTGTTCTGGGCCCTGCGCGGCGGGGGCGGCAACTTCGGCGTCGTGACCGAGCTGCGGACTCGCCTGAACCCGTATCACACGGTCACGACGGGCACGATCGCCTTCGGGTGGGATCAGGCGCGTTCGGTGCTCCGGGGCTGGCGAGAGGTGACAGCGTCAGCAGACAACGCGCTGGACGTGATGTTCGGCGCTATGCACACCCCCGCTGGCCTGGTTCTGTACACCGCCCCGACGTGGGCCGGCGACCCCGGCCGCGCGGCTGAGCAGGTCGCCCGGGTGCGGGCGCTCGGCGACCCGGTGCTCGATGATGTGGACCGGCGGGCGCTGGCCGACACCGTCCATGCCCTGGACGACGCATTCCCGCGCGGCAACTATCACATGGGCTCCTCGATGCTGCCGGGCCTGACCGACGGTGCCATCGACGCCTTCCTGCAGTCGGCGGACGCGATGCCTGCCACCTGCGTGCTGAACGTGCACCATTCCCACGGCGCAGCGACCCGCGTGCCCGTCACCGAGACGGCCCACGCCTACCGCGACGAACACCTCGTGGTGGAGATTATCGGAACCTGGGCGGACGGCGACGGCGCCGCTGAGTCGGCGTGGGTCCGCGACACCGAGCGTCGGCTGGACGCGCACGGCCTGCCCGGCGGCTGGACAAACTTCATGGCGCGCGGTGACCAGCGTGCCAGGCAAGCCTACGGGATCAACACCAGCCGGCTGGCGGCGGTCAAATCGCACTACGACCCCGATGGAGTGTTCACCGCTATCCCTATACCGGAATGACGCCGACCTGGCCGCCGACGACGGCTAAAACGCCACCTCTCCTGACCCGCGCGGTGACATGCACGACGACGCCGGGGCAGTCCGCTCGGCGATCGAGGCGATCGGGGGGCCGGTCGTTGCCGTGGCCATTCCTACTCCGGCATCCCGGTCACCGAGGGCGCTGCTGGCCTGCCTGGCGTCCAGGGGGTCATCTACGTGGCCGCCTTCGTTCCCGATGTGGGCGAGTCGATGTACACGATACGGGGCGTCCCCGTGCCGGACTCGGTCGAGGGCCTGTTCGAGCGGTCGCGCGATCCGCGGGCGGAGTTCTACGCCGACGTCCCCGGGTGCTGGCTGAGCGGGCCATCAGCCAGCTCGTCGACCAACTGCACCGGCCATTCGCCGACAGCGTGACGCGGGCGGTATGGCATACCGCCCCGTCCGCCTACATCATCACGGCGAAGGATGCATCGGTCCCGGTAGAGGTGCAGTTCGCATGAAGGCTGTTCATCGTATTCAACGGGAAGCCGCAGAAAATTGGCGAGCGCTAGTGAATTATCCGGGAGCCCCAATGTCAGATGGTCATGGCCTGGGATAGCGGAAACGAGTTACGACCCGCACCGGCCAGGTCGGTGTTCGATTGGTTGTTGATACCCACGGCGGACGGCCGTGGGGGAAGCTGAGGAACATACATGACGGTGCTCATGTCGGCACAGCTGCCGGACCCTGCTCCAGAGGGATACGCCTCTTTGCTTGGGCGGGCCGAGGAACTGGCGCTGGTGGCCAGGTTCGTCGACCGGGTGCGCGCCGCGAGCGAGGCCTTGCTCATCACCGGGGAGGCGGGAGTAGGGAAGACCGCGCTGCTGGACGCGGCCGCGCGGATGGCGTCGGCGGCCGGTTTCCGGATACTGCGGGCCAGCGGTACCGAGTTCGAGGCCGAGCTGAGCTACGCGGCGCTCAACCAGGTCCTGCTGCCACTGCGCAGCGAGTTCGGGCGGGTGAGCCCAGCCTGCCGCGATGTGCTCGAGGTGGCGCTTGGATTTGGTGCCGGACAGGCGCCTGATCGGCTCGCCGTGTGCAACGCCATCCTGGAGTTGCTCGATCGGGCCGCGATCACCCACCCGATCGTGCTTGTCGTCGACGACCTGCCGTGGCTGGATCGGGCGAGCGCGGCGGTCCTGGGGTCCGTCGCGCGCCGTCTGTCCGGCGGCCGGGCCGGTTTCCTCGGCGCCCTGCGGTCAGGGCAGGAAAGCTTCTTCGAGGGGGCCGGCCTGCCCGTGCTGGAGCTGGGGCCGCTGGACGAGGAATCCTCGAGCGCGCTGATCAGTGCCCGTTTCCCGGTAGTGGCGGCGGGCGTGCGGGAGCGGCTGCTAGCGGAGGCACGAGGTAATCCGCTTGCCCTGCTTGAGCTTCCCGCCGCGCTGAGCGAACCGCAGCTGTCCACGGCGACAGCGCTACCGGAGGTGCTGCCCCTGAGCCGACGTCTGCAGGCGCTGTTCGCCGCGCGGGTGCAAGAGCTTCCGCCCCGGACGCGGCGGATTCTGCTGCGGTCCGCGCTGGACGGCACAGGCGACCTGCGGGTCCTGGCCGCAGCCGGTTCTGATGCGCTTGAGGATCTGTCCGCCGCGGAGCGGGCGCACCTGGTGTCGGTTACCGGGAGCCCTCGTCGGCTGGCGTTCCGCCATCCGCTGACCCGCTCGGCAGTGGTGGAGCTCGCGACAGAAAGCGAACGCCGGGAGGCGCACCGGGAACTGGCCGAATGCTGGCGGGACCAGCCCGATCAACGGGCGTGGCATCTCGCTGAGGCCACCGCCGGACCTGATGAGGAAGTGGCCGTCCTGCTCGAGGAGGCCGCTGCCCGGATCCTTCGCCGCGGGGACGCGGCAGGGGCGATCGCCGCGCTGACCCGGGCCGCGGACCTGAGCCAGCAGGCACCCCACCGGGGCCGCCTGCTAGCCGAGGCCGCCTACATCGGTGCGGAAGCGGTCGGCGATCTTGGCAATGCCTCGGCTCTGCTGGTCGACGCCCGGCTGTCCGATCCGCAGCTGCGCGGTTCGCTGCCCGCCGCGGGTGCCGCCGCCTTCCTGCTGCTGGACGGCGACGGTGATCTGCTGACCGCGCACAGCCTGCTGGCTGGCGCGATCCATAACATCGATCACGGCTGCGACGCCTCTGACCGCCACCTGATCGAGGCGCTGTACACCCTGGCCCTGCTCGGTTTCCTCGGCGGTCGCCCGGAGCTGTGGGACCCGGTCTACCAGGTACTGAACCGGGTGAAGCCCGCCCCGAAGATCTTGTCGGTGATCGCGAAGACCTTTTCCGACCCGGCTCGGACCGGGGCGGCGGCGCTGGATGACTTCGAGGCGCTCGTCGCAGGGCTGGACGGCGAGTCCGACCCGGCCAGGATCAATCGGATCGGCGTCGCCGCGTTGTTCATCGACCGGCTGGGCAGCGTCCGCCCGGCTGCCCGGCAGGTCGTCGCACGAGGGCGGCAGGGAGGCCCGGCCCGCCGCCACCTCAGCGGCCTGATCCACCTGTGCCTGGACAGCATCCACACCGGGCAGTGGGAAGAAGCCGGGCAGCTCGCCAGCGAGGGCCTGGCGGTCTGCCATGAGAACGGCTACCAGTTCTTCGGCTGGTACTTCCGCTACATCCAGGCCCTGCTCGCGGCCCTGCGCGGCGACCACGCGGCGAGCCGGGTGCTCGCGGACCAGGTAATCCGCTGGGCAGTGCCGCGCGGAGTGCACGGAGCCGAGGTGCTAGTGCGGCACGCGCTCGTGCTGTCGGCCGTCGGGTGTGGCGACTTCGAGGACGCCTACCGGCAGGCCACCGCCATCAGCCCGGCCGGCACGCTGGCCTCACACGTCCCGGCCGCGCTGTGGGTGGCCTTCGACCTTGTCGAGGCCGCGACCAGGACCGGTCGGCAGGCGGAGGCTCACGCCCACGTCGCCGCGATGACGGGTGCCAACATGGCGGCGATCTCCCCGCGGCTGGCGCTGCTGCAGAACGGAGCCGCCGCGCTCACCGTCCCCGGTACCGGCGCCACCAGGCTGTTCGATCACGCGCTGGCCGTGCCAGGCGCCGCCCGCTGGCCGTTTGACTACGCCCGCGTGCAACTGGCCTACGGCGAGCACCTGCGCCGCAACCGCGCCACAACCGAAGCCCGGGCCCAGCTGGCCGCCGCGCTGGAAACCTTCGAATGCCTCGGCGCCGTCCCTTGGACCAGCAGGGCCGCAGGCGAACTCCGCGCGGCCGGCCAGACCAAGCCACACGCCCGGGAACTGGCCCCCGATCCGCTCACCCCCCAGGAACGCGAGATCGCGGCACTGGCTGCCGCGGGCCTGAGCAACAAGCAGATCGCACAGCGCCTGTACCTGTCACCCAAGACCGTCGGCAACCACCTGTTCCGCATCTTCCCCAAGCTCGGCATCACCTCCCGCGCCGCCCTGCGCGACGCGCTCACCGCCCTTCCCGCCCGGGCAAACTCGGACTAGACCGAAGTTACGGCTAGTTCGCCGGTGGATGACTCCGGCCACGTCGAGGACGGCGAAGATCATTACCTGGTGTTGGGCCAGCTGCGGGATAGCGGCGCGGTTAGAGCCGATATCGATGCCCACACGATCGCGACTATGTACTTCGGCCCCTACTTCGCCGCGTCCTACCGGGGCGAGGACAGCAACCAGCTCCCGGAGCAGGTCGTCGCGGTGCGGTAGCCTGGAATCGCCGCCGGAAACTGAGAGTCTACGATTTAGGTGGGAAGTCCTGGGGTGACTCCCGACGGAGGATATTCGATCATGAATATCGCTGGCCAGACATCAGCTGCCGCGCGAAGCGTTCTCGGCCGATTCCAGCAGTCGGTGATCAATCCGGTCGTCAGGCTGGCGTGGGACCTGAGACTTCCGATCCCGGGTGACGCCTTGCTGGAGACGACCGGTCGGCGCACCGGACTGCGGCGGCGCACGCCCGTGTGCGACGGCCTAGACGGCGAGACGTTCTGGCTGATCGCCCAGCGAGGTCACGACGCCGACTGGGTGCGAAACATCGAGGCCAACCCGCGCGTCCGGGTCAAACTCAGCGGGCTCCACGCCAACTGGCGGGCCGGGACCGCGCACATTCTCGGCGACGATGATCCGCGGGAGCGCCAGCGGATCCTGAGCCAGGGCAACTTCCCGCGCCGACTGTGCATGTCCACGTCACAAGCGCTGCACATCAGCCCGCTGACAATTCGCGTCGATCTGGACCGCGAATGACCTCGAGGTGGTGATCGCGTGCCCGGACGGATCGTGTTGTACGGGGCCACTGGCTACATCGGTGGTCTCACCGCGCAGGCGATGGTCGCGACCGGCGCGCGCCCGGTGCTCGCGGGCCGTGACCAGGATCGGCTGAACGAGCTCGCCGGGCGGCTGACGCGAGACAACGGCGGGGTGACGCTGGAGACGGCTGTCGCGGGTTCCGAGGGACCCGGACCGCTGCGGGAACTGATCGGCGCCGGCGACGTGCTCGTGTCAACCGCGGGCCCCTTCCTGAAGGTCGGCAGGTCCGTGGTGCAAGCCGCCGTGGACGCTGGCGCGGTCTACCTCGACTCGACCGGCGAGCCGCCGTTCATCAGGCAGGTATTCGAGGAATTCGGCCCGCGGGCCGAACGCACCGGCGCGGTGCTGCTGACCGCGTTCGGCTACGACTACGTGCCGGGCAACCTGGCGGGAGCACTCGCGCTCGAGGCCGCCGGACCCGCTGCGGCCCGCGTGCAGGTCGGCTACTTCGTGCACGGGAACGTCGCGAAAGCGACAAGCGCCGGCACCCGCGCATCTGTGGCTGGGGTGCTGCTCGCGCCCGGGTACTCGCTGCGTTGCGGGCGCGTCGTCACCGAGCGGACCGCCGCGCATGTCGCGTCGTTTGAGATCGACGGCGGCAGACGGCAGGCTTTCTCCATCGGCTCATCCGAGCAGTTCGCCCTGCCCAGGTTCCGGCGCCAGCCGCCGCTCACCGACGTGGGCGTCTATCTCGGCTGGTTGGGCGCAGCCACCGGCCTCGTGCACTACGCCTCCGCCGTGGCCGCGCCCTTGGAGCGCTTCAAGGGTGTCCGCGACGCCCTGGACCGGCTGGCCCGCCAGATCCAGCGCAGCCGGGCCACGCCGGGCACCGGGCAGACCTTCCGCTCCGAGGTCGTAGCCGAGGCAGCTGATGCCCATGGCAGGCGCCTGGCGACGGTGCACCTGACCGGCGGGGATCCGTACTCATTCACCGCGCCCATGCTCGCCTGGGCGGCGGGCACGGCAGCCGCGCAGGGCGTGCGGCCCGCCGGCGCGCTCGGCCCGGCGGAGGCATTCGGTCTTGCCAGCCTCGAAAGAGCGTGCGCCGAGGCCGGATTTCATCGTCGGCCTGACAGGAAGGATGCCCGATAGACATGATCGGCGCGGCGAAAGTCACGGTGGTAGAGCCTGGAGCGGGCGAGAGCGCCCGCATCCCCGGGTTCGGGTGCGTGTACAAGCTCTACAACCGCGACAACGGCGGGGAAGTCGCCATCGTTGAGCACCCATTCGAAGTCGGCTTCATCAGCGCACCGCACCGGCACACCCGGGAGGATGAGCACTCGCATGTGCTCGAGGGCGAGATCGGCTTTCGTTCCGACGACGCTGAAGTGGTGCTGGGGCCTGGCGGCTACATCACCAAGCCGCGCGGGCAGATGCATGCCATGTGGAACGCTGGGACGGTTCCCGGCCGGATCATCGAGGTGATAACCCCGGGAGGCTTCGAAAGCTACTTCCGTGAGCTCAGCGAGCTGCTCGCCGCCAGCGAGGCCGACGTCGCGGCCGAACCCGGTGCCCACACGCGCCTGCACGAAACCGATGCGTTCGCGGAGCTGGCGGCCAAATACCACCTCACCTACGGGAACCCGCCATGGCTCGACGAGGTTGTGGCGCGTTACGGGCTGAACCCCCCGACCCACTAAGCGTTTTCGATCCTGGCATGACCTGTTGCTTCCCATGCTTTATTACCGTGCCGCGCTGCCGTTGTCGTCTCGGACCCTCACCTTCGTGGCCGGGGTTATCCGCCGCCACCGGGTCTCGATCGAGTCGTGCTGGCGGAAACTGAACCCCGGGTAACAGGCCCTGCTCGTGCTGGCCCACCTGCGCAAGGGCGAGACGTTCGCCGAGCTGGCGGCCGGGTTCGGGGTCGGCACCACGACGGCCTGGAAATACGCGAACGAGACCGTGGCGCTGCTGGCCAGCCGGGCGCCGAAGCTCCGCCAGGCGGTCCGCGATGTGCATAAGGCCGGGCACGCCTACGTTATCCTCGACGGCATCTTCATCCCCATTGACCGGGTGGCCACAGACCGGCCGTTCTTCTCCGGCAAGCACAAGAAGCACGGCATGAACCTGCAGGTCATCGCCAACACGAGCGGTGACATCCTGTGGGTATCCGGGGCGCTGCCCGGCTCGGTCCATGACAAGAAGGCCGAGTGGACCTGGGGCGTGCTCGATGAGCTGGAGAAAGCCGGCCCGGTTACTTTGGCCGACAAGACATCTGATGCCCTTTAGCTGTCAAGTGGCTGATGAATATTTACGTTGTCAGGCTGCGGCGGGGACGGTTCTGGCGGGGAATGCGGTGGCCTCGTCGTAGTGCTGGCTGGTCTGGAGGCAGTACCAGAGGCAGCCCAGGAGGCGGTTGAAGAGGTTGCGCTGGGCGGCGGCGTGGCGGTCTCCGGTGCCTTTGCGGCGGTCGTGGTGGGCGCGGGCGCCGGGTGATGCGGTGATGGCGGAGAACGCCCAGAGGTATCCGGCCGCGGCGAGGCGGTTGTTCTTGATACGGCGGTGGATGACGGCCCTGCTCTTGCCGCTGGCCTTGGTGACGGGCGCGGATCCGGCGAAGGCCTTGAGTCCTCTGGCATCCTTGAAGCGGGACCGGTCGTCTCCGATCTCGGCGAGCACCCGGGCGCCGGCGAGCGCGCCTGTGCCTGGGAAGCTGGTGATGATCCCTGCGTCCGGGTGCTGGTTAAAAGACTCCTCCGCAGCGGCCTGCAGGTCGTCGGCGGACTGGCAGGCTGCCTCCAGCTGCCGCAGAAGGGCCAGCGCCTGGCGGCCCATGGCCTGCTCAACGAGGGGAAGCTGCCGCATCTGCTCCAGGCGGAGCGCGCCGCGCAGCCGCTGGGCCTCGGCGTCGGTGCCGCGCTGGCGCCCGGCCCTGCGCAGCAGGGCGCGCAGCTGGGCCAGGGTCAGGCGTGCCGCGTCAGCCGGGGTAGGGGCGGCGGCCAGGATGGCGCGGGCCTCTGGGCGGGTGATGCCGCCCTTGACGTCGGCGAAGGCCGCGAGGAATCCCGGGAAGTACTCCCGCAGGTGGGAGCGGAGCCTGTTGCCGGCGGTCGCGCGGTCCCAGGCGGCGTCCTGCTGGGCACGGGCCAGCACCGCAATGGACTGGGCGAGCTCGCTGTCAGCTGGCAGGGGCCGGTGGGCGTGCCGGTCGGTTCGCAAGATGTTCGCCAGGACGACTGCGTCGCCGTGGTCGGACTTGCGCCCCGAAGGCGAATGGCGGTCCCGGTAACGGGCAGCCGCCATCGGGTTGACCGGGTAGACCGGTCGGCCCGTGGCGCGCAGGCAGGCGACCAGCAGCCCGCGCGGAGTCTCAATCGCGACCGGGATCGGGTCCTCGGCGCTGTCGCCGTGCCCGGCGAGCAGCTCCAGCAGGGCCGTCAGCCCGGCGGCGTCGTCACTGATCCGCAGCCGGGCCAGCAGCCCGCCGCCACGGTCCACGAGGGCGATGTCGTGGTGGTCCTCCGCCCAGTCGATACCGCAGGATACGTCCAACTATCTCCTCCGCCGTCTTGCGTTAGTCCAGCCGCTGTCCGTGCTGGCCAGGGCCGTGCAGGGCACGCGCGCTCCCTAATGGAAGGGCTCAAGGGCACCGACATCCGATTAGCCGTTCGTGACCCCGGCTTCCCGCAGGCCCCGGTCCGGGCCAGGGCTCGACGGCCCCGGTCACAATGAGGGGTAGCTCCTGCGGGTGGCTCAGGCCACGACCACGCATACCTCAGCAGGCACCAGGAATCACTGAAGGCGCACGGCGTGTCGTCCGCAGCAGGCCACTCATCAGGACAGGCAGGACCTGCAGCCTCGAACGAAGGCTCCGGCCTGGGGAACAAGAAGCAGTGCCCTGCCCGCCAGGGCGCGAGCGGTCCCACCGTCTTGTCAGAGGACTCAGCGATCCTGGATACCAGTAGTGGTGACTCGCTCACGTTCCCATTAGGGCTACCAGGGCGCCACGCACGCGAAGATCCCGTACTGGGGCATTTCATTCGTCTCGCTCATCGTTTGCCTCCTGGCGGCGTCGCGGTGGTCGTGTATTTCGGAGTGAAACGCCGC
>Ga0310811_10007648_pt1 | contig 13850 bp, 10 predicted proteins | sample YCmetagenome_FD_207642 | JGI IMG/M metagenome (GOLD analysis project Ga0310811, IMG submission 207642) | Soil microbial communities from experimental microcosm in Duke University, North Carolina, United States - YC | ecosystem: Engineered > Artificial ecosystem > Soil microcosm > Unclassified ... | reverse complement strand
GCTGTCTGTGATGTTAACCGCTTCTTTCGGCAGGTTAGCTGCATAGTGGTCCACTGTCTGCGGACCCAGGTAGGCATACAATGAGTACCTGATGCCTGCACTGATGGACAGTTTCGGGGTGATGTCACATTTGTCGCCCAGATACAGTGCGCTTTCCAGTGCCTGCTCCAGTGGCACCTGGTCCGGGGCCACCAGTGATTTTTCTCCGTTCGGTTCATTGTCACCCGGGTTCAGCTTGTAGTAGATCGAGCTTAAGCCGAAGTTCAATGTGTTCTTCGGGTTCAGGTAATAGTTGAAGTCGGTCTTAAAGTCATACTGCCTTACCGAGAAATTCAGCTTATAGGCATTCACCGGGTTGGCTGAGCTCGATACATCATACTGGTAGTCATCTATACCCGTCATGAATACGCTGTACAGTTTATTGTTATAGCTGTGTTTCCATTTAATGTTAGCGTTCTTATTGCTATAGCCATAGGCGGTATCGCTGTTCAATCTGAACCTGTCCTGGCTCAGGTAGGTGGTCAGGTAGATGCTGTTCTTATCATCTATCTGGTGGTTGATATCAAAGTTACCATCATAGAATGAGGCGGAGCTGTGTTTATAGGCATCGGGCAGCAATTTCAGCAGCCAGTCGGAATACGTGGTTCTTGCCCCGAAGATAAACGAGGTTTTGTCTTTGATCAGCGGGCCTTCCAGGTTCAGTCTGCTGGTAAGTAAGCCTATACCTGCTGTTCCGGTAAATTTCTTCTTGTTGCCTTCCCTATCGCTTACATCCAGTACGGAGGATAACCTGCCCCCGAACTTTTCCGGGATGGTGCTTTTATACAGTTCGATGTTCTTTACGATATCCGGGTTAAAGGCTGAAAAGAAGCCGAAGAAGTGCGACGGGTTATAGATCGTCGCATCATTCAGCAAGATCAGGTTCTGGTCGGCCGAGCCGCCCCGCACGTTAAAGCCTGTTGTGGCTTCGCCTACGGATTGCACGCCCGGAAGGGTTAGTACTACCCTGAGCACATCGGCTTCACCGAATGCCGTAGGGATCTGTTTGATACTTTTGATATCCAGTTTATTTACCCCCATCTCTACACTCCGTACATTGGCTACTTTTTCTGCTGATATCTTGACTTCTTTCAGTGAGGTTACCTGTTCCTGCATCTCGATGTTCAGCTTACCGTCTGAGTACAGCACGATCTTTCTGCGGGTATCTTTCATCCCAAGTCCTTTGATCACCAGCGTTTGCCGGCCTTTGGGCAGCGTTAATGAAAAGTAACCAAACTGGTCCGTGGCTATCCCGATCTTCGTATCCGGGTTATACACGCTTGCTCCGATGATCCCCTCACCTGATTTGGCGTTCTTTACATAACCTGCCAAATTCGCTGTGCCGTTCATGTTCGTCGTCCGAAGGCCTATCTCATACAGCTTGTTCTCTGTCGTCGCTTCTGCCACTTTTGTCGTCTTTTCTTCTGAATAGTCTACTATTGTGGCAGGGGCGGCCGATGTGGTGGCAGTTTGGGCGGGTTGATTATTAAAAATACCCGGCGCTAAATCAGCCGTAACTTTAAGATTTTTGGTTAGTATGACCTCGTGATCATCAGTAATAAAATAATGGTACACCGTATTTTCAAACGCCTTATCTAATACAACTGATAATGTTTTTTGAGTAAGCGTTAAGGTCACCCTCAAACTATCCATTTGGGCCGAGTCATAGTAAAATTGGTAGCCTGTCTTCGATTTTAAATCCGCAGTCACTTGGCTAACAGAGGCTTGTTTGTAATCAACATCTATCAGCTGGCTACTTTGCTGAGCCTTTGCCAATAGCGATAAGCTAAACAGGACACAAAAGATAAGATAGAATTTTCCCATGCTAATTGCTTATCTGATCGTAATAACCTGCTACTTTGGCAACCGCGCCCTCTTTATCCTTATTAAATTTGACCTTATTGGCACGCATAAAATCGTTAATCTGCTTCTTTTTATCAGCAAATGCGTTCTTCAGATCGCCATTGCTGCCGATCTCTAAAAATTTGTCTCCTTTTTTCAGATATATCGTGCTATGATCTTCATAAATAATTTCGGCAAACTGAGCCGATACCTGGTGATCGAATATGGTTTTGATCCGCTTCACCAGTACCGTTGAGTGGCCGTCGTACAATTCGTCATAATAGCCCGTCGGCATATTATTCTGGCCCTTAGGATCGAAATAAATAAAATGGTGATCGAGCAGAAATACATCAGATAATTTCTCGCGCTTGAGTACAAAAAGATAATTATTGTTTACAGCCACCATGACATCGTTATAGACGTCATATAACACCGGAATATCCTTATGCCATTTGGCATTAAAGCAGATCAATGACGGAGTGCAATAGTTTTTATCCTGGAAATAGAATGTACCCTTATTGGCTGGGGGCAGCAAGTCGTATTGAGTACCGCTGTAAATCTCGGACTGGTCTCCAATATTTGAGTTAAAATAGTTGATTGTACTAACAGTAGCGTTACTGTATAATACACTATCACGCGGCGGACTTTGCGCCGAGGACAGTAAAGCAATGATCCCCAGAAAAGCAGTTAAAACTAAGGTCTTGATCAACATTCTTACAATTCAGGTAATTGGGGCTATACCAAAGCAAGATAAGTAATTAATCAACTAAATTTATAATACTTGGGAAAATCCTAACAAATAAGTCCTTAGATAACTATTTATTTACAATCGGAAATTCGGATATCCTCAATTTGGTACATCCATAAGGTATCAGCGTGATCTGCTGATCGGGCTGAACAGGTTCATTTTCGTTGTAAATATTACTATAAGGTAAAGGTCCTGCCATATCACCATATAACTTCCATGAAGGTATTTGCTTTGCTGTGGTTGTTATAATAATAGGCGCTGCATCCAGTGTCCACGGGTAATTAGCTACTTTTCCAGTATTTTCTACTTTAAATTGCTCGTTGAGCTTGTCTTTTGGTGTCGAGATCAATCCAAAATTCCATGGCGTAGTTGGTCGCACTTCGTAAAAAGTGCTGCCATAATTAATGGTATCCTTCGGGTTATTCACTTTCTTGATATCCTGGCCTATTTTCAACGCATAAACCAATGGACCACGTTCAACCGATACTGAATTTTCATACCATCTGTTCTGGCGGATATGCATAGGCAACTCCAACTCAACAACATCGCCTGACTTCCATTCATGGCTAAGCTTCACAATGCAGTTGCCTTCCGGCTCCTGCTCAACTTTACCGTTTATTTTTATAATTGCCTTTTCGCACCATTCAGGTATTCTTAAATCAAAAGGAAATGCTATCGCTGATTTGCTATTTATATTTAGCGTGAACTTTATCGTCCCGCTGAACGGATAATTTGTTTCCTCTTTTATGTTAACTATAGTTCCACTGGCCACGCTAATTTTAGCTTCGGATGGTGAATATACTAAAGCCGCAATACCCTTATCAACTGTTGCATACCATAAATTCTGCGTGAATTTTGGCCATCCCTGGTGCATATTGCTGGTGCAACAAGCATAGCCGGTCTGCAAACCATAACACACGTCCGTTCCGCTGTGGTTGATATCAAAATTACGGTCGGCTTGAGTGACCATAACCTGGTTGGCTTGCTGAAAATATTGCCTGTCAGTCAGGTTTTCATCTACCTGTGCAGGCAGGGCATTAAAGGCTATCCTTTCCAGATGATCGGCGTAGCTCACATCACCTGTAATGGTCAAAGTATTTTCCAGCGTGAACATTTCCTCTACAGCAGTACACAGTTCTGAACCCTGGGTCGGGTTGTTACCGTGCAGCGATTCATCGCCACCAAACATACCGTTAGCCATGCCGTTGTATTTGCGCAAGTCGGCATAACTTTTTTCAGTCGCATCCAGGTATTTCTTTTCGGTATGCTGTTGATAATAAATGATGGGTTCTTTCATGCCTTCGGCCAGGTTTACGCCATGAATACTGCCGTTTCTTTGTAGCAAATCAGTACTCAGGAAAGATCCTGTATAATCAAAAGTCTGCTTATGAATAAGTTCTGCAAGTTCCAGCAAAGATTTATCGCCAGTAATATTATACAACCAATAAACCACCATCAGGTTATCCCCTGCCCTGTACCTAGCCCAAAATGACCAATGATCCAAGGGGTGAGTTGGCAGCTCTTTTAATTGATATTTGAAGTAGTTTGTGAGAAGATTGATTACCCGCTTATCACCTGTGGCTGAATAATATTGCATTAACACCTTCAGCATCACGATCTTTGGCCACCAGTCGTGACTGTTATCACGCTGTATCCCAGGTTCCGGGCTATAATCTTTTGCCGGACCAAAATATCCATCAGGCTGCTGACTTTTTATAGTCCATTCTATCCACGGCTTCACTTTGGCGATGAGCTCTTTGTCATTCAGAATATAAGCCAATGGCAATAAGCCGTCAATCCAATATGGCCCACGCTCCCATTGATCGCCATCACCGCCTAACCAGCCATTGCGTTTACCCATTACGGATGGATAAAGTTTATCCAAATTACCGGTAGCTCCATTTTTCTGTCTAACCAGCATTTCGCGAAGCCAGCCCTCGGGCTCTATAGCACCAAGCGGTAACTCGACATAAGGATTTTGGCGAAGCGGCGCGCGGCCATAAACATAGTTGGCCGACTGGCTTCCCTGTGCAAAAGAGTCAATACAGATAAAAGAAAAAAGGATGGTTAAAATGGTAAATGTTCTCATTATTCGGGCAGGTATATACTTTCAAAAGTAATAAAAACCTGCCCGAATGAGCAAATGAATTGTCAGGCTGACATTGAAAAGCGGATCAGTTTACTAATTGCTGGGCTAAGAACTCGTCCAGCATTTGGTGAGATTCTTTTACCCCATATTCCATTCCCGATTGCACCATACCGTCACGATCAGCTACGGATTGAAATACAGATTGAATAGTTACTCTTGTGCGATCGTTCGGTAGTGCCTCGAACCGTGCCGTTTCCAACACCACATGGCCTGTCTCCGGAAGACCTTCAAATTCAAAAGTGCGTATCAGTCTTTCAGGCACCAGCATCTCGTGCGAAACGCCATGAAAGCCATACTCGTTACCAGCCGGGTCAATATGCACATAACGGTATGAACCGCCTGCATGTGCCTCGTGCTTATCGATGCGCATTTTCATGTTGCATGGGCCAAGCCACTTCACCAGCATGTCTGCATCGGTAAATGCCCTGAAAACCAACTCGCGCGGAGCTTCAAATTCTCTTTTGATAAATAGCTCCTGTTTGCCTGGTTCGGCAACGATCTCTGTTTGATTATTAGATGCCATAACTATTTGTTTTATAATTTGTTAATAATTTATTAATAAACAATTTATTTAATCATTTCCTTTTCTCTTTTGCTTTGTATTCTTCCAATAGGTCATCAAGTTTATTGAATTGTTTCTGCCAAAGTTCCCGGTATTGTTCAATCCAGTTCGATACTTCGCCTAACTGCTGTAGCGATGCTTCACAATACCTTTCCCTCCCCTGTTTTTTGATAACGATCAGTCCGCACTCGGTTAATATTTTGATATGCTGAGAGATTGCAGGCCGACTCACATCAAAATTCTCGGCAATAGAGTTCAGGTTAAGCGGATTAAATGCTATCAGGTTAATAATTTCTCTGCGTGTCGGATCGGCTATAGCCTGAAAAACGTCTCTTCTCGATTGTAATGCCATTTCAATTTGTAAGTATTTACTTACAAATTTATATGTAAGCATTTACTTACGCAAATTTTTCTGAAAAAAATTCTTTAGTCCCTCGTACCACCTGTTTGGCAAAGCCTATCTTGCGGAAATTATTATGAAGATCAGATCGCGCCTCCTACTCATCATTTCAGTATTTCTATTTGTTGTAAGCGGCTGTAACCGCAATAAGAATCAGCTCACAAGCGGTCAATCCATAAAAGAAGATTTTGAGATACCTGATAGAACGGGTTCAAAAAGTTATGTTAATGAATCATTTGAATTTAAAACTGGTGCCTGGCTGTTGAATGATGCCTTGATCGGTACAACGGATAAGGATTCAAAAAATGGTGTTCATTCCATACGCATTCACAACAACGGTAAACTATCGATGCAGTTCGACCTGCAGAATGTGGGTAAAGTGACTATCTATTACGCCACTTATGGAAATGACAAAAGCTCCGAACTACAATTGTGGGCATCTTACAATAATGGCACCAATTACCAGCAAATCGGCCAGACTATTACTGCGTCCAGTCATAATCTGGCTTATTTCACAGCAGCAATAAATCAAACCGGCCCGGTTCGTATCGAAATCAGGAAGGTTGGTGGAGGTAAAAATCGGATTAATATCGACGATATTGTTTTTACTGCAATAGACGAAAAATCGACCACGAACACTAACAATGCAGCTGCTGCTACCAGCACCGATGCTCCGGTATCTGGCGATAATGGCAACCTGTTGTTAGGAAATCCGAGTAACGCAGACAACAATGTCAGCACAAGCGCAGATAATTATCTGATAGATCATCACTATTATATTGAGAGCTATAACAAAACAAAGGCTGAACCCAATTGGGTAAGCTGGCATATTGGCGCTGGTGACATAACAGGTAAACGCGGTCCGGATGATTTCAGGGCTGACACAACGTTGCCGGCCAAATGGTTCAAAGTTGATAATACCTATTACAGAGGCAGTGGATTTGATAAGGGTCACAATTGTCCGAGCGGCGATCGCTCATCATCATCCGATGCCAACTCTGCTACATTTTTGATGGATAATATCATTCCACAAGCACCAAATAATAATCAGCATACCTGGGAACATCTGGAAAGCTTTTGCCGTGACCGTGTGAAAGAAGGAAACGAGGTTTATGTGATTATGGGTAGTTATGGCACAGGCGGTACCGGGAGAAATGGATATGCGACTGCCATTTATAAAGGCAAAATCAATGTTCCTGCACATATCTGGAAGGTAGCGGTTATCATACCGAATGGCAATAATGACCTGCATCGAGTAAATGCAGAAACCAAAGTGATTGCCATTGATACGCCAAATGACGATAATATCGATCCTAACTGGATGAAATATATTTGTACGGTAAGGGATATTGAAAGCGCTACTGGTTATAATCTTTTATCAGCATTACCAAAGGATGTTCAGGATGCGCTTGAAAACAAACGGTTCAGCGCCTTCTAACTAAATAAGTATCTTGCATTAAATATGGAATATGTTTTAGGCATCGATATTGGCACGGGGAGCACCAAGGCTATCGCGGTTGATCTGAAAGGAAATTCCTTTGCAGATAGTCAGCAGTACTATTCGTTTAGCGCACCGAAGCCTGGTTATCACGAGCAGGATCCGGAGCAAATATGGCACGCCTTTACCGAAAGCATTAAAGGTATCATTGCAAAGACAGGAGCACAGCCGTTAGCCATCAGCTTAAGCAGCGCTATGCATAGCTTTGTTGCTGTCGACAACAATGGCAATGCACTGGCCCCAATGATTACCTGGGCCGATAACCGCAGCGCGGAAATAGCTGTCGAATTGAGAGGAACGGAACTGGGCATGTCGATTTATAAAGCTACAGGCACACCAATTCATTCTATGTCGCCGTTATGCAAATTGATATGGTTGAGGGAGAATGATCCAGCTTTATTTCATAAAGCTCATAAGTTTATTTCGATAAAGGAATTCATATGGCATAAACTATTTAACGAGTTTGCGATTGATTACTCTATAGCCTCGAGTACTGGGTTATTTAACATCACCAAATTTGAATGGCACAACGATGCCTTGAGATTGGCAGAAATTACGGCAGATGTTCTTTCTAAACCTGTTTCAACAGATTACAGCAAAACAGATTCTTCATTAGATTTTCTTGATAAAAACACCCGCTTTGTAATCGGCGCAAGCGACGGCTGCCTTGCTAACCTGGGCAGTATGGCCACCGAGCCTGGCATTGCAGCAATGACCATAGGAACCAGTGGCGCTGTGCGCGTCGCCAGCAGTAAACCACTACCAAACGCGGAAGCGATGACCTTCAGCTACATCCTTGATAAAAACACCTACATCTGCGGCGGACCGATCAACAATGGTGGCGTAGCTATGCAATGGTGGGTTAAGAATACAGCGGGTTTGAGTGCGACTGAGAAACACTACGAGCAGGTATTCAACCAAATAGCTGAAGTACCGGCAGGTAGTAATGGGCTGATTTTCCTGCCCTATCTAACAGGCGAGCGTGCACCAATATGGGACAGTGAAAGCTGTGGCAATTTCTTTGGCGTACGGTTACAACACACACAGGCTGATTTTTCAAGAGCAGTTTTAGAAGGAATTTGCTTTGCGATGCGAGACGTACTGGATGCTGTCCAGCAAAACTCTGAGCCAATAATGCAGATCAACATTAGTGGTGGCTTTACCAAATCCGAAGTCTGGGTGCAGACGCTCGCTGATATTACAGGAAAAAAACTGGCCATTCTGCAAGCTGACGATGCCTCGGCGGTCGGAGCTGCCTTTATCGCTTTGAAGGTTATTGGCGCTATCAAAGATTATCCTAAGGTTAGTGATGACCTAATAGTTTATCAACCCAATCCTGCAAACACGGATATTTATAATAAAACCTTTAGCATTTACAAACAACTGTATACCGACTTGAAAGCGACGATGCATAAAGTTTATAAAGCATAAAAAAAGCCGTCCCGATAATATCGGGACGGCTTTTAATCCAAATCCAAAGTAGTGCTTATTCAAGTATAGTTATATCATCATTATTAGCTGCGGTAACTGTATTGATCTTGTTATCAGTAGCGTATTCTGCTTTAAAATCGCTTTTAACTACTGTTGAATTACCATTGACGGTTAAACCGAATTCTGTTGCATTACCACTCAATTCAGCTTTTGCATGATCGCTCAATTTTACGTTGGCACTGTAAGCATCCAGGTTCAAATTAGCAGATGCGTTATTGTGCAATTCAACATTAAATTCAATTTTAGATAACTTTCCGAATGATCTTACTTCAGCGTTGTCATAAGCAGTTACAGCGCGAAGATCGTCAGTGCTTACCCATACGATCAATTTTTCAGCATTATAAGAAGTGATCCTTAAAGTACCATTGCTGTATTGAACCAAAGCATTTTCAGAGTAATATTTATTGTAAACTTTAACCTGTTCAACCGGACTATCAGAAATAAATAATTCTACATTTCCGCGAACTTCGATCTTATTAACGGCTTTGATCTCTTTTAAAAGGGTATAGTCTGCATTACTTGCAGCAGCATAAGTTGATTTTGAAAATCCTGTAATTGCAACGAATAACAGGATGATAGATAAAATTTTGGTTTTCATTGTTCTTAAGTTTTATTGTATCTGTCAAACACCAATGGCATCATCTAAATACACCACAAAGATACAATGCATTTCTGAAAAATTTATCATAAAAGTGTAATTTATACACTAAGTTAAATATCTATAATTCAATAAATAATAACATAAAAGACAATTTTATACTTTAATAAAACTAAGCTATTAGGCAATTCTGGCTTATCAGAAAATAAAAATGCCCCTGTTTTGCAGAGGCATCGGGCGTATATAAAAGTGGAATACTATTAATTCGCAACTGCTTTTTCTTGATGCTGGTGAAATTCAACCAGTTTCAGCATTACGTTAATAGCATTCTCGTAGTTTTTGGCGCCAACCACTTTTTTATATTGAGTTTCAAGAGCTTTCATCTGGCTGCTGATATGTTCGTAAAAGCCTATCCCTTCATCTGTCAGGTATAACATCATTGTCCGTGCATCGGTACTGCACTTTTCGCTGCGCACCAGGTTTAGTTCTTCCAGCTCTTTGATCACTTTACTGGCGGCCTGCTTGGTTATACTCAGGTTGGCTGCCAGTTTACTATTAGATATACCCTTGGTACCAATGCTCATGAACATGGGTATGTAAGAGTTATTAAAGCCCTTCAAGTTAGCATGACAAAGCTCCGTGCAATACCAATCGTCTGATAGTCTTTTCAGCAGGTAAAGCAGCTTGCTTGTCATCCTTGATGTATCTTCGTTTAACATGTTTCTAAATTTTGATTTTCCCAGGCAAATAGTCAACCTGGTTTACAAATTTAACGAATAAATTCCCCGATAAGTATAACTTAGAACTGGAATTTCACCCTCGCCCTTACGCCCCATTTTGGAGCGTCAGGATTATCCAGATAGCTTAACCTTCTAACAACATCCACGCGCACCAGTTTGAATATATTTTCGATACCGGCACTGGCTTCCATATACGGACCATTATTTAATGAGTGTGTAATAGATTGACCGCCTTCTCTTGTTGGGAACTGGAACAACGAAGCGTCATTAGCCGGATTATTCTCAGACCTTAAACCGCCCCATAAGCTCTTGAATGACACTACCTCTCTCAGCTTCAGGTTATTTATCAATGGCAGCCTGTTAAAGAACAAGCCATTAAAGTGGTGATCTATATTAATGCTGGCGTAATGGTCGCTCACAAACTCCAGGTAGTTCATCAAGTTGTATGATTCCAACTGCAAAGCATAGCTCTGGTTAGCATGATGGATATCCAGCAATGGGAATGGCAGCTTATTAAATATGTACCCGCCTTCAGCTTCAACATCGGTAAAGCCCAGTTGAGACAAATAGAAACGTTTGTTGATATCGGCCGTTACGCTCTGATAATTATATTGACCTTTAAGCAGACCTTTAAAACCCTGGTCGAACCGCAAAGTGAAGATCGGGTATTTATCAGGAATTGGTGTACGGTACAGTTTTCCCTGGTAAAACTTTTCATGAGGAGCATAGCGTAACTCTAATGACAAATCAGTAGTTTGCAGGGTATTGATGGTATTTGGCAATCCATTCTCTGTATTACGGAAATACAACGCACCACCCGGAGCCTGGTTCCAGCTTCTGAACTCAACTTTGTATGAGAAGTGGTTCAAGTATTCGTGAACGTAATCAATCTTGAACTGATCATTATAGGTCAGCAGGTCACTTTCACCGCGTTTGATGGATAGTAAAAAGTTATCTTCCTGTACGAAACCTAATTCGGTACCCGGTATTTTGGTATCGTGCTGAAAACTTGCCCTGATATATTCCTGAGGGAATGAATAGATCGATTTATTATTGAGTGAGTAGGTACCGCTCAAAAAGTATTTGAATTGCTCATCCCGGAAACCATAAGCACCATAAGTTTCAAAATAATAACGCTTGCTTAATGCTGTTGTAGTACGACCACCTAAGCGAGCCCTAAAACCTTCAACCGCATTGCCACCATAAAATGTATTGGTAGGACCTATTTCAAACGGCCCTTCATTTTTATAACCTGCTACAAACAAGGTCACCAAATCCATAGTGCGGCGGAATGAAGGAATGGTTTGCAGACTATCTATATTTTTATAAATATCCAGTTGCGATTGTTTCAGCGTGTCAGGACGGTTCGCTTTCCAGAACTCGTCCCCTTTTTCTTTAGCATCAAAGGCAATCATTTGTGCCGGACCGGTATAGGTCGATTCCGGACGTGGTTTGTCTACAGCAAAATTATTGATGAGTACAATACGCTCGCCATACACGCCACCACCTTTATTTTTATTGATGCCGAAGTCTATTTTCAGATCGCTTTGGCTTAAACGGTAACGACCGGTTTCTGTCTTGGTGTAAGCCAGGGTGGTTTGCATTTTGCGCACAAAGTTCAGGTTGACATTTTTATTGACTGTCAGCTCTGCTTTTTGCACTGCGTAATTACCGTCCATAGTGATGTATATCTTACCTTCAAACAGCATGTTGTTGGTGTTGCGCGGAGTAAAGCTTAGCTCTATTAGTTGCGGACTAACATCTTTAATAGTATCTGTAATAAAGAACTTATAAAAAGCCGGCGCGCCGTCAGCAATAGGACTAAGCAACTGGTTACCCAGCAACGGGATATTGTTATCATAGATCTCAATATCCATATACAAGCGATTGAAGTATGTTTTTAAACCTTCATTATCAACGAAGTTCTCATCATACTTAACCTGCTTGTTGGCTTGTACCACTTGCTTTTTTACATAAGGTGATTTACGATAGTAATTATCAGATAACTTTTCTTCCAGGTAGATAGGCAGCAAGTTCTTACCGCCGATAGCGTCCGAGTCCTGCTCAGTAAACAGGAACTGGTAGTTTTTGAATATCCTTTTCTGTTTGAACTTGTCTGAAAGATCGCTTAGCGAGAACAACACGCGTTCATACTGTTGGAATTCGGCGTAGTTATAATTCTCTATCCTGTTCTTGTCCTTATGAGCAATAACTTTGCGGATCAGTTCAACAGCAGGGTTATTTTTATTTGTATACCTTGTCTTTTTGCCACTTCTGATAACTACTTCATTTAAGGTCTTGCGATCCTCCAACAACACGATATCGACAGTTTGAGCAGTACCGGGGGTAATATCCTTATACTGCGTTTTATAACCGATAAATGAAATTTTGATACGATTATATTTACCATCAGTGATGATGCGGTAGTTACCCTGTACGTCGGTACTATTACCAATTGACGTTCCGTCAAATGATACACTGACACCCGGCATAGTTTCGTGTGTGCGGGCATCGGTAACAACGCCTTTTATAATGGTTTGCTGGGCCATCAATGCGGTTGACAGCACAACAAATACAAGTAGAAGTGTAATTTTTATGATATTATAAGTATGATTGCGTTTCATGATCGTATTAATTGCGGTGATTAGTTAAGCAGCTTTATTATAGTTGAAATTTTCTTCTGTGCCCAGCTCCATCACTTTAGCGTTTTGTTTTTTGAGGCCTTTGACAAAATCAGTTACAATATTGTTACTCAAAAATGCGGTGGCTGATACGAGGTAACTTTTCAGAAAAATGAGCGCCATGCCGGTTTCTGCATCTGATCCTGAGAAATTATCACTGAAAATTTGCTTCAACAACAGTGTCAGATAATAATTTACCCTGTCGGATGTAATTCCTGATATAGCGAACAACCTGCTCCATTTGAAGGCTTTAGCTTCGTTTATCATCAATTTAGTACCGTCTAAAAGTGATTGATCGAGATGTATACAAGGTGTTTTCATAACTGTTGCGATTGATGATACAAAGGTAAACTAAGTTGACTAAATTAGTCAACTTAGTTTACTAAAAAAATCATTAAAACCTGTTTTGTGACACTGGAATGATGCAGCTGACTTTATGATGATAAAAGTCGGCAGGTAGAGGATTATTCGTTTTCCAAATAAGCAAGGGATGCACTTTTGTAGGCGGGTTTCTGTAATTGCACTCGCAGATTTTCAAATATTTTCAATGGTGCATCCGTTGCAAAAATGTTAACCAACCATGCTGGCAACGAGCCCCCTGGATCGACATGAATTGAATACTGAACATGTACCTGGTTTGCTCCTATCGGTGTGATCACCCATTTGCCTGAAGAGTTGGCAATTCTTACAATACCTTTCTTTACAGGAACATAACCCGGAACAGCCGGACCATCGATAGTTATTATTTTTGTCGAAGGGTCTTTGCTAACTGTCAGATGCGCTACAAAATCACGGTTGGCAGCAGGCCATGGCAGACTTACTTCCGAATAATAATAAAGCTCTGATGGGGACACCTGTTTTAGCAATTTGGCCGATTTAACGTGGTATACCCAATCTGGTGCAGTATTGATATCCATTACCACGGCAACCAACTGAGATGGTGTCGCATTCAAATCACATTCTACTTTAACTGCTTTGATCTTCGAATCAGGAACTATGCTGGTGTATACTTTTATACCCTCCTTATCGGTGCTTAGTTTCCAATCGCTTTGTGCAGATGCAGAAACTATATTTAATATGAGGAACAATGAAACAAGGAACA
>Ga0310811_10007647_pt1 | contig 13851 bp, 12 predicted proteins | sample YCmetagenome_FD_207642 | JGI IMG/M metagenome (GOLD analysis project Ga0310811, IMG submission 207642) | Soil microbial communities from experimental microcosm in Duke University, North Carolina, United States - YC | ecosystem: Engineered > Artificial ecosystem > Soil microcosm > Unclassified ... | reverse complement strand
TGCCGACCGGTACCTTCTCGCCCTCCGGAACCAGGATCTCGCCGATCGTGCCGCTGGTGAAGCATTCGACGTCCACGGCGGCCTTGGCGGTGTCGATGACCGCGACGACGTCGCCCTTGCGCACCGAGTCGCCGGGTTTGACCAGCCACTCGAGAACCGTGCCTTCCTCCATGTCGGCGCCCAGGGAGGGCATGACGAACTGGGCCATCTCAGCCCACCGTCCTCAGCACCGCTTCGGTGACATCGTCGGGTTGGGGGAGCGCGGCGTCTTCGAGGTGCTTGGCGTAGGGGATCGGAACCTCGGCCGTGCACACCCTTTCTATGGGCGCGTCCAGCTGATAGAACGCCTTCTCCGCGACGCGGGCCGCGATTTCGGCGGACAGGCTGCCGCTGCGCCATCCTTCGTCGATGATGACGAGCCGATGGGTGCGCGACACCGACTCGATGACCTTGTTCTCGTCCAGCGGGCGTAGCGTGCGTAGATCCACCACCTCGGCGTCGATCTTCCGGTCGGCGAGATCATCCGCGGCCGTCAGCGCGGTCGGCAGCGTCCCGCCGTAGGCGACGAGCGTGACATCGGTGCCCGGGCGGCGGATCCGCGCGTGCTCGATGTCCACCGGGCCGGCGTCCTCGGCGAGGTCACCGGAGACGTTGTAGAGCGAGCAGTGTTCGAACAGCAGTACCGGATCCGGGTCCGCCAGAGCGGTCCACAGCATCCCGCGTGCGTCGTCCAGCGTGGCGGGTGCGATCACACGCAGTCCGGGGATGTGCGCGTACCAGCCTTCGAGACTGTGTGAGTGCTGCGCGGCGAGCTGGCGTCCGGCACCGGTGGTCATCCGGATCACCAGTGGCACGTTGACCTGACCGCCGGACATGTGGAGCAGCGTGGCCGCGTTGTTGAGGATCTGGTCCAGGGCCAGCAGGCTGAAGTTGACCGTCATGATCTCCACGATCGGCCGCATCCCACCGATGGCCGCCCCGATCCCGGCGCCGACGAACGCGGACTCCGACAGTGGTGTGTCCCGGATGCGGTCGGGTCCGAACTCTTCGAGGAGGCCGAGGCTGACGCCGAACGACCCGCCGTAGGCGCCGACGTCCTCGCCCATCAGGAAGACCCGCTCGTCGGAGCTCAGCGCGTCCCGAATGCCCGCGCGCAGTGCCTCGCGGTAGGTGGTCACCGCGCTTCCACCTTCGGTGAATAGACGAACCGCGTCAGTTGCTCGACAGGCTCCAACGGCCCCGCCTCGGCTGTGGCCACGGCCTCATCGATCTCGGCGTCCACTTCGGCCTCCAGCTCGGCGAGGTCATCGTCGGTCAGTTCACCGTCCGCGCGCATCGCGCCGGCCAGCCGGGGGATCGGGTCGTGCTCGGTCCACCGCTCGATTTCGGATTTGTCCCGGTAACGGTCGGGGTCGTACATCGAATGCGCGCGGAACCGGTAGGTGCGCAACTCCAGGAAGTGCGGCCCGGAACCGGCTCGGATGGCTTCCATCGCGCGGTCCACCGAATCGGCCACGGCGAGCACGTCCATGCCGTCCACCGCCCACGCGGGCATCCCGTATGAGGTGGCGCGGAGTGCCAGGTCGGTTTCGGCGTGCTCGCGATCGATCCTGGTCCCCATCGCGTAGAGGTTGTTCTCGCAGCAGAACAGGATCGGCAGCCGCCACAGTGCGGCGAGGTTCATGCATTCGTGGAACTCTCCTTCGGCCACCGCGCCGTCCCCGAACAGGCACACCGTGACCAGCGGGCGGCTCCGCATCGCGGTCGCCAGCGCGAGCCCGACCGCGACCGGCAGCCCGCCGCCGACGATCGCGTTACCACCGTAGAACCGCCGGCCCACGTCGAACAGGTGCATCGAGCCGCCCCGGCCATGGCTGCACCCGTTGGTCCGGCCATACATCTCGGCGAGGACGGCGTCCATCGGTATCCCGCGGGCGAGCGCGTGACCATGCTCGCGGTAGGTCGACACCACCGCGTCCTCGGGCCCGACCCCTTGCAGGACACCAGCCGCGACGGCTTCCTCGCCGATGTAGAGATGCATGAACCCCCGGATGGCGGTCGCGCTGTACAACTGGACGCACCGTTCCTCGAACCGCCGGATCCGGATCATCTGACGCAGCAATTCCGCCCGCCGCTTCGCCCGGGCGTTCATGAGACACCCTCCGCTTTCTTTGCAACGCGGGTACCGGCCGTCTCCAATGTGGACAGATCCCCTTCGGGGAGACCGAGTTCTCTCGCCTTGAGCAGCCGGCGCATGACCTTTCCGCTGCGCGTATGGGGCAGGTGCTGGTCGAACTCGATCTCCTTGGGGGCGACCGCGCCGAGCGCGCGCCGGCCGAACGCCAGCAGTTCCAGGCGGAGGTCCTCGGTCGGGGTGTGGCCGTCATACAGTGACACGAACGCTTTTACGAGTTCCCCCGCCACCGGATCGGGTTTGCCGATCACGCCGGCCTCGGCGACCGCCGGGTGTGTCATGAGCGCGCTTTCCACCTCGAACGGGCCGACGAGGTGCCCGGCGGACTTGATCACGTCGTCTGCCCGGCCGACGAACCAGTAGTGGCCGTCGTCGTCCCGGCGGGCGATGTCGCCGCTGAGGTACCAGCCGTCGGCGAAACCCTGGGCGTATCGCCCGGGATCGCGCCAATACGCACGGAACATCGACGGCCAGCCGGTCCGCAGCGCGAGCTCGCCCTCCTGTCCGCCGCCGGTGAGCTCGGTGACCCGGCCGTCGACGACGAGCGCGCGCCCGTCCTCACCGCGCTTGAGCAGGCCCGCCTCGATACCCGGCAGGGGCCGGCCCATCGAGCCGGGACGGACCTCTTCCGCGGCGAAATTGCCGATCATGATGGCGCCGGTCTCGGTCTGCCACCAGTTGTCGTGCACCGGCAGGCCGAGGACTTCCTGGCCCCATACCACGACTTCCGGGTTGAGCGGCTCACCGACGCTGGCCACGAACCGTAGCGCCGACAGGTCGTACTCCGCGGGCAGATCGGGTCCCTGGCGCATCAGCATCCGTAGCGCGGTGGGCGCCGTGTACCAGACGGTGACCCGCTGCGTGGCCAAGACCGAATACCAGCGTCGCGCGTCAAAGTCCCCCTCGTCGCTGACGAGCGTGGCGCCGTGTGTCAAGGGCGCGATGACGCCATAGGACATGCCGGTCACCCAGCCGGGATCGGCGGTACACCAGAACACATCGTCCGGCTTCAGGTCCAGCGCGAACCGGGCGGTGACATGGTGGGCCAGCACGGCGTCATGGACGTGCAGGGCACCCTTCGGGGTGCCGGTCGTTCCGCTGGTGAAATGCAGCAACGCCGGATCTTCCGGCCGGGTCGGCTCGATCCCGAACTGCGGCGCCGCATCGGCAAGCGCCGGAGCCAACGCCCGGGTGCCAGGCTCGGCTCGGCGCCCGGTGACCAGCACGTGCCGCAGCGACGGAACAGAACCGGCGATCGAATGGACCTTGCGCCGGTACAACTCCGGGGTCGTCACCAGCACCGCGGCATCGCCCAGAGCCAGTCGCTGCCGGACGGGTTTCGGGCCGAACGCGGAGAACAACGGAGCCGCCACGCATCCTGCCTTGAGCGCGCCGAGCACGCTGACGTAAAGATCGGGCACCCGGCCGAGCAGGGTGAACACATGCTCACCGCGGCGGACACCCAGCTCACGAAGGACGTTGGCGAACCTGCTGCTGCGTTCGGCGAGTTCGCCGTAGCTGATGTCGACAATCTCGTCGCGGCGATCGACCCACCGCACGGCGACCTGATCAGCCCACGGGCCGTCAGCGTGCCGGTCCACTGCTTCGTACGCGATGTTGAGGCCACCGCCCGGCAACCCCGACAACATCGAACGGGCGGCGTCCCAGCTGAATTCGGCGCGCGCCCGCTGATAATCGACAAGGTTCGCGGACGCGCGCACGGCCTCCGGCTTACCGATCGGCCGCCGTGTCGTGCCGCGACTCATCCCGCGACGATGCCCCACCACCTCCTGCTCACGGGAGGGCTGGAAGTAACCGCCCGGGATGGTCCAAAGTCCGTGGAATCCGGCTAGTGCCGGTCCGGCCGCGCGGGCAGCGTTGGTGTCACGCTGTCGAGACTCACCGCGTGCGGGTGATGTTCGCGCCCGCGATCCGGGTGACGCCGCCAGTCGGCAGGGAGGAGACAGGTGATGACCGGGCCTTTCCCCAGGCGCACGGCTTGGCCGCAGCGTTGGGTGGCGCTCGGCTCGACGTGCACAGCAGCGGGAGTCGTCTGGCTCGCTTTCGCCGATCTGTCGACCGGCAAAACGGCCCGGACAGGTCCTTGAAAACCGCGGCAGACCTTCGTCATCCCGTCACCTGACCGTTTCCAGCGGAAATTGGCCCCATACGCGTGAAGGGCCGAAAATCCCCATGAGCCGAATGAGACGCTGTTACCGGTCTGCGGGCATGAGCATCACAGTTCCCGTACCCGCAGCAGCGGCTCTGCTACGTCATAGGCCACCACTGGGCCATCCCGGCACAGTAGCAGCGGGCCGAGTTGGCAGCGCCCGCACAATCCTGTGCCGCATTTCATGTTCCGCTCCAGCGAAACCCGGATGTCGCGCGCCGGGACTCCCTTGCGCTGTATGACTTGTGCGCAGAACCGCATCATCGGCTCGGGCCCGCACAAAAAGGCGGCGGTGTTCGCCGGGGCGAGTGTCAGCCCAGTCAATGGCTCGGTGACGAACCCGACCGCCCCCGTCCATTCCGGCTCGGGCACATCGACTGTGCGATGGACCTCGATGTCCTCGTGCCGCGTCCACGAGTCCAGCTGGTTTCGGTACAGGAAATCCCGCGGCGTGCGCGCTCCGCTGATCAGGACGACTCGGTCGTCCAGGCGAACCTCGAACTGCCCGACGAGCCGTTGACCACGCTGTGCGAGCGCACGATCCGCAACCACGACCCGTGCATCTCCTGCTCGGCACATTTCCTGAAGCTCACCGTGGACCGGCGATGGTCGCCGTCGTGATCGGCATCGGGAACGAATACCGGCATGACGACGCGATAGGCCCCAGGATCGTGGCTGAGCTGGAGCGACACGCCCTTCCCGGCGTACGCGCGATCGTCGCGGACGGCGAACCTACGGCTCTGCTGGAGATGTGGACGGGCGCCGATCTCGCGATCGTGGTCGACGCGGTGCGATGCGAACCCTCGACGCCCGGCCGGATCTGGCGGACCACAACGGACGACCTTCCCGTCGGCTCGGGGGTCGCGAGTTCGCACGCCCTGGGCATTCCGGGCGCGCTTCAGCTGGGACGCGCGCTCGACCGGATGCCCGGCGAACTCGTGATCTTCGCCGTGGAGGCGGCTGATCTCGATCTCGGCGTCGGGCTGTCGCGGTCGGTCGCCGAAGCATTGCCGCACGTCGTGTCCGCCGTTCTCGCCGAGCTCGCCGCTGAGCACGCGTCCGGCGGAGCCGGTTGTTGAGAAGGTCGGTATGAACAAGACGATTGTGGTGGGTGTCGACGGGACGTCCGGTTCCCAGCGAGCGGTGCGGTGGGGTGCCGAGGAATCGGCCAATCGGCGGGCGCCGCTGTTGATTCATGCCTTCGGCGCCCCCGACGCCTTCCGTGGTGACGTCACACCGCCCCAGGAGTGGTCGGAACCAGGTCAGTTCTTCGTGGTATGCCGTGCGCATCGCCTGCTCCCTGCCGAGACCGTGCGAACGGTCGCGCGGCGCGCCCGTCATTGATTCCGGCGACACCGCGCGGCGCGATGACGGCGAGCGTGCCATGAACACCTCACCCGCCGAAGGGCACAACGTCGCATCGCTTGGAGACCTACCGCCCTGCCGGGAGTGCTCCGTCAGCCGGAGGGTGAGGCCATGGCCAAAATGGACCGGTACCGTGGTCGGAAGGTCAGCGCGCGACTTTCCTTCGGCAGTCGATGATGCGGCAGCTGCGCGTTCGCGACGTCATGACGGCCGAAGTCCGGTCGGTGCGCAGAACCACGCCGGTCAAGGATATCGCGGCCATCCTGTCGGGCCGGAAGATCAGCGCGTTACCGGTCGTGGACGGTGAGCGGACGGTGGTGGGCGTCGTGTCCGAGGCCGATCTGCTCTCCAAGGAGCTACGGTCCGATCACGGGGCGTCGTGGCGTCGCCACGCGCGGCGGGCGGGCCGGGTGGCGGAGGATCTGATGAGGACACCGCCGGTGACCATCGGTCCCGACGAGTCCATTGTGGAGGCTGCCCGCCGGATGGTGCACAAGCACCTGAAGCGACTTCCGGTCGTCGACCGCTATGGCAAGTTGATGGGCATCGTCAGTCGAGCGGACCTGATCAGGGTGTTGTTCGTGCGCAGCGACGAGTCACTCCGCGAAGACATCGCGCGAGAAGTCTTCGTCAAGGTTTTGTTGCTGCCCGCCGACGAGGCCGAGGCGGCGGTTGCGGTCGAAGACGGCGTAGTCACGCTGACCGGCCAGCTGGAACGCAAGAGCTTCGTGCCGATCGCGGTATCGCTCACCGGTCGGATGCCCGGCGTCCGTGCCGTCGTGAACCATCTGACCTTCGTCCTTGACGACCTACCGAATCCAACACCCAGGACATGATCAGCCGCGTTCGGCGTCGCGTAGCGGGTCGTTGGCCGGGCTGGGCGTGATCACGCGGGCCGCGTCGCTGAGGGACGCGATATCACGCTCGATGGCCTCGGCCAGCAGATGTCTCTTCGGACGGGTGTCCAAGTCGGCGCTGATGCCGAACGACACCCGGTCGACATAGCTCAGCACGGCGATCCCGGTCCGCAGGCGGAGTGCGATCGGGACGTAAGGATAGAGCTCGACGATCGGTCTGCCCAGCACGGAGAGCCGGTGGCGCGGCCCGGGCACGTTCGTCGTGACTGCAACGACGCTGCGCTGAGGCAGTGTGGCGGCGGCGCGCACAGCCCACGCGATCGGGGCGAAAGGCGCGTGCTGTGCGAAGGTGGTCGCCGCCAGACCAGCCCCGGCGTGGGCTTTGAGGTCGGTAAGCCGGTGTCGCACCGCCATCAGCCGCGCCACCGGCTCTCCCAGGTCGACCGGAAGCATCGGCAGCATGACCGTGAACTGGTTCCCCATGGCATGCTGTCCCGGCTGATGTAGTGAAACGGGGACTACGCTGCGCACGGTGTCCGGTGCCGGGTTCTCGCCGCGGTCGAGCAGCACCGCCCGGAAGCCACCGGCGATGGCGGCCAGTACGACGTCGTTGACCGTTGCCCCGAAGGCCCTGCCGATTCCGATGATCTCGGGCAGTGAAGCGTGTGCGAGCTCGTAGTGCCGCTGCCGGCCGATCGGCCCGGACAGTGAAGACGGGGTGACCGGGACCAGGGCCGTGGCCAGTGTTCCCAGGTCGCGGGCCAATCGAGGCACCCGCCAGGGCGCCACCAGTGCACCGGCGATGCGGTTCAGCCCCTCGATCAGATCGGTGACCTGGCCGCCCACGGACGCCAGCAGCAGCCGAGCGGTGTTCGGCTCGGACTTCGGCTCGCCTGCGGGCAGCGTCGTCGGGCGCTGGTCTCGGAAGACGTGCTCGTGCACGGTCGTGCCGGAGATCCCGTCGGTCACGCAGTGGTGCACTTTGGACAGGATCGCCCAGCGTCCCCGGTCGAGTCCTTCGATGACCCAGCACTCCCACAGCGGCCGAGCCCGGTCGAGCCGCTCCGCCATGATCGTCGCCACGACTTCACACAGCGCGGCCTCATCGCCGGGCGCCGGTGCGCTGATGCGATGCAGGTGACGCGCGAGGTCGGCGTGCTGATCGTCGACCCACACCGAGGGACCCAGATCGAGCGGGACCCGTCTCACGCGTTGCCGGGATCGCGGCAGCAGCGGCAGCAGCGTCGTGGACGCCGCAGCGAATTCCTCCCAGGAGGGCGCCGGTCCCTCGACCAGCGCGACCGACGCGATGGCCAGAGAGGCATTGGGGTCCGCGTCCTCGATCTCCAGAAACATGGCGTCGAGCGGGCTCAACCGGTCCACAGCACCTCCCGCGTAGGCTGAAAACCCCAGGCTGCTCCTGATCCGCCTCATCCGGCAGGGTCGAGAGTCCTCGGTGGACACCGACGAACGCCGACGGCGGGTCCTTGGGGCCACAGATCGCGACCTGGTTGTCTCCACCCGCTGTTCCGGACATGGACGGGCTTGCCACAACAGCCGGTCAACGTGAAGGCAGTTCCTTCGCCATCAGTTGGGCGAGTTCGACAGTGTGGGCGGCGTAGCCCCATTCGTTGTCGTACCAGCCGAAGATCTTGACGAGGTTGTCCTCGGTTCTGGTCAGGCCGGCGTCGAGGACACAAGATGCGCGAGCGTCGCGACGGGCACGATGTCATTGACCGCCACGACCTCCACCGGACTGCCAGGCTGGTCGGCGGCCTATCGTAGACACCTGCCCGCTCCGGCCGAATCCGTTGATCCCCAGCCTGATGGTCATACCGGTAGGGTTCATCGACCCGGCATGCCGGCCGTAGGGGAGAAGCGCCCGAAGAACCGGGCGAACGTCCTTTCCAGCGGTGACGTTGGCCTCTGAATCCCGATCGACGCGCCTTCGTACCTTCACATCGAAGGCAGGCCGACCATGGCAGAAATCGTGCGAGCGGACGTCGTGATCGCACCGGTACCCCGTACAACACCCATCACCGGCCGATGAAGACCAAGGGCCGGCAAGGAGAAACCATGCACGCGAAAAGCTGGCGGGTCGACATCGTCATCGACGAGGACGAGAAAAGGACCCGGGCACAGGCCCGGCTGCACAACCCGGACGAAACCGTATTGGTCGGTGTCGGAGACGCGCGGCTGAATCCGCGCGACGTCAACGTTCCCGAGATCGGCGACGAACTGGCCGTGTCCCGGGCACTGTCCGATCTCGCACACCTGTTGCTCGAAGCCACAGCGGGCGACATCGAGGCCATCACGCACCGGAAAGCGCACCTCCAGAGCTGACCTGTGACACGGACTCCACCGCTGGAGGACTGAAGCATGACAGCGCTGCATACCGATCTGTACGAGATTCGGATGGCGATCAGCTATTTACGGCGTGGGATGACCAAGTCCGCGACGTTCAGCCTGTTCGCCCGCGACCTGCCGCCTGACCGGGGATTCCTGGTGTGTGCCGGGCTCACCGACTGCCTCGATTTCCTGGTCCGGTTTCACTTCGACGACGACGAACTGGACTATCTTCGCGAGGAATTCGGGCTACCGGAAACGGACCTGGATGCCTTGGCGCAGTTGTGTTTCGACGGTGACGTCTGGGCGGTCCCCGAGGGGCACGTGGTGTTCGCCAACGAACCGCTGCTCGAAGTCACCGCGCCCTTGCCGCAGGCCCAGTTGGTGGAAACCGCGCTGCTGAATTTTCTGACCTTCCAGACCGCGGTGGCGACCAAAGCGGCCCGCTGCCGCATCGCCGCCGATGGGGCAGAACTGGTGGATTTTTCCGCCCGTCGCGCGCATGGAGTGAATGCCGCGTTCGCGGCGGCCCGAGTTTCGGCACTGGTCGGTTTTTCCGGGACGAGCCATGTGGCGGCCGCGAGCAGGTTCGGATTACGTCCGGTCGGCACGATGGCGCATTCCTATGTGGAGGCCTTCCCGAGCGAGTACGAAGCGTTTCTCGCCTTCGCTGAGGACTTCCCCTCCGCGACCGTGTTTCTCGTCGACACCTACGACACGGCCGACGGCGTGCGCACGGCCGCCGAGATCGCGAACGCGCTGCACCTGCCAGGCAAGCGGGTCGGCGTCCGGCTCGATTCGGGAGATCTCGACGCGCTATCCCGCTTGGCACGCACGATTCTGGACGACGCCGGCCTGCCCGAAACGAGGATCATGGCCAGCGGAGGGCTCGACGAGCACGCGATCGCGCGGCTGACCGCGGCAGGCGCGCCGATCGATTCCTACGGCGTCGGCACCAAGATGGGCGTCTCCGCGGACGCACCATCGCTGGACACTGCATACAAACTCGTCGAATACGCCGGACGGCCCGTGATGAAGAGATCGCCGGGCAAGGCGACCCTGCCCGGCGCGAAACAGGTTCACCGAAGCGAATCAGCCCACCCGGACGTTCTCGCCCAGCGCACCGAGCCGCCACCGCGCGGTTACCGCCCGCTTCTCGAACCGGTCATGCGGGCCGGCGAACGGGTCGGAGACGGACAGGGATTCGCCAACGCCCGCACCCGTTTCGAGCAGGACCTCAGATGGCTTCCCCAGGCCGCCCTCCGGCTGCGCGCCCCGAAATCCGTCGACGTCCACAGATCGCCGAAGCTGGACGAGCTGGTCGCGCGAACACTCAGCGTCTGCCTCGGCACCCGCCCGCCGAAGACCGTGACCTGAGCATCGTCGCACGCTCCGGTATAAAACGGTCTCGGCGAGGCAACTCCAGGGTCGCGGTTTTCGCCGGGGTCACAGCGGAAAGTGCACGGTGGATCCGGGTTCGAGCTGGGCGATCTCTCCCCGGCAGGCGACCTCGATCGGGCGTTGCATTCCGGCGCCGGCGGCAACGTCGACCCGGTCGTCGCTGATCCGCAGGAGCAGCTGATGTTCGCGATAGTAGAGCGATAGTTCGAGCACGCCGAGCGGCGCGGGCCAGTACGGGTTGAGGAGCAGCCGATCGCCCCGGGTCTCCAAGCCGGAGAAGCAGCGTTGGAGGAGGTCGGCGCTGCCGGCCATGGCGGCGAGGTGGATGCCTTCGGGGGTGGTGCCGCCCTGGATGTCGGTGACATCGGATTCCAGTGTGCGGCGGAAGAACTCCAGCGCGCGGTTTCGGTGTGCCCGGGCCAGGACCCAGGCGTGTACGACGGCGCTCAGGGTGGAGCCGTGGGAGGTCCGGGCAAGGTAGTAGTCGATGGTGCGGGGGATGGTGTCGCACTCCAGCCGATAGCCGAGCCGCTCGAACAATGGTCCGAGTTCGTCGGCCGAGAGCAGGTAGAACAGCATCAGCGCGTCCGCCTGCTTGCCGGCTTGGTAGCGGTTGACGTCGTCCCCCTCGGCTTCGAGGATCCGGTCGAGGCGTTGGATGTCGTGGTACCGCTTTCGGTAGGCCGCCCAGTCCAGCTCGGCCAACTGGGCATAGCCCTCGAACTGGCTGATGACACCGTCGCGGTGGAAGGGCACGAACATCTTCCGGCTGATGTGGTCCCACCGTTGCAGCTCCTCGGGCCGTAGATGGAGTCGCTCCACCAGCTCGGTACGGGCACGGGCCGGGATGGCGTCGAGCGCGTCCGCCGCGCGCAGCAGTGTCCACACCGTCAGCACGTTGGTGTAGGCGTTGTTGTCGATGCCTTCGCGGGTCGTGTCCGGGTAGCGGGAGTGAAACTCGTCGGGACCCATCACGCCGCGGATGAGGTAACGGTCGCGGGAGTGGTCGTAGGTGGCAAGGTCGGCAAAGAAGCGTGAGATCTGGATGAGCAGCTCGGTGCCGTAGTGAGTGAGGAACTCCCGGTCGCCGGTGGCTTGGTAGTAGTGCCACGTGTTGTGGGCGATGGCCAGCCCGATGTGGCGCTGAAGCCGCGTGTGGTCCGGAATCCAGCGACCGGATCGGGGATTCAGGTGCAGGCGCTGGCTCTCTTCCCGGCCGTCGCTGCCGGATTGCCACGGGTACATCGCGCCACGGTGGCCCTCGTCGCGTGCGGCCGCCAGCGCCTCCGGCAGCCTGCGGTAGCGATAGCGCAAAAGCGCACGGGTCAGAGCGGGCAGGCGCAGATTCAGTAGCGGAAAGACAAACAGCTCGTCCCAGAGAATGTGGCCGCGGTAGGCCTCACCGTGGAGCCCTCGGGCCGGTACTCCGGCGTCGAGTTCCGTGGTGTTCGGCGACACCGTCTGCAACAGTTGTAACAAGTGCAGGCGCACGATCCGCATCTCCTCCGGCCTACTGTCCAGCTCGACGTGGAATCGTTGCCACAAATGGGTCCAGGCCAGCACATGACTTTCCAGCAGGGCATCGAAACGACCGTAACGGGGTAGCCAGCGTGCGGCCTCGAAGCCAGGCTCAGAGATCGCCCGATCACGGTCGGTGAACACGGCGACGGTCTTTTCCAGCGTCACGACTTGCCCCTCCCGTATGTCGAGCCCAATGTCGTGCCCGACCCACGGTCCGTCGGTCACGAGCCGATACCTGGTCTCGACCGCGTAATCGCCGTGATAAAGGATGTTCCTGGCCGCCATGGCGACCGCGGTCCGGGACTGACTGGTGCGCATTTCCAGCAGGACCGAGTGTTGCGATAGCTCGTTGCCACGGACCAGATCGAGGTGCTGTCCAGGAAGATCGCGGTAACGTTCCACCAGACTGTTGTCGACACCGCCGTCGATTCCGGAACGAAACTCCAAGTGTCCAGACCAATTTTCCGCCACCACCGTGACCTCGAGCGCACACGCGTGCGGTAACCCCATGTGGGCGAATTGGCGCTGGGTGACGGCCGTCGTCCGGCCGGCGCCATCGCGGAAACGAAACCGGCGCACGAGTAGTGCCCGTCTCATGTCGACGTACTGGTGGTACTCAAGGATGTCCGCGGCGTCCAATGTGAACCACGGTCCCTGATCGACGCGGAAGGTCAACGCCAGCCAGTTCGGCAGGTTGACCAGACATTCGTTCTCGACGCGGCCGCCGGCGACATCACTGCTCAGCCGGTTGTACACGCCGGCGGCATAGGTGCCGGGGTAGTGCGTCCCGTCAGCGGTGCATTCCGGCGCGGCACCTCGAGTCGCGAGATAACCGTTGCCGACGGTGCACAGCGATTCCCTCAGCTTCTCTTCGGCGGGATCGTAGCCCGTGTAACCCCAGGTCCAGTCATGATCCATCCCGCAAGCCACCCATCCCTCCCGGTCCGGCCTGCTCATGTCCGACAACGGCGATCGGTGTCGCGGATGTAGCCGTTGCGACCGTTGTTCAGAACGTGTCCGTCCGGTATCGCGGGCCGCGACCGGAGTATTCGGTGAACCTTGTGGTGCTCAACAGCGCCGGAGGTCGCCGGTATCTGGGCCGAAGGTCACTGATTAAGCGTGTCTCGAATGGGTATTGGAGTTGGTCGGGCATGATCACGTGTCGTGGTTGATGCGTCGTCCCGGCGGATGGTTCCGGATGAGTTGTGGGCTTTGGCGGAGCCGTTGATTTCCGCCGGTTTCACCGCGTCCGGGAGCATGCGGCTGTAACGCTGACTGTGGTGCCACCTGGGGACCGGGGCAATCGTCGCCGGGCTCCGCCGCGGTCGCCGGGCCCCCTGCCGTGCCCGGGCACCCGGGAAACGCCCATGGACGAGGCGCTGCTGCTCGGCCAGCTGAACACGACGCCGGTCGTCGACGGAGCGCAGCGCGACGACCTGGCCGACGCGGAGGCGGGCTGTGAGTGGCTGGTCGCACACGGCCAGTAGGCGTCCGAGCGGAGTGGCGCGCCGTCGTCGACGCGCGGGCGGCCCTGCGGGGTGTGCTTCGCGGCGACGGGGCCCGGCCTCCCTTGCCCAGTTCGTCGAAGGCGTGCGATATGACGCCTGGTTCGGCGATGTCGGCGTAACGTGGGCCCTGGACCTACCTGAGGGACGGTCCGCCGCGGCACGAGCCGTCCTCACGTGGAACGTATTGCGGGCGTCCCACCCCGGGAGCCGGCGGTCCTGTGCCGACCCGGACTGCCGGTTGTTCCTGATCGACCACAGCAAAGCGAGCAGCGCGCGCTGGTGCTCGATGGCCGCGTGCGGCAACCGGATGAAGGCCCGCCGGCACTACCAGCGCACCCGCGCCCAGGCCGATTCAAGGAGGCGAGCACCGTGGCACGGCTGCTGTCACTGAACGCCGGAATGCCCAAGGACGTGCCCTGGCAGGGCCAGACCGTCCACACTGGAATCTTCAAGTACCCCGTCGACGGGTCGCGCATGGTCCGCCGGCTC